>Ga0187874_10001945_pt1 | contig 16992 bp, 20 predicted proteins | sample June2016WEW_16_1_3_FD_132993 | JGI IMG/M metagenome (GOLD analysis project Ga0187874, IMG submission 132993) | Peatland microbial communities from SPRUCE experiment site at the Marcell Experimental Forest, Minnesota, USA - June2016WEW_16_150 | ecosystem: Environmental > Terrestrial > Soil >... | reverse complement strand
GAGCAGGCGGCCGACGCCGGACTGGAACGGATCGGCGGTGACGTCCAGCTCTGCTTCGCCTTCCTTCGCCACGCGGGTCTTTCTCTTTAACATTGTTGTCACTGTATTAGGCGAACCTCTTTAAGTGTGCGACGTTCGGGCAGCGGGTTCTGTCTTCTCAAGCTCTTTCCCGATGTCCTGGCTGTAGAGTCACGGTTCAGACAGGGGCCTCGAACCGAGAAGGAGGACCCGTGCGGTCATCGCCGAAGTCGGTTCCCTGGATCGTTCGGCGATTCGTCACCAAGTACGAGTGGCGTCACGTCAAGGTGATAGTAGGCGTGCGAGCTGTAGTCGCCGTGTGGTTGCTCGTCCTCGGGAGCATTCTTTGCGCCTACGGCTACTGGTGGGGGGCACTTCTGTTCTTGGCCGCCGGACTCCAAGGTTGGGTCGCTTATCAGATGCCACGTTGGAAGCTGGCACTAGATGCCGAGACAGGCCGCCAAGCTCCCAAGGCCGCGTGAGGGGAGAAAGCTTTGTTACCGGCCCTATCCCATAATCGCGGCCTGAGTGCTATCTCGGAGTGCCCCCCAGCGGCGGAACCGGGCGTACAGATCGTTCCCATTTCAGAGTCTTGATTCGCATGGCGGCCGCGCCAGAGTCGGCGATCTCGTGCATGTCGCCCGGGCGGGAGGGCTCGATTGAAGCCAGCAGAACGTTCGCGGCCCGGGCCGGCGATCTGGCCGCTTATTCGCCGAGGGCCACGAGGGCCGCCGAGACTTTGCGGGGTTTGTCAGCAACAGCGTTAGCAAACGCGGGTGCCGACGGCTTACGTCGTCAGGTGGCAGGTCCCCTCATCTCGATTCGAGCCCTTAGACTCCTGCCTCCTTGAACCCCCGCTCAAGATCCTCACCGTTCATCACCGGCGTGAGAAGAACCGATGCGTCGAGGTTCTCAAACAGCGGCTCCACAATGGGCGGCAGCTGCCACGAACCCTCCATGTCGAAGACGAGAAGACATGTCCGCTTGCCGTCCTCCGGGAAGAAGTACATCGCCTCCGGCTTGAGCGCCGCTGCCGCGGCCTGGAACGTCCGCTGGAGCGCCCCGCTCTTGTAGGCTTCGGTGCCTTTCTCCACAGGAATACTGACCTTCAGCAACATCCGCATCGTCCATCCCCCGTCAAGCTGGCAGGGCCGGGGCGGCCCTGGGGTGCCGATGCTACGCGAACAGCCCATCTTCCGGCCTTGCGAGACTTCACCCTGCCACCTCGTCTCCCTCGACAACCACGCTGGGTCGATCCCGGCGCGACTCTCGGGGTTCCCTCACGAAGGTGCGGACGCGCAATCATCTCGGCTGACCGGCCCTTTCGATGATTTCGGTCCGTGTTCGGTAGGTCCCGTTCGACGAGCCGAAAGCCGTCTGCCTCCGACTTCCTCTCAGGCAGCCTGCCTACGGACCGTCGGCGCTGAGCCCCTTGCGACCGTCCTTGTCACGGGCCAGGATCGCCCTCGCCTCGGCCTCGGCGGCTGCCGCGTCGGCGGCATCAAGGCGTGCCAGATGCTCCTTGATCTCGCGGTCGAAGTCCGAGCGGCTCTGCATCCTCGCGTCCTGCACGTCGAGGTGGAGCGGCGCGTAAAGCCCGAGCAACCTCGCCCGCTGGTCGCAGACGCGGAGCACCGTCGTCGACGCCTTTGCGTCGCCGCGCATGGCTGCCTCCCAGTTCGCCCGCTGCACCTCGGCCAGGATGACGAGCTGCTCGGCGGCGTAACGGTCGTAGGCTTCTACACGGGCCCTAGCCCACTCGGCGCGGATGGCCTTCGCGTCGAGTAGGACAGTCTTACGGTTGACGGCCACGGTCTCAGCGATGTTGTTGGTCGTGACACCGGCGATGAGCAGGATCGCCACCTTGCGGCGCCGCTCGTCGCGCTCGACGGGTGTTGCTCGCTTAGCCATCTCTATGGTCCATCTCTATGGTCCATTACAGACTTGGCTCGGGTAGGGGCCCCTGGTCGCAGATACTCCCGTCGCCATCCTCCCAGCCTGCTCCTGCCGCGCGCACAGTGCTGTCGGGTTCGCGAGGCGAGGGTGTCCTCCCGACACTCGCGGGTCGACGTGGTCATGGCCCGACCGTGAAGTCGACCTCTTCGCCGCCCTCGCGCCTCGGCACTATTCCCGTGTGCTCCTGGAATCGGCGGCAGGTTACGTCGACGTAGCGGGGGTCGATATCGCACAGGTAGGCCACTCGTCCGGTCTGCTCGCAAGCGATGAGGGTCGAGCCGGAGCCGCCGAAGGGGTCGAGCACGGCTCCTCCTGGCCGCGAGGAGTTTTGGAGACAGCGCTCGATGAGCGCGACCGGCTTCATCGTCGGATGCTCTTCGGAGCGTTTCGGCCGCGGGCAGTCGATCACCGAGACCTGCGAGTGGTCGCCCCACCAGCGCGTCCCCTCGTGCGCCCCTCGGCCCGGTCGTCCTGGACCCGGCAGGTAGCCGTACAAGAGCGGCTCGTGGGCGTAGTGGTAGTCCGAGTGGCCGAGCACCATCGTGTCCTTGCGCCAGACGAGTTCCTGATGGTAGCGCCAATCCGACTCGGCGATGGCCTGAAGGAAGACCACGTAAAGCGGCCCCGCCGGGGCCGCAATGTAGAAGGGGCTCGATGGCTCCAATGCGGGCGCCGCCGCCGCCATGAAGCCTCGCAGCAACCCAGGCAGGCCGAATGCATCGTCGTTCTCAATGGTCAGCGCCCGCTTGGTCTTGCCGACGTAATCCACCCCATAAGGCGGGTCGGTCCAAAGGATCGAAGCCTTGGCACTGCCCATGAGCCGCTCGACATCGGCCGGCACAGTCGAGTCGCCGCATAGCACCCGATGCGGCCCGAGCAGCCACAGGTCGCCGAGCTTCGTCCTGGCCGGTGCGGACTCGGGTACGTCGTCGGGGTCGGTCAGGCCGAGCTTCGGCGCGCCGTTCAGCAGCGCCAGTAGGTCGTCCCGGCTGTAGGAGGCCGCCGCCAACAGGTCGGCGTCGTGGCTGATCGACTCGATCATCTTGGCGAGCAGCACGTCGTCGTAGACCCCGAGGTCGGCGGTGCGGTTGACAGCGAGCGCGTAGGCATCGGCCTCGGCAACCGTGCCCGCGCGGACCCGGCCGGTCTTGGCGTCTTTCACCTTGAACGGTGAGACGGCGATCCGGTCCCACCCGAGTTGCCGCGCGGCCTTGAGCTGGTGGTTCCCGTCGATGACGACGGTCTTCTGGCCGCGGCGCTGGACGACGATCGGCTTCTGCTGTCCGAAGGCGGCGTAGCTGCGAGCCACGGCGTCGACGTCACCCTTGCGCGGATTACCTGGCAGCTCGTCCAGCGTCGTGATATCGACCGCCAGGTGTTCCAACTCAGGAGCGATCATGTCGCACCCACCAGGCGGCGGTGCCGGCTCACGACCTGCGGTGCCTTCTCGAGCTGCGCAGGGCTGAGCCCGAGCGCTTGGTTGCCCAGCACGGCGCCCATGATCGACGCCCACAGGTGACCCTCTGCTCGGAGAGGCGCACCTCGCGTTCGCGGAGTCCGAGCCCGACCATCTCGATGGCGAGGCTCTTCAATAGCTTGCGCCCTTCCATGAGGCTCTGGACAGCGACGTTCAGCCTGGCCTCGCTCCGGATAGTGGCGCGGTCCTTCGTCGTGTCGCCTCCACGCTGACCGGTGCCCGATCCGCTTGCGGCCAGTCTCCTCGGCGGTACGGCCCCAGAACACGTCGGCGGCCTCGAGGTCGGCGACGACCTCCGGCCAAGCGACATGGCCGAGGGTGCGGCTCAGCTCTTCTCGCAGTGCCTGTTCTTCGCTCACGCCATCCCTAACCAGGCCGAACGTCCGCAGACGGCGCATGATCTAGTCACGCCGTTTCGAGTTGCATCCGCTCCAGCTCGCGTTGCGACTGGCTCTTCTGACTGACAGGACATGTCCCTGCGAATCATCAGGTGTCCTCGGAGTCCTTCCGTTTCATGGTTTGTTGCAGGGTGTCGTAGTCCTTGGAAAGGATGCACCCGAACCAAAAGCGGCTACAAGTCGCCCGTCACCAAGGTCTTGCACTTCGAGAAATTCTTCGAACTCGCAGATATGGTCGAAGTAAGCTTGGCTATCCCAAGCAAGCAGTTTCTCATCTAGCCGTGGCAAGTTGCGGAAATTATCGCTAGCTTCCTTGACACGTTGAGTCTCCTCCAAGAGCCACCGGTGATGCTCCTCCAGCAGCGTGGCTTTGGCTCCACTGAGGCCCACCAGACTTTCACAAGCAGCCTCTTCAAGCGGGTCACCGGGATATGGGCGTCGGATACCCAGTTGGTCAACGACGACCAAGCGAATGCACTCGAAGCAAAGCTTCAACCAGGAAGAGCGGGTGTCACTGTCGACCCATGCGAGCGCAGGTACGGCTCGACGCCAAAGCTGAATTGAGCTGCTTGCACAGCAGCAACCATTAATGCAGTACTCCCCAGTCCTCCCGGTCCATTCGTCGAACCGCGGTCCGTGCGCGAAGTCCCACTGCGCGGGATCGCTGGGGTCCCAGGGGACGTCGCTCAAGTGGGACGATGTGAGCAACTTGTCGATCATTCGCATAGCCGTTACCGTCATTTCTGTGGTGGTAGGTACAGCCTTCACTTGGTTTGCTCCTTCGTGTCGGTTGGTTGATGACAGTTTTCGGAGATCGCGGTCGCGTAGTTTCGGCTTGAGTACCAACCTTTGCTTACCTTGATGTCCTGCCACTTACCGTCAGCGCCTTGCTTTTCGACGCTGAACCAGATGTCCGTTCCCACGCTGCACTCCTCTCTTGGCTACCTTTGTCTCTGAATTTCGACCGGTGGACCGATCGCCTCGTAGTCCTCGGTTGCCTATTGCTGATCGGAGGAAGAGCTTGACTGAGACTGACCAGTGCACCCTGCGCGGCGCTCTCGGGATCACGCCTTGTAGTTGCGCAACGAGGAACACGGCGCGCCCTCCTCACCGTCGAAGGGATCGCCACTGAGGCTTTCCCAGGGCTCATGGCCAGTTGATTGCCGGAACGCTTGCTCAGCGTGATCGCGGACCGCGCGGAAGGCGTCATCCGCGGGAAACCAAACAGGCTCGAAGTCACGGCGGTAGACGTTGTAAATGTGCTCCTTGTGGAGGGTTGTTTTCGCAGCGGCAAGTGCTGCCCACGTCGGGGCCCTCGCAGCGTCGTAGACACGTTGCGCTTCGTCTATGGCTCGCTCAAGCGCGAGCCGTGCTTCGTCTAGACATCGCACCGACACGGCCAACCTTCGCGGTATGGATGGCCGAGGACCTACAGTGCTCACAGACGTAGCCGCCGGCTCATCTTCGGGCCACCAAGCACGAACTGCAGACGGTCGCCCAGCCATGGTCAACAGACGCGCGTGCTGGCGTGACAGGGGCATTGCAGGAGAAGCAAGTGATCAACACCGCCGGCCTGGGAAGACGCGCAGAGTAGCCGCGATCGCCTCGTCTTCGGTCAGGCCGCCACGTTCGTTTTCGGAATCGCTTGGGAACGCTTGGCCCACTAGCTCCGACTCATTCCCAACCGAAGGTGCAAGAACGTTTTCGTCGCGAGGTGTCATGAAGCGCGGCATTGCGCGTGAATTGCTTCTTCTTGAGCTCCGCAAGGGATCCGCGGGGCATGTCCCGGACCCTTCCCTCCCTTGCGGTCGACGACCGCTCCGAATGCAGTCGGCACATCGATGCGCGAAAGCTTTGAGACTGGGACGCCAAAAGTGTGTTCGGTGGAACCACCTTCCGCAGGCACGACATTGTCGGCCATCGGCTGGTGTTCCGAACATCGGCATCGCCAGTGGCTTTGGACTTCGGCGTCGCATCGTTAATCTCCTCCTTCTAGGGCGCGACGAGATCGACAGCCCCCATTCGCCTGGGGTGTCCACGCGAAAGGAGCCAAGTCTGGGGGTGTCCCTCACCCGCTTCACCGAACGCAGCGTCATTGATTAGCTGCGTCGCCTCTCCCGGATTGACTCAGGCTCCGATCAGGCCTGCCTGGGCCGTAGCCATGACGCTGCGGAACTGGAGACTGTCGTACGCACCAGCGCGGCTCGAATCTCGACGAGCTGCCCGGCCACGAAGGTCGCGGGCCTGAGTGCCTATCGCACGAAGTTTCTGGTCGCTCTTGCGGTGTCCCAAGGATCGTTAGCGAGGCGCACCCACCTCTCAGGCGGGTGAGGGCTGATGTTAAATTGGAGGTGTCCGTGAGGCGATCCTTTCCGAGGGTCGTGAATCGGACGATCGACTTTCGGAAGGGTCGATCTGACAAATCGCCCGGCCCCGGTGATGGATGTTCGGGGCCGGGTGGTTTCGTGTTCGCGCCGGTTCGCTTTGTTGCGAGAGAGTTCCGCGACTCACACTGCTATTCACCTGATGGCCTCCCGGCGGCTTCGCGCTAGCAACTCGTCGAGATCATCGGGGCTCAGCAATACTCGTCCACCAAGACGGTAGGAAGTGATCCGCCGTTCGGCAATTAGCCGGCGGACGTGGCGGTCGGTCGTTCCGAGATACTCCGCCGCAGCGGGTATGCGGAGCGGCGGCCTTCTCTTCCGAGGGTTGTTCTCTCTCGGAGCCATACTTGCCGAGTTCTTTGCGTCCATCAGGTCACGAGTGCAGTCGTTTGGCGGCAGCTTCGGCGAGAAGCCTGTCCAGTTCGCTAGATGGGATGCGCCGATCACCTCGACAAGAGAGCACGACGTGCGCGAGTCGACCGGAGTCGCAAAGCCGTTTCACGGTTGCCTGAGACAGACTTGCCCGCTGAGCGAACTGGCCTGTTGTCAGGAAAGCCGGAGCGTCATCAGAGACTGGTGATTCGGTCATAGCACGATGATCCGCGTTGAGGTCGGTAAGGTCTAGTGTCGGATTTCGTGAACGGCCGAGGAGGGGATTCGTCGGGCTGGTCGTGTGGCGTATGCAGTAACGATTCGCCCTGCGAGGCCTGCCAGGAACACGGACCTGTTATGTCGTTGCAGATGGGGCTGGGCCACGCAGTTCTCTGGCACGAAGACGGGTTTGGTGAAGCGAGCTGGGAAGGTTCGCCGTTCCGCAAGCCTGTGGGTCTACGGGGAGGCCGCGATGGTGGGGTACTGCCATTGGACCGTGGCCGGCGACGAGCTGAGATCGTCAAGCAACTCTCGGGTCTGTATTGGATGGTTGCCGCGGATCGCCGCGGACCCGACGGCGCTCCGGTGGAGGAACTTACAGCCGAGGTCGATCGGCTCGTTGAATCGGAAGAGAAGATACACGTGGCAGAGGCAATCAGGCGAGCCGCGACCACCTTCGGCTGGTCGGCCGAGACGGTCCGGGATCGGCGCTATCGCACTCGGGGCAAGCTTGCGCGCTCCGGTCCTGAGCGCGGAGAGGACGTGTCCGGGCCGTCAATCTCCAGATCGGAAGTTATTGCCGAGCTAAAGCGACTCCGCGACGCTCGCCGCCCGTCCAACAATCCGATCGTTGGCCTTGAGATCCCCGCTGATGACGTAATAGCGGCCGGTCGGGTGATTCGGGATTGCTACCACTTGAGCCTCGAGGACGCGTGCACCGTTGTCGCCAGCTTTGCGAACTGGCCCGTTGGCCCGATCATGATTCGCCTCGATGAGCAGCTTCGAAGCCCGGACGTTGCGAGTCGCGGAACCGACTGTGACTACGGCGCGCGCGATCGCGCGCGAGGGCGCGCGTAAAGCGGGCAAAAATGGGTCGCGAGTGGACGATAGCGGTGCGGGGAATGCCCTAGTTAAAAGCGATATCGGTAGATCGACGCTGGTCACGCAATCGTGGCCGAATTACTTCCCAAGCTGAGAACGCGCGTTCGATTCTCGTCGCCCGCTCGGTTTGGTTCCCTCGTCAGGCGTGGTGCCGACAAGGTTCGCCCGGACGGCCGCGACAACGCACCTGGACGTGCCATCTCGCAACCCCATTGTCTGCGGGTGTCGACGCCCCTCCCTCAGTGGCCTGAAGGTGGTCACTCGACCTCTCATCATGCGTGACACACCCCTCTTGTATCGTCGGCGGAGATGAAGCCGCCAGCCAGAGCCCTTGTCGGTCGCGCCCAGCGACATCGGTTCGGAGACGCTTTTGATGCCGTCGCGGGGCTGACCGATCCCGGACGCGCGTTCCTGCTCAATGAGCTCGGAGACGATAGCCGGGGTGACGAGGCGCTATCGAAAGCGGCCCTCGGCGACATTTGGGACGCGAAGCGGCGCCAACAGCTTCGCTCCTGGTTCGAGAGCGCGTTCGCACTCGGCTGGGACGGCGTCATGCTCGGTCCGCGTGAGCTGGGCGCTCTCGTTCCCCCCGCTCGGCTGGTCCCGGATGGTCGACTTAGTCCGCGGAGCCTCGACCAACGGGTCAGGGTGGCACTGGAAAGCGCGGGGCACTCCCGGTGGTCGGAGGTTCTCGACCTGACCATCACCTGCCTGCTCGAGATGCGGGGCCTTGGCCTGACGAGCATCGCGGCAGTGCTGGGCGCCTGCTTCGAGAGAGGTTTGCTCGGCCTTTTGATGGGCGCCGAGACCTACGACGGCAGCGACCTTGCCGCGTTGCTGGGGGAGGAGCGGCGCGGTCCGCGCCAGCCAGTGCTGGAGTCGCTCCTCGATGCCGCGACGACAGATCTCGGGACCCCGGGCGCCGACTCCGCGCGCCGCCTCCTTGCGACGAGCGCGCCCTGGGCGCTCGAGCACGTCTCAGCGCTGTCCGAGCTTCTGGGCGGCATCAGGGACGATGAGGATCGATCGATCTTCATCGCCCTCGAGCTCAGCACCGACCGCCGGAGCCTCGCCGGACTTGCCGAGGAGTTCGGGATCTCATCGCAACGAGTCGGCCAGCGACGTGATCGTGCCGGGCTGCAAGTCCGCGAGGAGCTGGCAGCAGCGCCTGCGCCTCTCCAATGGCTGGTCGAGCGCGTTCGGCGGTCGCTCGGGCGAGCAGCGACGGCACAGGCGATCGAAGACGTGTTGCGCTGTCTCGGCCTCCACCCGTCGACCGGGCCCGAGGCAAGCAGGTCGGCGGAATTGTTGCTCTGGCTCGCGGGTCCGTTCGATCCCGTGGCTCGCTGCCCCGGTTGGCGCTGCGTGCGGCCAGACGACCTGTTCTCGCAGACGAGGGAGACTCTGGTCCAAGACGGCGGCGTTCGATCATTCGCCGCAATAGGCGCACTGCTCGAAGAGCTTGGGGTCACGAAGGCAGCAGTCCGACCCTGGACTCGCGCGTGTGGTGCCGTGGTGGTCGACGATGACCTCGCCGTGTGGATGTCAGGACCGTTGGCCGACGTCCTGGAACGCTTGATGGACGCGCGCGGCCGAGGTCTCACCTCCTCCGAGTGCTGCCGCTTTCTCCTCGAGGGAGGGCGTCCCATCGAGCAGTCCGACCTCCAGCGGGCACTTCGCGGCCGCCGCTTCAGGCGAGTCGCCGACGAAGTCTACGAACTCGTGAGCTGGCCGCAAGAACGCCCAGGCACGCGGTCACCGAAGGGGTCCGGCACCAGGCAACGACAGCCGCCGAAGTCCGGTGCTGCCGGCGCGGGCGCGACGTTCCGCCAGGAGCGGGTGACGGACATCGCACGGGGCGCCAAGGTGTCCGGCGGAGCCCTCCTTCGCGGGGGCGGCGGGACTTTCCACCCGGATCAGAACGGGCAGCTGGGCCTTCCCGGCGTTGACAGGCCCGAGGACGATGACGACGGCGCCGCGCGGATGCGGGATGCCGAGGCTGGCTGGGCCGTGGTTGCAGCTGATGCAGAAGACTCAGCATCTTGTCGGGTCTGGTGGTTGGCGAGGGTCGACAGCGATCTGCTGCGAGGCGATGAGTCCTCGGTCCCAGACGGCATTGTCCGCGCTCTCGGCATCGGCTGGCGGCAACGCCGCACGTTCTCGAGCCGGTACGGGCCAGTGACGTTAGCCAACGACGGGACCGAGCCGTCGCGTGGATCGCTGCGCCCGATCGCGATGGCCGCAGGGGCGAGCCCCGGTGATGTCTTGGCGCTGAGTTTCGCCCCGGAGGGGGACGTTCTCGTCACCGTGCGCGCACCAGACTCGTCCCACGAGCCGTGGTTGCCGGCGGCGACCCCTGACCGGAGCGGCCCCGGTAGCCAAGTTGAGGACACGACCGAGGAGACAAGAGGAGGAACATGAACGATTTGCCAGACGGAGATACTCTCGGCCTCGAGCGAGCGCTCGAAGTGCTCGAGGCCGAAGCGACAGCGTTCCAGGAAGCGGTTTCGTCCGTGGCTCGAGTCGCGAAGAAGGCCAGGACAGCCGCCGAGACCGGAACCGTGCGTGACATCCCGCAAACCCTCGCTGCAGCTGCCCAGCTGGCGACAGACGTCGCGGCTGCTGCCGAGCGCCTGCGGACAGCGTGGCGCTTCGATGTCGAGGACTGGTTCGCGTCCGGTGAGTACGCGAAGGAGCTGCTGGTCGCTACCGCCGCCGCTGGCGTGAGCGCCTTCGAGTCGGACGAGCGGATCCTTTGCTATCCCGTCATCGTGCAGGTGTCCCCCGGCGACACCTCCGTTGTCATCGACAAGAAGAAGGATCGTCGGATCCGTCCTTCCGTCGTTGCCGCCGCTCTGGGGCGTCTTCAGCAAAGGGAGCCGAAGTTCAAGCCAGAGGCGTTCATCGAGTCGCTCGCTGCCGCCTATGACCTCGTGGTCGCATCGAAGTCGATGCGACCGGGCGCGCCCGTCAAGCTTGTCGACGTGCACAGCGTTCTCACGATCATGCCCGGGACCGCCCGCGAGTACACGAGACCCGAGTTCGCCCGCGACATCTACCTCTTGGACCAGAGCCATATCGTCGTGACAAAGAAAGGACGCCGAATGAGCCTTCCGGCGAGTGCACTCACACGATCAGCCGGCGTGCTGCGCACTGTAACGCGCAACGGGCAGGCGAAAGACTACGCGGGCATCTGCTTCGAGGAGGTGGGGGAATGATCGACTCTGGGCAGTACATCGAGTTCCTGGGCAGTGAGTACCTGCGCGGCTACGTGGACACCGGCGGATGCGCCGTCAAGTTCACGGTGGCCGACGACTCAGTCGCGTCCGAGTTCCGGGACGAGCTAGCGAACGAAGGCAACCAGTCCGGTTACCTTGTCGCCACGGTGGACGCAACGACAACCCGCGTTCACTTGATGGAGCAGATCTTCTTCGAAGTGGCCCGCCAGGTCGACTGGGACGAGCTCGCCGCGCGAGCTCTCACGAGCGCCGTCGCCGCGGCGGGATTCCCTGCACCGACGGCCGATGTCCCGACGCTCGACGAGCTTGCCGCGCATTACAAGACCGATGCGCGCGAGCTGAAACGCGACGTCGATCGTGAACTGCAGCAACGCATCTTCAAGGACTACGACATGGTCCAGGAGTTCCGGATCGGGATGTTGCGGTTGTGCCAGGCGGCCTTTCGTACCGGGCAGGTGAGCGACGCCGAGCACGGCGCCATCCTCGAATGGCTCCGGGGCGACCTGCGCCAGATGTCGGCACTCAAGTCCGCGCTCATCTACCGCCGGATTGCCCGCCACAATGCCCGGCAGATGCTGTTCTCGCTTCCGCACTGGCTGGCGACTAACGGGTTTGCCGGACTGCTTCTCGTTGTCGACATCCGCCGGCTCAGCGTCGCCCGCCGACCCCCTGTGGACGAAAGAGACGGCCAGTACTACACGAGACTCGGGCTCCTCGACGCCTACGAGGTGCTGCGCGAGCTGATCGACAGCACCGACGAGCTTGCCCGCTGCTGCGTCGTCGTGATCGCCGCGCCGGAGCTGCTGACCGACGAGGCCCGCGGTCTCGACGCCTACCAAGCCCTCAAGCTCCGCATATTCGACGAAATTCGCGACCGCCGTCGCGACAACCCGTTTTCGTCCCTTGTCCGGCTTGGTCGCGAGGAGGTAGCGATATGAACATCGAAACTGCCGATCGTCCGGTGCGAGCGCGCCGGGCGCTCGAAGCCTTGCGCGCGGGCGTGCCGAACCGTGATGCGGTCGTCGAGCTCGGGTCGATGCAGATCGGCGTGGAGTACCGGTTCGCGGACATCCTCGACGCTGTCTGTGCCCCGGCCGACCAGAGCTCGGGCGGTCCCTTGGCCGTTGCCGCGCCCCTCGTCACGTCACCGTCGCGCTCGTCCTCGCGGGCCATGGTGATCGGGGGCGGATTCGGAAGCGGCAAGAGCCACGTGCTCGAACATCTGGCGAACATCGCACTCAGCCAAGGTTTCGTGGTCTCGAAGGTCACGATCTCCAAGGAGACACCCCTCCACGACCCGTCCAAGGTCTTCCGCGCCGCGATCGACGAGGCACGCGTTCCAAGCCGGCCGGGTTCGGCGATCGACGAGATCGCCTCGGCGATCGATCTTGACTCACCCGAGTACCGGGACCTCTATCGCTGGGTACATGGGGATGAGGCTCCAGTGGACAAGCAGTTCGGGGCCACTTTGTACCTCTACGAGTACGCCAGAGGAGACGAGGAGCTGCGAGATCGGATCATCCGTTTCTGGGCCGGAGACAGGCTCTCGGTGACCGACATCCGCCGGCGCCTTCGCGAGCACGGCGCCAGCTCGTCTTACCGGATTGCCGGCGCGCGGGAGGCGGACTTGTCGCGCCAGCGCTTCCGGTTCGTGTCCAGGTTGATGCGCTCAGCGGGATACCGGGGCTGGATAGTGCTCTTTGACGAGGTGGAGCTCATCGGCCGCTACACAATCGGTCAGCGCGCAAAGTCCTACGCCGAGATCGCGCGTTGGGTTCGCGGCGATCGTGAGGACCTGAGCGCTCCGATCGGCGCAGTGCTCGCCACTGTCGACGACTACGAGACTCAGGTGCTCGTCGGCAAGAACGACGCGGTGTTGATCCCACAGCGCCTGCGGGCAGGTGGGACGGTTGCCGACGACCTCCTTGCGTCGCTGGCCGAGACGGGCATGCGCATCATCGGTCACGAGCAGGTGAAGCTCCAGCCTCCCGCGCAAGAGGAGCTCGACCGCACCTACGAGAGGTTGCGGGAGATCCACGGTGAGGCGTTCGGCTGGGACCCGCCCAAAGTGTCAGGACTGGAGCGCCTGCCCTCGAACCGGATGCGCCAGTATGTGCGCGCCTGGATCAACGAGTGGGACCTCCGGCGCCTCGATCCGTCGTACGAACCGGTCATCGAGGCCGCCACCCTCGAAGTCGACCTGAGTGAGGACGCCGGTCTCGAAGGCGGGGAGTCCGACGTTGAGGGGGACCTGGTGGGCGACGGCGACTCTGGGCGCGGGGCAGAAGATCCCGGTGAGCCCGGCTGGGGGCCGACGCTGTGATAGAACTCCCGCCGGTCCACGATCGACCAAGCTGGTTCGGCGGCCAGGCAGGCGCGCGCCCCACGAAGTGACGGTGTGCTGACCGACGAGATATCGGTGGTGCTCGACCAGCGGCCCGGGCTGACCGCCGCTGAGATCGCGGCCCTACTGCCCACCGCGGGCCCGGATGCCGACCGACGGCACGACCCCCGCGCCGTCACCCTGGCTCTGTTCAGCGGACGCGGCGTCTTCAGGTGCGACCGCAGCCTGCCGCAGAAGTGGTGGCTCGCGGCGGGCAAGCAGGGAACTGACGAGCCTGCGTCGGAGGTCGCGAAGAGCCGTGTCGCGGCATTCGATCGGTGCCGGCTGTACGCGTGGCAGAGCGATGCTCTCGCGAGTTGGGCGGCAGCCCAGTATCGCGGCGTGGTCGAGGCGGTGACCGGGTCTGGCAAGACGATGCTCGGCGTAGCGGCAGCAGCAGACGAGTTGAGCCGGCGAGGGCAGGTGCTCGTCATCGTCCCCACCATCGAGCTGATGCACCAGTGGCACCGTCATATGAGACCTGCGCTCCCACCTGGCTACTCAATCGGTTGCCTGGGCGACAGCGAAACCGGAAGCTTCGCGACCCATGACATCGTCATCGGAGTCGTGAACAGCCTGAGGGACAACGACGTCCGGATGACCCGTCGCGGAGGGCTGCTCGTAGCCGACGAATGCCACCGGTACGCCAGCGCCATGAACCGACTCGCTCTCGACGAGCGCTTCGAGCGCCGTCTGGGCCTGAGCGCCACCTACGCCCGCGACGACGACGGACATGTCGATTGGCTCGATCCTTTCTTCGGCGGGACGTGCTTTCGGATGGGCTACCGACGCGCGGTGGACGATGGTGTCACGGCTCGTTTCACAGTTGCTCTGGTTGGTGTCGCCTTGCCTGGGGATGAGCGGGCTGTCTACGAGGATCTCACTTTGCAGATAGGACTCCGACACGCTCGGCTGATGAAGCGTTATCATCTGCCGACAGACTCTTTCAGCCAGTTCATCCGGGCGCTGAACCTGCTCGCGTCGGGCACTGACAGCGACACCGGTGGCGCCAGCGAGGCGCGGGCTTACCTGGGGTTGCTGCTGGAGCGACGACGCTTGCTGGCTGGGACCCCCGCGAAGACACGAGCCCTGGCGGATCTCGCCCCGGCGATCGCCTCCGCAGACCGCTCCATCGTTTTCACCGGTTCGATCGAGACGGCCGAGATTGCCGCTTCGGCGCTAGCCGAACGAGGCTTGCGGGCTGAGTCAGTCCACTCAAGGCTCGCAACTGGGAACCGCCGAGAGGTGCTGCGGCGTTTTGCCGACGGTGATCTGCAAGTGATCGTGGCGCCGCGCGTGCTGGACGAGGGCGTCGACGTCCCCGAGGCGGACCTTGCGGTCATCGTCGGCGCCAGCCGCTCCCGACGCCAGATGATCCAGCGGATGGGCCGGGTCCTCCGCAAGAAGGCGGATCAGCGTCAGGCGCGATTTGCCGTTCTCTACGTCGAGTCGACGATCGAGGACCCGTCCCAAGGTGCCCACGAGACGTTTTTGCAGGAGATCACCGATGTGGCTGACGACGTGGGCTTTTTTGGTAGCTGTTCGGAGTCGTTCGACGCCGCCATCGAGTTTCTTCGTCGCCTCGCCGGTTAGCGCGGCGAAAAGATGCGCCTTCCATCGAGCGAGCTGCTGCGCGAGACGTCTCCACCGGAGCATCTCTTGCTTGTGGTCTGAGGTGGAGAACACAGCCTCGCCGGTGCCGTGCTCGAACGGACCACAGGCGACTGCTGGAGCAAGCACCTGTTCTTCGGGGTCTCGGTGTTCGGTGCGCCTGGCGCTGACTTGGTCGCTCTGAGCCTTTCCGGGCCGGCCATTCGGAGGATGCCCGTTCTTCGCTCGGCCCGCGGCGGTGATCTGCATCGCGGCCGAATAGGCGCTCAATGGTGGGGTCGTCGTAAGGCGGCGAAGCCGTCCAAGGTGCCAGATCGAGTATCGACCGCGGGACGCAAACTCCAGAGGCAATTTTTCATCCACTATGGGCTGTTATTCACTGGCCGCTGAATGAGTACCAGGAGTGAATGATGGCAGCCACGATCGAGTTGAAGCGCGACATCCCAGAGCGAACCCGGGAGATTCTCGCAGCTCTGCCCGATTGATATGGCAGTCAGCATGCCAATGGTGGAAGCCCTGTCCCCGACGGGCGCTGGGGCGGGGTGGACCGCCAACCTGGACGCGCGCGTTTGGCCTCATTGCCAGAGCGAGCAGATGGGCAAAGCGAAGATCCTTTCGCCCAGGCTGAACGGACGAGGTCCGGTGTGGAGGACTGCGCCTGCAAGGAATCGTTGGCCGAGCCGATCCTGCAGCCATGCCAGATGGCGGGCATCGCCGATGTCTGGAGTTGCCGTGGCCTTGATCTCGAATGCCAACAAGTCGCCGCCGGCTAGCTCAGCAAGAAGGTCGATCTCGTGCCGTCCGTCCTTCTCCCGCAAGTGGTAGAGGCGAGGACGCAGCGGGCTGAGCTCAGCTTCTGGTCGCAGCTGCGAGACCACGAAGGTGTCGATCATCCGGCCCAGCAGATCGCCGTCACGCAGAACGGCCCGCTTGTCGACTCGAAGCGCGGCCGCCAGCAGCGAGCTGTCGACTATGTAGCGCTTCGAGCCTTTCACCAGGCGTGAGAGTCGCCGGTCGCTCCAGGCCGGAAGCGCCTCGAACACGAACAGGTCCGAGAGGAGACGCTCGTACGCGACCGCGGTCATTCTGCTGATAGAAGCGGCGTCGTAGATCGTCTTGTCCTCGACGAGGCCGGCGGTGTTGAGGCACAAAGCTTCGAAGTAACGGCGAAGCAATACTGGGTCCCGAGTGCTTCCCAAACTCTCGGCGTCGCGGGTCACCAGCTGATCTACATACGTGTCGAGCCATGCTTGTCTCGCGGAGCCGACGAGACGTAGGACAGGCTCGGGAAACCCGCCCCTGAGCGCTAAGTCGATATATCCAACCAGGTCCGGTGGGTTCCCGGGCGCGGGGAAAGCCGCCAGATCAGCCGCCGCCAGCCGTTCGAGGAAGTCCGGACCAACACTGTGTCCGACGGTCTCGCGCATCGTCAGTCCGTACATCCTCAGATTGACCACTCGGCCGATCCCCGACCACGCGTCACTTTCGCGTCGTGCTCGGGCGCTTCCGGTGAGGAGGAACTGCCCCGCAGTGGAGTCCTCGTCGACAGCGCGTCGCACCGCGCCCATCAGCTCGGGCACCTCCTGCCACTCGTCGAGGAGCACCGGTCTTGGCATAGTCCGAAGCGCCGCATCGGCATCAAAGCGGAACGCCGCGGACTCGGCGGGCACGTCCAACCTGACCACTGCGGCGGCGAGTCGCCGTGCGCTAGTTGTCTTGCCTGTGGCGCGGGGGCCGACTATCAACAGAGCCGGCAACTGAGCAAACAGATCCGCAAGCGGCCCGTCGACCAGACGTGGCGTATACGGGATCCTCTGCATGCTAGGAGCTTAGCGTTTTGGACCAGTCTGTGGTAGCGATTTAGCCCAGGCAGACGTTATGTTCTGGACCGAGATCGAATAGCTGTCTGGCCCTCTCACTGCTGGACTCGCGTCGGGTAGCCCCGGCGCATTGCTGCGCCGGGGCCCCCTAAGAACCCGGCGTGCGGCTTTCACCGCACCGGGCTCAAGCAAGCCCACAGGGTCACGGACGAGCAAAAGTGCCGGGCACACTG
>Ga0187874_10001944_pt1 | contig 16992 bp, 13 predicted proteins | sample June2016WEW_16_1_3_FD_132993 | JGI IMG/M metagenome (GOLD analysis project Ga0187874, IMG submission 132993) | Peatland microbial communities from SPRUCE experiment site at the Marcell Experimental Forest, Minnesota, USA - June2016WEW_16_150 | ecosystem: Environmental > Terrestrial > Soil >... | reverse complement strand
ATAATTGGAGGCAGTGGTCGTTTTGTTCGCTGGCTGAAGCAGCTTGCACCGGGGCTTGTGGTGCTGGCCCTGGCCGCCGGTTGCCAGACGCAACCTTCCCTGCCCCCCGCCGCCCTGCAAGGCACCAACACCACGGAAATCATCACCCTGCGGGAGGGTGACGTGCTGAAAATTTCCTTCCCGGGCAATGCGAACCTGAACAAGACGCAGCCCATCCGCCGGGACGGCATGATCTCGCTGGATTGGGTCGGCGAAGTGAAGGCCGCAGGCAAGACGCCGAAGGAACTGGAGAAGGACCTGTTGGACCTTTACTCGACGCAGTTGGTGTCGAAGGAAGTTACGGTGGAAGTGCAGAGTTCTTCCTTTCCGGTCTATGTCAGCGGGTCAGTGCTCCGCCCGGGAAAGGTCATGTCCGATCATCCCATTACGGCCCTTGAAGCGGTAATGGAGGCAGGGGGATATGATTACACGAAGGCCAACCTGAAGGGGGTCACGATAATCCGGCACGAAGGAAACAGCACCCGGAATTACATCGTGAACCTGAAGCGGGTCGTGGACGGGAAATCGAGCGAGTTGTTCTACCTGAAACCCGGCGACATCGTCATTGTGCCGGAAAGATTCTCCTGGTTCTGAGATTCGCGCGGGAAAGTGTGCTTTTGGGATCGGACTTTAGTAGCGGTATCCGATTGAGAATCCGACCTGGTGGCTGGTAAAGCTGTAACCTGCCTGGGAAGAGGCATCCTGGCTGATTTGGTAAAACACCGCGATGGTGCCACGTTTGAGAAAAGCACAACTCAATTGCGCATTGAGGTAGTCGTAGTCGTCCTTGCGGTTGGAAACGGAAGAGCCCGAAGAAATATATTTCACCGTCTGGTAGCCGCCACTCAAATCCAGAAAAAGCTTTTTCACCAGCCGTTGGTTCAGGCCGGCACTGACCCCGGTGCTTTCAGTGACCTGATTGCCTTGCAAATAGGAAGCCGCCACAATCCGCTCGCCGGTCAGGGAAATTTTCGTTTGTTCAAAGGGCTGGTATTGAATCACGGCGTCAAAGACCGGATTGATGAGGTCAGCGGCGCCCCCGCTCAAAAACTGCCGGTCTTCCACGCCGCCGTGGAGTTGAAAACTGATCTTGTCGGTCGCGCGCCAATTGACCCGTCCTTGCAATTGTTCGAAGGTCATGTCGGGGCTGGCATCCTCATTATCATAACCACCGCCCACGCCAACAGCGGCGTTCAATCGCGGCCAGAATTGATAATTCAACCAGTCCAGCGTTGACCATTCCTTGTAACTTGAAAATTGATCGGCCGAAACGAAGTTCTGATTTACCGCCAGGTTCAGCGACATTTTGCTGTTCATGGTGTAGGCAGCGTTGACGGCGGTGTCGTAGGTTTTCTGGCGGGTTTGGGTGGCCGTTTCAACCGCGGGTGAAGATGAGTCGGTGTAACCTTGTGAGATTCCGAAAACCCAGTCGTTATACGCAGTTCCCCCCACCAGCTTGACCGCCTGCCCGAAGGTGTTTTGGAAATGATTGTTTGAATAAACCGTCCAGAGGGGCGAGTAATCCAAAGTCCAATGACTGCCCATCTCCAGGAGAGCTCCCAATGAAATTTCCTGAATGGTTGTGTTAAATGACGTGCCGGGACCATTTTGAATCCCATCCCCGTAAAGAAACTGGTAGAAAGGATGGGGCCGCAAGGTCAGTGCTTCCCATTGGAATGGCTGTGACCCGGTTTGAGTTTGATTGGAGACAAACACGTCCATTTCACTGGTTTGTTGCACCGCCGTCGGGGTCTGGTCGGGCGATTGCGGCGAAGGCGCCAATACGTTCTGGGCTTTTACATTGCGATTCAACGCGAACAGGCCAAGCAGCAACGCTTTAACCAGTGCGCGGGCATTTTTGTTGTTGAAATGCGAAAGAACGGTTTTTTTTGATTTCATGATCAAGCGTTGTTCCGGCTGTTTTATATTTCAAATGGAGAACAAGGAAAGGTTTAATGATGCACCAATTCGCCGATCGATACTGTCCAATGCCGCAGCGAATCTTCCAAAGCCTTTTCCACGGGCCGGATTTTCACGCCGGTGGCCAGCAATTTTGAAACATCCAGAACACAATTGGAACGCAGCGCCCTGGTGCTGAGAAGATAAAACTCCTCGTCATCCTTCCAAAATTCAAAACGGCGGTTCGGTTTGAGAATCCGCTGAATCATTTCGATGACCTGCTGTGTCGCCACCGCGCCGGGATTGGTGACATTATAAATTCCAACTGGCGCCTGTATTTCCCAGAGGTCCAGACAGGCCCGGACAAAGTCTTCGAGGTGCGAGATCGAGTTCACGCCGTCGTAAACCCTGGCGTAGTTTTGCAATCGCCAGAGAAAATTTCCCGGCTCGCTCCGTTCGTTGAATGGCATTCCCGGACGCCAGATATAAACCCTGCCCAGCCTGCGAATGGCCTCTTCCGCCAGTGCCTTGGTTCCGCTGTAAAAATTGCACGGTGCGTGGCGGAAGGCAAAGTTGGGTTCGTCCCATTCAGTATAGCCGCAAATTCTTTCCGGGTGCTCCGCAAACAATCGCCGCAGTTCCGCCCCCTCCACGTTTTGGCTATTTCCATTAAGAATCAACTTTGCTCCGCGATAAATGCAACCGGAAGAGACATGACCCCAGACGGTGCCGGTCATCGAACAAACGCGGGCAACGGTCTGGGGAAGCAGGGTGTTGGCAAACAAAGTTTCTTCGCGAGCCAGTTCGCAGGCATCCACATTCGGCTTGCCCCGGTATCCGGCCGCATTAATGATGAACTCCGGTTTTACTTTCCGCACATAATCAAACAAAAGGGTGAAATCCGCGTAATTAATCGCCTTGCGCGTGAGTGGAATAAAACTGTGTCCACGCCTGCGCAATTCGGTCGCAAAGGCCTGCCCCACGTAACCGCTTGATCCCAGCAACAAGATCATGATGAAACCCAACTTCCCGTTTTACGACTGCCTATGCTTTCCAAACTTGACGGGGTTTTACCTTCAGCCCCGCCATCGCATTGCGGGTGTCCACAATGCACGCCAACCAATCCGCCAGTTCCTGGTAATTGATAACCTGGTGGTTGGTGGCGATGATGACCGCATCAAAACTTTGCAGTGTTTCACGATTCCAGCTTACGGAACGGGTGCCAACCCAATGTGGATGCTCGCGGGTTGGGCGGATGACCGGCACGTAAGGATCGTAATAGGCCACGTCCGCGCCGCGGGTTTTGAGAAGATCCAACAGAACGTAACTCGGCGATTCACGGTCATCATCCACGTTCGGTTTGTAAGCCAGGCCCAGCACCAATATGCGGCTTCCTTTCATGGATTTCCGCAATTCATTGAGGGCTTCAGCCGTTCGATTCACCACATGTGTTGGCATGGCGGTGTTGATTTCACCCGCCAGCTCGATAAAACGCGTATGCTGGCCGTACTCGCGGGCCTTCCAGGTGAGATAGAATGGGTCAATGGGAATGCAATGCCCGCCCAAACCCGGCCCGGGATAAAATGCCATGAAGCCGAACGGTTTTGTCTTCGCGGCCTGGATTACTTCCCAGACGTCAATCCCCATCGCTCCGTACACCAGTTTCAGTTCGTTGACCAGGGCGATGTTCACGCTGCGAAAAATGTTTTCGAGCAGCTTCGCGGCCTCGGCCGCCCGACAGGAAGAGACCGGCACAATGGTTTTGATGGCGCGGCCATAAAGCGCTTTGGCGCGCTCCAAACAAGCCGGAGTGTAACCGCCGATCACTTTGGGAATAATTTCGACCTTGCTTTGCGCATTTCCCGGGTCTTCCCGTTCCGGCGAAAAGGCCAGATGAAAGTCCGTTCCCGCTTTCAGCTTCGATCCGGCTTCAAGCACTTCACGCAAATCTTCATCGGTCGTGCCCGGATAAGTCGTGGATTCCAGCACCACCAAAATTCCCTTTGTCAGATGCGGCGCGATGGCTTTGCCGGTCTCGACGATGAACGAGATATCCGGCTCGCGGTTTTTATTGAGCGGCGTGGGCACGCAAATGATGGCCGCTTCGACTTCCCGAATGCGGCTGAAATCGCCGGATGCGGAGAACCTGCGCGCCTTCACCGCCTCGGAAATTACTTCCGAGGGAATGTGCTTGATGTAACTGCGCCCGCCGTTCAGCGATTCCACCTTCTCCGGATCAATGTCCAAACCAAAAACCGTGACTCCCGACCGCGCGAATTGAAGCGACAAGGGAAGCCCGACGTAACCCAACCCGATGACTGCTATTTTCATGGATGCCTTCCTTTTTTGATGGATTTAGTTCTTAACTGCCAAAATTGAATGAAACGGCGGTTCAACCGTTCGGGTTTGGAGGTGCCAACCGAAAAAACAAAATCATTTTCTGCGCGGGTTTGGGGAATCGTTCCAGCGGAACCAACGTGCAAAGTGTTCGCAACGAATAAATGCCGGCCAGCAGCGTGAGCGTCATCCCAAAAATCGCGGCGCCGATATGAGAAAGGAAATACCAACCGACAAACACCGCCGTTGTTGCGGGCAAAAAGATTGCGGCCAGCCGCAGGTTGCTTGTTGACCAGCGGAATCCGCTTAACCGGCGGACAACCAGATAGATGCCAAGCCAATAGACCGCACACGAACCAAAGAACGCCATGCCTGCGCCGTTCAGGCGATATGTCGCCACTCCCAGCCAAATCAGACCCACATAGACCAGATTGCTTGCCAATTCACTCCAGAAAAAGAGGGTTCCCCTGCCCTTGGCAATCAGCATAAAACCCATGGGCCAGCTGGTGACGCGAAGCATCATGCCCAGACAAATCCAACGCAGAACTTCAACCGCAGGCCCGAATTTGTCCGAATAGAACAGATCCATGACCAACGGCGCAAAAGTAAGGGTGGCCAGAAGTCCCGGTCCCGCAATCAACAGACCCACTTCAGCCTGCTCATTGACCAGCCGATTGCACTCCGGATTGTCTTTGGCCACCGCTGTCAACCGCGGATAAAAGTCTGCGCCCATCGCCGAAAGAATGAACCCCACGTACAAACCGCCAAAACCCCAGGCCGCCGAATAAAAACCGACTGCTGCGAAATCAATTTTTCGCAGCACGATGATGCGCACCAAGTAGGCCGAACCCATGGTCATGAGTCCGCTGGCCATGAAAACGAACCCTAGTTTCAACAAGGCGGAAGTTTCGGCCATGACTTCACGCAGACCGGTTGAAACTCTTTCCACCTTGATCTTTCGCGCATACCACCACGATGTCAGAATGCTCATCGCTGCCACGCAGACCAGGGATGGCACGACACCACGTTCGCCTAAAAAGTAAACGATGGGGATGCTGAGTACTGTCCCATAAAACGCCCCCCATATGCCCATCCGCGCCAGGTCGGAAATCCGGCGCATGCCTTGGACCAGCGCCGCCTGCCCGTCGGAAATGTCGCTGAAAAACACCGCCAAGGCCAGCAAGGTGATGGCCTCGATGTGCTTGTCGTCTCCAAAAGTCAGACGCGAAACCGGCTTGCTCAGAATCATCAGCAACAGGGCGCCAATCCCTCCGGAGCAAAAGGCCACCCGACGAAGGGTGGTTACCGTGCGGGCTATGCATTGGGCGTCACCGGCCCCAACGGCTTCGGCAATCTGGCGCACCCCGCTGGTTTTCACCCCCATCCCGGCAAGGCTTCGCGTCAATTCGCAAATTGAATCGTAAAGACCCAGCAATCCAAAACCCGTCGGCCCCAGAAGCAAAGCCATGACTTTTGTCCGCAAGATGCGAAAACAAACATTCACCATCGAGGAGCCGCCAATCAGCGCCGAGGACTTGAGGATTTGCCCGTACGTCTTGCCCATTATTCTGTCGTGGAAAATTGTTGCGGGACCGGTTAAAGCGTTTTGCCGGCGCCAATCACTTCGGCGGCAACAAACCGGGCCTGCTCGTTCAAAAGATGCGGCCCGATGGGCAGGCTCAAAACCGTGCCAGCCAGTTCCTCGGCGATCGGAAAATCATGCCGTTTCCATTTCCCATCCGCATAAGCTCCGGACCGGTGCGCCGGCACGGGATAATGGATCAATGTGCCAATATCCGCCGCTGCAAGTTTTTGTTGCAAGGCATCCCGTTTGGGATGGCGCACCACAAAAAGATGCCAGATCGGTTCCGCCCATTCAGGCACGAGCGGCAGTGTAAGATTCACTGCACCGCCTAATTCAGTCAAATAAAGCGCAGCCACGTTCCGGCGACGGTCATTCCACTCATCCAGTTTCTTCAACTTCACGCGCAGAAAGGCGGCTTGGAGTTCATCCAGACGCGAGTTGAAGCCTTTCACGTCATTGAAATATTTTTTCTTTGAGCCGTAATTGCGCAGCGTACGCACCCGGTCCGCCAGTTCCGCGTCATTCGTAGTCACCGCTCCGGCATCACTGAAAGCGCCGAGATTCTTCCCCGGATAAAAGCTGTTCCCGGCTGCATCGCCGAGCGAACCGGTTCGCCGGCCTTTGTATCGGGCGCCCTGCGCCTGCGCATTGTCCTCGATGACTTTCAAACCGTGTTTTCCGGCAAGGGCCAGGATCGGATCCATGTCCGCCGGCTGGCCGTAAAGATGCACCGGCATGATGGCTTTTGTTTTCGGCGTGATGGCCGCCTCAACCCGTTTCGGGTCAATGTTGAATGTCTTCAGGTCAGGTTCGACCGGCACCGGCGTGGCACCCGCGTATGACACCGCCAGCCAGGTGGCGATGAACGTGTTCGTCGGGACAATCACTTCGTCACCCGCGCCAATGTTGTAAGCCCGCAGAATCAAATGCAGCGCATCCAGACCATTGCCAACGGCAACGCAATGCCTGGCCTCGCAATACCTGGCGAACCCGGCTTCAAACGATTCAATTTCGTTGCCCAGCAAATACCAGCCGGAATCCATGACCCGGTGGTATGCCGCATCCAGCTCGTCACGAAGCTCGTCGTAAGCCGGCTTTAGTTCAAGAAAAGGTACTTTCATCGTGCTGTTTTCGAAGCTTTGAGAAACTCCTGAAAGTCCCGGAAATAATCAGATTCATCGTAAAAATTGGAAGCCAGCACCATGCACACCGAACCGGACGAAAAGTTGTCCAGTTCACGCCAAATCATGGGGCACACATACAATCCGTAATAGGAGCGGTTTAGATGGAATCGTTTCTTCTCCCTGCCGTCATTGAGAATGACGTCGAAGCTGCCGGACATGGCGATAATCAGCTGGTGCAGGTTTTTATGCGCATGGCCGCCCCGTTCCGCTCCGCCCGGCGTGTCATACAGGTAATACACCCGCTGGATTTGAAAGGGCACATGCCTTCCACCTTCGATGAAGGTCAGGTTCCCGCGCGGGTCGGCAATCTTGGGTAAATTTATAGTGCTGCACTGTTTAATGCTCATAATTCAGCGCTGGAATGGGTCGTCTGATGCTTCAGGCGACGTTCAGTTCGGTTTTCCATGTGTAGGTCGGCTTCCGGCACATCCCGCCAGCACAAGCCGCGTTCAACTTAAAAGTATCATGCCGTTCTTCCTTGATAAAAATCAAGTTACCTCGCCCGCCGCGATTCGCGTCATCGAGGCCGCCAACAGGTTGTTGTTGCGGACTTCTTGGGGTGCAACTTGCCGGTCATAAACCTTGTTTGCCCTGATGCCCCACGCGACCGGCATCAGCCGCAACCGCTTCAAACTGCCAATTCGTCCACGGGCACGACCAGTTGCGGTTTCAAATGGAGATAGCGCGTGGACGACCGTTTCATGTCAATGTCCTTGAACACGCGCTCCACCTGCTCTGCGGAAAGGCCGACCAAAGGCGCAACGGTTGCGGCCGGGATTGCATGGTTCTTCGCGTACAGACAAAGATCCATTTTTTCGTGTGGTAGTGAGAAATAGAACTCGTCCTGGCCTTGTTGCAGACTGTAGGTGTCCGTGTTCGGAGTGCGTTGGCGGATATTTTCCGGCACGCCCAGATATTCTGCCATCTGATAGACCTGGCTCTTATAGAGATGCGCAATGGGTTTCAAGTCAGCGGCCCCGTCACCGACTTTCACAAAGAATCCTTGATCATATTCAAGCCGGTTGGGCGTGCCCGCCACGGCGTAATTCAGACGGTCGGCGTAGTAGTACTCCATCATCTTTCGCACGCGCTGCTTGAAATTGGTTGCGGCCAGGATTCCCAGATATGCCTCCAACGAAAGTCGTTTTTTGATGAGAGTTCCATCGGGCGCTTGAGCGACGACGCTGAAGTAATTGAAGCCCCGGTTGGCGAGAATATTCTCCAGGACGATTTTGCTTTTCCATCCTTTCTCATATTCCGGGATGGCCAATTGAATGGCTTTCGCCTGCCGGGTATAACATCCAACCGCCTCGAGAATTGCCGTGATTTCTTCCACCGCTGAATTGAATCCGAAATGGGTGGAGATAGACTGGCTGAGACCCAGGGTGTCGGGTGACGAGTGTTGGTCGGGCATATGTATGCCGAAAACACGCTCCTTTCCCACGGCCCGCACGCATAAGGCGGCCGTGACCGAGCTGTCGATTCCGCCGGAAAGTCCGAGGACCACTCCGCGGCGCTTAAATGAGACAAGCAGCCGCTGAACTTCACGGGTAATCAGCCGGACCTGCTCGGCACAATCGATTTTTAATGATTCTTTTGAAAAGGTTTTGGGGTCCATAATAGAATGGTTGCTGCCTGGCGATTGACGTCGGCGTACGTTTTCCAAACGCCATTGAATTATACTGCCGGTTTGTCCGGAAAGGCGCGCGCGGATTTCTCTAAAATGTCCTGGTTCAACATACGTTCCCGACACGTTTGGCCGGCTGATCCGCCACACCCCGGCTGACGACTTTGACATCATCGCGGTCGGACAACGCGTTGGCCGGGCTGAAGTCTGAAACGAAACGACGCTGCACCAGTAGCGTGGATAAAATGCCAACCAAGGCCATGTCGTCAGTTTCCCCGACCACTTTGCCCTGCTCCAGTTTCGCACCGAGTTGGCGAACGGCCACCGGATTGAAAATACCGGAAGCGGTCACGGATGATTCGGACAAAAGCTCCCGAACGTAATCCGGAGTGGCCTCGTTAAAAAAGCTCCGATGGATTGGCGCCCGATAAGGCCGCTTCCCTCGGCGCCAGATTTTTTCCGGCAGATATTCACTGGCCAACTGACGCAATAGAAACTTGTCCGTCAGCCCGCGCAGTTTTAATCGCGCCGGCAACCGGTTGCAAAACTCAACCACCCGGACGTCGAGGAACGGGTAGCGTCCTTCCACCGAATGGGCCATGGCGACGCGATCGCCCTGCGAAGCGAGGAGATATTGCGAGAAAAAGATGGAGATTTCCAGAAACTGCGCTTTTTCCAAATCCCCCCACTTTTGAAAACCGTCAGGATAACCCGGCGCTACTCTTCCGCGACTTTGCTGCTCTGTGATCGCCGCGCCAAAGTCTTTAGAAAAAAACCGACAGGTGCGGCGATTGTTGCGCCACCGAATCGCGTGCGAATAGTCGGGGGCATCGGTTTCCTTCAATCCGGCCCCAAAAAAGGCTGCCAGATACGTCGCTCCCGTGGCCTTGAGGTTTGAAATGTCCGGATACAATCGTTTCAGCAGCAGTTGCCGCCATTTCGAATGCGGATTTGGGGCCCAAAAGCGGCGGATCTTTGCCTCTTTGAATATGTCGTAACCCGCAAGAAATTCGTCCGCACCTTCGCCGGTAAGCACCACCTTAAATCCGTGGTCGTGGACCAGTTTCGAGAGCAAAAACATCGGCACCGGCGCGGTTCGCATCACCGGGACTTCGGTGTGCCAGATCACGTCGGGAAAGGCGTTCCCGATGTCGGCGTGCGTCACCTGCACCACATGATGATCCGTGCCCAAATACGCCGCCATTTCCCGCTGGAATACACTTTCATCGAATTGTTGATCGTTGAAAGCAATGGAAAAAGTATCCAATCGGCTCACTCCCAACTTCCGGACGATGGCGGCAATGGCCGAAGAATCCAACCCGCCGCTCAAGTACGCTCCCACCGGCACGTCCGCCCGCAACCTGATGCGCGCGGCATCCTTCAACAATTCATGAAACTCGGCGACGTAATCTGCAAGGCTGCGCTCTTTTCTGGAAGCGATTGCGTTTGTCGATGGTGTAAGTGCCGACGGCGCCTCGCTTGAAAACTCCGGTTTCCAGAAAGCCTTTACGGTCACCTGCCCCTCTTTCGCCACAAGATAATGCCCGGGGGGCACGTCCACGATCCCCCGGAAACAGGTCCGAGGTGAAAGCGTGCTCCAGTAGGTGAAGATCTGGTCAATGGCGAGAGGATCAATATCCGTCTTCACCTGGGGGGCCGTGAGGATGGATTTGATCTCGGAAGCGAAAATCAAGCGACTGCCCGTTTGCGTATAAAACAACGGCCGCACCCCGACGCGGTCCCGCGCGAGAAACAAGGACCGGTCGCGTTCATTCCAAATCGCAATCGCAAATTGTCCATTGAGTTGGCGCAAACATTCCGGCCCGCACTCCTCGTACAAATGCAGAATAACTTCCGTGTCACAGTGAGTTGAGAACCGATGTCCTTTGGCTTCCAACCCCGCTCTAAGCTCGATGTAATTAAAAATCTCTCCATTGAAGACAATCCATAGCGTTTCGTCTTCGTTGGTGATCGGTTGCTGACCGCCGGACAGGTCAATGATGCTGAGACGGGCATTGCCCAACGCAACCTGATCCGCCAGATAAATGCCAAACTGATCCGGCCCACGGTGTCGCACCATCGCCAGCATCCGACGCATGGCGTCTTCAGTCGGCGCTGGAGCTTCCGCAAAGTTCAGGATTCCCGCAATGGCACACATCGGTGAGAATTGACTGGTTTATGCCGGACTGCCTGCTGGTTTGGACCGAATGGTAACGACGTTTTTCAGCGTTAAGCGCCAGCGGCCTTTTCTTGTTTGCGTCCGAGGAACTGGATGACCTTGTTCACGCTGTCGAGATTCTCCGGGAGCATTTCCTCGGGTTCGATTTTGATGTCGTAGGTTTGCTCCAGAAACATGATCAGTTCCAGCATGCCGGTGGAGTCAACAATTCCGCTTTCGAGAAACGAGGTGGTATCCTGGAGTGATGATGCGTCGCCAAACAGAAAATTGGTGACGACAAAATCGCGTATTTCTTTGGTGTGATTCATCTGCATTGTTTTGTTGGCGTGTTGGGTCGCTGGAAATTCTATTGGGCCAGTCCCGCGCGGCGCACGGCGCGGTTGAGCAAGGGGACAAAGGCTTCCGCCGCCTTCTCATTTCCTTCGCGGCTGGGATGGCTGTCGCAGCCGTCGCCGGTGGGATAGAGCGATAGGTCCGACACGCCGTTGCCAGTCAGAATGTCATAGTAGTCAAAGACGACCACGTTGGTCAGCGGGCTGTCTTTCAACCATCCGTCCCTGCCGCTCAACCAGTTGTTGAACTCGCGGGCCAACGGTGCGCTTTGGGCGAGCCGGTTGCCGCGCCCAAGGACTTTCTTGGCCAGTTGCTTCCACAGAGGTTGCGGCGATGCTTTGGGCGCGAGCGGAGGCACAGTGACGCAAACAAAAAGCACATTCGGATATTTGCGGAATTCGTCCAGGAGCATCGCATAGGCGGCTCTGGCATTCCACACGGTCAATTCGGGTCCGGCGGGATTTCCCGGAGGCGTGCCGGCGGATACAAAATCATTGTTCGGAAAGCAGGATTTGAAAACCACGATTTGGTTGCGGCGGCCATCGGTGTAGCTGGTGTCTTGAAAATCACAGGACAATATCTGCTCCATCTGGCCGCGGAATTTTGGCGGCCAGTCAAAGATGTCGGTGTTCTGACCAATCCGGCTTCCGTAGGAGGCTTGGTGGACTTCGTAGGAATTCTTCTCCAGGCGTGAGCGCAAGCCGCCGCCGTTGGGGTTGGAAATGTAGATGCAGTTTGTCCCATTATCAGTTCCGGGTAAGGCAAGGAGCTGCCCGCCACAGGAGTGATGGATGAACAACAAACGCAGCGGTTTTGAAGGCGGAGTATCCGCGTAACCTGAAAGATCAAACCGCTGCACGATATTTGTTTGGCTGCTCATTGGGGGCATACCAGTATCAGTTCGCCTCGTGGAAAGCAATAACACTGCTACTCCCGTGAGACAGACGAGCGAAACAAGCAACAAAATGATTTTGCGACTCATTTTTGTCTCCTAGGTTGTCAATGCGACAGGCGTGACGACCGACGATGGCCGATGTTGGCCGATGATGGCCCGGATATTGCCTTTTTCGTCAAGCATACCCTGCACGTTTGTGAACCGGGTGTTTTTTGAAAGCCGTTGTACAAGTCCAGCGCCCTGCCCCAAGCCCACTTCAAATGCAAGCCAACCACCATTTTTTAAAAACCGGGGTGCGTCCTGAAGCAGGCGCCACAGTATCGAAAGGCCAAGAGGACCCGCGTCAAACGCCATTTTTGGTTCGTGGCCGATGATTTCATAATTCAGAGACGGCAGCTTGGCGCTGGTTATGTACGGCGGATTGCAGATGATCAGATCAAAAGAACGGTAAAACGGTTCTGACTCGAATGGAGCAAAGAGATCGCCGACAAAGGTGTTGACCTTGTCAGCGCACCCAAGATGACGCGCATTACTCCTGGCCAGTTCCACCGCTTCCGGGGAGAGATCGGCGGCAAACACGATGCACTGCGGGACATGGCAAGCCATGGCGCAGGCGAGATTCCCGGAACCAGTGCATAAATCAAGCACCTTTGGTTTATTTGGCAGTATTTTGTCCGCAAGTATTGCCCGCGCGGCATGCCCCACGATTTCCGTTTCTTTGCGCGGAATAAGCGCCTGTGAAGTGCATTTAAATTCCAGCCCCATGAAATGCTGCCAGCCGGTCAGATGGGCGAGAGGAACTCCACGAGAGCGTTGCTCCAGCAAATCGGCGAGCTTTTGCCGCTGATCCTCGGTCAACGAGGGCAAGGGCGTCTTTACAGACATTGTGGCGGATGCCGGAACGCTCGCGGCACATAACCACAAGGCGCGCACCGTCGCCTCAATGGTTTCTTCTGGTTTATCAGGCAGAAGATTGATTTTGGAACGATAGCGATCAACAAAATCGAGAACTGACTTTTGATTGGCTTCGGGTAACACGGAGTCAGGCATGGATCGTTCTTTCTGTTCCAACCGGGGTTTAGCGCAGGGCATCTTTTTTTATCTTGCCGTTGGCTGTTTTGGGCAATTCGGAAAGCAATCGAACACGCTGCGGCACCATGAAGTTCTCGAGCCGGGCGGCGCAGTAGCGCTGAATTTCCCTGGCGCTAATCGTTCTGTCGTTTTCCAACACGACAAACGCTTCAATAGCCTGGCCCAGGTTTTCGTCAGGCACGCCGATAACGGCTGCTTCCTTCACGCCGGGCATGCTGTGCAGGACATTTTCCACCTCCACCGGGCTTACCTTTTCACCGCGGGTTTTAATGATATCATCACTGCGGCCTTTGAAATAAAAGAAGCCCTCATTGTCCATGACGAACCAATCCTGCGCGCACAATATCCGCTCACCAGGCAGATGGCCGGGCTTGATCATTTTTGCCGTCGTCTCGGGATCTTTCCAGTATCCCAGCATTATGTGCGGCCCGCGGATGTGCAGGATGCCGGGTTCGCCGGGCGGCACAGGCGTTCCCTCCGGGGAGAGCAGAAACATTTCGGTGCCTGGAATGGGTTTGCCAACCGAACCGCGCTTCACGTCAATAAGTTCGGGCTCCAGATAACTGACGCGTTTGCATTCCGTAAGCCCATACATGGCGAAGATTAAAGCGTTGGGGAAAATCTGGCGTAATGCGGGGATGTAGTCCGGGGGGAGCGCGGCGGCAGTGTTGGTCACACGCAGTATGGATGGAAAACAGAGCGCGGTTTTCTTGTGCATGGACAACAAGGTCGAATAAATGGTTGGGATACCCGGGAAAACAGTCACCTCTTCCCTCTTGATTTTATCGAACACCATGCCCGGATATGTGAACGAGCGTTCCAATACAAGGGTGGCACCCAATCCTGTCGCCATCAGCATCTGGTAAAGACCGTAGTCAAATGCCAGTGGCAGGAGATTGACAATCTTATCCTCCGCGTTCAGACGAAGGTATTCAGTGATGCTATCGCGGGCAAACACCATGGACTGGTGAGTCATTGCCACGCCCTTGGGCGCGCCAGTGCTCCCCGAAGTGAAAATGAGCGCCGCAAGATCCGTCGGAATGGCAAACACAGGTTTCTCCAAGGGTTCTTGCTGGCTCAACACCTGCCAGTAGTCATCCATGCGAACGGGTGATGATTCCAAAGAACTTTTCCGGGCGATATTGGAACACAACACGGAAACAAGCGGGGTGGGTTCTGACAGAAGTGGAAAGAATTGCTTCCACAGATGCTCGGTGGAGATCAGAACCTTGGCCTCGCTGCGGTTGATAATATATTGGAGCTTGTCCTTTTTGGTTTGAGGGTTGACCACCACAAACACGCCACCAGCCCAGAGCGTGGCCCATATCCCGATCACGCATTCCAGGGTGTTATCAGCATAGATCACCACCCTGTCGCCGCGTTTGACACCGCGGGCAATAAGGGCCGATGCGCATTTCCGGACATGCTCGAACAGTTGCGACCAGGTTACCCGTTTGGTTTCTGTGATCAAAGCCGGCTTGTCTGGATAATCATGCGCAGCGCAGACCAGGCTGTCATGGAGCAGGCGTTGAAAGCGGGGTTTGAAAAGCGGATGCATGGTCATACTTAATATCTCGAAAAGATAGCCCGGACAAATCGGGGGCGGAATGTCGTATGATGCACGGGCGCAACGCCAGCGACCCTTCGCAGGGTCCGTTCCGGACTTTTTCTTTTTTTTAAAGCGATCAACCGAATTTGACCAGTTTCGTCAGATCACGAGCGGGATTGCCCATTACATAAGCATTTGGCGGGACATCGTGTGCTACAAGGGAAGCTGGGCCGACGATGGCATTGTCCCCTATTTTTACTCCAAACATAATCGTCACATTGGCGCTGATCCACACATTGTTCCCGATGACCGTCGTCCTGCCAGCTTTGTTTTCATAGCCACGCATGGCGTGATGCGGACCAACGATAGTAACATGCGGCCCCATTCCAACATTATTGCCAATTATAACCGGGCCCATCACAATATTGTGAACCCCAAACCAGCAATCATTGCCGACTTTAATTTCACCGCAAGTCGTGCTCCAGATATTCCCCATCTCCAGATTCGTGCGCTCACCCAGGTAAACGCAACGTGCGTTCCTGACCGTGAGTCGAAATCCGCTGCCGAGGTAAGCTGATCTTCCAAGCTTGACATATTTTTGCCGACAATATTCGTTGCTGATAAAGAGGTAGGCGCGCTTAAAGAGGCTTCGAGCCCAAGTGGGAAGAAAATCCATTCTCGCGCGCGGTTGCTGTTTCATTGCTTGTTTCAGGTTTATTGCTTCGCGCCCAAGTCATTTTGGAAAGAGAGAGCAGCGATTCTCAATGCCTCGTCGCCCTCCCTCTTCCATGTGTTTTGGGTTCTTATTCTTACCGCCGCAGGCGGTCTGTTTTCAAGCTCCGTTTCAGAACTCGTCCAACGCGCTGGTCTCAGCTCGTCATCCAGTCTGGACTTTGGCTGTCCGTTGGCGGTTGGGACGCACTTGCATCGCTGCCCACTGCGCCCCGGCTTGCCACCACTGTGGCTCTCAGCCGAGCGATATTGCCATGTTGGCAAGGGCGCGGCAGTTAAATTTTTGCCCGCATATTCTAAAAACCCGACGCCGCCGGTCCAGTTCACGGCAAAAGCATGACCCGGTAGAATTGCTGTGTCGAATTATTGACGCCATTGGTTGCGATGACAATTGATCCCGTTGCTGTTACGTCCGGCACCACGTTGCTCCAGGTGGAATCCGTCAGGTTTTGTTTGTATTGCAACCTGTAATTTTGTCCGGAGACAGCGCTCCATTTAATCGTGGCGATCCCGTTGGACACGGTGATGGATTGGATCACAAGTGGCGGCGATCCTCCCGTGACGATCACGGTGAAGCTGTTGGTCGCCGTCAATTGCGGATTGACCAGGTCAAACGCATCACTGTTGGTCACCACTGTCGTAATCGTGTTGGTGCTTGGGCCTTGTCCTGTGCTTGGTGTCCAAGTAATGATCCCATTGATATTAATCGTCATGCCCGCTGGTGGATTGACCAGCTGGTAACCAATCGTGGTTGCATGAATGTTCGGCTCGCTGGCCGTGTTGGTCACCGTCAACAACGTCGACGTGCTCACCGTTTGGGTCGAAACCACCGGCAACACCGGCGCTACGTTTACTTCCTTCACGATTACCGTGAAACTGTTCGTCGCGCTCATCGGCGGTGACCCGTTGTCCGTCACCACCGTCGTGATGGTGTTGGTGCCCGGACTTTGCGCCTGAGTGGGCGTCCAGGTGATGATACCGTTGGCGTCAATCGCCGCCCCGGCCGGAGCTGCCTGCAGTGCGTAAGCTAGAGCATTGGCCGGAATGTTTGAGTCCATGCCCGTGTTGGTCACTACCAACGTCGTTTGCTCGTTAACCACCTGATTGGTCTGCGTCGGCAACCACGGAGGACTGTTCACCACGCTGACTGTTACCACCACCGTGAAGCTGTTCGTCGCCGTCAACTGCGGGTTGACCAGGTCAAACACATCGCTGTTGGTCACCACCGTCGTTATCGTGTTCGTGCTCGGCACCTGGCTTACCACCGGGGTCCAACTAATCACCCCGTTGGTGCTGATGCTCATGCCCGCCGGTGGACTGATCAGGGCATAACCCGTCGTCAACGCGTGCTGGTTCGGTTCGGTCGCCGTGTTGGTCACCACCATCAGCAGCTTTCCGTGAATTGTCCGATTGAACTGCACCGGCAGCACCGGCGCCACGTTCACTTCCTTCACGATCACCGTGAAGCTGTTCGTCGCCGTCAACTGCGGGTTGACCAGGTCAAACACATCGCTGTTGGTCACCACCGTCGTTATCGTGTT
>Ga0187874_10001939_pt1 | contig 17069 bp, 15 predicted proteins | sample June2016WEW_16_1_3_FD_132993 | JGI IMG/M metagenome (GOLD analysis project Ga0187874, IMG submission 132993) | Peatland microbial communities from SPRUCE experiment site at the Marcell Experimental Forest, Minnesota, USA - June2016WEW_16_150 | ecosystem: Environmental > Terrestrial > Soil >... | reverse complement strand
GACCACTACACCGCGGGTGGCTGGCACGGCCTCGGCTTCCGGAAACAGAATTGGCACTTTCCCGATCAATATATTTCAAAGTGGAACCCGGTCCTGCTCGGACAGGCCATGGCAACGCAGCTACATAAGCGGCAGTACCTGATCGAGTAAGCTGCGGATCCAATGCCCGGCACGGTTGCGCTCGAACGGGCGCCGCAGCCGGCGGCGCAGCCCGCAAGCGGGCGCTCCGAGCCGGCAAACGACCTCAGAAGCTCAGAACTTCTGTCCGAATTTCAGGCCGATCGTGCGCGGCTGATTGGGCACGTTGTAGATCGCAATCGCGCCGCAGCTCGTGACGTCGCACTCGGCAAACCGGTCGAGCACTGCGCGCTTGTCGAACGCATTGTTGACGTAAATCTCGGCGGTCAGGCCGTCCTTGTCGATGCCGCCGGAGAAATCTCCGACCACATACGAGGGCATTGGGCCTAGCAGTTCGCTGGCCGCCTGGCGCAGATCCCCGGTGCGCGATCCCACGTAGACCGCCGCTGCCTGCACGTGGCCTTGGTATCCGCCGCCGGCCTCGAAGCTATAGCGGGCGGTGATGTCGCCCTTGACTTTCGGGGTTATGGGCAGCTGGGTTCCCGAAGGCGCATATTGCTCGTATCCCGGCGTCGCGCATTGCGCCGTCGTCCCGCCGCAATAGGTCTGCGTGAGTTTCGGATCGAGCAGCGAGAGGCCACCCGATATCGTCAGCCCCTGGGTGACTGCGAATTCCAAATCCGTCTCGAAGCCCTTGATTTCCGCTTCGCCGGCATTCGCGATGATCGTGAGCGCATTGGGTCCGAGATAGGCGAACTGGAAGTCCTTCCATTTCTCGACGAAGAACGCGCCGTTGAATCGAATCCGATTGTCGTCCCAGGCGGTCTTCCAGCCGAATTCGTAGTTGTCCAAGTAATCCGGCTTGTACGGCGGCAGGGTGCCGCCGCCGTTGCGATTGACGCCGCCCGGACGGAAGCCCTTCGAATAGGTCCAATAAATCAGGTGATCCTTGTCGATCTTGTAGGTGAGGTTCAATTTCGGCGAGGTTCCCGAATCCGCGGTCCGGCCATTCAAGTCCTGGCACGGCGCGCCGTGAAACGGCACGAACGGCGTAAAGCAGGTTGCGGTTCCCTGAGAGGTGCTGAAGTTCTCGTTGAAGCCGTAGAAGCCCTGCAGCGTGTTGTCGTAGCGGTAGTAGCGTAATCCCGCGTTCGCGGTCCAGCTCGACGTGATGTCGTAGGAGAACTCACCGAAAACCGCGGAGTCCCGATCGACGCGCTCTTGGTCCGTGAGCCATAGCGTCCCCGGCCATCCGGGGATCGACAGATCGGTTGCGAGCGGGTCGCCGTTGTTGTCCACGGAGTAGTCCTGCAGGATCTCGTGCACCTGCCGCTGGGCGAACAAGCCGCCGACGAATCGGAACGGATCCTCCTTCGGCGTCGAGAAGCGCAGTTCGTTGCTGATCTTGGTGTAATGATCCCGGCCGATGATTTCTTGCGCGGGATTGATCAAATTGCCGGCGTTGTCGACGAAGAATTGGCCCGATCCATAGGCGCGATCGTAGAACAAGGAGTAGTCGGTGTAATCCGACACTTCGTGGGTGTTGCGCGTCAGATAGGCACCCGCGTAGACGATATCGAAATTGCTGATCTTGCCTTCGATCGCGAGCGCGGATTGAACCCAGGAATCGTGCGTGGTCTCGGGAAAGTAATTCGAAATCTCCAGATCGCCCACGGCCGGGTTGTAGGCGAAGTTGCCGTTGACCTGCTGCGATTGGCCCATGACGGTTGGCGTGATCGTCCAGTTATCGCCGACCTCGACTTTGAGCGCGGCACGGCCGCCCGTCGTTTCGACGTCGTTGAAATGATTCTTGACGTAGGGGGCATTCGTGAACACGTCGCCGGAGGTCGGAAAGGTCACCGATCCGGGCACGTTGTTGATGTAGCCCGCCTTTTTTTCGTCCCAGCCGACGAGCCGTATCGCGGCATAGCTCGTCAGCGGGAGGTTGATGAAGCCCTCGACGGTATAGCCGTCGCCGCCGTGGTCGACCGAATTGCCCTCGATGTCGTAGCCGGCTTTGAAGCCGCCCGGATCCGGCTTGTTCGTGATCACGCGGATCGTTCCTGATTCGGAACTCGCGCCATAGAGCGTGCCCTGGGGTCCGTTCAGGACTTCGACGCGCTCGATATCGTAGATATGCACGTCCAAGTTGCCGTCGATCGTGGTCACCGGCTGTTCGTCGAGATACATGCCGACGCTCGGCAACGAGCCGGAATGGTTGCCGTCGCCGCCGCTGACGACCCCGCGGATATAGGTGTGTTCGAACCCGGGGCCGGAGGTCTGAAACGAGACGCTCGGCAGGTACTTGACGTAATCGTCGAAGTCGGTCACGTGCAACTCTTCGAGTTTGGCGGTTCCGAGCGCCTGGATGCTGATCGGCACGTCCTGCAGGTTCTCGACGCGCTTTTGGGCCGTGACGGTGATCTCCTCGAGTGTGGCCGTTTCGGGGGTGTCCGCGCCATAGGCGGCTTGCATGCAGGCAAGCAGCACCGGCACCACGGGTACCGCCCGCCGCACAGCACGCGAGCGCCCGGATGCTTCGCAACGCGTAAGTTTTCGAAGTCGGCTTCTCGTCATTATCCATCCCCTGGTAGCTTTATCGACCTGATGGCAGGATAGACGGCGCGTGACGGATTGCAAGAAACATTCGCCAGGCGCGGAAGACGCCGCATCTGGCACGCACTCCCGCCTCTGGCCCAAGGAGACGAAGCCGGCGCAGCGCGCTGCGCGCAGCGCGCTAATTCGCGGTAATTGAAGCCTTGCCGATAAACGTGGTTGCCGCCGGATCCGGATGCTTGCTGTTCAGTTTGATGTTCAGGCGCAGCTCGTTCTGCGAGTCGGCGTTGAGGATCGCCTCCTCATAGGTGATGACCTCATTGTCATACAGCTCGAACAGTGACCAATCGAAGGTGCGCATGCCGAGTTCCCGCGACTTGCCCATAACCTCCTTCAACCCGTGGAATTCCCCCTTCAGAAGTTTGTCCGCGACGATCGGCGTATTGAGCAGAATTTCGATGGCGGCTATGCGGCCCTTTCCGTCCGCCGTGCGCACCAGGCGCTGCGAAATGATTGCCTTCAGATTGCTGGACAAATCCATGAGCAACTGAGCGCGGCGTGAGTCCGGGAAGAAATTGACGATGCGGTCGAGCGTCTGGCTGGCGCTGTTGGCATGCAAAGTACTCAGGCAGAGGTGCCCGGTCTCCGCGAATGTGATCGCAAGCTCCATCGTTTCGGCGTCGCGGATCTCCCCGATCAAGATGACATCAGGAGCTTGGCGAAACGTGTTCTTGAGCGCGCCGCGCCAGCTATGCGTGTCGATGCCGACGTCGCGATGCGTGACCAGCGACATCTGCGATTGATGCACGAATTCGACCGGATCTTCGACGGTGATGATGTGCCCAGCCGAAGAGCGGTTGCGGTGATTGATCATGGCCGCAAGCGATGTTGACTTTCCGCACCCGGTGGCGCCGACCATGAGCACCATGCCGCGTTTGGTCATCACAACGTCTTTGAATGTCTCGGGAAGTCCGAACTGTTCGATGGTCGGAATCTCGGTAGGAATAGTCCTGATGACCATGCCGACGTTGTTCTGCTGAACGAATACATTGACGCGATAGCGCGCTACACCGGGTATCTCGATGGCGAAATTGCATTCGAGTTCTTTGGCGAACTCCTCGCGTTGACTCTCGTTCATGATCGAGTACGCCAATTCCCGGGTAATTTCCGCGCTGAGCTTTTGCGTGGAGAGCGGCTGCATATTGCCCTGGGATTTCATGCTCGGCGGAAAATCTTTCGAAACGAACAGATCCGAGCCGCCCGCGCGAGTCATTGCGGCGAGCAGCTTGGTCATATAGGTCTTGGCTTGTTCTTCAGTCAGCGTCGCCATTTCGCATCCTTAACATAAGCTGCCCGCAGGTCAATATAACCGCACAGCTCTCGGTTTTCCGCGACGGAGTTAACAAGTCTCGGTGCGGCTGCAGGGCCCCATTCGGTGCCCGAGAACGGACTTCGAGCGTTGCCGCAGGTACCGGCAGCCCGCAATGGACGGCGGAAGCTGCCGCGCGCGGCTGTTAGGGCAACTCGTCCGTGCGCGGCGGGATCGGGGTTCCGATCTTGAACTCGCAGGTAGCCGATTACAAGCGGCGCCGGTGCAGCAATAGGCAGCCGTTCCGCCCGGCGGTCGCAGCGCGGGCCGACTACCGCATGGCACCGCACTCTACCGGCAATTTGAATGCATTTGGGCCTACGCGACGACACGGACGCTGTGTACGACAGCGCACTGATCGCGGTTGGTAAGTCATGGTGGAATGCCTCTATACAGGGGTGAATCCAACTGGAGAACGTTATGAAAGTGATTGCCGCAGTGCTTGTATCCACGTTTATGTTTGGTGCTGCATTTGCACAGACGTCGGCGCCATCGGCCAGTCCGCATTCCGCGACCGATGCTTCGGGCCCGGCATTGGCGAACGCGGATGCAAAACGCGATAGCGCAGTGGAGAAACACATCAAATCGCTGCACATCGCGCTAAAGATCACTCCCGCCGAGGAGTCTCAGTGGAAGCTGGTCGCCGACACGATGCGCGAGAACGCAAAGGAACTTGATCGAGCGATCGACAAGCGTGATGCAAACCGCGCGAGCGCGACGGCAATCGACGATTTGAATGCCTATGCGGACATCGCGCAGGCCCATGCGAATGGCGTCAAGAAGCTCGCGAGCACATTTTCCGAGTTGTATTCCGCGATGTCCGACGACCAGAAAAAGGCGGCTGACGAGGCATTCAGTCATCGCGGCCATGGCGCAAGTAAAGTCGCGAAACAATAATCGAAGCTTGTCGCGTCCGACCGGCGCGACGACACCCATGCGCAGCGGCTCATCGAGGATCCATTATGAAAATTCGAATTTGTTCATTTGGCACGGTCGCGCTTGCGCTGATCGCAAGTTCGAGCGCCTACGCCGACGCACACGTCAGCGTCGATATCAACCCGTTTGGTTGGGGCGTCCCACCTCCGCTGGTCTATGTGTCACCCCGGTATTATGGTCCACCTCCGGTGGTCTACTACGGGCGCGGCCATTGGGGCGATCATCGCGGCGGGCGCGGGCACGATCGTGATCACGGTGGTTCGGAACACCATCACTAAGGCGATGGTCCACGCTGACAGGGAGTCGCAAAACGTGGCTTGGGTAGAAAAGCGGACCCCGTCCTTTGGCATTGCACGGTAATTCGTCCTCGCGGATGCAGCGGATCCGCACTGTGCATGAGATTCCTGTTATCTGGAAACCGGTCGTTTAAAGAATGGAAAACCCAATGAAACTCGTAAAATCAGCAGCTCTTATTCTTATGGTGATTGCGACTGTCGGATCCAGCGGTTGCGACCGTGGGCATGATCGTGATCACGGCGATGAGCATCGGGATGAGCATCGGGATGACCAGCATAGCGACCGCGATCGCGACCCGCATAGCGACGAACGGCCTCGATAGAGGGATCGATGCAAGCGTCTTCGCGAGCCCGTCATGAATTTTGTGCGGACGGGAAATATGTCTGAATACGCCGACAATTGCCGTGACTTATCGGGGCGCACTACACTCTCCGTCATGAATCAGCCGCTCGACAGCACTCTGCAGCATTTGCACCTCGGCGAAGCTCTGATCACGAGCGGCGTAGAGGGGCTGTTCCATACCTGGCAAGCCTCGACCGAAGTCATCGGCAAGCTATGCGCCGGCGGCGCGGAGCGTTGGCAGGCCGCGATTCGTCAATTTCAGGCGCCCGTCAACCTCGCCGACATCCTGCGCGCCCGGACTTTCTTCGGACGCTGAGCTCTCCCGGACCCCAGGGCCGGACCTTAGGAAATTCGCCAAAGCCTCCCCGCTGACGCCGTTGGCCTTTTGCTGCTCGATCACAGCTTCGCAGAGCGGTTGCCGCGAGCACAGCGAAGGACTTTCGCAGCGAAGGACTTTGTGAGTTTGATTTCCATTCTCAGCAAGCTCGCGTATCAGGGAAAGCCGAGGCTCTGGCCCCGATGAGAACAGCAGTTCTGCATATGCTCCCCCCCGGCGGTAGTAGTTAGTACACGACGGTCCGCGTGAAATTTGCGGGTGCGTAACTGATACACGTGGCGGGCTTCGAAAATTGAGATAAGTACTCGATCGTCCCGGAAAATAGGCCGAGTACCCAACTCACATGAAGGTACGGCATGCAGCCCGAATCTCATACGCCGAACAATGACGCCGATCATTGTGTGCATCGCGCACCTGCGTTTTGCTTCGGTAATTACCTATTTTTTCCCGCATGGCGGACGGCGTAGATTCGTCGGCGAAGCGCTCGATTGACATGCGCGCCGGTTATTACGAGTCGGTGCAGTGGTCTTCGATATTGACACTCAGCGCTTGCGTTGTGAGCTGGGGCTCGATGGGCGGTCGGCATGTTATCCGCCACAACTAATCGTCGGTGATTGTGAAACGGAAGCGAAGGATCTACTGAATATGTATTCACGGAAAACTCTTGGCGAAATGCAACCGGCGGTGGAGTTGCTCGTCGTCGCTCATGCAAGAGCGGAATGTGGTTCCCCCAATAGGTGCGTTGCTCGACAACCGGACATTGACGCCGATCGGCCGCGCAATCCGCGTCGTTGATTGCGTCCGGGGGAGCTATCCGTGCCTAAACATATTCGACGTCTGATTGCGATACTCGCGGTTTTTGCGCTGCTGTTCGTCGGCGGGAGACTGTACTTTCCTCCGAAGTCCTTCGGCGTGTATGGCCACTATCGGGCCGCGTCGGTCGAGGATATCGCGGCGCCTCAGCCCGCATATCGCAGTCCCGACTCATTTTCGACCGATTACCCGAAGGAATATGCGACCTGGTCCAGCGGAATACACAATGTCCTCAAGTGCCAAATTTGTCATACGAATGTCGGAAACGCGCCGATGATGGCGTCGCTCGCAGGCGCGACTTCGCCGTCTGCGTCGGCGGCGCTACCCGCTTCCGCCGATTATCGAAGGCTGTGCGTCAAATGCCACGAGAAGATCGCGGGGCGGCCGGACTTCATGCCTCAGATCGAGCTCGATAGCCACTCGCCAGGGCAGGCGTGCACGGCATGCCACGATCCGCATTCGCCGCTGTTCTCGAATACGGGAGTTCCCATCTCGGCGGCTGGCGGCGCGGGCATCGCCGACATCGCAGCCGGGAAGAAGCTGTCGGCGACCTGTGCGGCCTGCCACGGCCCCGATGGCGTCAGTGCGATTGCGATGTTCCCGAATCTGGCCTGCCAGAAGCAGCCGTATCTAATTGGCGCGCTGACGGAATACCAGAGCGGAAAGCGTGCGAATCCCATCATGGACGGGGTCGCGAAGAGTTTGACCACGGCCGATATCCAGAATGTTGCGGCGTATTTCGCCGGCATGTCCTGCAAATAGGAAATCCGGCGCGTGAATGGTGTCACGAGACGATAGAAGGCGAAACGATGAGCGATACTAAATTAATCAAGGATCACGCCGGCCGGCGCGGTTTCATTTCCCTTCTCGGGAAGGTCTGTGCGACCACGGCAGTGTGCTCGGGCGTCGGCACCGTCGCGCTCGAGAGCCTCAAGGCTGCTGCATCGTCAGCATCGACACCGGCGCCCACGCCCGCGAAGGCCGAGTTCCCCGCGGCAGGTCCCGTTCCCGAATACGACTGGACCAAGCACCGTTGGGCATTCGGGGTCGATGTGACGCGCTGCATCGGCTGCCTGCGCTGTGTCGAGGCCTGTAAAGTCGAGAACAAGGTCCCGCTCAATCCACAAGATTTTCGTACCTGGGTCGAGCGTTACGTCTATCTCGAAGGCGAAGATAGGCCGCGCGTCGACACCCAATCGGATCCGGTGAACATTGCCGCGGCGGATTCGCCGCAGGATTACCGCTTCAGCAATCGATACCGGAACGAGAAGGTGACGAAGGCGTTCTTCGTACCGAAGCTCTGCAATCACTGTGAAAATCCGGCCTGCGTGCAGGTTTGCCCGGTCGGGGCTACCTACAAGACGCCGGACGGCGTCGTACTCATCGACGAGAAATATTGCATCGGCTGCCGCTACTGCGTCCAAGCCTGCCCCTACGGTGCGCGGTATTTCAACGAGGAGACGCAGACCACCGACAAATGCACCTGGTGCTATCACCGGATTACGAAAGGACTGAAGCCGGCCTGCGTGGATGTTTGCCCGACGCAAGCCAGAATTTTCGGCGATCTCAATGATCCATCGAGCGACATCAGCGTTTTCATCAAGTCTCATCGCATCAGCGTGCTCAAGGCGTGGACCGGCAATGGGCCGCATGTGTTCTACAACGGACTCGACGGCGAGGTGTCGTGATGGGCGCCTTGATGCAAATCTCCGACTTCATCGTGTCTCCCTTCAGCGGGTATGTTTATCCGAACGAAACCGTGGTGCCTTGGGGTGTGCTGATCGTCGTTTACCCCTACATCACCGGACTCGTCGCCGGCGCCTTCATCGTGTCGAGCCTCTACCATACGTTCCACATGGAGAGCTTCAAGCCCGTCGCGCGCATCGCGTTGCTGTCGGCGCTGGCGTTTCTCAGTTTCGCACCCGCTGCCCTGCTGTCCCACCTGGGGCATCCGGAACGGTCGGTCGAGGCAATTTGGACGGCCCATTGGACGTCGGCGTTTGCGGCCTTCGCGTATGTAGCGGGCTTCTACGCAATCTTGCTGATTCTCGAGATCTGGTTTGCGTTTCGCGTCGATATCGTCGCGATGTCCCAGACCGCCAAGGGAGTCCTCGGACGCTTCTATCGGTTGCTCACGCTGGGCTCAACCGACGTTTCCGAACGTGCGCTTGCCTACGACCGAACATGGACCAAGGTACTCGCGGCCGTCGGCATCGCGGCGGCGGCCGGTTTGCATGGATATGTCGGATTCGTCTTCGGATCGTTGAAATCGCGCGAATGGTGGTCATCGGACCTCATGCCGATCATTTTCATTCTTTCGGCCGTCGTCTCCGGCGTTGCCGTGCTCGTCCTCATCTATGTAGTGTCCTCGAAGGTGCGCAAAACGACGATCGATGAGCGCTGCATGACAGGATTGGCTCGAGTCCTTTGGGCTTTTCTGATCGTGACGCTCGTCATCGAAGCGCTCGAGTATATCGAGATGCTCTACCGCAGCATCGAGGGCATCGAGATGGTCAAGCAACTGATCGTCGGCCCGATCAGCGTTGGGATCATCATCCAGGCTACGTTTACAGTGATTCCGCTTCTCATCGTGACAGTGCTGCTCGCGCGCAATGTTCGCGGCAAGGCGCTGATCGGCTGGATGAGTTTCTCTTCGGTGCTGCTCGTGATCGCGGTGTTCGCGATGCGCTGGAATGTCGTGATCGGCGGTCAAGAGCTCTCCAAGACCACAAGGGGATTATTGACCTTTACCCCGCCCCTATGGGGCCGCGAGGGTGTCGTTTGGGCCGCAACTTTGCTTTGCGGGAGTTTCGTTTTTTTGTGGGCGCTATCGCGTCTGCTGCCGCCGTGGGAGCCAGTCGAAATGTCTGAATGAGGTCGAAACCATGCGCAAACTAACCATTCTGGAATCGGGTTTGATCGCGCTCTTAGCAATCAGCGCCGGCTGTACCCGGCAAGTCAGCTTCAAGAATGACGTTTTCCCCATTTTTCAGGAACGCTGCATGACCTGCCATGCGCCCGGCAGCCCGGGCTGCGTCGTGAGTGGATTCAGCGTGGCGACTTATGAGAGCCTGATGAAGGGAACCAAGTATGGCGCCATGATCGTCCCCGGCAGCAGCCTCGACAGCAATTTATTGAGGCTCGTCAAGCACGAGGCCGATCCTTCGATAGCGATGCCAAGGAGTCTGGTACCGGGCAAGCCCTCGGAATGGCTGAAGCCCGAGCAGATCAATCTGATCGAGACGTGGATCAATCAGGGCGCAAAAAACAACTGAGCCCACAACGGCATCGCACGCGGCGACGGTAGCGACCTCGGCCGCGTCAAGTCCCGTTTTGGCGGCATCACTGCGCGAGCCTGCGCGCATCGATGCCTCGGCCCATCGCGGATGATGAACACTCCGCCGGTCGCGAGATATTGGGCCTTGATGAGCCGCGGCTCGAAGATGCCGGCTCCCACGTGTACACGGCTCATGGCGCGCGGGTTGGCTTTGGCGAACTCGCGTCGCAGGCTCATGAGGCCGCCGACATGGTCCCAATGGTTGTGCGACAGCACCACGTCCTCGACATCCGCGAGCTCGACTGCCAGTTCCAAGGGTAAGAAACAGGGTCAGTTGAAGGCTGAAACTTTGAAGGCCAACAGAAGCGACAAGTGGATCGAGCTCGAGTCTATCGACATGGGCTCCGTGGTTCCGGTGGACCCGAAGACCGGCAGACCAAAGAGCCCCTCACCAGAGTTCTCCGGCCATGATCACCAAGAAGATCGGAGTCGCCTCTCCTTTGCTCCTCAACGCGCACCAGAATTCCGAGCTGTTCGACGAGATCGTTATCGAAATAGTCGGGCATCCCCCGTCCGGCGCCCGCGAGACCGTCGTGGAGAGGATCATGCTGACCAACGCCTACATCAAAAGCGTCCGGCAACGCATCGGCGATGGGACGGAATCCGGCTGCAATAAATTGCTCGAGGTATACGGGCTTTCATTCCAGAAAATCGCGTTGGAAGCCCCGCGCTGGAGGTCGCCGCGCCGATCTTTATCATGCGCCGCGCCAACGGGTCCGCGCAGCGCGGACCCGTTGCGTATTTTGCCTATCCTCCCTTCCAATCCGGTCCCCCGGTTCGCGTCGCCGTCAAAACTTGTAGCTGCACGAGAGGCCGAGTACCCGCGGTCGAAGCGGCGTCTGTGCGACGATGAATTGATCGGTGCTGACGAACGTGCTGGCGTTGGAATTGCCGAGGTTCTCCCCGAATGCGGTCACGATCCAAGCATCCTTTGCGACACCGATTGACGCATCGAAGGTCGAGTAAGCGGGATTCTCGAACCGCAACCTACCGGTGCTGACGCTTCCGGCTTCTGCGATCGTTGGATTCGAGCCCGCCTGCGTGAATGAAATACCGTTGTGGACGGCGCCGAATTGAACGAAAGGGTTGTACCCGGCCATGGTCCACTCGTAGCGGGCGCGCAGACTGAACTGAATCGGCGGTGCATCGGCGCTCGGTGCGCCAATCGGGCCGAAGGGGCTGGTGACCGCCGCGCAACCGACCCCGTAGGCGGTTCGGCAGGCGAACGTGATTTGCTGGCCGTAGTTCGGGCTTCCCGGAACGTTGTTGGTCAATATCGGCGAGTTGGTCTGTCGGCTCTGGTTCCAGGATGCCGCTCCCTGCAGCGTCAGCCCGTTCAGTACCCGGGCGACCAACGAGGTTTCGAGGCCCTTGATGAGGAAGTCCTGACCATTGGCGTTGTAGAAAATGTTGCCGACCACACCGGGATCGAAGAAGGCGACCTGGACGTCATTCCAGTTCTCCCGGTATACGGCGCCGTTCCACTGCAGACTATGGTCGAAGAATTCCGTCTTCCAGCCGATTTCGTTGTTCGTCAACTTGTCGGATGAGTATGCGGAGGGGATCAAGTACTGCGCCACGCCGGCGGGGGTGAATGCATGCTGCGACCCGCCGTTCTGGTTGAAGCCGCCGGGGCGAAAGCCCTGCGAGAACGTGTAATACAGCATGACGTCCGACGTGATGTGCCAGGTCAGATTCCCGCGGCTCTTGAATCCGGTTTCGGTATCGGAGAGATTCTCGGCGTTGAGGTTGTAACTGTAAGCGGTACTGTGGCAGCCACCGGCCGGCAGACCCGCCTCGAAGCAACCGAAACTCGCGATGACGCTGCCGTCCGAGGAATTGTCGAAGCGGAAATATCGCGTACCCAGCGTGGCCGTCAGCACCTTCGGAATCAAGTCGTAGTCGACGGACAAAAAGAACGCTGTCTGCTTGGTTTCGCGGACCGTGTCCTGGTAGAAGGAGCTGTTGGGGCTCTGAATACCGGGATTCACGACAGTCGTGCCGGGGAACGTGCCGATGTTCGAGAGGCAGCCGGTATTGCCTGGCGTGCCCGCGGCCCCGTTGGAGGTGCACGCAGGAATGGTCTTGTACATCCAGTCGGTCTGGTCGTAGAGTTTGTTGGACTCCCAAAACGCGCCGGCAATCGCGCGGAACTGCCAATCGTCCGGCGTGCTCAGGCGCAATTCGTGTTGCTGGTGCTGGTTTTTCTCGACCGAATGCCAGGTGGCGCTCGGCGAGAAGCACGTTGACGTGGTGACTCCCGCACCCGATCCCGGGCCATAGCACTGATAGTAATCGGCATAGACACCGCGCGCGTAATTCGTGTAGTCGCCGACCTGATCGACATTGCGTACCAGGTAGCCGCCGGTGTAGACGGCCTTCAAATCGCCAAACTTGCCGTTCAGTGTCCACGCAGTGCTCTCGAACTGGTCCTTGTCGTAGGCGGGGTTGAACAGTGTGACTTCGAGCGGCTGCAGCGGCGCGCCATCCGAGGCATTGGGCTGTTGGTAGAACACGCCCTGCGAGTTCATGTCCTGATACGACTGCGTGATCAGCGCGTTCCAGTCATCATTGAAGTTGTAGAGTGCCTCCACGCGTATGCCCTGGTAGGTAACGGGGTTGATGGCGTTTCCAACCACACTGGTGTTGTTGATGGCCGGACTGCCGGGCGGCACGCAATACCCAGGGGTCGGCGGGCCACTGGGCGGCTGGCCATTCGGGCACAGCGGGCCGGTCGCCGTATAGTTCGCGTAATGGATGCCGATGTCGGTGTTGCTGCGCGTGAACGTCGCCGGCACGTTGTTGATGTAGCCGCCGCGGTTGTCGTCGTAGACCACCGCGCGCACCGCCATGGTGCCGGGGATCAGCGGGACGTTCAACACCGCCGTCACGTCGGCATTCGGATCGCCGTGAGCGGTCACGCCGTAGCCGGCCTTGACACTCCCCTCGGTCACGTCGAGCTTCGGTTCGTTGGTGATATAGCGGATTGCGCCCGCTTCGGCGCCAGCACCGAACAGCGTTCCCTGCGGACCCTCCATGACCTCGATGCGATTTAGATCGACGGCATAGATGTCGAGGTTGCGATTCGGGAGCTGTCCGGATTGATTATCCAGGTAGATCGCGACGTTCGGCCACAAGCCCGTCGAACCGCTGCCTTGGCTGGGCTGAGAACCGGCGCTGAGGCCGCGCATGTAAATCTCGTTCTGGCCGGGCCCGTTGCTCGCCGTCGTCACGTTCGGCAAATACTTGATGTAGTCGTCGAGGGTTTGCACGTTCAACTGGGTCAGCATGTCTCCGGTCAGCGCCCGAATCGAGATCGGCACGTCCTGGATGTTCTCACTGCGCCGCTGCGCGGTGACCGTGATCTCTTGAATGATATCGGTGCTGGCTTCGGTGTCGGGTGCGTTCGCGGCATTGGCGAATCCGGCGGAGGATCCGCTCAGGATGGCCGCGATCGTATACGAGAGCTTTCGATTGAAGTTCATGCTACATCCCCCTTTTTTCGAATATCCAGAATCGTCGAAGCCATCGAAGGCGAGGACTTCGCATTGTGGTTCAGCCAACTATAACTCGTCCGCGGTGTTTGGTGCAGCGCTTCGAGCCACTGGGCCCAGCGCGGCCTTCGATGGCCTCCGCCGGAGATCGAGAATTCGCCATTGGTCGAGGCCGTATCCGAAAAGCGGGGCGGCGCGCGCCGCGTTCGACCTTGCCCACGTTGGAGGGGCTCTCGCCACGCTCTAGAGGCCGTGCCTTGCGCGCATACGCTAGATCCCTGCGGCGGCGACAATGTCCTTCACTTCCAGAATTTTCTTGGGATAGCCGTTGCGAACGACCTCGATCATGGCCAGCCCCACTTCCTGCAAGGTGCAAAACCCCGCCGGGTAAATCGACCTGCCGATCGGATATAGCCAGGCAAGAAACCGGTAATACCTTTTCGCATTTCTCTGGCCCGGCGTGGGTCTCATGAAGCCGGGGCGAAACATATAGGCCTGATCGAACAGGCGGATCAAGGCATTTTCGGTGGCGCCCTTGACGCGCGCCCAGGCTATGCGTCCTTGTTCGCTACTGTCGGTACCTGCGCCCGTTACGTAGCAAAAGCGCATCGCGGGATTCAATTTCCGTAGAAGCTGCGCCACGTTCAGCGTGAGATCGTAGCTAATGCGCTTGTATTGTTCTCTGCTGATGCCCACGGACGATACGCCCAGGCAAAAAAAGCACGCGTCGAATCCGGTCAGTTGTTGCTCGATGGGCGCTAGATTGAAGAAATCCAAATGAATAATCTCACGCAGCTTGGGGTGCGAAATCCCACCCGGCTTTCGATTGATGACCAAGACCTCTTCTACACCGGGGTGCTTCAGGCACTCGAGAAGGACCCCTTCTCCGACCATGCCTGTTGCGCCGGTTATGATCGCCTTGATTTTCATGGACCTACGGCGCGACGCTCCAATCATCGGAGCTACCTCATCATATTACTCATCTCGCGGGCCGCGATGTACCCCGTCTTGGGTGCCTGCCTTGGGCGGGAGCTTACCTTTCGCCGTCAATCGCAATTCATCGCCCCGCAGCCATCCGACCTTTCCGCTGCCGGCGTTTGACGGACTTAGCTGTAAGTGTTTAATTGCACTCGAGAGGGAGCGACGCTTGCGCGGATTCCATGGGACCTGCTCGTCGCGTCTTATAGGGGCGCTTGTGTCGTCTCGCAGGTTTTTTGAATTACCTTGGATCGCGCTGTGACAAACCAAAACATGACACATGACGATCGGCGCAAAGGACAGCCCTCGTGGGGCTACCTGATCGTACTCGCGCTGATCGCAATTTTTTTGCTGAATCTCTTGGCCGCAACAGTTTTGCTTCTTATCGAGCCCACGCCAGAGCGGTATTGGTTCCTTGGTGTTGTTTGGATCATTTCGCTCATCGGATTGACCCGGCTCCCACGACTCCGGCGCATGATGGAGTCACGGCGGACGTCGCCTCGAGGCGGAGCGCCCCCATCGAGCGTATAAATCGACACTTCGTTATCCGCTGGCGTGCCGATGGATTTCAACACGCACCTCACGCCTTCTCTATCGTTCGCGAGGCGGTGTCGAGGCATTTCGTACCATCGATCGTGCGGATGCCCGCAAAAACGAACTTCTGACCGTTCCATTCATGTTTCTCCCGCAAAGCGAACACGCACTGGTGATCCACGATGATGATCGAGGTATGTCATCGATCTATGAATACGATCTCGCAACTCAGGCTGAGGTGCGCGCGGTATACGTGCCGGATTCCGGGGGAGTCGATGCGACGATAGTTTCGCGCGACGGCGCGAGCTTGCTGGGAGTTTCCACCTCGGCGCTCAAGGGTCGCGTTCATTGGTTTGACCCCAAACTCGCGGAGCTCCAATCGCAGCTCGATAAGGCGGTGCCAAATGCCACGGTCAGCATCGAGAGCATGAGCGAAGATCGCACGCGAATGCTCATTCGCACCAGCTCACCCGACACGCCGGGTTCCATCTACTTCTACAGCACGGACTCCGGCAAAATGCAGCGGATTGCGTATGCAAACGACTTGATCGGCGCGCGGCATCTAGCGCCCGTGACCGTTGTCGCTTACAAGGCGCGCGATGATCTCGATGTCGAGGCCTTGCTGACGCTGCCGGTGGGACGGGATCCGCACAACCTGCCGCTGGTAGTCATGCCGCATGGCGGGCCGTGGGCGCAGGATACCCTCGAGTACGACTATTGGCAGCAGTTCCTCGCCAATCGCGGTTACGCCGTATTACAGCCCAATTTTCGCGGCTCTACCGGATACGGCACCGAGTTCTTGCGCAAAGGCGATGGTCAGCTTGGAATCGCAATGCAGGACGACATTACCGACGGCGTGAAGTGGACGATCGCCCGAGGCATCGTCGATCCGGCGCGCGTGTGCATTATTGGCGCCTCATATGGCGGTTATGCGGCGATGTGGGGCATCGCGAAGGACCCGGATCTTTACCGTTGCGCAATTTCCATCGCCGGTGTCTCCAGTTTGAAGCGTGAGGTCAACGATTTCGCTTACGACATGCAGGCAGGCAAGTTTAGCGACGCCTGGAAGCGCATGACCCCGGACTTTGATGCTGTCTCGCCCATCAATGCCGTGGAGCGCATCAAGACGCCGCTTCTGCTCATTCACGGCAAGAAGGACGTCACGGTCCCGTCTGTGCATTCATCCAATATGTACGATCGCTTGAATAAGGCGCGCAAGAACGTCGATCTGCTGCTGTTGCCTCTTGCCGATCACTACTTCACGCGCCAGGATGATCGCGTTGCCTTGCTCGACGCGATGGAAAAGTTCCTCACGAAGTACAATGCCGCAGAATAGGCGGACGCCAATTGATGGCTGCCCCGGAGCGAGTTTCAACACGAGATCTTCGTGATTAGCGCTCCTATTTGAATCTCGATTTCTACGAATTCAATATCCGATTTGCTGCCGTTCGTGATCGTCAAACTCTCGGACGCGTCGCTCCAACGGAAATCACCGCGGGCGCCGGCCCGCTCGCCGATCGGTGCCATCGGCTGGCTCAAGTGCCTAGCGGCTGGCCGACGGGGTGGCGCGAACCGGCAACGGGACGTTGCAGATGTCGATGTGCCCAGGACTGAACTTGAACCAGTCCTCGTGCCGATTGCGCCGCTGCTCGAGAATTGCACGGAATACGGCGCTTTCGGTGCGAAGCACCTCGATCGGCGTGCGCTCGGCCTCAGGCAAGTCCGACGCGACGCGCATCGAGACGATCGGAATCGGCGACTGCGGCGCTACGTAGAACCCCATGTCGCCGGTCCCACGCGGTAGGCTGGAGAGCAGCTCCATGCCCTTGAGAACTCGTCCGACCAGCGCAACGTTGCGGTCGAGCTGCCGCGGCGCATGGCCGATCACCGCATACATCTCGGTGCCGTCGCTCTCCGGCGGATCGTCGCGTCCGACGCCGACCGTGCCGTAGCAATGCGCCAACCAGACGGTGCGTGAGCGCCGATCGCGCGCAGCGG
>Ga0187874_10001920_pt1 | contig 17188 bp, 20 predicted proteins | sample June2016WEW_16_1_3_FD_132993 | JGI IMG/M metagenome (GOLD analysis project Ga0187874, IMG submission 132993) | Peatland microbial communities from SPRUCE experiment site at the Marcell Experimental Forest, Minnesota, USA - June2016WEW_16_150 | ecosystem: Environmental > Terrestrial > Soil >... | reverse complement strand
GACTCCAGGTACATGCCCGTGGTCGGGGATGATGAGAAACTTAGAGAAGGCGCAGCCGATGTTCCGCTGGCAATCTCCACAACTCCCGTGAATACGGGGGAACTGGCGAGGGCTATCGCCCCGCTTCCCGTTGTACCGTTCGATAGGTTGGAAGCCGCTATCTGCGAGCCGGAGACGTTGTACTGGGTGGCGTTTATCGTCCCGTTTACGTAGAGCTTTTCCGTCCCCACCGGACCGAGGGCATTGACGCACAGGACACCGGCGTTGTTGAGCCGCATCTTCTCCACAATCGTGTTGGTTCCGATTGGCGTCGTCCAGAAGCTCAGGTAGGTTCCGTTGCGCCCAACCGCCCACGTTTCCGTGGCATAGACACGGAGAGCGCCCGTCGAGGAAGTCACCATTGAGGAGCCGTTGTATCCCCCGGCTTTCAGCGAAAGCAGGAGATCGCCCGATTGCACGGCGGCTGGGGCGGATAGGGTGCCCCTGGCTGCCAATCCCAGGATGGCCGGGGAATTGGTGTTCCCGTTGACTCCGTAGTTGACAAAAGCCGCTGTGAGAGCAGTCCCGTCCTCCGTGACGGTGAGTTGCCCCACGGCCTGAGCGGATGAGTTGTTGGATATGAGCAGGTTGGACGCGGCGGGGCTTCCGCCGGAATTTATGACGACAGTCCCGGTGAGCAGGGGGGAACCTTGGAGGACTATTTCGCCTACCCCCGTCGTGCCGTTGCTTAGGTTGGCCGCAGAAATTTGGTTGCCAGCCACTCGGTAGGCTGCCGCGTTGATGGTTCCCAAGGCGTTGACGGTCACCCCGGTTCCGACGCTGACGACGCCGACGCCGGAACGGGCGATGTTCGTGTCCGCGTTCCAGACAAGCTGCGACCCCGTGGATAGCTTGATCCCCCCGGTCCCGGAGTACGCGAGATACGTCCCGTTCAGGTCAGTGAGGAGGGAGTCTGCCCCCACAACACAGCTTGAAGTGTATATTGGTATGTGCCCCGTGGTTCCAATCGAGACTCCGCCGTTGCCGTTCCAGTAATTCGAACCGTCGCTCCAAATTCTTGTGGAGCCTACCGAGCCGATGGAATTTGGACCAGAGTAGCCATCTATCATCAACCCGTTAGCGCTGATGGTTAGCCTCGCGCCGACCGCGATGACGTCAATCCACCAACCGGCAGCGGGGGCTATCGAGGGAAGCGTGAGCGTCGCGCCGGACGAGATGTTGAATACAAATGATTTTCCGGCGTCAGCGGAAGTGGCTAGGTAGCTGCCTGTTTTCGTGATGAGCGAATACGACAGATTAGACGATGAAATCTGCGCCCCGCCAATCTGGTATGTGCTGCCTGATGGAATGTTGACGCCGTTGTCGTAGACAGAAAGGGCATTGACGCCCTGCACCGAGAAACCGATGCCGTATTCCGGAGGGGACCCAACACCCGACTCCAGGTACATGCCCGTGCCCGCCGCGCCGATGAACGCGATAGAGGGCGCACCAGCGGAACCCGAGGTGAAGATGGGGTTGCCCCAGCTTGTCTGCTGCGGGTTGTTTCCGTCCGTGACCAGGGCTTGTCCCCCCGAACCCGTTGCTATAGGCAGGTTGATTTGGTTGGGGGTGCCCGCATTGGCGGCGACGCCGATGTTGGCGCTTCCGCTTGAGCTTCCGCGCCAGGTCTGCTGGCTGTATATAGAAACGAAGCCGGTCGTGGAATCCCATTCGAAATCTTGGGGTTGAAAGGTGGAAAGCCCAGTGATGGTGGTTAGTCTGGCTTTCCCCCCAGAAATGGGGAATATATCAACGTCCTTGGTCAGCCCGACGCCGTTAGGACCCCCGATGCCTCTCGCGTTGCCCCCCGTGCCCCAAATCAATACCCCGCCGTTTCCGGCGGTAAATTGCAAGAAACCAGTGGAGGTTGACGAAACAACGGGATTGATAGCAAAATCCCCGTTCGAATCCACCGTCATCGCTACGCTGGAATTTGCCGGGACACCCGAACCAATCAAGGTTACTGTGCCGGTTCCTGGAACGAACGTAAACTGGGTGCTACCCGCAATCGTATTTGCCGCCGCTCCTCCGAAAGCTACCTGGCCCGCAGCGATGGCTCCGGTTATAGTGCCTGGGGCGGCTGAGATCGTTATGCTGTCTGGAGGCGATCCGGTTTGGGACACTGTTATGCCATTCGCGCCCTCTATGGTCACCGCCCCTGTAAGGGAATTTATGGAGGTGACTGCGAATGTGCCTCCCGTGCCCGGCACCCAAGCGCTGCCGTTCCAGGTAAGCACCTGGCCGGTTGACGGGGAATTGCCTATGAGATTTATGAGCGCCGGAGCGCCTGTTGTGGCACCCGTCCCGCCCTGTCCTACGGGCAACGGCGCGATTAGCGAGGTCGCTACGACGGTCGGGGCAGAATATGTGCCCCCAAGGTCATTCGCCAAGATCAAAGCGCCCCTGGCGACTCCTGTGGCTCCCGGCACGTCGGCTGGGACTAGGAAGCGGAATCCAGGAAGGGCGGCTGGACCGGACGCAGGTCCAGAGAATATCTGGTTGGCGTTCTGGGCGGTGAAGATCGCCCCGGTGTTCGTGATGACGACTGTCCCGCCGACCGTGTTCACGGCGGAGATTCCAGCGCCAGCGGATATGTTGAGCAACCCTTGGTTGAGGTTAGCAACCCCGTTGGTCTGGAAATTCAGCCCCCCCAGTCCTCCTGCGATGCCGATGGACTGGTCTAGGTAGACCAAGGTCGATACGAGCCTGCCCTGTGGATCGTTGACAACGATGTCCACCAGTTGGGGGTTGGCATAAAAGAATGCGTGACCGTTCTCGTCGGTTTCGATGGGGTTGGTTAGCGGCGTGCCTATGACATCGGAGAAAAGAGCGGCAAGAGGAGCCGGGGGGATGGGAGTGGAGTTGGGGTTTGCTTGGTTGGCGTTGCTCGGCTGCGAGCACACGTACACATTGACGCCAGCCATCGCTTGGTAGGTCGGCGCGTTCAACGTCACATCAAGGTCGTAGCGAAAAAGGGCCATTAGCTGATTATCCCGAACATGCCTTGGGAAATATCCCTGCCGTGGCGGAACCCTCTGCGCCGCACGGCTTGGCGCTGCGAGGCGCGGGCGTTGGCCTGGATCAGCTTGTCAACTTCCTTCTGCGCGTCGGCGTCGCGGCGGTCTATCAACTCCGCGTCTCCGCGAGCCACCTCGTAGAAGTAGGCGATGCGCTGCGCGAGGGCCTCAGTGCCCATGCGAATCGGGATGGTGATTCCGGTGTAGTAGATTTGAGCCTGACCGAGCGTCACGGTCGGGGACGGCGCTGCGACCTCGGGGATGACCGCCTCGTAGCGCAAGCGCCAGCTAGTGTCCTGCGTGGCTCCGGGAGATTTTATCACGTCGCCTTCCCAAGTCCATTGGCGGCTGTACGCGACCTGGAATCTCGACGGGAGCTTCTGGACGTGGTGCATGATCTTGAACGGCACAGAACCGGCGACGGGTTGTTCCCACAAATCCCAAGGGATGATGAGGTCGTTCGGAAGCGTCGGGGACGCGACGCTGCCGTTGCCAAAGTTCGAACCTTGGTACGAGACGAAGATATATGTGTCCGGGTCCGGTGGGGAGACCGCAGAAATGGGAGTAAGGATCAGGTTGTCCCGCCAGAACGACGGAACGCCCTCGTTGGCGAGGTCGAACTGCACGCGGTTGATCGCGAGATTGAGGTACTGGTTCGTGAATGGGGCGATGTCGGTGAGAACGCGACCCGCCCCCCCGTTGTATGCGTCGTTGATGAGAACCCGCGCCCGGTTCAGCACCGTCTCCGTCACAGGGTAAATCGAACCTGAGGCTATCGGCATCAGTTCTCCAAGAGCATGTCCAAACGGAGCAGCGTTTCTGTCCCGCAGGTGTTGCACCATGCGGGTCTTTCTCCGCTCAGGGGTGCGGCTCGAAAGCGCACTCAGGCTTGGACAAGACCGTTAAATCCGTTCAATTATGGGTTTGGTAGCTACTTGACCGCAGGCTCCCCAGACCACCACCGCTTGGATTCGGGGACGTCTTTGATCTTGCGCATTCCGTTCTCCACGGCCTTCTGCCAGTTGCGCACCCAACCGCAAGAATGGACAACCACTTCCGCCTTCACGGGATTCCCGCAGCCCTCACATGTCTCGTACATTTCCACGACTTGGTTCCAGCTTACCGGCTTGCCAAGCCATGCCGCCGCCTCGCGTTGCGTGTTGGTGATATTCTTGATTTTGCCTTGAGCGGCAAGGGATTCGCCCTCGTTGAAGAGCCGCTGGTATTTGGCCTTCAGCTTCCCAACCGCGATGTCCATCTCTTCCTTGCTGGGCACGTCGTTCTTGGTCACGATCACGCCCCACTCCCGCAGATCGGTGTCGATGCCGGGGGCGTTGACAATGGACTCAGCGACGTCCTCTCCTTGAATCACGTCTTTCGGCAGGACTTCCGTAACGCCCGTCATGGGGTTGAAGTGCGTGTAGGTCTGTAGGCTCGGCACGAAGTACGGCCTGCTGTAGGACTCGATCTTCGCACACGGAACCATCTTGTATGTCCCGCGAGGTTTCGTTTCGTCGGGCACGGCTTTGAGTCCGGGTTCGGCGGAGGGAATCTCGTGCTCTCCGTGCAAGCCGTGATACACGATTGATCCGATGCGCAAACCAGTCTTTTCGTCAACTGGCAGCACCCTGATGTTGAAAATCTTGATGTAAAACGGGTCAATGTCCGGCAGGATGGGCACTTCTATGCTGCCCGCTCCGGGATTTTTCTCTTGCGCCATCTTGGATGATGCGCGTCCCGCCGCCGTTCCCCTCATATACTGCTTGAATGCTTCCACGTCCATTCCTGGCATTTTGTTCTCCCTGATTTAGTTTGTCTGCTTCAACCCGAGGCCGAGCTTCTCACGAATCTCTTCCCCGGAAATCCCGTTCTCAAGTTGCTTCACGATTGCGTCTACTCTGTCCAACAGGGCGGTATGCTGTTTCTGCCCCGCGAAGGACACCGGCCCGTAGAAGGCGGGGGCGCGGTCCTTGTAGATATCCACGACCATGTCGATCCATTCCTGACGCTTCTTCTCGCGCTCTTCCTCGCGCATCTTCTTGCGTTCCTCGGCGCTCGCATTGTCGCCCCGGAGATTGAGCCTTATCAGCTTCTCCAGCGTGTAGAAATACAGCCTGCCGCTGAGCGTGAAAGAATGCTCATATTCCCCACGCCACGGGAAAGCCCCTAGAAGCTGGATTCCCATGTCCGGCGTGATGCCGTCCACCGTCAAGGCGTTCTCGAACTCCCACATGGCAGGATCGCCGTACATGCTGGGATCGCACCACTTTTCCAGGTGGAACACTTCCTTGTCGCCATATTTCCGCACCCATCGGGACTCCACCCGCGTGGTGCCGTCCGCGTCTTGCCATGCCCCGGCTACTATCTCTAGCCTGTCAGGTCCCCAGACTATCCGCCAGTTAGGGTCCCCGAACCTGTTGCGTCCGCCTATTTTATAGACGAAATCTTGGTAAATTTTGGGAACGGGTATCATCAGGCCGTCGCTTTTTTCGCCTTCTTGCGTTCCCTCACGATAAGACGAATTTCGTCCCAGCGGACCGTGGTGAGAACGAGATCGCCGAACTTCTCGTCCATTCCGTTGTACTTGCCCAGCACGATCTTGTCGCCCACCTTGACGTCTATGTGCTCGATGACACCCTTGCCGATGGCGAGGATGGTGGCTTGCGGCACGGCGGTGATGGACGAATTCGGTACGATGATGGAGCCTATCTTGACAGCGTCGGGTGCGGATTCGCGTTGCACAAGCAGCCATTCGGATACAGGCTCGAAGTAGATTGGCATGGATATAACCCTCCCTGTGGGTCTAATACTTAATCGGGAAGACGAAAAAAAAGCCCCCCGGAAACTGACTTGGAAACCGGGGGGCTTTTGCTAGGTCAGGCTGTTTTTAGTAGCCTGATGGAACTCCGGCGTTCGGGAACACGACCCCGCCACGCGGGTTCGAGTTGCAAACGTTCAGAGACGTGATGTAGTAGAAGATGTGCGCGGACAGGACGCCGGTTCCGTAAAGCGGGAAGACCGACTGGCCCTTGACCTCGTAAAGGTCGGGGGCCTTCATCTCGCCGATGGCCCAATACTTCGGGCAGATGCCGTCGATGCGTGCCTTTGAGGCGTGCGTTGAGACAAGGACTTCCTTGCCCATGAACGTCGCCGGGGCGTTTTCCTTGCCCATGTCCAAGCTGCGGTCGCCCTTCAATTCCTGCTGGTTGACGATTGAGACCTGAAGCTGCAAGTCTTCGATTGCCGCTTCCTGGTCCAAACCGCAATAAAAAAACAGGTCTTCTAGGGCCGGTGTGTCCGCGCCCAACGCGGTGCGGAGCAACTGTAGACCACGGCGTCCGTAAGGAACCGTGATGAAGTTGTTCTTTAGGTCCACGGTGGGGGTGCTCAGCCTGCCGGGGAAATTCGCACGATTGAGGGAGTTCAGTGTTCCGACCGTCGCGTTTGTCTGATAGGCCTTGATGCCCATCAGCGATGAGTTAGCCGCGCCGACAAGGGATGACGAACTTGCGTTCACCATCACGGAGTAGGCTGTGCCGCTTGTGATCCCGCTTAGAGCAGTGGAAAACCACAGCGTGGCGTTCGGTGCGTCAACGTAGCTGATGGTCGCGGACGAGATGTACGCGCCGCCGACGTTGAAGAACTGGACGATCTGTTGGTCCTGGAACTGGTTGGGATTGGTCACGCCGCTGATGTACGATGTCTCAGCGCCCGTGCCGGACGAGCTTGAGATGACCGCAGTCGTGGGGATAGTGTCAAGAATCCCCGTGCCGTCACCCTGGAGCATGGATTCCAGACCAGTCTTGAAGTAGTCGAGCGAGTTCGCGAATTCCTGCGAGTTCACGTCGATCAGGGCCTTGGTCTTGGAGTTTGTCGCGTTCTCAGCCAGCCAAGTGATCTGCGTGCCGAGGGTGAACGTGACTGGCGAGAGCAACTGGCTCTGCCATTTGGTTCCCTGCGCGATGCCCATGTCGTCGCCGTCTCCGATAATCTGGAGCAGGTTGCCGTTAGCCTGGATGGCCATCGGGACACGGAAAGCGCCGCGCTCGCCGGTGTTACCGGGAATGCTGTACGCTACCGGAATTGCCTTGACGTCGGAGCGGAACTTGCTGTACAGAGTGTCGTCAGTCTGGAAAGTCTTGGCGATCTCTGTCCTTACGGCTTCGCGCTCGATGGCTGATACTGCCGCTTCGTTTAGTGCCATGATTTGATTCCTTCACAAATAGGCTCACGCCGCTCCGCTCCCTGGTGCGTCGCTGCTGTGGCATTTCCCTGACTTGCGTTTGTGAAGGCGATAAGGTGAGTTTTCTTGCGTTTTTTTGGTGACGGGGGTGTTGCTCCACCCTCAAACTGCCTTAGTGCCGTTCAATTATGTGTCTGGTAGCGGAAAAATTTAGTTCCAGTCGTAGAACTTGCCGTCCTTGCCCCAAGCCTGCTTCTGGCGGATTCTCATAATGGTGCTCGTGCGGCGGGTGTCGATGTTCCTCATATCCGGCTCGAACTTCATGGGATTGTCCTTTGTCCCCTCGGGCTGGCTCCCCCGTGCGGATGTTCCCTTGGCGTTGCCCTTGATGACCGTGCGCTGGCGGTCACGGAGTCCAGAGCGGGTGGCCGATGTCGTCAGACCGAACATCTTCGCGACGGTGTCCACCATTCCAGGCAGTATCTCTTCGAGCTTGCCGCCCGTGTACTTCACGATGTTGCCGAGGTTCTTCGTTCTGCGAACCTGACCGTATTGCTGCATGAAAGTCTTGTCCTCGTCAGCGTAGCGTTGAAGCTCCGACAGGATGTTCTTCCTGATCGTCTTGAGCCGAGCTTCGTCGAGGTTCTTGCCGCGTGTGTATGGCTCCAAGGCCTTGTCCATGATGCGGTCGCGAATCGGAAAAATCTGGGCGTCTATGGAAGCGTTGAAGTTCGCCTCGGCCTGCGTTCCCAATTCCTTGCGCTCGCTGGCGATCTTGTCCTTCTCTCCCTTGAGCGGATCATTCACGGAAGACTTGATATAGTTCTCCATGTTCTGGAGCGTGGTTCCGAACGCCTCCAGCGCCGCTATGGCCTCCTGCGTCTTGCCCGCCTTGAGCAGGTTGACCGCATTGTACATCACCGGGACGGGGCCTTCCTTGTGGACCCATGAATTGTAGATCGGGGGGGTGATCGTGCGCTCGTAGGCGTCGGGGCTGCGCTTGTAAAGCTCGTTGAGATACGTGGGGGCCAATCCAGCCATGCCTTCGGGAGAATTGTCGAACATGGCGGCGACCATGTCGGGATCGGATGCGTCAATCTGCGCTTCTAGCGCCTCTAGATCGTTTTGCGCGGCTTGTAGGCTGGTGATCGCATCTCCAGGGTTGTCCCCGAGCGATCCAAGCAGGTCCTTTGCCGTCTGAGCCGCCTCTGGGGTCGGAAAAGCCTGGCTGATGTTATAAAGCTGGTTGTAATTGTGGCGGAGATTCTTCAGAAACTCGGAATTGGCCTTTCCGAACTCGGTTTTAGACAATTCCTTGAATTTCTCGTTGACATTCTTGATGGAAAGGTCTTTTACGTCGTCAACATCGCTCCCATCGTCCCCTTTGACGTCGGTTTTGCCATCATCGACATCTTCTCCATGATCCCCGGTGTCGGCGTCTTGATTCGCGCCATCTCCCTGGTCTTCGGAGCCTGTGTCTTGATCTTCGGAGCCGGTATCGACGGTAACTTCCTCTGCCGGAGCCGCGCCCGCGTCAGCCACGACTGGAGCCATCTCGACAACGCCAGTATTTGGAGCTAGAGCCACATCTGCCATGATTATTCTCCCTGAAATCCCCTGATAGCGCCTAGCGGCGCTTCACTACTGGTTCTTGTAGCTGATTTGTTCGGCGCGGTGATTCATGACGTACTTTCCGACGCCTCCGTGGATTCCCCACGGCAGCACAGCCGCGCCGAATTCTTGTCAGGAGCCAAACTCCGCCGGTTTGTCCTCGGCTTTGAAAATCGGCTCCATCTCATATCCGTTTTCGGTCACAAAGACCGCCACGATGCCCCCAGGTTTGACAACGTGGGCTTTTTCGGGGTGGCTAGGCGTGACGCCCTTGACCAAATCGGACAAGCTGATGATGTCGGACGTGTGTGTCGAAAAAGCCGTCACGCAAGGCCTGCTAAGCTGGTCCTCGAAGAAATCCCCGACCCCGTCCACGAAATCCGAGAGGCATACGCCGTTCTCCGGCGTCTCATTCGGGTTCTTGACGTAAAACTCCAGCTTTTCGGCGAGCTTATCTCGGTCCTTCCCGTAGAAATCGCTTCCCATCTGCCACGGGAACAGTTCCCGGCGCAGGTCAACGGCGATGCCCCCGATCTTTCCGCTGAGGACCTGCGCGGTCTGCACCGAGCGGAGCAGCGGTGATGAAAGTATGCGCTCGATGTTGACTTTTTCGCCGTTGTGTCTGTATTTCAAGGCGAAATCAGCCGCGTCATGGGCGTCTATGATCCCCTGTTCGTCGAGGGGGATGTCAAGCATTCCCCTGAATAAGTTTTTTTCGTTCAGGACGGTGCTGCCGTGACGAAAAATAAGCGCCCTGAGCTTTTTTTTATCCGGCATTCGGCACCAGCCTGCGCGGTGGCCCCGCCATGGCGGCTCGGGCTGCCGGATGAGAAATAGTCTTCTTCGCTATCTCAAGCTGTGCGTCCTGCGTGTCCTGCTTGTCGAACGTCCCTTCATCAACGGGGATGCCCAGCTTGGTGAGTATCTCGGACTGCACCTTGCTCGGCATCTTGTCGAGCGGGATCGTGACCGATATGGCTTCCTTCGGCTGCGGCACAGGGGGAGGCGTCTTGCCCGCTAGGCTTGCGGCATGTTCCTGCCCGTGCAGCGACACATTCTGGAATCCCATAGGATTCTTTCTCTTCGCCTTCTGGCCTTCCCTGCTATTGACCCAATCGCCCACTTCCTGCTTCTCCACGGCGTCGTTGTCCCAAACCGGGTCTATAGGCACGGACGACACCATCGGGGGAATATTCTGAAGCTGCTGCTCAAGCTGCGACACGTCGATGCCCTGCGCCTTCTGCTGAGCTATCTGCTGCGTCAACTCGTCGTGCATGGGATTCGGAAGCGGCTGCTGCTTGAGCAGGAGTCCGATTTCCGTCAGTTGCTTGTTGCGCGAGACTTCCTCGGGAACGGTGATGTCGGGCAAGCCAATGACATATTTGGCATATGCCATGTTCGAGGCGTCCTTCATGATCGACGCCGCGAATCCGTTTGGGTTCTTCTCGGCTGCGGTTAGGATCAGGATGAACGTGGATTTCTTCTGCGTCCAAGACTCTGGGAAGTTGTCGTCGGAATCCGTGTGCGCCGCGAAGCGACCCTTGTTCAGCGCGTCGAAGTCGATCTCGATTGCGGTGGAGTCGGTCAAAGCGGTACCCGGCATCTCGGTCTGGAGGTTACCGGAGCGATGCTCCGCCATCAGGATGACAGCCTGCTCGATGCAAGACGCATATCCTGCCTTGATGAAGCGCCAGATCATCCCGAGACGCCCAAGCGCTTGGTCGCGCTGGATTGTCGTGGTGCCCACGGCTGCATTAGCGCCAAGATCGGTTCCACCGAAGAGCGCGGGGAAGGCTCCGACCATCAGTTGCGCCACCTCATTTTCTAGGGCGCGGATTTGCGTAATCATGCTCGCCGGAACATCAAGCTGCGTCTCTACGAAGAAATAATCGGCCAAGGCCTTGTTGCCCGAAGTCTTCACCTGCCCGGTCATGCCGGGGGCGTTCTCCTGGTCTCCTATCGCGTTAAGGTCTATCTCGGTGGAGACCCAGCGCCACGGAATACCGTGGTCGAAAGTCGCGTACAGGATGTCGAGCAGATCGTTGAGGCGCTCCTGAATGGGAACAAGGGGGGTGCCTATTGACGGGCGGTGAGCGCCGTCTCCGGGATTTGCGAATACCTCGGTCCAGCTTTCGTCCATCGACTCTTCCACGGCCTCGCAAAATGTCGTGCCGACAAACGTGAGCTTAACACCGTTCGGAAAATATTGCTTCAGGAGCTTCTGCTGCTCCTCGTTTACTTCGTTGTAAAATGACGGTCTGATCCATGTCATTTGCCCGGTGGCAAGATGGGCGAACGAGTCCCCAGTGCAAAGCGTGGCACCCATGCCAGCGTTCACGGAAATCCTGGCGATGCGGTCGAACTGGTTCTGCGACGCCCCCGCGTTGGAGCCGGTGATTTTGTCAGCGACCTCGGGGAACATTTCCTTCCAAATGTTCTTGTCTTTTTCAAGGGCAAGCTGTAGGAACGGGGAATCCTTCAGGCACTTGCCCGTGATTGCACGCTTGACTTCGAGCGCCCCGTATGTGTGGACCCTTTCCCTTTCCTCGTCCTCGTCCCAACAGGAATGATAGTAGAACACCCCATCGGTGTACAGATAACGCACAGCTTCCTGGTTGATCTCGGTTATATTGTTGTTGCGTTCGATGAACTGGCGTGCGTAGTCTGCGTTCTCTGCGGAGACCAGGTCGTCCGGCTGGCTGAGATTGTCAGCCGTGAAACGGCACGTAGGCTTGGAGCCTGTGAGGGCGGAGATGATGATCTGTCCGTAGGCGAAGTATATGTTCTCGATGTTGCGGAAATCAAGCTCCGTGCCGTCATCTCCAACTCCGGTAGCCAGCACTCCGCCGCCTTCGCCAGCTATGTCGAATCCGCAATTGCCGCCATCGACTAGGCGCTGGTACCCGCGATACATGAGGCGCTGCTTCCAGGCATCCTTCGACTGCAAGCGCCGCAGGATGAGGTCACGTGTGCCTACCTTGTCCACGAGTGTCTTGAACGCGGCGATCAGGGCCTCGGGGAACTGCTCCTCGGGATCGCTGTCGCCCTGGTCGTTGTTGTCTAGAGAAGCGCGGTCATCTTGCGGCAGCGGCTTCTGCTTGTCGTCCTGCTCTGCCATGAAATCTCCTGCGTCGCGGGTTCGAGCGGAAGGGCGGCTTCCGCCCTACCCGCCTGACGCGCTTATCCTGCCAAGTTCGCCTTGTGGATGTCCCCGCCCTTCGAGAAGCGCTTGGCGAGATTGCCCGCAGCCCGAGCGGACGGATCGCTGGAGTGAGACATCCTGGACGCCTCCTCCTGTACGCTGACGCCCGCACGCTTGGCCGCGTTCTTCACGCGACCGGGCCGCTTGACCGCCTTCTGAATCCACTTTGCCATGTGATGCCCCCTTACGTGTTGAACAGAAAATTCTTGCCGCGCTCCCACTCCTTGGGTTCTGCTGATTCCCTGGGCGTCGTCGGTATGGGCGCGATCCTCGTGCCCGGAACAGGCACGGGCAGCGGTGATATGGTGTTTCCTGGGAAGCGTTCTTGGTACGGCGACGGCAGGGATTTATCCGTGAAGGTCTTGGGCACTGACGGATCGACGGGGGCAGGCAGACCCGGCGCTGGCTCGAAATACATGTCCCCCGACGACTGCTTGGGCGCTTCGGCTTGCTGCGCCACTTTAGAAATCCAGCCCTTAGCCATGCTACTCCTTGCCCAGCTTCGGGATGTTGTGCCCTTCCTTCCGGGCGTACGAAATCTGGATGGCTTTGGCTTGCTTCTTGTTCTTCACGATTGGCCCGCCTTTGCCGCTGTGCAGCTTCCTCGCCCGGTACAGCTTCATGATCTCGCTTGCTGGCATTGTCTTAGTAGCTGTGCTCTATCTTGCCGCCGAGTTTGCTCTCCACCTCTTCGTGGATGCCGGGATGGATTTCCTCCTCGGCGTGCTCTTCCTCGGGCATGGTGATATGAGCCGCGTTGACGTGATCGGTAGCTTCCTTCACGGAGTCGTGGGTAGATGTGCGCTTGTGTCCGTCCTCGTGGTGGAGGTGCACAGTGTGGATGCCAGCCTCGTGGTCGTGCTCGATGTGGCTGTGCATCACGGGACCGTGCTCGGCGTGAGCCTGCTCGTGCTCGTCCTCGTGCTCCATGCCTTCCTGGCTGCGGTCGCGTGGCTTCCGTGCCGGTGACTCCTTGGCCGCGTCCGATTTGGAAAATCTCTTCAACGCCGGTCTGGACTCGTCGTTAAGCCATGCCGCCGCTTGTGGGTTGGGATGCATCAGGTCTCCTATTGCGTCGCCGGGGTTTCGACGACGACTTCCTTGGGCTGCTCTCGGAGCCTCTTCTGGGCTTCGCGCCTGTACTTCTGCCAGGGCGTTCCGCCTCCCAGAAGCTCCTTGAACTTCTGCGCCTTCTCGCTATCTATGGGACGGAAAGTTTCGGCATTGGGCTTTGGATCGGGCTTCGGCTCGCGCAGCCGGGCAAGCTCTTCCTTGTAAACCCGCAACTCCGCACGCAAAGACGCAAGCTCCGTCAGCATGTCCTCTCGATCCTTACGGCTTATCCACATCGGCCTTGTCCTTGGTCAGGTCCTCGACGGCCTTGAAGAAGCGTCTCGCCTGCCTGTTCCTGCCCATCGAGAGTTTCGCCCTCCACGAGGGGATTCTCCCTATATTGGAGAATTGCTTAGCCTTCTTCTCCTCCTGCTCCTTCAATCGCAGGTCGGCCATGTACATCGCCTGCATGTTGGGCGCGGCGGCGAGCGTCTCCTGCCTGCGGACGGCCCTCGGCTTGACACTGAACGAAGCCCGGCGGGAGAATATCCCGTACCTCAGCGCGTCGCCCACGTCGTCGGCGATGGCGTCCACCTTCAGCACGTCCTCGATGTTCGCGGGATTTATCATCAGCGTGGGAAGCCCGGCCAAAGCCTCGCGGCAGTTGCGTCCGATCTTCCACTGCCCCGAGGAAAGCATTTGGTGCATCAGCAGCCACCCGGCCTTGCGGTCGTCCGAGGCTATCGTGGTGCAGGGCAGGTCGGAGTCCAGGAAGATGTCGTCCATCTGCTGCTTGATGGAGTTGGCGTCATAGTCGTGCTTTGACTTGGCGTCGGGGGAGAGGTAGATGGCGTCGATGGAGAGGTCGCGGGAGTTCTCGATGATCGCCTTCGCGAGGGCACGTGAACCCTGCTTCTTCACCACGATTTCTCGGAACGTGTAGCAGTTGCCGTGGGAGTCCAGCGTGTACCAGTAGACGGCGGCATGGTGCTGGAAGCCCCAGTCTATGGAAATCCACACGTCCCACCAACTCTTGCGCTCCGACTCAAGCCACAGCGGGTCGAAGGTCATGTCGATCTGCGGGGGATCGGCGGAGGGGTCGTCGATCATCGACCAGCAGTCGAAGTAGGCCCCGGCGACGATGTTCCAATCCCCTAAAATCCACGCACGCTGTACGGCTTTCGGCTGCATCAGCAAATTGTCGAGGTATGGCTGGTCGTCCTTGTACGGGCCGTCCAGGTAGGTGGCGGGGATGTAGGAGTAGTGCTCGCGCTTGTACTGGTGAGGCTCCATGCCCGGCGCTGGCTTGCCGTCCACGAACATCGCCTTGAGCCAGGCGTGCCCGACTCCTCCTGGGTTCGCTGAACCGGCCATGCGGCACACAACGTCGGGTATGGGGCAGCGGAGGGAACCCATAAGCTCGACGAACATCTTGTAGTCCTTCGCCAGGCCGATCTCGTCCCACCCGATGAAGGCGTACTCCTGCCCGAGGTACTGCGCGAGGTCAACGGAGTTGGCGGCGTAGCCAAACTTGAGCATCGAGCCGTTGGGGAACGTCGCGGTCTTCTTCTGGTCGGACCATTTGGCGACGCCCTTCTTGAACCAGTCGCTCTCCTTGAACTTGGAGATCACGGAGCCTTCGAGGTCGGTGAGGGACGTGCGGAGGACGAGGGCGTTCAGCCCCTCGGCGTTCTCCCTGTAGACGCTGCCGCCCTTGCCGTCGGGTATGAAGTTGCAGGCGGCGATGCCCTCCTCCAGGATGGCGCGGGACTTCCCCGGTCCGCGAGCGCCCCCGAACAGGCGGAACTTGCGGGGGTCGGAGTGGAACCGCATCTGGGCGGGGAACGGCTTGTACGTGCTGACGCCTACGATCATCTTGAAATTTCCGGGTTGTCGGGGATCACGGTGACATACTCAACTCTGTTGGGCAGCTTCCGCTGCAACATGGCGTAATGGTAGAAGTCGCCCAGTATCTTCTCCGTCCAGCATCCGCAAACCATCCAGCCGTCCGCCGCGTATAGGTTGATCTGCGAGAGGTCGCCGTCGTCGAAATTTATGCGTATCACCTCGTACCTGTCCCTAGCCATTTACTTGGCTCCTTTCCAGGTGACCTCGATGTCGTATTCGATACGCCTTCCGGGCACCAGCCAGAAACCGCAGGCCGAGCAGACGGGGCGACCGTTCACGAGTTCTGGAACTTTCTTATCGGGGTTGTTGCATTCGTTGGGGCATTTCATCCAGATGATGTTCATTTTCTCCTCCGGGAGCGGGAGATGTCGCGTGCCAACAGGGACGCCGCCAGGAGCAGCAGGGCGAGCGCGGCGGCCAGGAACTCGACGCCGAACGTCATGCGTCGGGACCCGGCAGATTCTTGACGCTCTCCCCGTCCACATACTTCGCCGTCTTCCTGACAAGCCTCGTCCCACAGTACGGGCAGAATATGAAATAAGGCCCGAACACCGTCTTGTACTCGAACATCGGGTTCGGCTTGCAGTTCTTCGGGCACTTCGTGCCTGTCTGTACGGTGATCGTCATTCGCTCTCCCTGACCTTCTTCGTCGGCAGTAAACCGTTAGACTGCGGCGTCATTTTGACCCTCTTCATCCACGAACCTACAATACGGGCAGTTGGGTCCGCACTCTGGCTTAGGGTCGTGTCGGCACTCGTGGCACACGTAGTCTCCCCACACCGTTCCAAAGATCGCGCAGAGCATAAGCATTTCCTTGCTACCCTTCGCCCCGCAACCGAGACAGGCTACGTTGCGGTTGCGCCAGAACCAGTAATGGTTCGTGACGTGGTGCTGAATCCATATTCGGACGTAGAACTTGAGCAGTGCCCACTGGCTGCATCCGCTTTGCCACTCGTATTTCGGTTTGAGCATAAGATGGTCGCCTTACTCCTTCTTCGTGATAGGCAACGCCATCGGCAGCAGAGGGTCGGACTGTGGCGATAATTTGAACGTCTTCATGAACCGCCTCGTAATCTCTTTCTTGATCTGATGGTTCGCGCAGAGGGTTTGATAGCCGTCAGGGAACCCTTGCTTGCGCACCCGGTAATACGTTGAACGCCCGCCCCTGTATCCCACCTGCGGATGTGGGCGGGCTTGCGATCCTTGTCCTTGGTCATGCCTTCTCCTTGTCCTCGGGGGTGGGAATCTGGTTCTGGACGACGATGCTGGTGGGTCGGTCCTCCGCCTTGGCGATGGCGGTCTTCCCGGCCACCCTCTCGACGCAGAACTTTATCATCTCCCTGTCCCCCGCCAGCGCGAGGTTGACCATCTTCCTGACCAGCCGGGTCCACTTGTATTCGTAGCGGACGGGGGAGCCGACCACTCGCAGGGAACCCTTCAGCTTCACCCGGCGACTGAGTTCCTTCTTCAGGGCGGTCTCAAGCGCCACCTTCCCGTCGCCCAGGTCTATCGCCAGGGCCTCCAGGTCGTCGGGATGGTACTCCAGGGTTTGCTCCAGCGCGGCAGCCCTCGCGTTCACCATGTCGGACTTAAGAGGGCGTCCCGGCTTTCGCTTGCGCGGGATTAGCTGGTCGCCTATGCCCCCGCCCCTGTGGTCGCTGGCGGCGAAAGGGGCTATGGCGTCCATCCTGCCGGTGGCACGCATCTGCTCAAGCACATCGGAATCAATGGGTTGGGACTCGTCGTAATTTTCAAAAACAGGCTCAACTGTGTCTGAACCAAGGCGCGGCGTTTTCGAGGGCGTCGGCGTGGATGTTATTTTTCGGGATTCTATAATCTCGGAATGTTTCCCCGTCCCGTCTGGCGTGTCTGTTCCCATCGCGTGTATGTCCCCCCGTCCCTAATACTGGGTGGCGTATGCCGGGAATCAGTCACGAGAGGGGGGTATGGCAGATTGCGTGTAGTCACGAGAGGGGGGGTACGGCAGATTCAATAGAGTGTAAAATTTACACGGTCGGGGGGGTATGGCAGATTGCGTGTAGTCACGAGAGGGGGGGTACGGCGGGAAAACACCCCCCCCCCCCCGAGGTTGGGGGACTAAACTACACAAGTGAATTAGACTCCACAACCCCCAAGTGTTTTACCTATAATAATAATAAAATTCCTTTTTTTGTG
>Ga0187874_10001919_pt1 | contig 17189 bp, 12 predicted proteins | sample June2016WEW_16_1_3_FD_132993 | JGI IMG/M metagenome (GOLD analysis project Ga0187874, IMG submission 132993) | Peatland microbial communities from SPRUCE experiment site at the Marcell Experimental Forest, Minnesota, USA - June2016WEW_16_150 | ecosystem: Environmental > Terrestrial > Soil >... | reverse complement strand
TTGTTCCAGAAATACTCGATGCTTATCAAACAGTTCTCTCCAAGACCGTGTCAAACAATCTGGCCAGCATCAAGACGCGAAGTTCCACCACCCTGGATCACACCGCTCTACCCTTCACATTCAATTCTCGACTCCTAAGCCCGCACCGAGGATTCCAAAAATGCTTGGCTGGTTCTTCCCTGCATTGACAGCCGCTCCCCGCCATGATACAAATTGTATGTCAGACTGAAGGGCCTGTGGCGCAGTTGGGAGCGCGCATGACTGGCAGTCATGAGGTCGAGAGTTCGAACCTCTCCAGGTCCACCAATTACCCCCAGCAGGTCAACCAATTACAGATAGTTAACGACCTACCGTCCGGTAGGCGTTGAGTCAGAATGTTCCAAAATTCGCCAATTCTAGCCTACATGTTCCAAAATGCCAGTCTGACGCGGCAAGCTATCGCGACGCCACACATCGACGTCAAAAAGGACGGCCAGAGATGCAACATCCTCTGCAACGATGGGTTACGAACATGGAATGACCCAGTACTTCGCTGAGAGGTCAGAAGCTGTAATGCTTCGGGTGCCCGTCGGTAGGGATCCAGATCTAGGAATATCGTCGCACACAACCTGCTGACATGCTCGCGAAGCAGGAGGTAAACATGCGTTCGAATTGCTGCTGCGACCCCAATTATTTGTAAATCCAGAGGTTATCATTGAGCCGTTCTGTGGCTTTTTTCAGTTGTAAAGAATGTACCAAAAGTGTTCGAAAGCACTCGGCCTCTTGATTCACATGAACCTAGGAATCACGCAGTCCGCCGTGGGTTACTTTGTTCAAGTAATCTCGCTCCTCGCGTTCAGCGCCAATTCCCATAAACACCCGCAAAACCCAAGTGCGCGAGCTACGTCCGATGATTTTCTGTATCGTGACGGGCAGGCGAACTGTTGCCATATGGCGCCGCACACTTTTGGTACGCAGAGCAACGTTAGATGCTTGAATATCTTGCAGCCAAGGGAGAAGAAATTCAGGCTGAAGTCAGAGGTCGTCACACAGGCGAAACGACGCGATGCGGGTGGTCACTGAAGGCACGTTCAGAAAGCCTGAGAAATGGGAAGCGGACCGTAACTGGACCATGAATTTTCTTTCTATCGTTCCAAAAGAGTCCAACCTCCGGCGGCCGCGTTACAGCTGTCGTACCCTAAAAGGGCATTTTCGCTCCCATTCCTAGTCAGCGAATCTTGGGTCGCCTACACGATATAGTATTCCCATGTTCGAGCCGATCTCCCGTCGTCCGATGATCCGTGTGCGATGCAGGTGGTAGGGCGGTGTGCGACTTGCTTGGACAACTCCCCAGACCCGCCGCTCCTGAGACAGCACAATTGGCACACATCCATGGCGGAGAAAATGACTTTGTCATTTTGAAGTGGTGCCACTGATTCGCGTCCATCAGGGTAGACCGCGCTGCTGACTTCGTATTTTCTTTCGCATGCGATTGCTTAGGCACGATTTGTGTGCGACATGTGCGCAACGCCTCGGCATGGCCCTACCACTTAACCCGCAGGGTCGAAAAACCAAAGAGCCAAACTGAAGTGGCGTTAAGAACAAATGGGATAACCAACCTAGTTGCGCATCCTGGCGGCGTTCTTCAGTATGTGGGAAAAGTCCGGCGAACATTATACGTTCCCGCAGTGGGGGAAACAGCCCCGAGGATGATTTGGAGCAGCATTTCGATACAGACGAGCTGTAGACCAACAAATGCTTGAGGCTGCGGAACTTATAAAATAGCCGCAATTGCCTGCATAACGATACATTTTCTTATTGACAGCCCTTCCCCTCATTGCTAGAAAGGGTGGCCCGTTGCTGCACGATCTACATATAGGTGCACACCTTGAGTAGAACGGCATCCCCGGGAGGGTTCGGTTTATGAAGCGAAGAGAGTTCCTTCAGAATTGCGCACTGGCGCCCGCAGTTCTCACTCAGCAAAGAGTCAATTCCTCGCCGCTTACCGTTCCGCAATCGTCTCCGCCTGTCAACGCCGAGCGTGTGACACTGCTCCTCGATCCCGAGACTTTTCGGCATTACGTGGACGCTCTTAACTAGAATGACACGGCTGGAATTACAAACTACATTGATAACGGATCCTCCTGGGACTGGCTGCGGCAGAACATTCCCTTCTTCGAATGTGCGGACAAGCAGTTTGAGGAAATGTACTACTTCCGTTGGTGGACGTTCCGGAAGCACATCAAGAAGACGCCAGAGGGCTTTGTCATTACGGAGTTTCTGGTGGATGTCCCAGGGGCTGGCAAGTTCAATACCAGCGCCGCCTCGGCAGCCCACCATTTCTACGAAGGTCGGTGGTTGCGCGATCGCCAGTATCTCATCGACTACGGCCGGTTCTGGTTCCGGGAGGGAAGCGATCCCCGCGCATACAGTTTCGCGGCGGCGGATGCGATTCGCGCCTACGCGACGGCGACGCACGATCAGCAGTTGGGCATGGAACTGTTTCCGAGTTTGATCAAGAACTACCAAGAGTGGGAGAAAACCCATAAAGATTCGAACGGCTTGTTCTGGCAGACTGACGATCGGGATGGCATGCGGATGTCCATTGGGGGCAGCGGCTACCGACCCACCATCAACAGCTACATGTTCGCTGACGCGATGGTTTTGGCGGATATGGCGCTCTGGATGTGGTACCCTGATACCAGAGACGTAGCCATCGAATTCCGGGGCAAGGCAGACAACTTGAGAGAGATGGTCGAGCGGCATATCTGGGAAGAAGCCGTCAGGTTTTACAAGACGGTGCCCCGCGGTCCTGACGCAACATGGGTGGACGTGCGCGAATTGATCGGCTACGTACCTTGGTGTTACAACCTGCCGAATCCGGGACGCGAGCTTGCATGGAAGCAGCTCACGGACCCGAAGGGTTTCTACGCTGCTTACGGGCCGACCACCGCAGAAAGGCGCCACGCCCGTTTCATGTCCGAAGATACTCTAGAGGACTCGTGGAATGGACCGTCACGGCCGTTTGCCGCTTCCCAGACGTTGATGGCCATGGCCAATCTGCTGGCCAATTACCACCAGGATTACGTGAGCAAGAAGGATTACCTGGAACTGCTCCGCATTTACTCGCGATCGCAACATCTCAAACTTGCAGACGGGAAGGTGATCCCCTTCATCGACGAGAGTCTGAATCCGGACACTGGGGGCTGGCTGACGCGCAGCAGCCTGGATAACAAGGAACGAGGCCACGACTGCAACAATTCGACCTTCAACGACTTGATTATCACCGGACTGGTGGGGCTGCGTCCTCGGCTGGATCACTGGGTGGAGGTGAATCCCCTGGTGCCAGAGGGCGCCATGGATTACTTCTGCCTGGACGGCGTCCGCTACCACGGTTGGAACCTGACGATTCTCTACGACAGAAGTGGCGACCGATACGGAAAGGGCAAAGGACTGCACGTGTTTGCCGACGGACGGGAGATTGGGTCGGCGCCCGGTTTGACTTGGTTCAGGGCTAAACTGCCTCAAACCGTCGCCGGATGGGAGAAGTACCCAGGCGATCCCCTTGTTGGTGGCGGCAAAATTGGCACCGTGTTCGACATCACTCTCCTGCACGAGGATGGCAAGTACCGAATGTGGGGTTCCTGGCGGCCGAAGAAAAGCCTGACGCTGCTCGAGAGCACCGACGGAATCCACTGGAGCTATCCGGTAATCGTACTTCCACCCGAGCCAGCCATGAAATGGGAAGATGACATCAACCGGCCCACGGTGATCAAGCACGCTGGCTTGTATCACTTATGGTATGCGGGGCAGGCGAGGGAGCAGTCCTGGATCGGCTACGCGACCAGCTCGGACGGCAGGGTGTGGAAACGCATGAGCGACAAGCCCGTGCTTTCCCCCGACCTAGCCTGGGAGAGGACCTCCCTGATGTGCCCGAACGTGATCTGGGACGAGGAAGCTAACCTCTTCAAAATGTGGTACTCGGGCGGCGAATTTTGGGAGCCCGACGCAATCGGGTATGCAACCAGTTCGGACGGAATGCACTGGGAAAAGCATCCCTCCAATCCTGTCTTCATGCCCGCACCGGAAAACTTGTGGGAACAGTATAAGGTCGCCGGCGTTCATGTGTTTCGCCGTGGCGGCTGGTACTACAACTTTTACATCGGATATCGCGACATCTCCCACGCACAAATCGGCATCGCCCGGTCTCGTGATGGGATCACGAACTGGGTTCGCCACCCCCGAAACCCCATTATCCGTCCTGGCCAGGACGACTTCGACGAGCAATCCTGCTACAAGCCGTATGTGATTTTCGACGGCAAGCGTTGGCTGCTCTGGTACAACGGCTGTTACGGCACGCTGGAGCAGATTGCCTTGGCCATGCACGATGGCGAGGACTTCGGTTTTGGAAGCTGAGCCATTTTCAGGGTCACGAACCTTGAAAGAATTGCGCTGCGCTCTCTTATGAGACCCCTGAGACGTGACTTGAGATCGCAGGTGTGCCCGCAATTACGAGGTGGTGGGTTTTGGGCCTGAAAGCTCCTGCGACGAGCCGCAGGTGTTGCTAGTCAGTGAAGTTCATAAAGAAGGCCGCGAGGGGTGGCTTTGTACCTGAGGACCTCATCATCCTCATTTCGGGAAGGGTCGGGGCGGGTAAGACATCGCTCTCCGGGGATCTGCGAAGATAATATAATGCGACTCGCGTCAAGGCGAAGGAGGTCCCTCGGGATCTGGCTGCAAAAAGGTTGAAAGAAGGGTTCCCGTCAAACTGCAGGGCGCAAATCAATCGGGATCCTTCTTACGGTCGCGACGCTCACCATTGCTTATCAAAGATGAGCTTCTGCTCCGAATCGAAATAGGTCGCACGCCTTTCGATGAGAACGATGAGCTGGGAACCGTCTTCGGAGAGAAATAGGCGTTGTTTCGTCGTTCCGATGAGCGCCGCACCGGGCCCTACCCCCCGAATCTCAACTGCGAGGGAACACCCCTCCCAAGTTGCCGATATCTTGGCCGGCATCGAAGGCACGCCTGGAAATCCGACCGAAACCTGTGCGTCGTGCTCCTTTCCGTCAACCGCAAACGCAAGCGAGTTCTTGGAGTCGGGTAACGGGATATTCGCCATCGTCGCGTTTACGGACGTGTCTATGATGGAAGCGGTTCGGTGTTTCACCTCGATCTTCTTTGTTAACTGGTAGTCGGTAACTGGATGCTCGGCGCCTAAAAAGCTCTTCGCCAAGTTGAGCTTCCAAGTGCCGTCCAACTTTCCCGCTTGCGAAAAAGCTTGGACGGTTGTCATTGCAAATAGAACTGCAGTCAATACCCTTATAGCCATCATTTCGCCTCTCCCGTAAACCGGTCTCATTTACTGAACTCTAGAAGGGCGATGCCATTGGCCGGCAACGCTATCGAAAACTCCGTCACCTGTCCTGGAGCAAGAGCACGAATCTCGGGAGGCGGAAGCTCGGCAGCGGCCCGCAACGTCGCAATCTCCGTAGGCGTCGGATATTTAGGACTTCCGAGCTCTTGCCATTTCGGCCTCGCGTCCCCCACCTTTGCGTTAACCTGGCTGACAGCTACCGACTTGCTTGCCCGCAATCCAGCCAAATTTAGACGGAAGGTCCTGGCTTGTCCCGTCGATTGGTTCATGCCGCAAGTGTTAGCAGGCGGGTTTGCGTTGGCAACAGACTTTGCGTCACTTGCGGGAATCAAGTTCCACACAAGAACCGCAAACGACCCATCGGCGCGTTGCGTGGCGATGATCGGTCCATCGTCGGTATGGACGAGCAAATCTCCGAGTTTGTGTAGCAGCGCAAAGGCGTTGAAAGACTGTCGGGCGATTCCCCACTGATCCAGCATTCCAAAGGCGTTGTTGAAGATACCACTAGGTACGCCCGTTTGCTCAAAGACATTGCTGAACGTCCAATAGGACATGGCTTCGACCAGCCCTATGCAGTTCTTCACGGTGTCCGCTATGAATGCCGGATTCTGCGAACTCCATTCCGTGAGCCAAATGGGCAGGCTGCGCATGGTCGACGATTCGACCTGGTTTTTGACCTTTTCCAACCCACGGGGTATGACTTGTTCGATGGGGTAGAGATGATCTCTGCCAAAGATGTGTTTCTGCGGGTCGTCGGGGTAAACGTGTGTACTTACGAAATCGATCGGCACTCCTTGACGTGCACAGTATTGGATCAGGTCAGGGATCCAATCCAATTGCGCCGTCGCCGGGCCCCCTACAGGTATTCGCTTGTCCACTCTCTTTATCGCGAGCGCTGATTGTCGGTATAGCTCGAAATACTCATCCTGCGATCCTGCCCAGAATTCGATGTTTGGTTCGTTCCAAACCTCGAACTTCCAGCTACTCACCTCGGAACTCCCGTACCTCCTAACACAGTGATCCGTGAAAGCGTAGACCATGTCGTACCAGTCCTGCCAATTTCGCGGCGGCGATACGTTTCCTTTGTACGCGAAGATGCGGTTTTCACTGCTCGCGAAAGCTTCAGGCATAAAGCTCAGTTCGACGAACGGCTGCACGCCATGATCAAGCATGAAGTCGTAAATCTGATCGACGTACAAGAAGTTGAAATTGCCGGCGCCCCCAGCGGCGATTCCCATCTCGTCATTGAAAAGTCCATGGAAGCGGATAGATTGGACGCCAATCTCTCGGTGCACACGTACCAGATCCTGCCGCCACTGTTCCCGCAAGCCCACAACTGCCCGATCGGATCCGGCAGCCTTCTCCCAGAAGTGGGGCAACGAGCCGTTCTGCCGGTCGAAGTCGACCGAGATTGGGTGATCAGCGACGAATCCATCTTGTTTGTTGATAGGCGTCGCAAGCCCTGACTGTCCAGAGAGTGAAGCTGCCAATACAGAGCTGGTTCCGGTCAAGAATTCTCTTCGGTTCATCACACATTCTCCGTTCTGTTCGTGCCATTTACCTCGATATGCGGTCCAGCTGCGGCATTTTTCTCCACGTCGAAGCTTCCGTGGCATCCCGCGCACCTCATCTCCGCGAGATAGCAGAATGGGAGCTATCATTTTGCCTCGCGTAGCGAATACTCGTCGCCGTCCTTGAGGACTATGGGATCGGGATGGTCGCCCGGCATGACGGCGTTCAAGAATCGCCCGTCGCCCAGGTCGGCGCGGCGGTGTCGCTCTAGGCCGGTGCGCCAACCCAACCAGACCGAGGAGCAACCCTGGCTTGTGATCGCTTGCCCCGACTTCGACTGAGTTGAGGACAAAGCAGCGGCTGGCAACGTGATGCTTCCGCTTGCTGCGCTCAAGGCTCCAATAGCAAATGATCTAAGCCGGTCTCGGCGTCCCGTCGTTTTCGGCACATCAGTCTCGCCGGACGCCGTGGTCGAAACTACAGCGTCGTGCCTGTTATTCGCCAAATTAAATCTCTCAAATTCCCTCTGGCCTTTCAACCAGAATTTCCATTATGGCCCAGCGGGCTTCCCGACAGCGTACACCCGGTGGCTCTGCTCTGCCCTCTCATTGACAATGTTTAATCTCGACTCCGCCGCACTCCGCTGGGAAGCTCTATCCCCAACTCTTCTGAGCGGTCCCGTCGCTGCGTGAAGCCTCGAACCCTCGATAGATCTTTGGGAACGTTCCTGCTGGCGGCTAGGATCGCGCCGGCGGGGATCGCAAAACCTAGCACGAGAGCATCGGCAATTCGCATTGACGACCCTCCTTTGGCTTGATACCCGGGGATGCCTCTTCCTCAGGAGATGGACCTCTCAGTAGCGGCCAGTACATGGCAGACAGGCACCGCGGTTGGCTTTCAACGACTGATGTCGGGTCACCTCACAGCGTCCAAGCTCCTTGGGCATCCAGAGGAATACCTGATGGCGCCTGATCACCTTCCCGGGCGACCTGAGGTCTTTGCACGCGCTACTATCCCGCTATTCCGTAGAATGTAAGTGATCTCCGAAAGCCTGATCCAGCCGGCCGACGTACACTCCTTCGGCCCGCTCTGGAAGCCTGCCAAATCGCCAACGCGATGTTACCGCGGCGGCGACATCGTAAACGCCGTCTCAAGCAACGTATGCAACGCGAACAAGGCGGAAATCCCCAGGGCTTCAAACAGCAAGCGCGCGCCGCCTCTCCCCGACCGGGCGGGGAAGCTTCCTTCCCTTCTGCCAGGTTCTTCACTCATGGTTCACTCCATTTGAGTACCGCCAACTTTAGTGCGGGTCCGAGTTCGCAGGGGCTCTGGTATAGCGTCCGAAGAACGTGATCTCATTATTGAATTTCGGCCCGAACGACTTCAAACATGGCGGGAGACAACAAAGGTAGTTACACTTTCACTGGGCAGCATAGCCTTGATGATTGAGTCCACAACTGGGATCTCCGAGAGTTCCACTAAGTCCTCGCTTCGTGATGTTCGGTAGGGTGTGGCAGCGCCAGCGAATCCACCGAGATGGATGTCTACTCTTTGGTCGCTCCCCGCGTTCTCGTTGATGGCCACAATATACAGCTCGCTGCAAGTAGGGTTCTGGTACCCAGAGACGTAGACGCCCGGCGCGGGATTCGGCTCGGCGTCGATCCTCACGTGTCCCGGGCGGAGGAAGCGGCTGAAGTTACCAATCGCAAACAACCGCTTGGCGACAACCAGCCTCCGGCCTACTAAGTCCATATAAATCAGCGCGCTGCCGTTGTTGTAACATGACACGGCCCACCAATAGCACCAGGCGTTCACTTGGTTCTCAGCGAGGTGAATGTGGACGAGCTTCGCCCAAAAGAGTGCGTTGGCGATACCCGTATCGTTAGAGTCGCCAGAACATACCTCCGTCTGCCAAATCGGCTTTCCGCGACGTAGAGCTTGTTCGAGCCTACCCGTGCGCTTACTGAACGGTTCATTGTTTTCGGCGTACGCATGAGCCGCAACAATATCAACCGCGTCGACGGCAACCGTATCCTCCAACGCAGGAATGGCGCACTTTTCGCCCCACGTGGACTGTTCCGCGATCATCACTCGCACTGTAACGCCATTTCGTTTCATCGTCGGCTTTAGATAGTCTTTCAGAAAATCTCGTAACTCCTCACCTGTCCAGCGGCAGGAGGAGTAGGGAGCCGAATAATCAGGCTCATTAGTTGGCGAGATCGCGTAGATGTCAATATCGTGATATTGCTTGTACCCTCGCGTGTACGCGCATAAGTAATCAGCAAAGGCCTGATACTTATCCCTGCGCAACGATCCTCCGCCAACAACGTCACCATTGGTTTTCATCCATGCCGGGGGACTCCACACCGTACTAATGAAGCGCGTGCACCCGCGCGACTTTGCCTCATTCATGAACCAGATCTGGTCCTCATCCCCGGTCCACTCCCACACCCCTTCACGCGGCTCAATTGTGGGGGTGGGACCGTCGGTCTCTTTTCCCCAGACACCGCCGTCACCGACGATGTTGCGAACAATAGAGAGCCCGGCCCCCGCTGTCTGTGAGAAGAGTAAGTCGAGAACCCTGCTCACATCGGCTCTGGCATAACTCACCAGATTATGTGCTTGATGAAATGCCGCGGAGACCCCAAATCCTTGGATCTCCTGCTGCTGCCTCTTGCAGTCTACGTGTACCACAACGGGCTGGGTTTCTTGGGGGCTGTTGGGCAACGCTGGCTTGCCATCGCCAGCGATCAAGTCCCCCGCGATTGGGAGTGCCGTCCCGCTCAACAGTAGCTTAAGGAATCGCCGTCTCGCGCTGTTGACAGAACCGTGCCGATCCACCGATAAAACTGCGACTGGAAACCTGTCTGCCATTGCAAAACCCGCCGACCTGCCCTTTCGCTGTGACTGCTGACCGGGTCACCGGTCAGGCCGTCAGATCAAAGTACATGCGGTAGGGTATCCCCTGGCCCACCTGGTAGAAGGGCATGAACGATCCCCAGGTTGGCGCGAACACCCCTCCGGGCTGCTCTGCGACGCGGAGCTCAAGCGGCTTCCCGGTCGGAATGATCCATTTAGAGAGCTCCTGATCAGCCGGGACGTGGGTAAGCCCCCGTGTGTATCGCCCATCCTGAACCAAAACCACCGGGCCGTACATCAGCACGACCCGGCGCGGATGCTGTCTGTCAATGGGCACAAAGCGAAGTCGCATCGGAATCTGAATGGTGACGCGATCGCCGGACTGCCAAGTTCGCCGCACCGTTGCCCAGGTTCCGGGCTGAGATGCAACATCAACCCTGGATCTGTTCACGGTGATCGCAGCATCTTGTGACCAAGTCGGGACTCTCAACTTAAGATCAAAAGCTGCACTTTTCGACACACGCAACGTCAAGGAAGCCAGATCCGACTCCGGATAGCTCGTCTCCTGTGTCACCCGGATCTCTGTTCCGTCGTGGTTCCAGGCGACTTCCGAAGGGACGAACAAGTTTACATAAAGAGCTCCCGCATCCTTGAAGTAGATGATGTTGTGATAGTCAGCCACTGCCTGAATGTACGTCCCGGAGCAGCAAGGGTAAGGGTCCCAGTAGTAGACTTTGCGCGCGGACCCGATCGGGTCGTCGGACCCAAGCCTGTAGTCGGCATAATAGAAGGTTCTCCCTTCGGGGCCCATGGGGAGCGCCGCCCCGATGCCGTTGTACACGAGCCCTTCGATCCAGTCGCCGAAGCGGGCTTCACCGGTAAACTGGAGCAAATAGCGTCCAAGCTTGAACACGGCCCAGGACCCGCAGGGGGTTTCAAATGTGTTGGCCTCTCTTTCCACCGACCTCCCGAGCGCCCCGCCTGGCGACACCAGTCTTTCCGCCGGTCCGTACCCACCCGTAGCATAGCATTGTGCTTGCTGGAAATGGTCGTAGGCGTTGACGATAGTTTTCAGATACTCCGCCTCACCAGTGATCGCATATGTCATGGCCGCGCTGCTCAGCGTGTTGACGTGACTGTAAGCATGAAAACCCTGCACCTGCAGCGGGACCTTGCCTGTGAACATCCCCCAGTAATGGTCATAGCGCCACAAGTCTCCGAAGGCCCTAAACCTGCTTTCACCAGTCAGTTGATAAGCGCGATAGAGATTCTCCGGGAGCGTGTACCACTCCGCGGGAAACCCCTGGATCTCAAAACCGGCTGGCGGTTTGCGAGTCCGGTCGAGATTCTTCATTGCCCAATCAATAATTCGTTCGAGCCCGGGGAGCGCGTCCTTCTCGCCACAGTACTCGTACAGGTCCACCAATCCGCATACGAACTTGTCCCAGTGGTAATGCGTTAATTCCAACCCTTTAGCCAGGGTAGGATAGTAGGACGTTCCGTCCGGCTCAATGGTCTTGGCCCATTCAACCATGAGACGAGCGGCCTTCTGGCGCATTGCCAAGTCGCCCGTGGCCTTGTACATCCGCGCCATGCCGCTCAGCCATTGCCCAAAGACCAGACCCGTGTCCTGCAGGCCATACGCCCCCATATCGCTGCCGGGGGCCGGCAGCCCCGCCCTCTTCCGGAACCCCTTCAGAATGTCGTCGTCGGGCAGATTGTAGTAGTAGTCCCTGGTTGCGAGATACTGGCTTCTCAGCATCCCGTCCCCAAGACGAACGCCATCGTAATTGAACGCTTCCAAAACTTTCTGTGGTCCTGAAGAGGTTTCAGATTGGAGGAAACGCGCTGGTGGTTCCGAACGAGCGGCCTTCGCGAGGAAAGGTCCCGCCGAGGCTCCCAAGAGGGTCTTTTTCATGAAGTCCCGTCGGCTGCTTGTGTTACTCATGTGGTGCTCCACGCAATCGATAGCCCGGCCTAGTGCAGCGCGTCTAACGCTTCTTTACATTTGGCGACCGCTGTCGCCTGCCCCAGAGCCCGGCTCTGCGCCCGGCGGATTTCTAATGCCTGGAGAGGTCAAATTCCAAGCTCGTGTAGCCCCCCTTGTACTCGCCCACCCGCTGCCGCCTTTCGATTCGCAAATTTCGGTTCGATGCCCCACAAAAGGCGGTTTATCGGCCCTTTTTTGGGTTTGATCTGGGTTCGTTTGCACTCAAAAACCAGTTCGTTTCTAGCGTTTGAAAATGCTAAGTCCTTTATTTACAATAGATCTGTAGGTTCGTTTCGTCAAAATAGTATCTTTTTCCCATTTCCGCGCCTTTTTCCCCCTTGCCGGGTCCCTTTTTCGCCTTCCCTTGCCGCCGCTTGCCAGCGCTCTCTTGCGACAACCGGAATAGGCTACTACGAGCGGGTGGGCGTGTCAATAGAAAAGTGCAGGAGACAAAAAGGCCGGTAGCAAGCGTCAGGGGTCGGGTTGAGGGGCCTTGGAAAAGTGAGGACATTTATGACGCACTACACTGGAAGGCTAACCTCAAGCTAAATTAAATGCTCCTGGGCCGCCTAAGTCCGCGTAGAGGTGCCGACCTCCGGGCTGGCCAAGTCACCCACCACTTGGTCAGGTTCACTCGATTGAACAAGTTGAAGAATTCCCCTCGCGATTGCAGATTCGCGCCTTCCGCCCCCGGGAACCAAGCAATCGTCGTGTCCTTGAGCAGCAACAAGTCGCTGCCCGCGCATGCTGGGCCTCTAAATTAGACTAGCTCTACCGATGGCGGCGTCTGACCATGCTGCGGTGTGTCAGCCGAATAAGCGCACTCATCTTCCTGTCGCAGCGGCCGGTGAGGACAAGAGAGTAGCTATTGCGGAATTAAACCTTAGTGTGGCGTCCCACTTAACGATTTGCAGACCCCGCGTGCCCACCACCCCCTGGCCCCCCTCCTTTGTAAGGAGGGGGTAGGGGGTGGTTGTTTTAGAGAATTAGCCGGGACGCAACACTAGAAGACGAACTTCAAAGCGAACTGCATGACACGAGGTTCCCAGGTGCTGTTGACTTCGCCATTGCCGAGGTTGTACTGATTCCCTCCGCAAGGCCGTCCGAAAGCCGGTGTGCCATCGGCATTGGGTGCCCCGCTGCATCCCACGTTGACACCGCTCCACTGGGTGTGATTGAAGCTGTTGAAAGTCTCCCAGCGGAATTGCAGAGTGCTGCCCTCCTTGCTCCACCAAGGCAACCTGAAGTCCTTGTGCAAAGCAAGGTCCCAATTGTTCCTTCCAGGCCCTGTTAATACGTTCCTACCCAGGTATCCAAACATTCCCGGCTCGTTGTTGGAGTAAAGCTGAGATTCAACAGGCTCGGTTATGTTGTTTGGATTAAACCACGTTGCTGTGGGGCCCCACAGAGGATCATTAGTGGTACCCTTGGTGATTTTGAGGGGCCCGGTGGAATTGCACATGACCCCCTTGCCGATACCGCTCGAGAAGCCGTTCACGCCGCAAGTAAACCAGATGGGCTCTCCGCTGAACATGCTGGCAATACCGCTGAACTCCCAACCGCCAATTCCTGACCGCAGGAAGTGGCTTGAAGAGTTCCTGAAAAGCGGCAGTTGGTAGACGAAGTTCACCATCAGTACCTGCGTACGGTTGATGTCCGAGGTCCCCCACCAGCGGTTCTTATTCGAGTCGTCCACTCCGGTGTCCCAAAGCGGGTTTGTCTGGTTGTCTAGCAAATGGCTCCACGTGTAGGAGGCGCCAAACGTTAGACCATGCGAAACGGTGTGCCGATAGCTTGCCTGAAGTGAGGTGTAGTGGGAGGAAGCACCCCAGAAGTTCGTGGTAACGCCCCCTGCGAATTCTCTGTACGGCTCAAAGAATTCCTTGCTCGCCAAATTGTTGATCAGGATCTGCTGCACATTGCAGTTGCCGGAGCTATCGCAACCTGTCGTACCAGCCAAGGCCGGCACGTTCATGGTCGTCGCTCCGTTCGGCACTTGGTTGAAATCCGATTCGGTCGCTAGGTCTCGCCCCAAGCTGCCAACAAAACCCAGCGTGGCCAGATCGTTGGGGGAAAGCTGGTGTTGCAGGCCAAGGCTGAACTGCATCATATGTGACCACTTCTGATTATACGGCATATATTCAATGCTGCCCGGCGTCAAAGCCCCAGGCGTAATGGCGCTATACCCGGGCAAATTGTAGCTGTTCGACGTTAGCACCACGGGTGCCTGGGCTCCTATGTTCTCAGCGGAGGATGAGTTGCCGTTCCCGGCGTCATAGTAAACGCCGAACCCGCCGCGGAGCACGGTCTTGCCGTGCCCGAAGGGATCCCAGGAGAATCCTAGACGGGGAGCCCACGCAGGCATATAATTCTTGCTGCATCCGATGGGGAGGCTGTTGGTTCCGCACCGCCACAGCCCGTTTCCGAATTCGGTAGCGTCGTAAAGACCGCTTCCGGGAATGAACTGGCCGGCAGCATTAAGTTGGTCTGTCACGGCATTGCTGTACTCGCCGGGCTCGAAATCTGAGGTGAGGGTTGGGGTCGTGCGCTCCCACTGTCTCCCGAAGAAGTGGATGCGCATACCGACCATGACCGACAAGTTCTTCCGGGCTTTCCAGGTGTCCTGAACGTAAGGCTCCACGATGTTTTGCCGATAGGCGCGCTCGGGCTTGCCACCTATCGAGGCACCGTTGACAAAGTAGCCGCTCTCTGTATACTGTTGTAGGTTGCCCAGGTACATGTCCGCAAGACCGTTGCCGGTAGTGATTGATGCACCGGTATTAAAGTACATCTGCCCTTGGATCCACATAAACTCCTGCTCGTTCTTCTGCCAATACTCAAGGTAGAAGCCGGTCTTGATGGAGTGATTTCCGTGCAACCAAGAGAAGTTGTCCCTCATATTGCCGACGGGGCAGGAGTTGTGCCACGGCGTGATATAGGGATCTTCACCCACTTGACTCGAGGAGAATCCCAGGCCACCATTGATAAACACAGTAGGGAGGTCCGGTTGGCCCTGATTGCCGGGATAGACGCTTTTCACAGTCCAGCTAGAAGGCTTGCTAACTGTTCCAGCCACGTTTGAGGGTCCGGGAGACGAGGTCATGTTCAGGTGGTTCGTGCTGTAACCCACGGCGAACTCGTTCATCACTGTGGGGCTGATAGTGTTGGCGATATGCAGCGAAGCTGTCTTGCCAGGGCCTAGAAATGTGGTCTTGAGTGTGTCATAGCTGGAGCCTGTCCAAAGCATTGGAACAGAATCCTGCTCCCAAGCGTCCTGTGTGTAGCGGACAAACAGTGACATCTTGTCGCCGATGTTCTGGTCCACCCTGAATGAGTCCTCACGCCAGTTCATGGGAAGGCTCGGCGCCGCCACGTACTTGTCCGGCGCGGTATTCGGAAGCGGGAAGAACTCGTTCAGAATGGCCAAGCTGTTGGGATCCTGGGGTACGATATCGTTCGGGTACGGGTGCCCCGTGGCTGGGTTCTTGGGAACAGTGCAGCCAGACGCCACAATCGGATTATAGTTGGAACTCGTCGGATCGCACTGGCTGAAGTCTCCCGCGCGCTCCAGAGGAGTGGGTGTACCGGCGTTAATGATTGACCCCTGCCGGTATTTCCGCCATTCTTGCGCAACGAAGAAATACGTTTTCGACTTGTCCTGATTGTAGTGGTTAGGAATGTAAACCGGGCCGCCCAAGGTCCAGCCATAGTTGTTCCAAATAAGAGGTACCTTTGGGGCCTTCCCGCCAGGCGGATTGATCTCTCGGTTCACGAAGAAGCTGTTGGCGTCCAAGTGGTCGTTGCGATTGTAATCATAGAAGTCGCCGTGGAATTGCTTCGTCCCGGACTTGGTCACCACCTCAATTTGCCCGCCCATGGTCCTCCCCTGGGAGGCGTCGTAGTTGGCGGTATTGACACGAAACTCGGCGATGCTGTCCAGGCTTGGGAAGGAAACAAAGCTATCGCCGTTCCCTTCGTCGGTGTTCGGCGAACCATCTATCTGCCAGTTGTTACCCCGAAGCGGAGCTCCGTTAAAGGAAATGTCGCTGTTGGCACTTACCCCCACCGCCTCCGGGTTTAGGCTGTTATTCGCAACTGCTCCGGGCACCAGCGTAGCGAGTTGGAAGAAGTTGCGCCCGTTCAGCTCCAGGGCCGAAGTCTGCGTAGAGGTCACAACGTCTGATATGGTTGCGGTCTCGGTTTGAACTTGCGGAATGTTCCCGACCACCTCCACCTTTTGCGTGGCTTGGCCGAGCTGGAGGGCTACGTCGACGCGTCGGATCAGCCCTACCTCCAAATGGATGCCGGAAACAACTGACTCCCGGAACCCGGAAGCCTCAACCGTAACCACGAAATCGCCCAGCGGCAGTGCGGGAACCTGATAAGCGCCCGCCGAATCTGTGGTCACATGCCGAACCAAGCCACGCTCAGGGCTAGAAACAGTGATGCTCGCCCCTGGGATCACGCCACCGCTTGGATCAGCGACCGTCCCCACGATCGTCGCAGTGCCTTGGGGGAAGACCAAAGCGACGGAGCACAAGAATGCCCCGATGCCTAGCACTAACCGTTTCGTTAACTTCATAAGCTGCTCCTCTCTGATTTTCTTTAACAAAAGCTTCGGAATTTATGTGTCGACTCCCCTAATGAGTCCAACACACAACCTATGCTTTTGAATTATCTGTGACCCAGACCCGACGCAGTAGTAGGCCAAGTTTCGGCAAAATGAAGAAGCCATAGACCGTCCCGAACTAACACTGAGCTCAATGGATCCCGCAAAATTGGGGTTCGGAAGGGAGATATTCTCCCTGAGCGCCGGCTCTCATCGACTCGCAGCTTCCTTGCGTCCTCGCACGACACTAACCGCACGGTCAGCGCATGCATTATCCGTAACTGCCGCTCCATCGAATCCATCCAGTGCCCGGCCGTCGGCGTCACCGTCCTGTCCGTCCTCGAAGACGGGACCGAAAACGATTACTTCAACGCCATTCGCAACAGTTCTTACTACAAGCTCCCTGGACGTGTCAAGAGGAAAGTCTCAGTTATTTTTTCCTTTCTCGGACATAACGTCCCGCGAGGCAAGCTCTCCAGAGAAGACCCTTGAGAAAACTGAACCACGCCTGTTACTGTAGCGTTTGCGCAAACGAATGCACGACGCGGAGCCAAGCATGACGGCTGAGATTGTTGTTGTGACCGGCGGCGATGCAGTCATTGGTTGTCTTGCTCGCCAACAAGAGTTATAAGAGAATCCGTGTTGTTTACATCCAGCAGTCCAAGGGATAACATCAGCGGCTTGCAAATGTCGAGAACCTATCGGGGGATCTGAAGAGGACTTATGGCCGTAACCATGAAGGATATCGCGCGCGACCTCCATGTGTCCGTTGTAACGGTTTCGAAGGTGATCCGAAACCACACAGACATCAGCGAGGAGACGCGGCAGAGGGTGCTTAAGCGGGTCCGGGAGATGAACTATCA
>Ga0187874_10001917_pt1 | contig 17195 bp, 11 predicted proteins | sample June2016WEW_16_1_3_FD_132993 | JGI IMG/M metagenome (GOLD analysis project Ga0187874, IMG submission 132993) | Peatland microbial communities from SPRUCE experiment site at the Marcell Experimental Forest, Minnesota, USA - June2016WEW_16_150 | ecosystem: Environmental > Terrestrial > Soil >... | reverse complement strand
AGGCCCGCTGACTGCGTTGCTCGCTCCTCACATACTACCCGGTATGCTCGTCGCTCGCGCCTTGCCAGCGGGCCTGGGGGCCTGCAGCGAAGTGCGTCACTTATTTTGTCACAGGCCCTAAGCGAACTGACCGCCCGCGCTCTTCAGGCGACTTCCAGTCGCAGACACAACCTGCCGGCTTGAACCGGGAATCGTTGCCCCTGAAGCGCCGCAGGGAAAAATATCTAAAAGATTGGAAGACGCGTCTGCGGCAGGAGTACTCTAGAAACAATATGACTGCGAGCAAACCGTTGGAACAACGGTCGACGATACATTCAATGTCTGTTGTCCTGGGCATTGCTCTTGCCGGTTTCGTTTTGCATCTGATCTTCAACAATCGCTATGGATACTTTCGCGACGAATTCGACTACATCATCTGTGGCCGTCATCCGGCTTGGGGTTATGTCGATCAGCCTCCATTGTTGCCGATCCTCAGCCGGATCTGCCTGGCTGTTTTCGGGAATTCGCTCCGCAGCGTCCGGCTCATTCCGGCGCTGTCCAGCGCGGCACTCATTGTCCTGACAGGGAGGATTGCACGCGAGTTGGGCGGCAAACGCTTTGCGGTCGCGCTCAGCGCCCTGGCGGTTCTGATCGGGCCTATATACTTGTCCGGAGGAAGTCTGCTGACCAGCAACTGCGATCTCGAAGTGCTGCTCTGGATGGGTTGTGTCTACTTTGCCATGCTGGCCGTAAAGCGCGACGCCTCCCGCTATTGGCTTTGGTTCGGAATTGTGGCCGGCATCGGTCTGGAGGAAAAGTATTCGATTGCAGTGCTCGGCTTTGCAGTCGTCTTCGGGCTGCTCCTCACGCCGCAACGCCGATTGTTGTTCAACAAGTGGATGTGGCTTGGCGGAATCGCGGCATTCCTCATCATCCTGCCAAACCTGCTCTGGAACATCCATTATGATTGGCCGTTTGCGCAGTTGACGCATAATATCAGGGCTGACGGCCGCGATGTTGTGCTCTCGCCCTGGCAATACTTCTCGCAGCAGCTGCTGCTTGTCGGTCCGGCGTCAGCGTTCTTGTGGATTGCAGGCGTGATCAGCTTGCTTTTTTTGCCGCGCTTTAAATCCTATCGTTTCCTGGGATGGACCTACCTCGTCAGCTTCACCGCATTTGTCGTTCTCAAGGGCAAGAATTACTACCTTGCTCCGATCCATCCGGTTTATCTGTGCGCCGGTTGCGTTGTAATCGACGATGCCATCGATCGCATTCGTCAACGCTGGCTGAAACCTGGGCTCGTGGCGCTCTCTTTGATTGTCGGCGCCACTTTCGCTCCTTTAGCTATGCCGCTCCTTCCCATCGACAAGTTCGTTTCATATATGAACTGGCTGCCCATCAAGGTGCCCCGCAGCGAACACAGTCACGAACGCGTCGCTTTGCCCCAACACTATGCGGATCAGTTCGGATGGAATGAGATCGTCGCAAAAACCGCCGCGGTGTGGAATAAAATTCCCGAGGCCGATCGCAGTGGTTGCGGAATTTTCGCGCAGGACTATGGCCAAGCCGGGGCGATTGACTTTCTCGGCCGCCAGTATGGGCTTCCGCCTGCACTCAGTGGACATCAGACTTGGTGGATCTGGGGCCCGCGCGGCTACTCGGGCAACTGCATGATCGTGCTTGATGATAACCGTGAGCAACTCAGCCGGTTTTTCCAAAAGGTTGAATATGTTGGCGACTCGACGCCTAATCCCTATGCGCTTGAGAGCCAGCTCCCGATCTTCATCTGTCGGGGGCCGAAATTCGGCACACTCGCCGATGTCTGGCCGAAAATGAAACGCTGGCGTTAAGCTATATTGTGGCAGGCACCGCCGCTCAACAAAAAAACGCTACGGATTTTACCGATTGCCAAAAATTCGAATCCTCAAGCAATATAGGCCGGAACTTTGTCATAGACCCGGATTGACTGAACGAAAGGTCAGCGAGTATGTTGAAGAGTTACCTGCAATGTGAATGCTCTGGAAGGGGAGGTCAATGAGAAAGTCATTTGGGGTTAGCGATGAATTGCGCAAACTGGGAATCGAAGTGAAATATATGGGGAGGCCTTTGACCGATATCCTGAAACAAGGTTGGAAAGTCTTAACCTTCTAGCCTTCACCGATCAAATGTATTAAATGTATATGTTTGGTCCGGGTGCTCGCATCGGAACAGATCCGCCTGCCGGACGTATTATAGAGCGGCCGGGTTCATAATGTCTGGCCGGGGGTGAAGCTGTTTTCAATTGGGAACTTATGTTTCTGCAGGATAATCAGGAAACCGGTCGGATGGAATCCGGCCCGGCCTATCGATTGGGACAACGAAATGATTGGTATCGTTTCTTCAGGGATCGTATGAACCCGGATATGCGAATCAGCTCAAAATTCATTGTGGCCGAGGGGCAACGTATGCGCGCAGCTATATTGAGTCCAGATCCCTCAGGTCCGCCGCCGCGCACGCCCATGACTTAAATGGATGAACAAAATCAGGTCCGGCGCAACCCCCGCCTGATCAATCGCTCGAAGGGGAATCTAAAAACTTCGCGCTTCGATTTCCACTTCAGAGGAAAGGCATTATGAACCGCTCATATTTATTTCGGGAAAAATCAGCTCGAATCTCCTGGCGACTTGTCGGTTCCATAGCTCTTTTTGCTTTATGCGGCTTCCTGTTAAATGGGTGCGACAGTTCGCGATCCCAAAATAAACTCAAAGAAGACCCGTCCGTCGCTGTTCTGGTGATGGAGGCGAAGGCGGTGAACGTGCCCATCTTCTCCGATTTTGCTGCCCAGACCTATGCGCGAAATATGGTGGAAGTGCGAGGCCGTGTGGAGGGGTACATCGAGAAGTGGCTGTTCAAACCGGGTTCGGAAGTGCGGGCCGATCAGACGCTGTACGTGCTCGACCTGCGGCCGTATGACGCGGCCGTGGGACAGGCGCGCGGAAACCTCAGCCAGAGCGAAGCCGAGCTGGAATTTGCCCAGAAACAGGTCTCGCTTTTGCAGGCCCAGGCGAACCTCGCTTCTGCGGAAGCCAATCTACTAAAAGCCCGCCAGGATTATGAACGCCTCACGCCTCTGGTGCAGGCGGATGCCGCCTCCAAGCAGGACCTGGATTCCGCAACCGCCGCTTTGACGGCCAACGAAGCGAGCGTCCGTGCCAACAAAGCGAATGTGGATCAGACCGCACTCTCAACCCGCACACAGATCGACGCCATGAAGGCAAAGGTGGAATCGCTGAAGGCTTCCTTGCGCACAGCGGAGCTGAACCTGCAGTATGGAACGATCCGGGCCCCGATCGATGGCCGCATTGGCGACTCATTGATTCCCGTGGGCGGTCTCGTGACTCCGAATTCGATGCAACCTCTGACGACCATTGTCCCCCTCGATCCGATCTGGGTCCGGTTCAAAGTTACGGAAAGGGAATATCTTTCCTGGATGAAACAAGGAAGGAATGCACTGGGAGAAGGCGCCCCATTGACTCTTGTCCTGGCCGACAGCACGGAGTTTCCTTTTAAGGGACGCATCGAGGATGCGCTGAATCAGGTGGACTCGAAAACCGGCACTCTGGAATTGCAGGCGCGTTTCCCGAATCCCAAGCACACGATTCTACCGGGTCAATTCGGCCGAATTAGAGTTCAAGTCGATGAGCGGAAAAACGCGATCGTCGTCCCTAAAAAAGCCATTCAGCAACTGCAGGACGTGCAGGCGGTGTACACGGTCGGATCGGATAACAAGGTCTCGATGCAGCAAGTCACCACCGGCTATCGCTTCGGTTCACAGTGGCTGGTCGAGCAGGGATTACGGGCGGGAGATCGCGTCATTGTCGAGGGCCAGCTGAAAGTCCGGCCGGGTGTCCTGGTGAAACCTCAGCCCTACATACCTGCGGAAACAACATCGGCTGCGAAGAAAACGGGAGAGTGAGCCATGGCGAGATTTTTTATTGACCATCCCGTGTTTGCAATGGTCGTGGCTATTGTGATTGTGATCCTTGGTGTCGCAACGATTCCCAGTCTCCCGATCGCCAATTTCCCGGAGGTTGTTCCCCCAGTCGTGCAGATCAGCGCCAGTTATCTGGGCGGCAACGCGCAGGATCTGGAAAAAACCGTCACGGAGCCGATTGAGGAGCAGTTGATCGGGCTGGACGGTCTGCTCTATTTCCTTGCAAGCAGCAGCAACGACGGAACCCTCAATATCCAGGTAACGTTCCGTCTGGGCACGAATCCCGACATGGCGGTCGTGCAGACGCAGAATCGCGTAAGCATCGCAATGCCGCGGCTGCCCCCGGAAGTGCAGCGCCAGGGAGTGACGGTAAAAAAAGTTTCCACTGCATTCCTGACCAGCGTAGGGCTGGTGTCACCCGATAACCGCTACGATTCCTTGTTTCTCATCAACTACGCGCAGATCAACTTGCTGAACCAGATCGCAAATCTGGACGGCGTGGGAGAAGCCAGGCTGAGCTCCAACCAGGTTTACTCCATGCGCGTGTGGGTGAATCCCGACAGAATGGCCGAACTCGGGGTGACCGCGACGGATGTGAGCGCAGCCATTCAAGCTCAGAACCGGCAAAATCCCGCCGGCAATTTCGGCCAGCCGCCGGCGCCTCCCGGAACGGATTTCCAATACTCGGTGAGCGCTCCCGGCCGGTTGGCTGATCCGGGCGAATTTGAGAACATAGTTTTGCGCGCACGCCCGGACACATCGCTGCTGCGCATCCGTGATATCGGGCACGTACAGCTTGGGCCACAGAACTACAGCGGTTTCAGCCGCGTCAACAGCATGCCTGCGGGCAATCTCATTGTGTATCTTTCGCCCGGCGCCAACGCTGTAGCAACCGTGGACCGGATCCGCAAGTTCATGCAGGAGGCCAAGAAAAACTTTCCAACCGGAATGGATTACATCGTTCCCTATGACTCGACTGTTTTCGTGCACGCCGCCATCCACGAAGTCCTGCTGACTCTGCTGGAAGCGATCGGGCTCGTTATTATCGTTGTCTTTATCTTCCTGCAGAACTGGAGGGCGACTCTTATTCCGCTGCTCACGGTTCCGGTTTCGATTGTCGGTACGTTTGCGCTGTTTCCTGCTCTGGGCTTTTCGATCAATCTCACCAGCATGTTCGGCCTCGTGCTCGCGATCGGCATTGTGGTCGATGATGCGATCGTGGTCGTCGAAGCGGCGCAGCGCCACATCGATGAAGGAATTCCGCCGCGCCAGGCGGCAATTCGCGCGATGGAGGAGGTTTCGGCGCCGGTTGTGGCAATTGCCTGCATTCTGGCAGCGGTCTTCATTCCCATTGCATTTGTGGGCGGCATCAGCGGGCGGATCTATAATCAATTCGCGCTGACAATCGCCATTTCCGTTCTTTTGTCCGCCTTCAGCGCGCTTTCACTCAGCCCCGCTCTGAGCGCGATGATCCTGCGCCCGGAAAAAGTCGGCCACGGAATTTTTGGCCGCTTCTTTTCAGGATTCGATAAGGGTTTTAATTGGGCCCGGAACCGATACCTTGCGGGGGTTCATTCCCTGATCCGCAAATCCGGTTTCGCATTGTTGGGTCTGTTGTGTTTCTGGCTATTTGCCGGAGCCCTGTTCCGTCATCTGCCGACCGGTTTTCTGCCCGATGAAGATCAGGGAACGATTCTGGCTGCCATACGGCTTCCGGACGGCGCTTCAGTCGAACGTGCCGACGCAGCGACCCGAAAAATTGAGCAGCTTGTTTCCCGCACACCCGGCGTGGCAGGCACCATGACTTTGGGCGGAACCGATATAACCACGCGCACCAACTCTTCAAACGTGGCGACCCTGGTCATTCGCTTGAATCATTGGGATGAACGTCAGTCGGACGATCTGGACCTTCAGGCGATTCTGAAACGCATGCAGGCAGCGTTCTCCAAAGTTCCGGAAGTTACCGTCAGCGCCTTTGGTCAGCCTCCGATTCAAGGTTTAAGCATTACCGGAGGCTTTCAGCTTATGCTGGAGGACCGCCTCGGAGGCAGCCTGCAGGATTTCTCGCAAGTGGCCGATCTCCTGGTTCAGGCTGCGCGCAAGCGGCCCGAACTCATGAATGTCAGCAACACCTTTCACGCAAATGTTCCAAGCTACGGCATCGATGTGGATCTCGATAAGGTGCAGACTCTGGGAATTCCGGTCACTGCAACCTATGACACGTTGCAGACCTTTCTGGGAGGCCTGTATGTCAACGACTTCAATACGTTCGGGCGCACGTGGCAAGTCGTGGTGCAGGCAGAACCGGAATTCCGCACCCAACCCAGCGACATCAATCGTTTTTACGTCAGAAACAACGACGGGAATATGGCCCCGCTGGGGACGGTATCGACGGTCAATGCGACTTCGGGGCCCGATATCATGTATCGATACAACCGATATCGCGCAATTCAAATTCTGGGCGGACCGGCCCCCGGATACAGCAGCGGCCAAGCCAGTCGAGTGATGGAGGAGGTTGCAGATTCGGTGCTTCCCGCGGGGTACGGCTATGAGTGGACCGGAACGACCTACCAGGAAAAGGCGGCCCAGGGGAACGAAGGTTTAATTTTTGGTTTTGCCTCCGTGCTTGTTTTCCTTTCCCTGGCGGCGCTCTACGAGAGCTGGGCAATTCCGTTCGCCGTGCTCCTGGCATTGCCACTGGGTCTTTTCGGGGCTTTATTCGCCGTTTGGCTTCGTTCTTATCCTTACGATATCTACACGCAGATCGGGATCGTCACCCTGATAGGCCTCGCGGCAAAAAATGCAATTCTGATTGTGGAATTCGCCCGAGCGAGGCACGAGAGCGGGAAATCAATCCACGATGCCGCTATGGAAGCAGCGCGCCTGAGACTTCGTCCCATCCTGATGACTTCGTTCGCCTTCATACTGGGAGTCACTCCGCTGCTGGTAGCCAAAGGTGCGGGCGGGGCTTCCCGGCGCTCCCTCGGAACCGCCGTGTTCGGCGGCATGAATGCGGCGACCCTGCTGGCGATCTTCATCGTGCCCGTGCTCTATGCGGTTATCCAGCGGATAGCCGAAAGCAAACGGAAAAAAGTCGCCGGAAGTGAACCTGTTACGGAGTTGTCCGAATGAGAATCCGACTATTGATCCTGTTGATTCCTGCGCTGCTGGCTGGATGTGTGCTCGGCCCGAATTACCGGCGCCCTGCAGTATCGCTTCCCGGCCAGTTTCATGGAGCGCCGCCCGACGTTTCGGATGCATCGATTGCGGATATGAAGTGGAGCGCGGTATTTAATGACGAAACACTGATTTCGCTCATTGACACGGCTCTCAAACAAAATTTCGACATCGGGATGGCAGCAGAGCGTGTGCAGGAAGCCCAAGCCCGCTTCAGGATCGCCCGATCCAATCAAATCCCATCCATTTCCGCCGGAGCTCAAGTTACGGCAAGCCGGCCATCCATGGTCGGATCCACCGTTGTCGGGCCCGGCGTCTCTACGCTGGATACCAGCTATACGCAAGCCGGCGGACTGCTTTCCTGGGAACTGGATTTGTGGGGCCGTCTACGCCGCCTGAGCGAATCGGCCAAAGCGCAATACCTGGCAACTGAAGAGGGACGCAGAGCCATCATTGTTTCTCTGATCGGCGACATGGCCGGGAATTACTTCACCCTTCGCGAACGGGACCTGGAACTGGAGATCTCGTACAACACGCGGCGGATCGCGGAAGACAATCTACGGCTTGTCCGATTGCGTCACGAACGCGGCGCCGCCACAGGACTGGACGTGCATCAGGCCGAGCAACTGGTTTATACGGCCTCGACGCAAATTGCCCAAACAGAGCGCGACATCGCGGAAACGGAAAACGCGCTCAGCCTGCTGCTGGCCAAGGCCCCCGGCGGTATTCCACGCGGTAAAGGAATCGATGAGTTCCATTTTCCGGAAGAAATTACTCCGGGTCTTACTTCATCCCTGCTCGAGCGGCGGCCGGACATTCGGCAAGCCGAGCAGACGCTGATTGCCGCCAATGCTCAGATCGGCGCGGCCAGGGCCCTCTATTTCCCGGACATCTCCTTGACCGGTTTTGTGCAAGGCCAGAGCCGCGCGCTCACTGAACTGCTGACGCGTCCGGCTCAGTTCTCAAATATTTCCATTTCCGCTCTGGCTCCTGTGTTCACGGGAGGTCAGGTTCGCGCCCGCGTGCGCCTTTCAGAGGCCCAGATGCGCGAAATGGCGATCGCGTATCAGAAGACCATCTACAACGCTTTGCGTGAAATTTCCGATGCGTTGGTCGGTTATGACCGAAGCCGGGAACAGTTGAAACAGGAGGAGATGCTCGTCCAGGCTTTGTCCGAAACCTCACGTCTGTCAAACCTGCGCTACCGCGGGGGGCTGGACAGCTACCTTCAGGTTCTGGATGCGGAACGAAATCTATTCCAAGGCCGGCTTGAGCTCGCCAGATTGAAGCTGCAGGGAATCCTCTCATTCGTCGATATCTACAGGGCGCTCGGCGGAGGCTGGGAATAGCTCTCAGCCATCAGCTAACGGCTATTCAACGCACTGAAGGCTGATAGCTGATGGCTGACAGCTGAAATACTGCTTGTGTTTGGCAGAGGTTTCGGGTGAAATCTCGGTCGTTGAGCCCCAAAAACCGAGTGTATCCAGCGGCATGAGAAAACAAACCTACCAAAATACTATCGCAACCCTCTTCGCCTTAACCTGGGGCTTTGTGCTGCTGGATAGAAACGCGATCGCATTTCTATTTCCCATCTTAATGAAGCATTTCAACTTGAACAACGCTCAGACCGGCCTGATTGTCATGGTCACGGGATTTGGTTTTGTCCTGTCTTCTCTCGGTATCACTCCGCTTGCAGACAGATCAGGGCTGAAAAAGTTATGGTTGGTCCCGGTCATCGTATTGTCGGGAATATTCTCGGGATGCACTGCAATCGCAGGCTCATTGATGGTGATGTTAGTCGTTCGCTTTTTGACAGGGTTTGCCGATGGACCCATTTATCCTCTGATGACTTCGGTTCTTAAAGTCCAGGGAGATCCGAAGAGATTTGCTTCTTATATCGGGATGATGCAGTTTTCGATCGGGTTGATTGCAATGATTTTGGGGCCGGCATTGACAATACAGCTGGCGAGTCATTTTGACTGGCATTATGCGTTTATATTCACGAGCCTGCCGACGGTGATCATCGGAATCCTCATCTGGCTGGTTCTCAAGGAAGTCGGACCGGCCGCGATTGAAAGCCTGGGAGCGCGGGCGTCCCGCCCGCAAGCGGCCGAGACCGCCGCGCTCCCAGAAATGACCCGAGGAATGAAGTGGAAAGACGTGCCTAGGATATTTGCTTATCGAAATTGCACCCTCTCTTTTATTGCAAATGTCCTGCTCATGGTGGGGTTCTGGGGCATAGTCAGTTTCGGAACGACCTACTGGGTGAATGAGGGCGGACTCACGCTGGAAACGACCGGCTACATGAGTTCGATTTCAGGATTTGTCGGCCTTGGATGGGCGCTTGTGATCCCGATAATCGCGGACCGCATTGGCCGCAAGCCCTCGGCGTCTATATTCACGATCTATATTGCCGCATCCATGTTCGTTATGTATATCACTCACGGATTACTTGCTCAAATTGCTTATGTCCTGGTAATTGGGTGTTGCGGGTTTGTATCGGTTCTTTTCGTGGCGATCATTTGTCAGGAATCGGTGCCGAACAGCATCGCGGCAACAGCGACTGCTATCGGAATGGCCATCGGAGAATTGTTCGGCACTGCAATTGCCCCTCGTATTCTCGGTTCATTAGGCGATATGTATGGCTTGAGAACGATATTCCTGGTAGGCGGCATCAGCACAATTCTGGCATTCTTTACTACCTTTGCTTTAACTGAAACCAATAAAGCCAAAGTGAGTGAAACGCAAAACCTGAGCACAATTTCTGATGTTGCATAATAAGAACAGATTGTTTAATCACGATTCCCAATCTGGAGGTTCTATGATGCGGGCAATTGTTCTTCTGGCTTTGTTTAACTGCACAGTACCGGTTCGAGCGGAGACTGTCGCATCGGCAGCATGCACGCGGGCAAGCCTGCAAGCGACCGTGGACAAATATCTGGATGCCCTGAAAAAAGGGAATCCGTCATTGATGCCCCTGACTCCGCAGGCGAGGTATGTGGAGAACCGAAATGAAATCCCGCTGGGGAAGGGCATTTGGCAAGCGCCTCTGGCAGTCGATTTCAACCGCAGTCAGCTCGACGTCGAAACTTGCCAGACCTTTACAGAAATAATTCACACAAGCAGCGACCATCCCTATGTGATCGGAACGCGTCTCAAAATCGAGGACAATAAGATCGCAGAAATCGAAAGTCTCGTCGCCGACAAAAACGACTGGCTTTTCAACGCCTCGGATTACTTGAAGTATTCGTCGCAGGAAAACTGGGACATTCTCCCTGTTGAAAAACGAAGCGATCGCCAGACCTTGCTCAATGCCGCCAATGCTTATTTCGATACCTTTGGAGATTATTCCTCTTTATCCAAGGTGCCGTGGGGAACTCCATGCGCGCGCATTGAGGGAGGAATGTACACCAACCGGAACAACGATCCGAATGCTTCCTGCACCGTTGGAATGCCCAAGGACAGCAGTGTCAAAATCATCAACCGGCATTTCCTGGTCGACGTTGATATGGGAACGGTAGTCGGCATGGTTGATTTTCGAGAGGAAAAACGCAATCCCGACGTTCACACTTTTCGGTTGGAAAATGGAAAGTTGCGATATGTCCACTCGATACAAGTGTGCACGATCCAGCCAAACTGCGGCTTGCCTCAAATGAAACCCAAACCGCAATAGTTTCGGCCGCTGACCGCGAATGGGGCGTTCCAATTCGTTTATAGCGGGATTTTGGAGAACCTTACCTTTTCATCGATCCTTTTCTGACTTAAAAAACAGAAAAAATTCGCATCATCCTGTTCCGGATATTCTGCGCGAATGAAGCGGGACGGTTGCCTGCGGCTTTCTTTCCTTTCGATGGATGCCCTCATGACCATTTCGGCATTCTCGATAACGGACCGGACTTCCAGGCACCGCCCGAGTTCATGCGCATTCTCCGCTTTCAACGGAGTCTCGGCCTTCAACTGGGCCAGGCGTTCCAGGCCGCGCAGCAGATAGGCTTCGGATCGCTCGTCGCCGCAGTAATAGTCCACGATGTTCTGCACCGCCAGCTCCAGCTCTGTCCAGTGAAATCCGGTTCTCCGCTCGAGCATTTCAGCGCAGACCTGTTTCAGAGATTCGGTCTGTTGGTCGCGAATTTCCCTGAAGGAATTCTGTTTTTTGGCGCGGAGCCCCGCCAGATCGCCCGCGTGCCAGCCCATCGAGAACGCGCCGGGCGAGGAGGAAAAGGGAAGTCCTCCAACTTCGTCACCGGCGGCGAACAGTCCTTTCAGTTCAGTCTCAAGATTCTTGTCTACCACCACACCGGCCGCCTGAGCGATCGATAACTCCCTCGTATTGGGGAGGTACTCCAGCTTGTCCTTTCTGAAGTCGAAGTTCTCCTGCTGTGAAAGATGATCGAGCCAATAACATCCCTTGCCCTCATGACTGATGGACCACTCGATGTACTTGATTTCTTCCTCCGTCCCGGAAGTCAAATCCAGAAAGAACGGGCCTTTGCCCTGTTTGCGCAGAGCAAAGTAGTCCGGCGGCGCACCGCGGAATTGCATCCAGAGCGGTCGCACCTGCGCTGCATCGAATTTCTCTTTCCCCAGCTTGCTCCAATCATAAAACTGCGTTCTAGGAACAAACATTTCCCCCGTGGGGCCCGTGATCGAGCCCGCCGGTTGCGTCGTATTCCTCGGCGATCCCAGGTTGATTTCATTCCCGCCGATGTTGAACCATAAGCCGGTGAGAAGCTCCATATTGATCACGCCGACTCCGGCGCGGAGGGCCATCGCTTTACCGTCGCCAGTATCCTCGGCCGGAACGCGCAGATTGTGCCGCGGACCGCTCACGCTTCGCGTCATTCGATTGGATCTGCCGGTGGACAAGACGACGGTCTTGGCTTTGAAAGAATAGATCTTGCCGTCACGTACCCCGATACCTACCGCACCCGCGATTTCTCCATCGGAAGGGAGTAGCTCTGTCATCATCACGCGATTGAAGATTTCCACTCCCCTTTTCTTTGCCTTCCTCGTCATCTGCAGCTTGAGGAATCGTCCCTCGAAATTAAACGACGTGGGAACGGAATGAAACTGGGGCACGACTCGAAAGCCGCCCGGAAGAGTGCTGTCCTGATACCGGATGTTGATCCCGAACTTTTCGAGATCCAGCATTCGATGATAATTCTGGCTGGCCACCAGGTATAGAAGATCCCTGTTCACCATGCCGGCGGAGGTCCCTTGAATGTGATCTTCCATCAAATCGTTCAACGTGTAACCCATCGGATCGTGAACCGGAGGAATGTATGCCCAGGAGTGGTCGATGCCTGTTCCTGCACACCCGCTGTTTTCCGTATTCGCTTTCTCGGCAATGACAACCTTGACTCCGTGTTCGGCGGCTTTGATAGCCGCCATGCATCCGGCCAGGCCGCCGCCGATGACAAGTACGTCTGTCTCAATCGGAATTACCTGAATCTGTGAATTCATTCCCTTGCCTCCGTTAGTTCCGCGCGCCGCGTAAAATTGAAACCCGCATGGAAGGCGGAACAATGATTCTCAAAGCATTCCTTTTCCCATGAGGACACCGGATCCAACACGCGCCGCAATAGCGGCACTCATCTCCATATAAGACAAGCGGCGGCCTGTTCTTTTCCGGATTTGGCCCAAGGATGTCCATTGGGCAGACTTCGACACAGATATTGCAGCCGTTGCAGACATTCTCGTCAAACATTACCGGTGTGTGCATTCATCAATCTCCTTTTGGAAGAGAATATAGTGGCTTGGATGCGATCTTGTCCAGCTTCAGAATAACCGAAAAAAAACGAAACGGATTCCACGGATTTCACGGATTGGGAATGGATTTCAATGGTGATAAAGCAACGCACTCCGGATAAAGTATTCATGTGAACTGCTGATGGAGGGGATGGAGTGGCACTGATTGGAGCCAATGAACTGAAACGCAAAATGCTGATCGCGGTGGACGGCCGACCTTATGTTGTCATGGACATCTTTTTCGCGTCGCCGAGTGCAAGGGGCGCGTCCGCCATGGTACGGACGCGGCTGCGGGATTTAATTACGGATGCCGTGCTGGAGAAAACTTTCAGGACGAGTGAAAAATTTGAAGAGCCGGACATCTCACTGGCGCCGGCATCTTTTCTATATTCTGATGCTGATGGATTTCATTTCATGGACGAAGGCAGCTTTGAGCAGTTTACCCTTACTGAGGAACAACTGGGCGACGACCGGCTGTTTTTAAAAGAGGGGATATCCCTCCAAATGCGCAAATACAACGGCGTTCCAATTTCGCTGCAGCTCCCGCTGTTTGTGGATCTTGTCGTGACATCGACCGAACCCGGTACGCGGGATTCGGGTTCGGGCGGCGCAACCAAGCCGGCCAGGCTCGAAACCGGGCTGCAAGTGCGCGTGCCGCTTTTCATAAAAGAAGGGGAACTGGTCCGCGTAAGCACCCAGAGCGGCGAATTCGTCGGCCGTGCTTGACCACGAAACTTACAGGAAGGGGAATACTTCCGGGTGGGCTTGACCGAGAAGCGCGGTTCGGATGTGCGCATCATTGCCTGCACCAACAAGGACCTTGCTGAGGAAATTGAGAAAGGACGGTTCCGGCGCGATCTCTATTACAGGCTGAACATCTGTTCGGTCTTCCTGCCGCCGTTGAGAGATCGCGAGGGGGATATCGAGCTGCTGGCAGACTGTTTTTTGGAAAAACACAATAAAACGAATTCCAAGTCAATTTCCCTGATGGAAAAAGACGTGATCGAGCTTTTGGAAATGTACGATTACCCCGGGAATGTGCGTGAACTCGACAACATCATCGCCGAAGCCGTCGTCGTGGAGACCGGCAGGACTTTGACGCGCCGCTCATTGCCGCGATATGTGTTGAACGCGGTCAGCAATTCGCATCTCTCGTCTGTCCCCCCATCCGAGAGAAAGAGCCTCACTGAAATCGAGGCCGAGCATGTACGGCACATGCTTGAACTAACCGAAGGAAACCGAACGGCAGCGGCCGAAATCCCCGGCATCTCACGAGTCTCGCTTATTTCCAAGATCAAGCGCTACGGCATTGACATCAAGCCCGCTTCAGGAACCGGGCACGCGGCCGATTAGCTGTTCTCATCTGGTCGTTGCCCGGGTTCCAGGACCGGCGCGGGCATCTCTCCCAAAACCTCTCGGCGCCCATTAAAGTCCCTTCATGTTCCAGGCAGGCTTTTGAATTCATTTCAAGAATCTGAACGCATTTCTTCCAAGATGAATCAAAGTTCAAGGTTGAGGCTCTGGGGGTGGTTTGCAAGAATGTGGCCACAGGAAGAAGCTTCTTTACTGAAAGGATCGAACAGTGAACACAGGAGGATGGATTCAATGCCCTTCATAAGAATCCGATTGGTTTTTGGCGCGATGCTTGTGGTTCTCTTTGCTGACGCGGCAACTTACGCTCAATCTTCTGATTCAAAATCACGTGCGCGAGAAATACTCGATCAAGCGCGCAATGCTCTTGGCGGCGATGCGGCCCTGAAATCCATTCAAAGTCTCTCGGCCTTCGGAGACTTTCGCAGCGGAACCGGCAGTTCACAGGTTTCGGGAAATGTCCAGCTGGACCTTCTGCTTCCTGACAAGCTGATGCGGACCATGAAATGGAGCCCGGTTGGGGAAATGAAAGTTACTTCGGTCGAAGCCACGGATGGAAGTCGTGTATGGACCGACTCAAAAGAAAAGAATTCAAGCCCGATCCTCGGAAATGAAACGGCCGGAATCGGCAGGGGCGGACGAAGTGGTGGAATCGGACGTGGAGGCGGCCGCCGTTCCGCCGGAGGCGGAGCCGGCAGCGGAGGCAGCACCGGAAGTGGCGCCGGGAAAGGCATCAAGATGCCGGCTCCAACTCTTAGGGACGCCTCGGATGCCAACCAGATCGCCTGGGACTTTTCGTGCATGATCGTTGGATTACTGCTCCACCCGCCGGCTTCATCTCAGGTTGAGATCAGTTCGGAAAATAACGACGCTATCGATGGGGTGACTGCGGATTATTTGAAAATCGACGTTGGCGATGGTTCCGTGATCCGCCTTGCAATAGATCAGAAGACGCATCGGCCTGTGATGGCGGCTTACATGATTGCGGCAGCAGGAGAAGAGAAAGATAAGGCGGCAACGTCATCAATTCCGGAAATGACAAAGATCCAAATTTATTTTTCCGAATACAAACCGGTCGCCGAAAAGAAGCATGGCAATCTGTGGCTGCCGCATCAAATTACAAAAACGCGCGACGGCTTGACCGTGGAAGACATGCATATAAAAAAATTCGAGTTGAACCCGCACCTCAAGCCGAAGCAGTTTGAGCAGAAGACCTCATAAGGGCCTGCGGATTTGGAGACGTCGGGCTCTTCTAGTAGCACGGGACGGATCAGTGGATTACAATGTAAAACGGTCTGGACGCGGGAGTTTGCTGTGCATTCACTCAAAGATTATCTGGATTCGTTTTTTTTGCGTGGCACGCGAAAGGCGGTAATCCTCAAGGCAAGCCTGATGATTACGGTGATCGCCTGTGCGGACTGGCGGATTCAGTCTCCGGTTCCACTTGGTTTCCTGTACCTATTCCCCATGCTGATCGTGGGCAGCGCCTTAAGTCGACTGCAGATCGTGACGACCGCAGCCCTGTGCACGTTTTTCACCGAGGCTTTCGATTCTTTCCCGTGGAATCTTGTAGAAGGGCCGCCGCGTAACGTTCTGGTTTTTGCGGCTTTCGCAGGGATGGGTCTGCTCGTCCACGAACTTGTGCGCGGCCGCCAGACGGCAATCCAGTATCTGGACCAGATTAAGGCTGAGAGCTATGCGCGCCAATCGGCTGAAGAGCAATTGAAAGTGCTGGTGGAGAGCAGTCCGATCGCGATTTTCACGGCCGATTCGGACGGCCATGTACTGCTTGCGAACGACGCCGTGCATCGGCTGCTGGCCTTGGGGCCGGGCGTGCTTCCGGGCAGATCCATTCGCGATTATTTTCCTGCGCTGACGAATGTCCCTGAGCCGGAGCATCTGGGACGCTCATTCCGGACTGTTATGCAGTGCCGCGGCAGAAAGGAAGACGGCGAAGTTTTTATCGCGGACGTCTGGTTTGCCACCTATTGGACGAGCGCGGGATCGCGTCTCGCCGCAATGGTGATCGACACTTCCGAAGATCTGAGAACCAGGGAAGAATCCAATCTGCATCAAGTTCTTGCCGCCTCTCGCATTCTCGTGGGTGCCGTTTCCCATGAAATCCGGAACCTTTGCGGCGCCATCGCAATGGTGCAGACCAATCTGGCTCGAGACGGGAGTTTGGCGCAAAACAAGGATTTCGAGGCGCTCCATACGCTAGTGGGGGCGCTCGAAAGCATTGCGACCATGAACCTGCGTGAGAGCGCGCATCATCCAGCAAGCGTCGAAATAGAAGATCTGCTGGATGAATTGCGAATTGTTATCGAGCCTTCGCTGCGTGACGAAGGCATTGAACTAAGGTGGTCTGTCGAGCCGAAACTGCCCCTGGTATGGGCCGACCGCAACAGTCTGCTTCAGGTTTTTCTGAATCTTACCAAGAATGCGGAACGAGCCATGCTAAACCAAAAACGCCGCGAACTTGCCATTTCTGCGAAATCGGAAGATCAATGCGTGACCATCCTTTTTCAGGATACCGGCTGTGGCGTTGCCGATCCGGACCGGCTGTTTCGGCCCTTTCAGGAAGGTTCTCGCGAAACCGGGCTCGGATTATACCTGTCACGGGCGTTTGTTCGGTCCTTTAAGGGAGATTTACGCTACATTCCGGCAGAATCTGGAGCCGCATTCGTTGTGGAACTGTCGCCGGCAACCCGGCAACCGGCCGACGAAAACTCAGATGCCCCGGATCCTGCTGTCCAAAACCAGTCCTTGGGTACGCGTCGCGATCAAGAAACGTAAGCAGGACCGGGTTAGCGCGCATTTCTCACGGGCTTTCTACTGCGGCGGCGCATCCAGGCATGTCTACTGCGTTGCGCTCCGTCGGGCTCCTCGACGTACTGTCGAGTACGTCTGCGGGGCCCTCAGTCGCGCGCCTTGTATCCACGCCCGT
>Ga0187874_10001913_pt1 | contig 17212 bp, 19 predicted proteins | sample June2016WEW_16_1_3_FD_132993 | JGI IMG/M metagenome (GOLD analysis project Ga0187874, IMG submission 132993) | Peatland microbial communities from SPRUCE experiment site at the Marcell Experimental Forest, Minnesota, USA - June2016WEW_16_150 | ecosystem: Environmental > Terrestrial > Soil >... | reverse complement strand
GTTCTTTCCGGCGCGGTACCGAACATCCAGGGACCGGCAGATCTCATCCATGGATACGCGCACTTCCGGGACCAGGATCTCGTCTGCCCCACCGGCCATGCCGGCCGCAAGGGCGATCCAGCCGGCCGTCCTGCCCATCACTTCGACAACGATGATCCTGTGGTGGGATTCAGCGGTCGTGTGGAGCCGGTCGAGTGCTTCGGTTACAATAAAGACCGCTGTATCGAACCCGATCGCGACATCGGTCCCGAAAACGTCGTTGTCAATGGTCTTTGGGATGCCCACGAGTGCAACGCCTCTTGCGGACACTTCGTGGGCTGCGCGGAGAGTACCATCACCGCCGATCACGACAAGAGCCCCGATGCCCAGATCCTCAAGGACACGCTTCATTGTTCTGATATCAGAAGGATTTTTCACCGGATCCACCCGGGAGGTCCCGAGGATTGTACCTCCCCATGATATAATCCCGGACACCGAGCGATCTGTGAGCGGTATGGTGTCATTGCCGATAAGGCCCTGCCACCCGTTCCGGATCCCGATAACCGGATATCCCTTCGCGATCCCGCTGCGCACCACAGCCCGGATCGCAGCGTTGAGCCCGGGACAATCCCCGCCGCCGGTCAGTACACCGATTGCACCTTTCATGGTACCTCCTCAAAAGTTCTGGTATGTGTGCATATTGTGTGGGAACTAATGATATTTTGTCTGTAGTTATAGTGGGAACCTTATGGTTATACCGGGAAACTCCCGGAACTCATCTTCATCGGTGCATAATGATTGTGACAAAACTGGCCCGGACTAATAAGGAGAATTATCTTCAGGATCCAAGGGAGAATGAAAAAAAGAAGAGGGGGATCTGTCAGATTACCCCTGCCCCGGTGGAACCGGCTCGTCATTGCCGGTTTTTTCCATAGGGATCCGGCGTTTGCTCGTGTCCCTTAGTTCATCCTCGGATACTTTGGGTACCGCATCCTGGATCTCCTTGAGGATTGCATCCACTGCTTCCTGTTTGGGGATAACACCAAGAATGCTGTCGTCCATGACCGGTCTGCCTGCGACGTCTTCTGTAGTCTCTTCATCCGCCCCAAGGAACTTTGCACCCTGCCGGATCAGCTGGGAGATCTCGAAGGGAAAAATAATCTTTGTCGCTTGGCCGTTTGCCATCGTCTTTAACGCGTCAAGGGAGAGCACGGTGATCGCACGCTTGTCCAGCGGTGCAGCACCTACGGACAGGATGCGCAGACCCTGGGCCTCTCCCTGAGCCTGGAGGATCCTCGAAAGGCGTTCACCCTCGGCGCGGAGCACCTTGCTCTGGCGCTCACCCTCCGCTTCGAGGATCATGCTCTGGCGCAGTCCTTCGGCCTTCAGGATTGCGGAACGTTTCTCCCCGTCAGCACGCAGGATTGCCGCCCGCCTCGCCCGCTCTGCGGCGGTCTGTTCGGTCATCGCGTTCTTGACAGCCTCGACCGGATCGACTTCCTTTATCTCAACCCGTTCAACTTTGACACCCCACTGGTCGGTCTCGCGGTCGAGAATATCCCGGAGCTTGGTGTTGATAACATCCCGGTTATAGAGAACTTCATCGAGTTCCATGTCCCCGATGATGCCACGGAGGCTGGTCTGCGCGAGCGCGACAGTTGCCAAACGGTAGTTGGAAACTTCAAAGTATGCCTTTTCGGGATCGATTACCCGTACATAGACGATCGCATCCACATTGGTCGGCGAGTTATCCTTGGTTATGACTTCCTGCTTTGGAACCTCCATGACCTGGGTCCGCAGATCAAGTTTTGTCACACCGCTGACAAAGGGGACAATCCAGCGAAAACCCGGGTTCATGCGCCCGATATACTTCCCGAGCCGGATCTGGAGACCCTGCTCGTACGGCTGGATAATCACGACACCTTTTGCAAAAATGACGACGATGACTAGGATCAAAAATATCGTAATCAGCGTCTCAATAAACACCATGGTTTAGTTTACCTCCTCTACGACGATATGTACACCCTCTGAATCAATTACCCGGACGGTTTTACCGGTGGGAATGACTGGGCCGGTCGAATGGGCGCTCCATTCTGTAGTGCCGATGCGGACTTTTCCTTTGATGGTTGTTGCATCGATATCAGCAATAACCTGTCCCTCCTTACCAATAAGCGAATCCCGGCTGATCGTTGTCGGACTGCCATCCGGTGTGATCCTGCTGTATATCCAGACGGTCATTCCGGCGGCGCAGAGGGCAACGGCTACGCCGATAACAACCCCCCAGCCGGAGTTAAAGATATCAACCCCCAAAAGGAGCAGTATCCCCAGCATGATCAATACAGTCGCCGGTACTGTGGCAAAAAACCCCGGGCTGTGCACTTCCACAAGGAGCAGGATGGCTCCCATGATGATAAGGATCCATCCAAGGGCAATCCCTTCAAGGAGTACCATGAATAGTGAATGGTATGTGCGGATAAAATTCTATGGAAGTATGAAGGTTTTCGGGAGGTCGGGATTGTCAGGAAACTCATGCACGGAGCAGTGCAATCTTGGAACCAACCGTGACACCGGCTTCTTTTGCAACCGGCAGGCATTTTGCCGCCATCAGGTATGCGATGGGGGGGAGGTCGTTTCGCTCGAAGAGGGATTCGAAATTTGCCATACCCTTTGCGATGATCAGCGTGCAGCGGGAGATGGCCTCTGAAAGGACGGGAGGTGCCTCTTCCGTACAGAGGCCGATCTCGGCGCCAGTGCAGTTTGTGGTGAGGCAGTCGACAATGCGATCCAGCCCGAGCATTTTTGCATCTGCAAGGGTTGCATCGTTGAGCATTGGCAGGGCTTTGACCGCGAGCGTGACATGGGCTCCCCGGGATTTCAGGTACTGGATTAAGAGCCGGTCAAAAACGATCTCACCGCAGTTGTCGCTTAAGTAGACGACCCGTGACGCGAGGGGCAGGATCCGGTCGGTGTCGTCAATGGCGAGCCCATTATCGAATTCCTCACGGAAAAATGCGGAAAAGTTGCTCGTGACCGTATGCCCCTTGACCCCGTAATCAAAGGTGTTGCCGATCACCGCGGCAAGCACGTAGTCCCGGAACGTGTGCAGGTTTTGTTGGACTTCTTTACAGACCGCGATCGCTTCGGCATTCCCTTGGTCTTTGAGGAGGGAGAACGGATCGGAGGTACCGAGCAGTTCATATGCACGGTGGTGAATGCGGCTTGCAATCTGGGGATGTGTCAGGAGTTCGTCCCTGATCGCCAGAAGATACGAGCGGCAGGATGATGAAACCTTTTCTGTTGTTACCGGGTCGGCCCCGACAAGTCTGCACTCGAGCTCGACCCGGGTGATCAGGCAATCGATACACGTTTCCGTAATCTTCACGGCCAAAACTCCAAAAAACAACAGCGATAATGGGGCCATCGCGATTTGAACGCGAGTCAGAAGACCCCCAGTCTCCTAGGATGGCCAGGCTACCCTATGGCCCCGCTCTCTTACTATTCGCATATATTCCATATCTATCTTTCTTGTTTTAGAAAAAAGCAGCAGAGACCGGCAGGACAAAAATCAGGGACCGGTTCGCTTGAACTCCACGACTTTCAGGATCAGGGTGTCGAGTTTATGATCGCTAATCTTTAGCTTTCCTTTGATCAAATCGATATCACAGAAGATCTGCGGACTCCGGACATACATCCGGTAGATGATGAACTGCCGGGTGACGATCCTTGTACCAAATAATACTGCCATGCAACTTTCAAATGCCGGATTCATGTACCTGACTATCAGTGCCTGGTATATGCAGGGCTGTTGTTACTTTCCGTGTAACGGGCGGATTGTGCCAGAAATAAAAAAGATATGTATATATGGTGTCATCTGAAATTATGAAATATAGTTATTAGTGTGGCACGGGAGCCATAGCCATGTTAAAAGATAAAATTGCGGTGATTATAGAAAAAATACGGGCAATTGATGGAGTGACGGCATGCGCCCTTGTGTCACGGGATGGTATCATTGCCGGGAAATATTTTGACCGGGAACTTAATGAACCATGGTTTGGTGCTCTCGCTGCGACTATTCTTGCATCTGCGGAGTCGGCAGGTAACGTTACCGGAATGAAATCCCTTGCAACGGTTACGATACGTGCAGCGGATTCATCCATCCTTGTCATGGGCGCCGGGGAACATTTTCTCATCGCCGCACTTCTCAAAGGTAATGCGAAGCAGGATGAGGTGGGTTCAAGTATCAATGCCATAGCTGCAGAAATAGGGCGGGTGATATAAATGTATACAATTCTCGTCGTGGATGACAGTCCCTTTATTGTTGATGTGTTTGTAACGATGCTTGAACGGGGAGGGTATCGCACCGTTGCCGCGTACGGCGGTGAAGAATGCCTGGAGATCCTAAAAACCGTGACGCCGGATCTTATCCTTCTCGATATTATGATGGAACCGATGGACGGATGGGAGACGCTGGAAAAGATCAAGGAAAACCCGGCCACAAAAGAGATTCCCGTGCTCATGCTTACGGCAAAACAGCTCACTCCCCCCGAGGCAGAAGAATACGGTATCTTTATCGAAGATTACGTTCTCAAACCTATTACCCACCGTGAGCTCTACGATGTAATTGAGCGTGTGATCGGCCGCCGGCAGACTATCCGGTCTGATATGGATCGGGCCCGGCAATCCGGGGTTGATTTTGATATTGTCAACGAATATGCCTTGCTATCCAAGAGCATTGATGTTAACAAGCGCCTGATGAAAATCCTCGAAACGACGTACAATTTCAATAATTCAAAAGTCCGGGTCAGCGACGATATTTCCCGGGCATTAAAGAACATGGATGCCAACATCAGGTTTCAGGAGTCCCGCCTTCAGCAGATAAAAGGTGAACTTGCCGAGAAAACCCCATAAGGATACAATCGCATGAACATATGATCTTATAAACACTTTAATAGAACAGCCACGTATAATCGAGGATGCGGGGTTGTTGCCCTACAACGGCGATTACAGATGCCTCCCGCCAATTATCTGCAGATAACGGAGATCCCCCATGGAAGCGACTATTCTGATTGTTGACGATAGTCCTTTTATCGTTGACGGACTTGCAGCCATTCTTACACGCAAAGGATATACCCCCATCGCCGCTCGTGGCGGGGATGAATGTATCAGATCCCTCCAGACCGTTAAACCAGATCTTATCCTCCTTGATATTATGATGGAGCCGATGGATGGGTGGGAGACACTGGAAAAGATCAAGGAAAATCCAACAACAAAAGAGATCCCGGTGCTTATGTTCTCAGCAAAGAAGATCACACCTGTGGAAGCCCGAGAGCATAGTATGAATATCGATGATTTTGTCTCAAAACCTGTGAACCCTTCACAGCTGCTGGATTCGATTCAGCGATTATTTTCCCGCAAAAATGATATAAATGCGGAGATGCTTGCTGCACAGGACAAGGGGTTTGACCCGGTGGTGATCGATGAATACATCGCGCTCCGCAAGAGTGTAGAAGTTGACAGGAATATGCTCGCGGTTTTGAGGGCATCGAGCGGGATGGATCTCTCCGGGCGCGAGGTTCCCCGTGAAGATATAGATGCAATCCGGAAGCTCGAAGAAAAAATTTACCAGACTGAACGGCGGTTACGGGAAATCAATGACCTGCTGGAAAAAACCGCCTGAACCCGCAGCGGATATCGGAATCCGGAACTTTTTTTGGGCAATATTTATATAGTTTTCTGGCATTGTTATAATGCTGTACATCTTATTCCCCGGGGTTCGTAGCTCAGTTCGGTAGAGCGCCTGGCTTTTAACCAGGTGGTCGGGGGTTCAAATCCCTCCGGGCCCGTTACCACGATCCAATCGTGGATTTTTTGCGGTGATGCATCTGAGAGGCAATCGTTTCATCTTTAAGGGGGTTTTTCTTTGAGCACCAAACTGAATGTGTTAAGCCACGTAATGGTGCCGGATCACCAGCTCATGAGCGAGGAGGAGGTTTCAGCACTGCTCTCCCGCTACCATATCACTACGGAACAATTACCAAAAATCTATCATGACGATCCTGCTGTGAAGGTAATCGACGCAAAAGTCGATGATGTGATTCGGATTATCCGGAAGAGTCATACTGCTGGCAGGGCCGAAGCGTATCGACTTGTGATCAGGAGACCTAAAAAATAAGGCCGGGGGTGGTCTATCTGATTGACAGAAGCGTTTTATCGAGGGCATACTTTGCACGGGAGCATGTTGCGCGCCACCAGCTTGACTCCTTTAATTATTTCCTGACAGAAAATCTTCAGAAAGTGGTCAATGAACAAAAGATCATTGAGACCGATATTGAGAACCGGGGCAAGAACAATGATCCGGTCTGGGTCGAACTCGGTACCATCGAAGTAAAAAAACCGCTCGTGCGCGAGGCTGACGGATCACAGGGAGAACTGTATCCAAGCGAGGCGCGCCTGCGCAACCTCACCTATGCAGCACCAATCCAGCTCGGGCTGACGCTCGTGCACGGTGAGGACCGGCAGGAACCGATCGTTACGACCATCGGGCAGCTGCCCATCATGGTCGGCTCTGTCGCATGCAATCTGTACGGCATGAGCGACGACGAGCGTGTCTCACACGGGGAGGATGCTTTCGATCCGGGTGCCTATTTTATTGTCAACGGTACCGAGCGTGTTCTTATGACCCTCGAGGATCTTGCCTCCAACAAGATCATGACTGAGTTCACCGAACGGTACAACGAGCGGATTTACGTCGCAAAAGTGTTCTCACAGTTTCGGGGATATCGTGCGCTCGTGGTTGTTGAGCGCAACAAGAAAAACCTCTTGGAGGTCTCGTTCCCGTCCGTTGCGGGTCACCTGAAGTTTGTTGACCTGATGCGCGCACTTGGCATGACCAACGACCAGGAAGTCGTCAATGCGGTATCGCCCGATGAGGATATCCTCACCTTCATGATGCAGAACCTCGAAGAGAGCGAATGTGACTCGGTCGAGGGCGGCGTCATGTATGTGGGTAAGAAACTCGCCCCCAACCAGACCAAGGATTACCAGAAGAAGCGCGCTGAGTTCGTGCTGGATAATTACCTGCTCCCGCACCTCAACTATGCGCTGCCTGCCACTCTCAAGGAAGGCGATGATGGCTACGCTGAGGCAGTTGCATCTGTCCGGCTTGCAAAGGCCCACTTCCTTGGCCGTATGGCTGAGGCTTGTTTTGACCTTGTTTTAAACAAGCGCAGGATTGACGATAAGGATCACTATTCCAACAAACGGCTCAAACTGGCTGGCGACCTCATGGAGGATCTCTTCCGTATCTCGCTCAACCGCCTTACCCGGGATATCAAATACCAGCTTGAACGGGCGAGCATGCGGCACCGCGACCTGTCGATTGCAACGGCAGTCAGGGCAGATGTGCTCACCGAGAGGCTCCTCCACCCGCTTGCCACCGGTAACTGGGTGGGTGGCAGGACCGGCGTGTCCCAGCTCCTTGACCGTGTCGATCACATGGCTGTACTCTCCCATCTGCGCCGTGTTATTTCTCCGCTCTCGCGCTCACAGCCCCATTTCGAGGCCCGTGACCTGCATCCGACCCAGTGGGGCCGGATCTGTCCGAGCGAGACACCCGAAGGGCCAAATTGTGGTCTGGTGAAAAACTTCGCGCAAATGGTCGAGATCAGTAAAGGTGTCAACGATGAAGAGGAGATCATGCGTATCCTGCATACGCTTGATGTCGAGCACATCAGGGGGGAGGTCAGATGAAGAAGTCACGCGTATTTGTTGATGGGGCGTTGATCGGTCTTGTCGATGACCCGAAGACCCTTGTGGAAAATATCCGTTCGATGCGCCGCCAGGGTGCCATCTCATCCGAAGTAAATGTTTCATTTAAGGAATTCAATGGCGATGTAATCCTCCTCACCGACCGCGGCCGTGCACGCCGGCCCCTGATCGTCTTAAAAGATGGCAAAAGCCTTATTTCCGACGAGGACATTAAAAAACTCGCTAAAAAGGAGATCGATTTCTCGTACTTCGTGCAGCACGGATTGATCGAGTTTGTCGATGCCGAGGAAGAAGAAGACCTCTACATCGCAATGAATCCTGCTGATATTACGCCGGAGCACACGCATCTGGAGATCGACCCCTCGCTGATCCTCGGTATCGGAGCGGCGCATGTGCCGTTCCCGGAACATAATGCAAGTCCGCGTGTTACGATGGGTGCCGGGATGGTCAAACAGGCGCTCGGGTTTGCCGCGGCGAACATGAAGCTCCGCCCCGATACCCGGGGCCACCTGCTCCACTATGTCCAGAAGCCGCTCACCCACACCCAGACCTCCGAGCTGATTGGATCGGACGACCGGCCTGCCGGGCAGAACTTTGTGGTAGCCATTCTGTCGTATGAAGGCTATAACATCGAAGATGCGCTCATCTTCAACAAGGCTTCGATCGACCGGGGTCTCGGCCGTTCGCATTTCTTCAGGACCTATGAAGGCGAAGAGCGCCGGTACCCTGGCGGTCAGATCGACCGGATCGAAGTGCCGGACGAGGATGTGAGCGGGGCTCACGGTGCGGAGTCCTACAAGAATCTCGATGAGGACGGTGTGATCAATCCCGAGACAATCGTGGCTGAAAAGGATGTCCTGATAGGAAAGACCTCGCCGCCACGGTTCCTGGAGGAGCCCTCCGGGGAGCTTATTGCCGTGGAGAAACGCCGTGACACATCAGTCACAATGCGCAGCAACGAGCACGGCATTGTCGATACGGTCATTATCACTGAAGGCGAGAACAGCTCGCGCCTTGTCAAGGTAAGGACCCGCGACCTGCGTGTACCGGAGATCGGTGACAAATTTGCATCCCGGCACGGGCAGAAAGGTGTCATCGGCCTGATTGCTAGTCAGGAAGATATGCCCTTTACCGAGAGTGGGCTCTCACCCGACCTCGTCATCAACCCCCACGCAATTCCAAGCCGGATGACCATCGGGCATATGCTCGAGATGATCGGCGGCAAGGTCGGGGCGATGGAAGGCCGGCGCATCAACGGTACCGCGTTCAGCGGTGAGAGCGAGGCAGATCTTCGCGCATCGCTCAAGAACCTGGGATACTCCCATACTGGTCGCGAAGTTATGTATGACGGTATCACCGGCAAGGCGTTCAAGGCCGATATCTACATCGGCGTTATTTACTACCAGAAACTGTACCACATGGTGTCATCCAAGATGCACGCCCGCTCCCGCGGTCCGGTGCAGGTTCTCACCCGCCAGCCGACAGAAGGCCGTGCCCGTGAAGGGGGTCTCCGGTTCGGTGAGATGGAGCGTGATGTCATGATCGGCCACGGCGCCGCCATGGCATTGAAGGAGCGTCTGCTCGATGAATCGGATAAGGTAACGGAATATGTCTGCGCCCACTGCGGGATGGTGGCAATGCTCGACCGCAAGCGCAACATGACCCGGTGTCTTGCCTGCGGGAACGAGACCGATATCTACCCGGTCGAGATGAGTTACGCATTCAAGCTCCTGCTGGATGAGATGAAGAGCATGGGGATAGCACCCCGCCTGAGATTAGAGGACGTCGTATAGGAGGTGCGTCATGCCAAGCCCAAAGAGAATCGGAAAAATCGAGTTCGGATTGCTGTCTCCCAAAGAGATACGTGAGATGAGTGTCAGGAAGATCATCTGGGCGGATACCTACGATGATGACGGCTTCCCGTATCCGCAGGGGCTCATGGACTTAAACCTCGGGGTCATCGACCCGGGGCTGCGGTGCAAGACCTGCGACCAGAAGGCAAGCGACTGCCCGGGCCATTTCGGGCACATCGAGCTGGCAAAACCTGTCATTCATGTCGGATACACCCGGCTGATCCGGAAACTCCTGCGTGTCACCTGCCGGTCATGCGGCCGTGTGCTCCTGTCACCGGATGAAGTAGAGAAGGTTGTCGGGACCGATGAGGACCAGACCGGCGACCAGATCTCGGAAAAAGATGTGAAAAAGGAGCGCGTCTGCCCACACTGCGGTGAACAGCAGCTCAAGATCAACTTTGAGAAGCCGACCACGTTCTCCGAAGTGGTGGTCGAGGATGGCAGGAAGGTCGAGCATAAACTGACGCCCGCCGATATCCGTGCACGCCTCGAAAAGATCCCGGACGAGGACCTTATCGCCCTCGGGATCAACCCGAAAGTGGCCCGGCCCGAGTGGACGATCCTTACCGTGCTCCCGGTCCCGCCCGTTACGATGCGCCCGTCCATTATTCTTGAAAACGGGCAGCGGTCGGAAGACGACCTTACCCACAAGCTCGTGGACATCATCCGAATCAACCAGCGGTTCAAGGAGAACCAGGATGCCGGGGCACCCCAGCTGATCATCGAAGATCTCTGGGAACTGCTGCAGTACCACGTAACAACCTATCTCGACAACGAAGTCGCCGGGTGCCCGCCGGCCCGCCACCGCAGCGGAAGGCCGCTCAAGACCCTCTCGCAGCGGCTCAAGGGTAAGGATGGCAGGTTCCGTGGCTCACTCTCCGGTAAGCGTGTGAACTTCTCCTCGCGTACCGTCATTTCCCCTGATCCGAATCTCTCGGTTGCTGAAGTGGGGATCCCTCGTGCCGTCGCAAACGAGATGACGGTTCCCGTGCGGGTTACCCCGTATAACATTGAGGATCTTAAGCAGATTGCAAGAAACGGCCCGGTCCGCCCCGATGTCAATGCCCCCTGCGGCGCAAACTATGTGATCCGGCCGGACAACCGCCGTCTCCGGTTGGGCCCGGACAACCTCGACACCGTCGCCGATATGATAGAACCCGGCTGGACGGTCGAACGCCAGCTCCGCGATGGTGATATCGTTCTCTTCAACCGGCAACCTTCACTGCACCGGATGAGCATCATGGCACACCGGATAAAAGTCATGGAAGGCAGGACCTTCCGCCTCAATCCGGCAGTCTGCCCGCCCTACAACGCCGATTTCGATGGTGATGAGATGAACCTCCACGTCCCCCAGACTGAGGAGGCCAGGGCAGAAGCGTTCATCCTCTGCTCTGTTCAGGAAAACATCCTCTCGCCCCGTTTCGGTGGTCCGATCATCGGAGGTATCCACGACCATATCTCGGGTATCTTCATGCTGACCCACGATCCCCGCTGGTTCAACAAAGAAGAGACCCTCTATCTCTTAAAGCCGGTAAAGATCGAGCACATGCCCCCGGCCGGTAAGACCGAGAACGGTATCGAGTACTGGAGCAACAAGCAGGTATTCTCCCAGATTCTCCCTGTCGCACTTAACATGGTCTTCAAAGCCAGTTCCTGCCAGAACTGTGACACCTGCAAGAAAGACCTATGCGAACGTGACGCATATGTCAGGATTATTGACGGGAAACTGGAGTCGGGCACCATCGATAAGAAAGCGATCGGTGCATTTGACGGCCAGATTGTTAACCGTATCATCCGCCAGTATGGCATGAAGCGTGCGGCGGAGTTTATCGATCAGGTGACAAAACTCTCCATCAGGGGTATCATGTTCGACGGTTTCTCGTTCGGTATTGATGATGAGGACCTCTCCAAGACCGAGTACGGCCAGATCGACGATGTCCTGAATAGCGCTGCCATTGATGTTACCCGCCGGATCAAGATCTATGAGGACGGTCAGCTCGAGCCGATGCCCGGGCGAACCATCGAAGAGACGCTTGAGATGCAGATCATGCAGGTGCTCGGGAAAGCCCGTGACCAGACCGGTCAGATTGCCGGCCGTCACCTTGGTCTCGGAAACAGCGCTGTCGTCATGGCGGTCTCCGGTGCCCGCGGGTCGATGCTGAACCTGACCCAGATGGCCGGTTGTATCGGCCAGCAGTCTGTCCGTGGAGAACGTATCGTCAGAGGTTATGACGACCGCACGCTCCCGCACTTCAAGAAAGGCGACCGGGGTGCCGATGCCCACGGGTTCATCGCGCATAGTTACAAGGGCGGCTTAAATCCCACCGAGTTCTTCTTCCACGCCATCGGTGGCCGTGAAGGGCTTGTGGATACCGCAGTCCGTACGTCCCAGAGCGGGTATCTCCAGCGCCGTATGATCAATGCGCTGCAGGATCTCAAGGTTGCCTACGATGGCACCGTGAGAACCACCGGCGGGCGGATCATCCAGTTCCAGTACGGCGAAGACAGCACAGATCCCACGAAGAGTGCATTCGGCGATCCGGTCGATGTCAAAGGTATTGTCGAGGCCGTGTTAAAAGAGGAGGTCTGAGAAATCATGATATCGGATAAATATGAAAAGAAGATCGAGGCCGCAGATCTCCTGCCGAAGACCAAGGACCAGCTGCGCACATTCCTTGATGGAAAAGATATCACCGATGCGCAGTTCAAGGAAATCCTGGATCGTGTCATAAAAGAGTATCTCTCAACCCGTATCGAGGCCTGCGAGGCGGTCGGTGTTATCGCCGCGCAGTCGATTGGTGAACCGGGTACCCAGATGACAATGCGTACCTTCCATTACGCAGGTGTCGCGGAAATCAACGTTACGCTGGGTCTTCCCCGGCTCATCGAGATCATGGATGCGCGAAAAGAGCCAAGCACCCCGACCATGACGGTCTATCTCGAACCTGAGTATGGCGTTGACCGGGACAGGGCTCGTGAGGTCAGCTGGCAGATCGAGGCGGCCCCGCTCCACGAATTCGGGGATATCACTACCGATATGGAGAACATGCAGGTGGTGGTTCACCTTAATTCCAAGGTCTGCGAAAAGCGCAAGATCTCACCGGCAGAGATCATGGATGTGGCGCCCAAGAAGATCCGCGACCGCCGGCACTACCGCGACTTCGAGCATGACATCGATGAGGCAAAGGCAACCCTCATCTTTACGCCAAAAGACCGGGAGAGCTACCAGAACCTTTTCCAGCTTGCCGAACACGTGCGAAACGTCATCGTTCAGGGCATTGATGACATCCTTCGCGTCGTTGTCAGAAAAGAGACCGGGGAGTATATACTTTATACTGAAGGATCCAACCTAAAAGATGTATTTGACGTTGCCGGTGTGGATGTCACACGAACCCGCACCAACAATATCAGTGAGATCGCCCAGGTACTCGGCATCGAAGCGGCAAGGAACGCGATCATCCACGAAGCGCAGTCCACCCTGAATGAACAGGGTATCCTTGTGGATGTCCGTCACATCATGCTCGTCGCTGATATGATGTGTATGGAAGGCGAAGTCAAGCAGATCGGCCGGCACGGTATTGCCGGGGAGAAGGAGAGTGTCCTCTCCCGGGCTGCATTCGAAGTGACGGTCAACCACCTGCTTGATGCTGCGGTTGCAAATGAGACCGATGAACTGAGCGGTGTCACCGAGAATGTCATTGTCGGTCAGCCGATCCAGCTTGGTACCGGCGATGTCAAACTGGTAGCCGTCAAACAACTTGACAACTAAAAATTAACCCGGAAAAATTAAAAAATTTCAGGAGAATTGCAGATGGATTTCAATGCTTCATTGAGAAGAGCGATCAAGACCGGAAACGTCATTCTCGGTCAGAACAACACGGAAAAATGCATTAAAGAGGGCAAGGCCCAGATGGTCGTCGTCGCTGCCAACTGCCCGGAGAACTTTAAAAACCAGCTTAGTGGGTATGAAAACATTTTTATCCACGCATTCGAGGGTTCGAGCGTGGCACTCGGCAAGGCATGCGGTAAGCCCTTCATGGTGAGCACGCTTGCCATTGTCAGCCCCGGCGAGTCAGATATACTTTCCCTAAAGAGGGCGGCATGATATGGTCGAAGTCAAGCTGACCGAAGACTGTATGCGCCTGATCTCCCAGTTCGAGTCCCTGACCGGCGCGGGAAGCCGCGACTGTGTTATCGACGAACGTAACGGGAGACTTATTTTCGTTGTTAACCCCGGGGATATGGGGCTTGCGATCGGCAAAAAAGGAGCTTCCATCAAGAAGGCATCTGAAGTGATGGGAAAGAAGATCGAGGTTGTGGAATACAACAGCAACCCTGAGCAGTTCTTAAAGAACTGTTTTCTGCCTGCACAGGTAACAAACATCGTCTTTTCCGGTGAACCCGGGGCGCAGTCGGCCACGGTTGAGGTTCGGGACGAGGACCGGGGTATTGCCATCGGAAAAGACGGCAAAAATATCTTCAAGGCGAAGAAACTGGCCTTACGGCAACACAACATTATGGACGTGCAGATCCTCCAGAAACCAGTGGATGAGGTTGAGTCCGCCGCAGTCCAGTGACTATTATCCTCTCTCTTTTGTGCATCCGTATTCCTGCGGGTAAAACAGATGTTTTCAAGCGCGAAGTTCCATCACGTTTCCGCATTCACTAACGGATAAAAAGGAAACACTACGGGCCTGGGGGGATTTGAACCCCCGACATCCGGGTTAGAAGCCCGGCGCTATGTCCAAGCTAAGCCACAAGCCCTCGTGATGCCTCTTAGGTTCGTGTTCCGGGCTAATTAATCTGTGTCATGGAGGCAGATCCGTCAGAATCTCATTGTATGCATATTGCAGTCCGGAAGAATTTCCCGGCCCTTGGATATGAGCCGGGCACGGAAAGGATCCTGCATTGGGTGTCGGTTTCTCTCTGTCTGAATCGGGCCCGGATTTTCGTTGTTCTGAACCTGTGTCCGGGTGCATGGTGATGGAGAAGGTTCATCCAACAGGCCGAAAAAGATATGACGGATACCCGCCGGTTACCGGGCAGGACGTGCCAGTGACCATTCTGGTAAGATCATTACCCGCTATTACCACAGCAAAAAAAATACCGGCTGAAATCCTGCTCCACCTTCATCCCGCATGATAGCACGAGGACTTGAGCACTTCAACCTGGGTAGGATCACAGAGGCCTTCATGGAATACTTCCTTTACCACGGACGGGGAGCAGTATTTCACCTGCACCCGGGCTGACATCCGTTCCCGTTCCTCGTAATAGATTCCCTGGGAGTACTCCACGATCCGTTTCATGGAGATCACTGATGATAGAAGGTCTACGCAGATCCCGGTGTCCCCCGGGCCCAGGTCTTCGATATCGGTCGAGGTCATGAAGATATGGACCCTGGGTCCGGACTCGACACCAGCGATAGTCACAATGTTGTGGGTACTCTGAAGCTCGATGGTACGGGGTCTCCCCGATCGGAGATCCCGGATCACTTCGGGCGATATACCGGTTAATGCAGCGCATCTCATCGTGGATCACCCGTACATCGGCAGATCTTTTTTCGGTGTCGTATCTGCTGACTGCTGGACTTCTTCTGAGAGCTTGTGGAAGCTCTGCTCGATCTCTTCTGCCTGTTCTAAGAGTGGTTTGACATCGAGGCCGAGGTTGTACATCTTGTTGAGCACTTCTATGGTCGCCGCGGACGAGCGTGGATCGGGTGCGTTGACGGTCTCCCCCAGAAGGCCGTAGGCTGGGATGCCCCGGATCTTACAGCCTATGAGAATACTTGACGCGATACCCGAGATACTCCCGATGGGCAGGACAATCGTGTGATCCTGTATCCGCTGAAGTGCTTCGGTTGTCGTCGCAACGCCAAACACGCGTTTCTCCGGTTCGTTGGTGACGATCCCGGCGATCGTGAGCACTTCTTTTGGTTTGTAAGGTTCCAGCCAGTCGAGGATACCGTTTGAGATCTCGTAGCAGATCATGGGGTGGATGGGGATGTCGGCCACGATGGCGGTGATATCGTTTTTCATGTACAGCCGTACCGGATCATTTATCACGCCCTTGTTCATCATGGCAAGCGGGGGGAAGTACCGGGAGGTCATGGTGCCGGCCAGCTCAAACTCTAGCTGGTCGACCAAGTACTGCAGGGCGATGGTACCGACCAGTCCACTCCCGGGGAACCCCATCAGCACCGCCGCGCCTTCACCGAGCGGTTTTGAAAAAATTTTGAGATCATGCGAGGAATCTGTCGTCATTAAATTAACATACACGCACTACCTAAAAAAGTAGTATGCAGGAGTACCCCATTAAAAGAGGCCTGACAAAGGACCTCGAACCAAGAATTGTTGCTGAACTCAAAAAGTGTTTCGGGGTTGAGCCGGAAAAAACCGGGAATTCGTACCGGATTCGGTTCGGTGCCCTCAACCGGCTGGAGGTGACATGCGGAGCCGGGGGAAAGACCCTTCGTGTGAATACCGAGTCCGATATGTCGGCAAGTGATGAGGTCATCATCGATACGAATAAGCGGTTCAGGAAATTTCTGGATGTAGCGACGGGATTCTCCACTAAGGAACGCGTGAAGCGGGCAAAGAGCGTGGAAGGGGAATAAACCTATACCATCCTTTTTTATCTCCACCCAATTACAGACAGATAGTGGGTACGTGATACGGGCATGGCACCCTTTGTCTGCGACGGCTGCGGGAAATGCTGCACAAGTCTTGGTACATATATCAGGATCGAGCGGCAGCTGACAGAACAGGATTATTACTGTAAAAATGGCATCACGGGCGAGATATTCCTGGTGCACGTGCGGCCGGAATTTGCCGATGAGATCGATGAAGAATACACATCCGGTCACGCAGACACCTCCGGTTCCTGCCCCGGATGTATCTTCCTTTGCAGGAATCCCGCAGGCCCGGGCTTTGTCTGTGCGATCTACCCGACCCGGCCACAGATCTGCCGGGAGTTTCAGTGCTACCGTTTGGTGATCTATGATGCCACAGGAAAGGCCGCGGGACGGATGGTAGGGCATATCGATATCCAGACCACCGATCCCGTCCTCGCCCGGATCTGGAATGACGAAGTTAAATCCCTGCCTGGTCCGGTGGGTGGAGACTCTGGAAAAACGGCCAAGGGGTCGTTATCCCTCTGCACCGATCCCTCGTGGATGCGCCAAGTATCCGCGATACTGGCGTCCCACGAGTACCGGGCAGAACCGGTAATGTGATCTTCTGCAGGATTGCCATCACAGCACATGGCTTAAGAGGGATTCGGTAACCATTTGTCGGATACGTGCTTTCTAAAAAAGAAAAAGATTAGGTGATTATCAACAATCAGCCCCCAATATGGTGAAAAATGTATATTTTTAGTCTGTAGAAAAGCGTTTTCGGGTGTCCTTGTTGCCCCCCTCTTGCGCCACCAGTCCCCCGAGGGGGAGACGGGGCGCTATTAGCGATGGCACCAGAACAGGTAATACAGCACTATCGCAAGGGGGATGCCTGAGTGGCGGGGGCGGAGCCCCCGAGAGCGGATTCCTCATGTTTTTGAATCTTTTAACTTCAATTGATTGAGTATTGGATTTTCCCATTATCTTTTTTGGGGCTGATGTT
>Ga0187874_10001910_pt1 | contig 17233 bp, 15 predicted proteins | sample June2016WEW_16_1_3_FD_132993 | JGI IMG/M metagenome (GOLD analysis project Ga0187874, IMG submission 132993) | Peatland microbial communities from SPRUCE experiment site at the Marcell Experimental Forest, Minnesota, USA - June2016WEW_16_150 | ecosystem: Environmental > Terrestrial > Soil >... | reverse complement strand
TTGCACTCGCAGCGGCGGGAATCACTATCGCCTTCAAAACCAAACCATTTCTTAAGTTGGCATGTTGTGGAACATTGCTGTTGACGCTTGGCACATTGACTTGGCGTCAGGCCGGGATGTACATGGACATGGAAACCCTCTGGCGCGACACGCTGGCCAGGAACCCGGACTGCTCGATGGCCCACAACAATCTGGGTCTTTTGCTTAAAAATCAGGGGCGCATTGAAGAGGCAACGGAACACTTCCATAAGGCCATCCAGATCGATCCGAATTCCTCCGAAGCACAGTACAATCTGGGTACCGTCCTCGCCGATAAGGGCCGGTTTGAGGAAGCGATCGACTACTTTCGCCAGGCCATCCAGATCAATCCGAATTCCTCCGAAGCGCTGAACAATCTGGGCAACGCCCTCGCCGCCCAGGGCCGGTTTGAGGAAGCGATTGAGAGCTATCGCAAGGCCATCCAAATCAATCCGAATTTCTCCGAAGCGCTGTACAATCTGGGCAACGCCCTCGCCGCCCAGGGCCGGTCTGATGAAGCGATTGAAAACTATCGCCAGGCCATCCAGCTCAATCCGAACTATTGCGAAGCGCAGTACAACCTGGGTAACGCCCTCGCCGCCCAGGGCCGGTTTGAGGAAGCGATTGAGAACTATCGCAAGGCCATCCAGATCAATCCGAACTATTGCAAAGCGCTGGATAATCTGGGTAACGCCCTCGCCGCCCAGGGCCGGTTTGAGGAAGCGATCGAGAACTATCGCCAGGCGATCCAGGTCAATTCAAACCGCCCCGAAATATTCTTTCATTTGGGCATGGCACTTGGCCAATTGGGCCGCCCCCGGGAAGCGGTGGCCCAATACCGGGAGGCACTGAGATTAAATCCCAACCAGGCCGTTGCGCTGAACAACCTGGCGTGGGTGCTGGCCGCCAGTCCCGATGACGGGCTGCGCAATGGGGCCGAAGCGGTCCGTTTGGCCGAACGCGCGTGTGAACTGACCCATTATGGCGCACCCTTTTTCATCGGAACGCTGGCCGCTGCTTATGCCGAAGCCGGCCGTTTCCCGGAAGCGGTAACCACGGCGGAAAAGGCGGAGCAGCTTGCCGCCGCAGCCGGGTTAAAGGATCTGGCTGAGAGAAACCGGCAACTCCTCGAACTCTACCGGGCCAACCAGCCGTACCACGAGGCCGCCATGAAGCCTTGAATCCGGCAGTTTCCGCTGACAGGCATGATTTGAACGCCGTTGTCGCGGCGTTGACCTGCGCCGCCAGTTTTGCTAGCTTTTCTCCTGACAGTGTCATGAACACCGCGCTCAACCAGCATGTGCTTGTGTTGAACCGGTTGTGGCAGGCGGTCAACGTCTGCACCGCCCGGCGCGCACTCACCTTGTTGTTTCAAGGCAACGCGCAGGCGGTGTTGAATGACGACGACGGCTCGTTCCGCACCTTCAATTTCGAGGAATGGCGCGACTTTTCCGAAGCGGCGCCGCGCGAGGAAGCCATTCACACCATTTCGTTCCGCATCCGCGTGCCGCGCATCATTCTGCTGTTGATTTACGACCGGCTGCCCAAGAAGGAGGTCAAATTCACACGCCACAACATTTTTGAGCGCGACAAAAACACCTGCCAATACTGCGGGCGGGTCTTCGACCGCAATGACCTGAATCTGGACCATGTCCTGCCGCGCGACCGTGGCGGTCCGACGACGTGGGAAAACGTCGTTTGTTCCTGCGTCGAGTGCAACACGCAGAAGGCCAACCGCACGCCGCAGGAGGCCGGACTGCATCTCATCCGCAAGCCCAAGCGGCCGAAATGGCGGCCGTTCGTGCAAATCAACTTCAGCCTCCACCAGCACGATAGTTGGAAGCATTTCATTGACCTCGCCTACTGGAACGTCGAGCTGGGCGAGGATGTTGGCTGAAAGCGCTGCTCCCATCCCGCTGCCACCGGCGGGGCCAACGCGGCGATGGTCATTCCAGCCCGCGCTCGGTCAACGCATCCTCATCCAAACCCAGATAATGGCCGAGCTCGTGCAAATACGTCGTGTGGACCTCCTCGCGGAAAATCTCCTCATCGCTCCCGGCAAAATCCCAGAGATTCCCCAGAAATAAAATAATCTGCGGCGGCAGTGGAACTGTTCCTTCCTCGGTGAATTCCGCCCCGGTGAACAACCCCAGCGTGTCGGCTTCAATGCCATCGGCCTGCAAGCCGGTGTTGGGAACATCCTCGAAGGTCACCGGCAGCTTCTCCGCCCGTTCACGCAGCGGCGCGGGCAATGCCGCCAGCGTCGCCTCGACCTCCGCCAGCGCCAGGGCCCGCAACTTTTTCCAATGCACGTCCACAAACGGTTTGGAACATGGCGCAAGCCCGGCCGCCACGCAACCGGCGATTTATCAAGACTCGCCGGAATGAGCAATGAAGCGGTGTGAACGCTGCGCTCCGACTCCCATGCCGGCACGTTACCGATCCGCGCGATATTCAACAGACTTTCCGACCAGACTGTCAGCGGTTTGTCCTTGCCAATAAATCTTCCATTCGCTTTCGATGTTCAATGGCTTGCCGGGGCGAAGCATTGCGAAGACTGGTGGATGTTCGATGTTTCTCCAAACCGAAATCCAAGCCGCCAAATTCCAGGATCCCGGACCTGGATTGTTTTTTCTCGCCAGCGGCGGGCAAAAGACCTTGAATCCCAACCCAATCATGCGCCATGACGAAACCAAATCCGCCCCTCTTCGCCAGACGCGCCGGCAATTCATCAAGCAAACCGGCATGGCCGCCGCGATGGTGGCCGGCGGCAGCCTGCTGCCATTTCCCGTCTCCGCCCGGGAAAACAACCCGCCCATTTCCATCGTCCTCGATCCGACCGACCCGGTGACCAGGCTGCCGCCGGTGCAATGGGCGGCGGAACAATTGCGGGGTGCCCTTTTCGCCCGGGACATTGCTGCGCAACTCTACGACGGCCTTGATCAGGCGCCACCTTCACAGGAATGCATCCTGGCGGCCGGCGGCAATTCGAACCTCGCCCGGCAGGCGCTCGACCTCTCGGGCATCTCGCTGCCGGACACCCCGGAAGCCCTGGCCCTGACCCGCGGGCAGGCTGGAAAACGCCTCGTCCTGCTGGCGGCGGGTTCGGACGCACGGGGATTGGTTTATGCGCTGCTCGAACTGGCGGACCGCGTGAAGTTTGCCGCTGACCCGATGGCCGCGTTGCAGGCCGTTAAACCGGTCAGCGAACGTCCGGCCAATGCGATTCGCAGTGTCGGACGCGCGTTTGTCAGCGATGTTGAGGACAAACCCTGGTTCAACGACCGTAGCTTCTGGCCGTCCTACCTCACCATGCTGGCCACCCAGCGGTTCAACCGGTTCAATCTCGCCTTCGGGTTGGGCTATGATTTCACCACCGACATCCGCGATTGTTATTTTCATTTTGCATATCCCTTTCTCCTGTCCGCGCCCGGCTACGACGTGCGCGCGGTGCCGCTGCCGGATGCCGAACGCGACCACAACCTGGAAATGCTCCGGTTCATCAGCGACGAAACAGTGAAGCGCGGCCTGCAATTCCAACTCGGCCTCTGGACCCATGCCTTCCAATGGACAAACAGTCCCAGGGCCAATTACACCATCACCGGGCTGACACCGGCGACCCAGGCGCCTTACTGCCGCGATGCCTTGCGTGCCCTGCTCACTGCCTGCCCGGCCATCGGCGGCATCACCATCCGCACCCATGGCGAAAGCGGCGTGGCGGAGGGCAACACGGAGATTTGGAAAACGATTTTCGACGGCGTCGTGCAGTGCGGACGTCGCGTCGAGATTGACCTGCACGCCAAGGGCATTGACCAGACCATCATTGACACGGCGTTGAACACGGGCCTGCCGGTGAACGTCTCGCCGAAATTCTGGGCTGAACACATGGGCCTGCCCTACCTGCAAGGCGCCATCCGTCCGCAGGAAATGCCGCCGGCGGATGCGCGCGACACCGGGTTTTTCGCGCGCAGCACCGGTTCGCGCCGGTTCACGCGCTACGGTTACGCCGATTTGTTGATTGAGAACCGGCGTTACGGCGTGCTGCATCGCCTCTGGCCGGGTACGCAACGGATGTTGTTGTGGGGCGATCCCGAAACGGCCCGGGCCTACGGGCGGGTCTCAAGTTTTTGCGGCAGCAACGGCATCGAACTGCTCGAACCGCTTTATTTCAAGGGCCGCAAAGGCTCCGGCCTGCCCGGCGGACGCGACGCTTACGCCGACGCCTCGTTAAAACCCACAGGCGGTGATTACGAAAAATACGATTACACTTATCGTGTCTGGGGCCGGAACTTTTACAATCCGGACACCGACCCGGACAGTTGGCAACGTTTGTTGCAGCAGCAATTCGGCAAGGGTGCTGAAAAGGTCCGGGACACGCTGGCATCGGCGAGCCGCATTCTCCCGCTCGTGACCACGGCCCATTGTCCCTCCGCCGCCAACAACATTTACTGGCCGGAGATGTACACCAACATGCCGATGGTGGACGCGAGCCGGCCACATCCCTACAGCGACACGCCCAGCCCGCGCCGCTTCGGCACCGTCAGCCCGCTGGATCCGGAATTTTTCCTGACCGTTGACGAATTCGCCGATGAACTGCTCAAGGGCGAAAGCAGCGGGAAATATTCGCCGGCCTGGGTGGCGCGACAACTGGACGAAGCCGCCCGGCAGGCAACAGCTCAATTGCGCGAAGCGAAATCAAATATTCGCGATGCCCACAACGCCGAATTTCGGCGGCTGGAATTGGACGTGTTCATTCAAGCCGGGCTGGGCCGGTTTTTTGCAGCGAAATTCCGGGCCGGCGTGGTCTACGCCATTTACGAACGCACCGGTCACCGCCCGACCCTCGTGGCTGCCCTCAAAGCGCAACACGCGGCGCGCAAGGCGTGGGTGGATTTGGCCGAACAGGCGAAGGCCTCGTACGTCCCCCATATCACGTACGGCTACGACTACTTCCAACGCGGCCATTGGCTGGACCGGCTGCCCGCGATGGACGACGACATCGCCGACATGGAAAAACTCCTGCATAACGCACGTGACTCCGTCATTCACGATCGGCAGCCGCTGAAAATTGACGTGAAGACAATCAAGCGCGCCATGCGCGCGGTCCTGGTGAAATCGGAGCCTCACGAAAACCCGACGCCGGCGATTTTTCACGAACCGTCACTCTCATTTCAGCGCCGGGAACCGTTGCCCATTGTCGTCCATGTACCAAATGTCGGCGACCTGGCCCCGATCCCGGGTTTGCGCCTGCGCTACCGGCATGTCAACCAAGAGGAGGTTTGGCAGGTAATGGAGATGGAGCGGGTGGGTAATGATTATCGTATTGTCATTGCGGCGGATTACACCGATTCGCCGTTCCCGTTGCAGTACTATTTTCAAATCCGAAACGACGCCGGCAAGACCTGGTTGCATCCGGGCCTGAAACCCGGCTGGCATGGCCAACCCTATTTCTTCGTCCGCCAGGCGTGAGACCTGGTCAGCGCATACCCTCAATGTCTGGAAAACGCAGTCAGATGAAAATCGTTTCGGGAGGACAGACCGGCGTGGACCGCGCCGCGCTGGATTTTGCCATCCAACATGGCTACGAACACGGCGGATGGTGTCCGCACGGTCGCCTCGCCGAGGACGGCGTCATTCCGCCCATTTACCAGCTTCGTGAAACCGACTCGCCGGAATACGACGAGCGAACGGAGAAAAATGTGCTGGATGCGGACGCCACGTTGATTGTGGTGCGCAAAATGGAACTGTCCGGCGGCACGGCCTTCACCAAAACCTGCGCTGAACAACATGGCCGTCCGTTACTGGTGGTTTGTGAACGGGATGGCGTGTCACAATGCGCTGCGGCACTCTCGAAATTCCTCAAGCGAAACAAAGTTCGCACGTTGAACATCGCCGGCCCACGCGAATCTCAGGCGCCCGGCATCGGCAAATTTGCCATGGAATTGCTCGAAGCCGCGTTGGAACCGTAAAGCATCGCGGGGGCACCAGACAGACCTTGCCTAAAACCGCAGATGCGGCAGAGTGACGCCGGCACTGCCTTGCCGTCGCATGAAAGACCGGCACATCAGAATCGGTTGCTCCGGCTGGTATTACTGGCACTGGAAAGGAGTGGTTTATCCTGCCGACCTGCCGGCCAACCGGTGGCTCGCCCACTACCAGCGTACGTTCGAGACCGTCGAACTCAACGCGCCGTTTTACCATTGGCCACGACTGGCAACCGTCCAGAACTGGGCGCGCCAGGCGACCCCGCAATTCATGTACAGCGTCAAGGTCAATCGGCGCATCACGCACCTGAAGCGATTCAAAGGCACGCGGAAACTGGTCCGCGATTTCTGCCGGTTCGCCGATGCGCTGGGCGACCACATGGGTTGCTTCCTCTTCCAGCTCCCGCCCAGCTTCTCTTACACCGCGGCGTGCCTGCACGCGATTGTTAGCCAGCTCGATTCGCGTCACCGCAACGCCGTCGAATTCCGCCATCGCAGTTGGTGGAACGAGACCGTGTTCAAGGCGTTCCAGGACGCCGGCCTGATCTTTTGTTCCGTGAGCGCGCCGGGTCTGCCGGATGACGTCATCAAGACCGCCGACGCCATCTACGTCCGTTTCCACAGCGCGAACCAGTGGTATCGCCACGATTATTCGGACGCGGAACTGGAAGCGTGGGCGAAGAAAATCCGCGCCAGCCGCGCGAAAGAAATCTGGGCTTATTTCAACAACGACTTTCAAGGCTGCGCCTTCCGCAATGCGCAGACGCTGAAACGATTGTTGGGTTGAGCCGGCGTCTGATTCGGGATGGTGTCCTGATTTCAAAATTTGGGTAGGGCGGGCAGTCCTCTGCCCGCCGCAAACGCGGAGAACGGCGCGCACGGAGTGACGCGCCCTGCCGAAGTCAGGACACGACCTAACCCGGCACAGAGTTGACGCGCGGCGATGGGTACGTTATCAAGACCAAAGATTCCTGAGCAACCTTGGAACTCCCGGCACCGTTTGCCGGGAGGAGGCACGCGATGCAAACCGTTCTGACTTCAGAATTCAAACGCGGCATGGTCTTGCTGCTCGACGGCGCGCCTCAGATGCTGGAGGAATTCCACGTCAGCGGCACCGCCCAGACCAAACACAAGCTGCACGCGCGACTGCGCCATTTGAAGACGGGCCACCTTACCGACCGCACGTTTACGGAAGGCGAACGCGTGGCGGTCGCCGACGTGCAACATCGCCGCGTCCAGTTCAGTTACCACGACGGAAAGGATTATGTCTTCTCCGATGTCGAATCGTTCGAGGAATTGACCCTCGGCACCGAGCAAATCGGCGAACGCCGCTGGTTCATCAAGGAAAACGAGGAATGCCGCGCCCTATTGCTCGACGGACGCCTGCTGGACATCGTGCTGCCGCCGACCGTGACGTTGACGGTGGTGGAGACCGCTCCGCCCGTCCGCGGCGGCTCCGACGCCACGTGGAAACCCGCCCGGTTCGACACCGGCCTGGAAATCATGGTCCCGCTGTTCATCGCCCCCGGTGAAAAAATCCGCGTGGACACGACCGAACGCAAATACGCCGGGCGCGAAAGCGAGGGGAAGAAGTGAAGCAGCTCGAACACTGGTGGCACCGCGTCAGCGAGTAGCCGAAATAAGTTTCAGGCGGCAGCTTTCGCCGCCTTCAAGTCGCTGCGCCGTTGCGCCATGGACTTGAAGAATTCATAGCCCTCACGCAGGCGGCGCACACAGACATCCTTGTCCTCCAGCATCGTCTTGATAATGCGCAGAATTGGCTTCGGACGCAGGTAGTAGCGGTGATAGAATTTTTCAACGCTCTCGAAGATTTCATCCTTGCTCAGGCCGGGAAACTCGAGCGTGCTTTGTTGGAAACCGTCGCCTTCGACGAGGTCGGTCTTGTCCTTCTTCACAAACCAGCCATTGAGTTTGGCTTGCTCGTAAAGTTCCGTGCCCGGATATGGCGCGGCGAGGCTGACCTGGAGGCTGAACACGTCGAGTTCCTGCGCGAAGCGAATGCTTTGCTCGATGGTTTCCTTCGTCTCCACCGGCAGGCCGAGGATGAACGTGCCATGGATGACGACACCGGCGTCATGGCAGGCTTTGGTGAACCGGCGCATCTCGTCCAGCGTCACGCCTTTCTTGATGTTTTTCAGGATTTGCTCGTTGCCGCTTTCGTAGCCGACCAGGAACAGCCGCAGGCCATTGTCTTTGAAAGATTTTATGGTGTCGTAGTCGAGGTTCGCGCGGCTATTACAGCTCCACGTCAGGCCAAGCGGACCGAGTTTTCTAGCGATTTCCCGGGCGCGCGGCAGGTTCGCGGTAAACGTGTCGTCGTCGAAGAAAAATTCCTTCACCTGCGGGAACAGTTTCTTCATGTAGGCCATTTCGTCGGCGACGTTTTGCGGCGAGCGGACGCGGTATTTGTGGCCGCCGATGGTCTGCGGCCAGAGGCAGAAGGTGCATTGCGCCGGGCACCCGCGCCCCGTGTACAGGCTGAGGTAGGGATGCAGCAGGTAACCGATGAAATAATTCTCGATTTTGAGATCGCGCTGGTAAACGTCCGCCACCCACGGCAGGTCGTCCATGTTGCCGATCAATTCGCGTTCGGGGTTGTGGCGGATCTTGCCGTCCTTGTCCTTGTAGGAAAGCCCGGCGATAGTGGCGAAATCGCGGCCTTCGGCGACTTCCTTGCAGGTGAAATCAAATTCCTTGCGGCCGACCCAGTCAATGGCCTTGGACGCCTTGAGCGTTTCGGTGGGCAGCACCATCGTGTGCGCGCCGATAAAGCCAATTTTGGTGTCGGGCTTCTGCTGTTTGATGGCTTCGGCGACCTTGCAATCGTTTTTCAGTGACGGCGTGGAGGTGTTGATGATGACGTGGTCGAAATCCTTCGCGATGCGGAGACATTCCTCCATGCCGACATTGTGCGGTGGGCAATCGAGCAGACGCGAATTGGGCGTGAGCGCAGCGGGCTGTGCGAGCCAAGTCGGATACCAAAAGCTGGTGACTTCGCGCCGCGCCTGATAACGCGAACCCGCGCCGCCATCAAAACCGTCAAAGCTGGGCGGTGAAAGGTAAAGGGTCCTGCTCATTCGACTTCCGATTCGATTCTTTTGGCTTCCTTGATTTTCGCCAGCAACGCATCCCGCTCCGCCGTGCTGCCGGAACCGCAGAAAGTCCCAACCCGCTGCGCGCCGTTCCGATCATCCACTGCAGGAGCGGCCTGGACGGCAGCTTTGGCCAGATGGCCTTTGCCGATGCTGAAGCCATTGAAGGCGTTCACTTCGTGGCCACGGTCGTAACGCACCGGTCTCGCCGCGAAGTTGTAAATGAAATTTTTCCAGTGGTCGCCGCGCTGGTAATTCGTGCCGAGCGCGCCGCTGGGGTCGTAGCCGCAGTGGACCATGCAGTTTTCGCAACGGGGGTCGCGCGCCTCGCCATCCACCACGCCGTATTTGTCCCACTCCACCTTCTCTAGCATTTCCTGATAGCCGTCATAATGACCGTCTGTCATCAGGTAACATGGGGCTTTCCAGCCTTTGATGTTATAAGTCGGAATCGCCCAGGCAGTGCAGGTGAGTTCGCGGTGGCCGGCGAGGAATTCCTGATAGACCGGCGTGCCGAAGATGGTGAAGGCCTTGCCCCAATCCAGAATCTTCGCGAACTTTTGCCGCGTCATTTCACGCGTAAGGAAGAATTCCTTCGGGTCCTTGCCCAGCCGTTTTGTCATATCCTTTTTGGCGGCGTCGTAATCGTAGCCGGGTGAAATCGTGTGGCCGTCCACGCCGAGCCAGGAGAAGAACTTGAACATCTCCTCGATTTCCTTGACATCGGTTTCCTTGTAAACGGTCGTGTTAGTAGCCACTTGGAAGCCGAGGGCCTTCGCCATCTTGATGGCCGCGACGCCCTCTTTGAAAACGCCTTCGCGCTCGACAATGAGGTCATGGGTGTATTCGAGGCCGTCAATGTGGACATTCCAGTACATCCATTTCGTCGGGCGGATGACCGGGCGGTCGTCGCTCCTGCCTTTGCGGATGGTTTCGGCGTCCTGGTCGGAAATCAATTTTTCGTGGAGCAGCTTTTTGAGTTTCGGCTCAACGGCGGGCGAATAAACCGCCGCGAGATATTCCTTCATTTTCTTGCGCATGAAGACACCGTTGGTGCAGACATAGACGATGCGGCCCTGTTTGAGCAGGCCATTCACCAGTTCCTCGATCTTCGGATAAATCAGCGGCTCCCCGCCGCAAACCGAAACCATCGGCGCGTCACATTCCTCCGCCGCGGCCAGGCATTTCTCCAACGGCACCATGTCCTTGAGTGACGTGGAGTATTCGCGGATGCGGCCGCACCCGGTGCAGGTGAGATTGCACGTATGCAGCGGTTCGAGCTGCAAGACCATGGCGAACCTGGGCGTCTTGCGCAGTTTGTGCTTGATGATGTGTCCGGCGATTTTCGCCGAGAGCGCGAGTGGGAATCGCATAAATTTTATCGAGTCGAGGCAACTTCCCTGGAGGTTTCAGGTAACGCCACCGGGGCGTTGGTCGAGGGCGGCCCGGCCTTCATCAGCCCCGGCAGGAAAAACGAGGCAGGCGAAACGCTTTGGCTGGCGTTGATGCCGCCACAACCGGCGCTCCCCATCGCCAGCACTACCAGCATGGTCAGCGCCAGCAAATTCCTGTTTATTCTCACTTGCCTAGTATAAGTCAGCCCGACACGATGGCAACTTCTAATTGACCACATAATGGTGCCAAACATTCAATTCATGCGGAGACCCGGACACAGGCCGCTCGCCGCATTTTTCCTGGTGGCCGCCAGCCTCGTGGCGGCGGCCGAACCGGAAACCAACCGCACCTTCGCCGCCCGCGCCGAGGCGGAATTTCACCGCGCGCAAAATCAATTTCAAACGAACACGAACGATTCTACCACCGCGTGGCAATTTGCCCGCGCGTGTTTTGACTTCAATGACTTCGTCACGAACAACGCCGCGCGCGCCGAATTGGCCGACCAAGGCATCGCCGCGTGCCGGCAATTGCTCGCGCGCGAGTCCAATTCGGCCCAGGGCCATTATTACCTGGCCATCGAACTCGGCCAACTGGCAGACACCAAGAGAAACCTGGCAGCCTACAAGATGGTGAAAGAAATGGAGCACGAGTTTAAAACAGCGGGCGATCTGGACGAACATTTTGATTACGCCGGCACCGCGCGCTGTCTCGGCCTGCTCTATCGGGATGCGCCCGGCTGGCCGGTGAGCATCGGCAGCCGACGCAAGGCGCGCGAATGGCTGGAACGCGCCGCGAACCTCGCGCCGGGATACCCGGAAAACCAACTGAATCTCGTTGAATCCTATCTGCGATGGCGGGAACGCACCGAAGCGGAACGCGCGTGGCAAACGCTCGACGCGCTCTGGCCGACGGCGCAAACGAATTTTGTCGGCGAGGCGTGGGAACGAAGCTGGGCCGACTGGACCGCCCGCAAAACCGCGGTGGAACAATCCCTCGCCCAAGGCCCCCAACCGGTGAAGCCGCCGAAAAACCGTCGCTGACCCGCTGGAAATTTTCTGTAGCGGCATCCGCATCGGCAGGTTATTGTTCCATCAATTGCTAAATCCAGACTGAACCGGAAACCATGGCCAAGAAACTTTTAGCGGCGCTCGGCGACACGACCTTGTTCCTGCAGGAATGGCTTGCCAACCCGCAGCGTACCGGCGCCGTCGCGCCCAGTTCCCCAAAACTCGCCGCCGCCATGGCGCGCTGGCTGCCGGCTGATCCGGAAAGTTACGTGCTCGAACTCGGCCCCGGCACCGGCGCAGTCACGCAAGCGCTGCTCGAACGCGGCCTGCGCGAGGACCGGCTGGTCGCCATCGAAAAAAATCCGAAACTGGCGCAACTGCTCCGCGAACGTTTTCCCGGTGCGCAGATTATCACCGGGGACGCCTGGTGCCTGGACGATTTGTTGAATGCGCGGCGCGAGCCGATTGAAAGCGTCGGCGCGGTCATTTCCAGCCTGCCGCTGTTGAATTTCCCGCCCGCCGAAGCTGAAGCTCTGGCCGGGAAAATCCGCGCGATTCTGGAGCAAGGCGGCAAATGGGTTCAATTCAGCTACCACTTGGGCAACCACCGCCTGCATGGCACCTCCCATTTTCGCCGGCTGGCTTCCAAAATCGTCTGGTTCAACCTTCCGCCGGCCCGCGTCAGCGTTTATCAGAAGTGACGGCTGAAAATCATTTCGCCTTTTCTAATCGTTTCAACTGGTCAACGAGACTTTGCATTTGTTTGGCATCAAACCCCGGCCGGGAAGGGAATTCCGCCGTCGTTTCCGCAATCAGCAACGCATCCGAAGTCCGGTTCCGGCCTGTCAGGAAATTGACATACCGATATACCGCTTCGGGCGAGTAAGGACACAGCGCCCAAGCCTGACGGTAGGCGAAGTCGGTTTCGCGAATCAGAGCCGCTTGGACTGCGGGCGTTTTCTGCCGGTATTCGGGTGGGCATTGCGCGCTGCAGCGCCACGCATACACACCGGCGATGGAGGAGCGGAACTTGGAAAACATTTCCCGAGCGTAATCGTTTTGCACAAACTGCGGATCACCTTTGAACCCGCTGAAATTCCGCTTGAGTTGCACCTTCTCCACAAACGCAGCGACTTGCGCCACCGAAGTGTCGTCGTTCAACCAGTCGCCAAGAGCCGTCGTGGCGATGCGGGTCCAGAAATCGTGGTCTTGACGAATGACGTCCTCAGACAATTGTGGCAGCGGCTGACGGTTGATTTTCATGATCAAGCCGTGCGGTTCCAGATACGGATACATCCAGTCCAGCGGAAAGCTTTCCTCGAGGTAAAACTCGCGATCGGGATTTTTTTCGAAAATGATTTTGGCCAGCAGGCCGTTGATTTTCATCACGGCGACCTGGCCGCTGACCTGAAGATCCCCGTTTGTATCCATCCTGTCATTTTCGCCGGGTTCGAGTTGATGATTTTGGAGCCGTTTTTTCGCGTCTTCCACGTAATTCTGATAACACTGTTGTAAATCGTTGGTGGTGGGAGTGTAAATTTTTCCGCCGTACATTTTCCGCAAATATTCAAGATACGTCCCGTCGGCCATGGCATTTTGCGTCAAGATGTAAAATGGATCGGCATCCGGCTGCGATTTGCTGAAAGCCGTGGGTAATCCCCGGCCCGGATCCGTCCCGCCAAAATAAATGCTGCCTGCCGGAATGGAATTGATGATGTCGTCAGCCGCAATTTGGGTGTATTTCGGATCGCACAGGGCGACATGGCCGTAGGCCAGACAGATTTCCAGCACCGGAGACCAATAACTGGTGCGGAGATGGACATCCTCCGGAACACCCTTGACTCGCTCATACTGCGGGTGCCGTTGCTTAAAACTTTCAAACATGTTCGTCACGGTCTGCCAATCGCCGTTGGTGGCCGCATTAAAGAAGCGTTGAAACTCCGGCGAAATTTTTTCTCCGGCCGCCGCTGCCAGCGTCTGCGACTGTTGGAGCTTGGCCACTGAGAACGCTTTGAGCCGGTCAAGCTGCTGCTGCCTGAGCGATGTCTCATCGGCCGTTCCAGTGCGGTTGAAATCAGCACTCCAGCCGCCAACGCAAAAAATCAGTCCGCCGGCCAAAATCAAAACGGCCAACGCTGTCACTGGACGCAACCGGCGGACGCGCGAGACATCCACAATGGCCGCGAGTCGTTTTTCCAATCCGGCAGAGCGGGCCACTGCAATCGCCGCCACCTGCGGCACGCGCCGAAAACTTGTCGCGATTTCCACCAGTTGACCCGCGTAGTCCGAAGCTTTGCAGCCACCGGTCAAAACCAAATCATCGCAGGCGCGCTCCCGTTCGACGCACATCTGTCGCGCCGCCAGCCAGACGAGCGGATTGAACCAGTAGAATGCGCAGACAATCCGCGCAATGAGTTGCGTCAGGCAATCCCAGCGTTTGACGTGCGCGAGTTCGTGCAGCAAAACAATTCGCCTGCGCTCTTCCGGCCACTGCGCGGCTTCGGCGGGCAGCAGCACTACCGGTCGCCGCCAGCCCCACGTCAGCGGCATCATGTCGTCAGCCGACTGCAACAGCATCACGGCTCGACTCAGACGCAAAGTTGCGCCGGCTTCCTCCAGCAACCGCGCCCAGTCCGCATCGTGCAGCGGCTGCGCGTTTCGGGAAAATCGGCGGAGACGAAAGTGTCCGATGACCGTGGAAAGCAAAACGAGGGCGGCCCCGGCAAACCACGCGGCCAATCCCAACACCATCCAATTAATGCTGAAACTGGTGGCGATTGTCCGGCTGCCGCCGGTCGAATCGTAGCCAGCGGCGGGAGCTTCCGCGGCGTTCGGCGAGGCCTGCGCCTTTGGCACGAACGCCACGGGCGCGAGTTCCAATGCCAGTGAAATCTGGTTGCCGGAATTAATACCGGTTGAGACCGACCAAACCGGCCTCTGCCACGACGGCAGCGTTGAGGTCAACAAAGGCAGGCAGGGCAGGCTGACCACGGCCAAAAACCAGACCAAATGGCGGGTCGCCGCCGAAGATCGTCGCCATAGCGCGCAGACGCTTCCAGCGAGCGCGAGTACAACGAAACTCTTGAGCAACGCGTCGAGAAACAGCGCGGCACAATGGGAGTTCTGAATCGAATGGGAAACAAATGCGATCCACGAATTCATGTCAACGGCCCTCCTTTTTGGCTTGTTTGATGATTTGTTGCAGTTTGTTCAGTTCCGAATCGGAAAGCCGGGTATCGGCAGTTTCCAGCAACGCAGCCATCGCCTGCGTGACCGAGCCCTGGAAAAAAGTCGAAACCAGCCGCTGCAAGGCGGACCGGCTGGCCGTTTGCCGCGACGCGCGCGGCTGATAGACATACCGCGCGCCCTCCTGACGGTGCCGGACATGGCCCTTTTCCTCCAGAATCCGCAACAGGGCGCGAACGGCGGAGTAGCCCGGAGGATTGGGCAATGCCGCCCGGACCTCGGCGACCGTGGCGGATTCCTTGGCGTGCAGAACGTCCATGATCTGGCGTTCCCGCCGGCTGAGTTGCTGTTCCAAACTCATGATGTGCTAAATTTTTAGCATAACCGGCCGGCGTGTCAACAAAATATGCTAAAATTTTAGCAGGCTGGCCCCTGGCAAAACGGCCGCCCGTGTGAATGTTTGTCAGAAGTGACGGTTGAAAATCATCTCGTCTTTTGGAATTGTTTCAACTGGTCAACCAGATTTTGCATTTGCGCAACATCAATTCCCGGCTGGGAAGGAAATTCCGCCGCCGTTTCCGCAACCAACAACGCGTCGGAAGCCCGGTTCTGGCTTAACAGAAGATTCACATAATGAAACACCGGTTCGGGTGAATACGGACATAATGCCCATGCTTGGCGAAAGGCGAAATCCGCCTCGTCGTTCATGCGCTTTTTTTCCGAAGCATCGGTGGCTTGTTGCGCACGCCACGCGTAAAGCCCGCCAAGAGAACTCCGCAGTTTGGAAAAGGTCCTGTGTGCATAGGCGTTTTGGACAAAACGCGGATCGCCGTGGAAACCGCTGAAGTTGTGCCGGAGAAAAACTTTTTCAGCAAACGCCGCTGCTTCCTCGACCGTCGTGTCGGCGTTCAGCCAGCCGCCAATCATCGGTTGGACGCAGTTCGTCCAGTAATCATGATCTCGCCGGACAATTTCATCGGACAACCCCGACAACGGCTGACGGTTGATTTTGAAAATCAGGCCGTGCGGTTCGAGATACGGATACATCCAGTCGAGCGGAAAACTTACCTCGATGTAAAATTCGCGGTCGGGATTTTTGTCGAAGATGATTTTGGTCAGCAAGCCGTTAATCTTCATTACGGAAACCTGACCAGCGATAGCCATACGATTATCCTCGGTTTTGACACCCTCACCGGGCTGGAGCTGTCCAAGAGCAGCACGGCGTTCAAGGTCTTCCTTATATTCTTCAATACAGCGTGTTAAATCCTCAGCAGCGGGAACGTAAATTTTATTGCCATACATTGAGTACAGGTAGTCGAGATAAGTTCCGTCCGTCAACGCGTTCTGTGTGAGCGTGAAAAAGGGATCGGCATTCACATGGGATTTTTGCATCGCCGTAATCAAAAATCGTCCCGGATCTGTGCCGCCAAAATAAATGCTGCCGGTTGGGATGGAATTAATGATGTCACGGCTAAAAGACGCACAGTATTTTTCATCGCCCTCACAAAACGCACAAAATCCACCCCAAACCTCCTTTACTGCCTGCCACTGGACTCCCTGCAATCGCTCATCATTTGGCCCGGGGTGGTCAAAATCATGAGAGCGTTTCCGCATGTTCTCAAAATCATTACTGACTGACAGCCAGTCGCCTTTTTTAGCTGCCGCAAAAAATGTTTTAAACTCCGATGGCATCTTGTTTGTTGCGGCGTTCGCCTGCGCTTCCTTTTCCGAGACGAATTGTTTCAGTTGTTCGGCTGTTTTCGGTTCTTTGAACGAATCCCACGTCGTGGATTGCTCTTTGGCACAGCCGACGACGAACAATCCGACGCCAAGAATCACCATTCCCAGCGATTTGATTGTTGTTTTCATAGTTTTGCGTTTTGCTGCGATTCCATTGACGTTTCAGCACAATTTACCCCATCACCTTCACTGAATATAGACACCGCCACAGCCAAATTTGTATAAAAAATCCGGCTGCGCCGCCAGCTTCGAAGGGCGAAAATGGCCAATTTAGAATTATTCTAAATCTTGACTGACTCCATGCTTGCGTTTATTTTGCCCCTGTGATGAATGCGGTCGAGAACAAAAAATCGCGCGGCAGCCTGAGCGAACGCCTGACGACGGGTGGGTTCCGGTTCACGCCCCAACGCCAGCACGTCTATGACGTGCTGCTGCAAAAGCGTGACCACCCCACCGCCGAGGAGGTCTTCATCCGCGCCAAGCGCGGCATGCCGGACATTTCCATGGCCACGGTCTATAACTGCCTCGACGCCCTGGTTAAATGCGGCCTCGTGCGCCAGGTGCAGCTCGATCGCGGCGCCACGCGGTTCTGCCCGAACATGCGCGAGCATGGGCATTTTTACTGTGATTCATGCGACACGGTGTATGATGTGGATTTGCCGAAGAAACCGAAAACCGGCATCATCCTCCCGCATGGATTCAAGGCCGAGCATTTTGAAGTCGCCATCCACGGCATCTGCCCGGATTGCGCGAAGAAAAAATAATTTTTACGAACGATGAGCACCGCCAC
>Ga0187874_10001905_pt1 | contig 17251 bp, 30 predicted proteins | sample June2016WEW_16_1_3_FD_132993 | JGI IMG/M metagenome (GOLD analysis project Ga0187874, IMG submission 132993) | Peatland microbial communities from SPRUCE experiment site at the Marcell Experimental Forest, Minnesota, USA - June2016WEW_16_150 | ecosystem: Environmental > Terrestrial > Soil >... | reverse complement strand
GGTGGATGAATATAATCAAGGTAACCAGATCAATATTGTAGAATCTCAGAATAAAGTGTATCAAGATTTTAAACAACTAATCACCGTTGCAATTCCCGGCACACCAAGTAACGGGGATTTTGAGAAACTTGGTCTAAAAGAAATAATCACTTTGTACAGAAAAGCCTGTCTTTACTATCATCCAGACAGGCATCCAGAAAGATCAAAGGATATGTCGCGTTTAAATCAAACTTTTACAGAACTGAAAGGAACAGGGAAGTGGAAAGAAATGTAAACAAAGACCTAAACGAAGAAATCCGAAAAGAACAAAAAGTACAAGTCTTATTTGCTCTAGATAGTGCAGAAGATCAGATAAGACATATGAAATGTCTTTTAGATCAAAAGGAAATAAGATGTAAGTCTTGGGAACAAGCGATTGAAATTATAAAAGATGGGAAGAAAGCTCTAGAAAGGATATAAAAATGTCCGATACTGATAAACTCGCTATTCCAAACAAACCAACTTTCGGTAAAAAAGTCGGCCTCTCAGCAAAGTTACATGAAGCACAGAACAAACAGCCAGAAATTTTTGACCCACTTTCAAAAACCCACCGCCTTGGTATAGTTTTTGATGATTCAGGTAGTATGGCCGGGGAAGCTATAGAAAAGGCGCATGAAGCTATAGACTTGTTTGTTAAAAATTGTAATAGTTTTGACACAGCACTGGCATTATATCCATTAAACAAAGATTGTAAAGGTCTGTCTAACAACTTCGCTGAAATAGCTATTTATGGACAAACAATTCCAGCCACGGGTGGGACACCACTATACACAGCTTTACAAAGACTTATTACAGAACAACCAATAACAAGGGCTGTAGCCTTTTCTGATGGAAGTCCGACAGATAAACATTTCAAGAATGATACACTGAATACTTTTATTGAAAAGAAGATTCCGATAGATACAATTTATATCGGAACAAATGATTGTCCAAAAACAGCAGATGATATGGAAATTGAAGAAAGATTTTATGAATATTCCGGCTACTGGACAATGAAAATGATCGCGGAAAAAACAGGTGGAATCTTTCTACACTTTACAGATGCTAGTGTTCTTGCAAAGTCTTTAAAGTATCTGGCACCTAGATTCAGATACATGTTGGAAGATAAGAGTGTGAAAGAAAGAGTGGAGAAGGGGAAATGTAATGCCATGTATGTGTGGTGATCTGTGTTGTTCAAGTTGTGGCCCAGCACAAGGAAATTATAAATGTGAACATTGTGGAAACTGGGCTGCTGAGGGTTGTAAACCGAATTGCATAAATATGTATTTTTCTGATGGTACACCAGTAGAAATTTATGAGAAGTTTGAGGGAATAACAGATGAACGAACTACAAGCAATAGCAGTATTAGCTAAACATACTAAACGTATGGACGATGAAGAAGATCAGGCTATTACTGTTCTAAGTAAAGTTTTGAAAGAACGCGACGAATACGCCTTACTTATTTTCCAACCTTGTGGTGCGGAACATCATAACAGTAATCGTTGTCCATATTGTAAGGAAAATTTAAATGGAAAAGGAACTTAAAATGGAAAATCTTGATGTGGAAAAAATAATTGTAGATTTAACCAACGAGCTTCCAAAACATACAGACTCTCTTAATTCAATCAGCAAAAATTGTATTAATATACCTAATGAAATAAAAGGTAATATGATAAATATAATGTTAACAACTCCATCGACATTATTTTCATTAGAAACTCTAGGTTTGTCACCAGAAACAGGTGCTGCAATGCAGTTAGGATTAATATTTGGTTATACTATAGGAAAATATTTGGAGATTCCAACAAATGGAAAAACCTAAAAATCCTATAAACTACGATGAAATTCGCCATATCTGTGTTAGGTGTAACCTCGGTATAGATAAAGATCGCCGTGGACATTGTGCGGTGTGTGTTGACTTACCGGAGGTAAAGGCAGAATTGATTAGGAAGATGGTTTTTAAAAGATTGTATGGAAAGGATACCTAAAATTCATGTCCAATCCTAAACTAATTCGCGTCCTTCTAACACAAGAGATTATGCTTTCAATAGAAAGGCATGGTTTTGCAAAATTCAAAATTACAGAAGATTTTGACTTATTAATTTGTTTACCACAAGATGTATACCTTATAAGTGAGGTATTGCCACTTACCAAAGAAGTTAAGAAAATGGATAGTTAAAATGACAAACACACAAAACACGTCCACACCTATCCTTCCCGACACCGAAGAGGCCCGTATAGGCGCGGCGCTAATGACAAAACTTCAAGGTTTAGGAATTAGTGCCAAAATAACAAACATAGAACGAGGGCCAATAGTCACAGGATTTTATTTCAAACTTGGAAATAACATTCCTATTTCTAAAATTATGAACAAATCCGAAGACTTTGCCCTCGCCGCAGGTGTAGAGGCGGTGCAAATACAAAGGATATTAAATGAAATTGTGATTTTTACAGCCAACAAAGAAAGGAGAGATGTAGATTTCAAAGTAACTCTAAACTACATCCTTACCGATGAGAAAGCTAAAAGTGCAACTATACCTATTCCTCTTGGAGTTGATCATAAAGGTACTAACTCATTCCTTGATTTGGTTGATTGTCCACACATTCTACTCGCAGGGAGTACCGGAAGCGGAAAGTCAGTTTTTGAGTCATCTATACTTTCTATCCTTGCGCTTGCGAAAAAGTCTCACGAATTACAAATATATACAGTCGATACAAAACAGTTAGATCTTCCGCTTTTTTCGTCTTTACCTATCATAGAAAAATCTGTCACCGAACTTATACCTTATCTCCAGTTAATGCAAAGACTTCTTATAGAATATGAGCGCCGGGCAAAGAAGATACAGGGAGCTTCACTTCGTAACATCAGGGAATATAACAAACTTGTAGGTGAAGACAATGCCCTGCCATACATTCTTCTTATGATAGATGAATTCGCCGACTTAATAGGTCAAGATCAGACTGTACGAAAGGACAAGGAACATGAAGCAAACGAGTATCCAAAAGCAGATTTCTTACTGCAAAGACTTGCTCAAATCGGTAGAGCAACTGGAATCCACATTATCGCTGCTACACAACGAACGTCGGTTAAGATTATCAACGGGGATATTAAAACGAATTTTCCTTGTAGAATTTCTCTTAGGTTGCCTACACAAGCAGATTCTTTTACTATTCTCGGAACTGGAGGAGCGGAAAATTTACTTGGAAAAGGAGACATGCTTGTACAAGAGCCGTCCAGTGAAGTAATTAGGCGTTATCATGGCCCGTTCGTTAAACATGGGGACATATTAGAGGTAGTGAACAACTGGAAACATATACAGGAAATGTATAGAAATATGGCGGAGGTAAAATGATTGTCTGGATAAATCTTCCATATGCTTGTGGTGGAATAATTATACAGGACGATATAGTTATATATACTCCACCTATCTTTCATTGGATGAAAGATAAATATTGGGAAGAATGTAAAAAATGGCTTAAAAGTAAAGATGCTGAGATCAAGGAGCTTACATGCAAGAACTAGAAGAATATAAAAAACTCCTTCAAAAATTCAAGGACTATAACAATAACTTTGGAGTAGAATTTCAAGGATTGAAAGAAAAACTCCTTCCACAACTCCAACTTGGGAAGTGTGTCTTAGCTTCGGAGGAACTTCGAGAATTTATTTCTGTTACACGAGAACTCCGTGAATACATATTCAATACTATAGACACACACATCCTTACAATAGAACGTGAAAGTGACAGAGTTTTGTGTAATCGCTCCTACAATGAACGAAATAAGAAAGCTACTACAGTTTCTACAATTCCTGGTACAACTGGGCCGAAAAGTATAGGGCCACATAAAAATAAAGAGGCTATTACCTCCCCTGCGCCTGTGCCAAGCAAGGCGGATTTTGAGAAAATGAGTGTGGAAGACTTAATGAAGATTTTGGAATCACAACAACAGAAGGGAGCTTAAAATAATTCCCTATAGCACCAACGTGCTATGAACTGGTTACTGTCAGTCTATCCTACTGAAAACAAAGGAAATACAACCATTGACAGTGCTACACTTTGTATGTACACTCAAACTATCCCGCATAAAAACAGCAGTTTTGTAAAGACTTTTAATTTTTTAAGGGGATAGGATTTTTAAATGACCGCGCCTAAAGATTGTTGTTTAAATATTAGGATTGACCAAAATTTGAAAGACCAGCTTACAAAGAAGTACAAGGGAAATTCTAGTAATATTGTTAGAGGTTTGATACAAATGTTTTTGAAAGGTGAGATACCGGAGGTTAGGTATACACAACAGGAAGTAGTGAAGGCGAAAACTTAGTTTTAGAAAAGGATAACAACATGCCCTTCAATTCAAATGAATGTTGGTTATGTGAAAGTACAGATATAGTTTCTAAATGTATAAAATGCCAAAAACCATACTGTGCCAATGATGCTTCTAAAATTGATCCTCGATATTGTAGTGAATGTATGCAAAATGTAGTTGTAACAGAAGACAAGTTCACACGTACAGAAGAGGACTACAATCCAAAGACAGAGACTATTACAACTTTTAAGACAAGCTGCAAGAAAATCTCTTTTAGTGGTATTGACTGGATGTTTGCTTCCAAAAAGATTTCTGAACTCTCTGATGATGATTTACGACCTGTGATGGAATATCATAGGGGAATGGTTTATCAATTAGAGGCAGAAATTAGCTCAAGAGCTGTTAAAAAATCCCACGAAATGGCACTTGTAAAAGGGGATAAGCTCTTTACTACGAAGAAGGAAACTACTATTAGAGAAAAAAGAGTTGCGAAGCCGGCAGCACAGCTTTCGATGGATAAGTTGGCGGAGATGTTAATTAAGTTGGGAATAACGGACATAAATAAAATTCAAGAAATGTTAACTAAAAAGTAAAAAGGACAAAAATGAAACTAGAAGAAGCTATATCCCGGTATCCTAATTTCCTTAAATTAGGTGAAGATGGTGTTCTAGAAATGTATCTAGATAACCACATGCTTTCTACTTATCGTAAGTGTCCTATGTTATTTGTAGAACAACACCTAAACAATCTTTCTCCAAAAGGAATAGCTGGACGTAATTGGAGTTTAGAATTTGGTATGTTTGTACATAAGTGCCTGGAATATTTTTACCAAGCACAAAGGGATTCGTGGAAACATTTTTGGATTCACCCTGCATATAAGACTTTTGAAGAACAAGAAATGAGTCCAAAGTTAGTTCAAAATATTCAAAACTTTCTTATTATTTGTGCTAATCTATGGACAGACTACCAACTAGATGATTTTCGTGAAACAAAAGGATACAAGTCTCTCGGTGGTTGGCAGGGCGCCTTGAAACTAATGACGGAATATTATCAAGTCCATGCAGAGAAAGAAAGGATGCGTTTTGTAGGGTGGGAATTAAATTTTGGAAGAAAGAAGGAAGTTCCAATAGGTAAAATTACAAAAAGAAATGAAATTGATTATGGTGAGATAGATGTTATTTGTAGATTTTATTACTGTGGCCGCATAGACATGATTATAGACGATGGTTCAAAGATTGGCCCACTAGATCACAAGACTTGTTCTCATTTTGATGGAAATGAATCCAGCGATTTTAAACCTCACGATGGGATGCAGGGATATGTGTATGCGGTACAAAAAATACTTGGAGATAAACTAGCTGCACAGGGTATAACATGCAATGATATAATTATTAATCACATTTCTGTAAAGCCTTGTGAAAGAGCACATGAGAGATTTAAGAGAAGTTACAAGACCTACACCGCTTCCGAAATGGAAGAATGGCGACAGAGACAAGTAACTACATTTAAACAAATATACAACATAATTATTAATGACGAACAACCATTCTGGAATACGGATAAATGTAGTTACTTTATTTTTTCTCTACCCTGTCCTTTTAAAATACTTCATGAGACACCTCCTAGCACGCGGGAAAATATAAGAAAATTAATGTTCCAAGAAAGAAAACCTTGGAATCCGGAAGAGGTAGATAAATGAAACATTGGATATTAGAGATAAAAGTATCAGATGATGGTATAAATGATTATGAAGATATTGAATATTTTGAAGAAGAATATATTAAAAAATTAATAAAAAATTCACCAAAACATAGTGGAATAGAAATAGAAATACTTAAAATAAAAGAAGAATAAATATGACTGAATCTAAATACGATATATGGCTTCCAGAAGCCACTCAAAATCTGGAAAATGTAAATGCCGACGACCAACTTAAAATAGCTCTCGTCGGCCCCTCAAAAGGTGGTAAATCTTGGGTTGCCGCGACTGCACCTAAAAAGCCTATATTCTTTATTGATTGGGCAGGTCGCCTTGCTTCTGTTGCAGGGAAACCGGGGGTTTTAGGTAAAACATATTCTGAGCATGAAAGCCTAACACAACACAAAGCATGGCAGTCCATGATTACAGACTTTCAAATGTTCGAGTACAACAAGTTACAAAAGAAAGGAATTCCCGGTACACTAGTTTTTGATGATATGGATTTTATGTTGAACGCGGCGGACAGATTTGTAATGGTAAATAATCCATCTGAAAAGATGAGAAGGGTGGTGAAGATAGATCAAACAAAGTCAATTTATGTGCCTTTGTTTGATACATACAAGGCAGAAATGTCACTTGTTTCAAACATACTTGCAAGGGCAGTGGAATTAGGAGTGGATGTAATAGCTATTTTTCACGAACGTGCAGAAGAAGCTCCTGATTCTACACTTGAAAATCCTAAATTTACCGGGAAGTTTACTGTACATCCACCAAGATGTAAAGAACTACTTCCAATCTTTAATGATGTCTGGAGGATAAAACCACAAGACAATGGCAAATATACGGTCTACACTAGCCCTAATTATGAATTCCTCGGTTGTAAGACTATTGAGGTCGATTCGGAAGAAATACCGAACATAGAGGAAATGATTAAGAAACATTACAAGAACAAAGAAGTAAAATCAAACTAAAGGAAAAAGAGGACAAAACCTATGCCAAAACTGAATTTTTCAAAATCAAAGATTGAATCCACATATAAAGTTCTGGACGAAGGACTTTATAAACTTCGCCTTTTAGGATTTAATCCTAAGCCTTCCAAAGCCGGGGATAGTACAAACCTGAATCCAATTATGGAAGCCGTATCTATGGCCGATGGAAGTCCATGTCCAACAAAGGATGATGGAAAGAACATTCCAGTTTTCTACAACCTTAATACCAAAGCCGATTGGGCAGCTAATGACTTTGTTCATTGTTTCGGACTTCCAATGGAAGAAACCGGGGAAAAGGATGAACATGGTGATCCATTAATGACCATTCCCGGTAATTGGGGAACGGGAGATAAGTGGGAGTATAAGGGGCCGCTAATTGGAAGAACTGGAATTGTGTACTTGATTAAGGATACTTATAATGGTAAGGAACAAAATAAAATCAAGTATTTTGTCTGTGCCGTAGATCAGTGTGAACAGAGATTTCCAAAGGTACGGCATAGCACTGATTTGACAAAGACGAGTAGTTAATCTTGATATTCCAGCCCCATAGTCTTTATATCCTTTCTCTATGGTTGACTGGCGCGGGGAACAAGAAGGAAATACAGATTCTTTGTTCCCCGCGAAAATTACAAAAGGGAATTTAAAATGTTTAAAATAGGACAGCTTGTGAAATTAAAAAGTGGTAGTCCAGTGATGACTATAATACGTGATATAGATAGTATGAATAGGCATGAGTATGATACAATATGGATTAGTAATAAAGATATTATAAGTAGTATTCGTGTACGTGAAGAATGTCTTATTCCAGTAAAAAAAGCAAAGGAGCTTTAATGACACCCGAACAAGAAAAACACCTTGCGACAATAAAAAGTCTTGTAGATTTTAGATTGGATACAAAATATCGCCGAGGACAGAAAGAGCATGGGGGAGACTTGTTTTCAAAAAACTCCCTGTGGCTAGTGGATGCTGCAATAGATGAGGCGATAGATCAACTAGTGTATCTCTTAACTCTAAAAGACAAAATTATTGAAGAAAGTAATCTAACCAGTAGTCATAAATAAGAAGTATATCTTATAACAGAAAAGTAAGTCTATGCCCATCCTTCCCCGCGGGAATCCACAATCTCCGATATGGGTAGTCTGTGAACCATACGATAAAGATTCAGAAAAGGGCTATCTCTATTCTTGTGGCTACGGCTACGTCTTTGACAAAGCCTTCTCCGAAGCTGGAATACAAGTCCAACCATTCTTTTTCAGTCCAACCTGTACAGGTCTAAACACACAAGACATGTGGCTCGCCACTTGGGGGTTTATAGAAGTTTATAAACCCCCAATAATACTTGCTATGGGCGAAAATATTACAGCTATGTTTTGTCCAGAGACAAAAAAGAAATTAACTAGAAAGAAGTCAAGTGCCGGTGGCACAGGAGTTTCCGACGATGAAAGTTCGCTTGAGAAATGGGCTGGTTCACTTTTGGCTTGTCCTTACCTTTCGTATCCTCACTATATTATTCCCCAGTTACAACCAGACAAAGTTGTCGCTAACTGGCAGTATAGGTTTATATACGTTAACATTGACCTGGGACACGTTAAAGAAGAGTTTGATTTCTATAGAAATAATAAGAGGTTGCAAGAACTCCCTACCTATAATTTCTGCTTACATCCAGACTTCGTAACACTAATGGATTTTTTAAATGACAAATGTACAAACGCCACCCATCTTTCTTCGGATATTGAGACGATTAGGCCAAGGAAAGACTCCCCTTATAGAACTGTTTGTAGTGGCTATCCCTACTGTATTAGTCTTGCTCCATCCCCAAAAGAGGCGGTTAGTTTTTCCTTCTGGGATTATGATTCAGACCAGACTATTAAGATTTGGCGGAAACTTAACGAACTTTTGTCTACAAAAGCTAATATAGGGCAGAACTATTTTACATTTGATAGTCACTACCTAGAATCACTGGGATTTGAAGTATGCTTGAAAAAATGTTATGACACTATGTTAGCACATCACATACTTTGGCCCGAATTGCCACACAAACTTCAATTCCTTACTAAACATTATACGCGCCAACCTTATTATAAGGACGAAGGTAAAAACTGGTCTCCAAAAAACAAGAAACAATTATTTAACTATAATTGTTTAGATGCAGTAGTTACATATGAAATTATGTTGAAACAAGAAGAAGAATTTAATGATAGACCATATTTAAGATGATATGGAACAGATTACAAATACTTACCTCCGCGACCTAGCGGTAATCTACCACCATATTGATAATAAAGGTTTGTTGTTCGATGAACCTTTAATGTCAATCTTGAGGACAGATATATCTAACAAGATACGTGTCCTCTTAGAAGAACTCTCCTTTTCTTGGAACTGCAAAGTCTATCTTGGTGTAAACAAGGAATACTCAAAATTACAAGATTCTATAAATCTGAATAGTCCACAAAAACTTCTTTTAAAATTAAAGGATATTGGTTTTAATGTTCCAAAGATTAGAACCAAGAATAAGGAAACGTATGAAGTCGAATATAAAGAATCGGTGCAAGAACTGGTACTACGAAAGATTTTTGCTGAGACTGGCTCTAATGATATTAAGAAGTTATTGGAAATCGCAGAACTTAAAACCCTCCTTGGAAGATACATTGACTCTAGTAGAGTTAGATGCACATTTTATAGTTGCTATAATACAGCAGGGACTATTACAGGTAGAAGAGGTTGTAAAAAGCATACATTCGGTTGCGGCGGAAATGGACAAACATTTCCAACTCACTATGGAACAGATAGCTCCTGTTATAAATTCGGGCAAGACTTCCTCCGGGGTATAATCTCTCGGCCCGGCAAACTATTTTTCAAAGTCGATCAAATGAGCGCGGAAGATTGGCCTGTAAGTGCCCTCGCAGAAAATCGAAAGGCTTTAGATGAACTTTGCAATCAGGTTGACAGACATACTAATCTTGCTTCTTTCATTTTTGGCATACCTATTGCTTCTAAAAGCTCTTCGGAATGGAAAGATAGTATTGAAAGGTATCTTGGTAAGAAATCTAGACATGCTTTTAATTATGGTATGCGCGGTACTACTATGTCGGAGTCTTTAGCCAAAGAGGGGTTTTCTATAAGTCCAGAAAAATGTCAAACTCTTTTAGATAAGGTAGACCAATATGACCCAAGCGTCGAACGAATCTTTCACAAGTACGTCCGTGATGAAGTATTCAGCGAACAAATGTTACGAACTCCATTCGGTCGTGAGCGTCACTTTCACGGACTACGAAACAATGACTCAAATTATAAAATTTTTAACGAGGCATATTCATATATTCCCCAGTCTGTTGTCGCAGATAACACAGGCTTCGCTGTTTATAGATTGGGACAACAACAAGGTGGAGATATTGTTAATGAGTGCCACGACTCGATTACACAAGAAATATACAATGAACTTGGAAGTGTTCTTGACTGTTTTAATAGAACAAGAGATTCTTTTGACAGATCAATTACCTTTCACAACGGTATTACTATCAACATCCCTATAGAAGCAGAAATTGGTTACAATTTTAAAGATACTGTAAAGATTAAACCCTTTACAGAAGAAGGTATTAAACTTGCATACGAAAAGTTAAGAGATACTTTTGTTCCTCCGAACTATGATTTTTTACAACAATCAGATTTTAATCTAATAGGTGAAAACGAATGTGTCGAGAAAATTACAGAATTGGCTCCTTAGCTTTTTGGAGATTGTCAAATGTCCGATGATATAGTATGGAAAAGAATTTTAGATAAAGTTATAATTGATCCAATTACAGGATGTTGGTTACATAAAAATTGGAACACTAAAATAAGACCTCAAATGTATTTTAATGGTAAATTACAATATTTAAGTAGAGTAGTTTATCAATTAAAATATAAAGAAAATATAGAAGGATTTAGTATAAATCACAAACGTGAATGTAATAATGATAGATGTTTTAATCCAGAACATCTATATAAAGGTACATATACAGATAATATGTATGATAGATATGCTACTGGATATGTAAATCCTATGAGTTTAAAAACTAAATGTAAAAGAGGTCATGAATTTACACCAGAGAATACTATAATAAAAAAGAGTGGAGCAAGAAATTGCAGAGCATGTAATAAAATAGATTATGAACGAAGTAACAGTTTAAAAACTGTCTTACGCGCTTTAAACAAAATAAAGGTCGGTAAAAAATGTGCGTAAATTACAAAATTGGTTGTTAAAATATGAAGAGTATCTTTCCCAAACAGAAAGCCCAAAGAATTACAAAACCTGGGCTGCTATATCTGTCTTAGGTAGTGCTCTTAAAAGAAATTGTTGGATGACATATAGTTTATACAAGATTTTTCCGAGTCAGTACATTGTACTTGTCGGCCCTCCAAGTGTGGGAAAAGGTACGGCTATAATTCCAGCAGTAGACATTGCTAAAGAAGCGGGGGTGATAAATTATATATCGGATAGAATAACATCGGAGAAGTTAATTGAAAAACTGGCTACAGGTTTTGGAGGCGGAGTTAAAACAGCGCAGGGACAGATAGTATATGTACATAATTCTAGTGCTACAATAGTATCCCCTGAACTCCCTATCTTCCTCCAAGCCTCTGAATGGATGTTGCCTTTAATGTGTGATCTGTGGGATGAAAAAGGATTTTCATACGATACAAAAACCAAGGGTACATACGATGTTAAGGATTCTTCTGTTGGTCTTATTGCTGGTTGTGTACCTGACTATATCAGAAAACTTAACAAAGATAGCACTTCTGCTATTACTGGCGGTTTTACTTCTAGATGTATTTTTGTTTATGAGACGGAACAATCCCAAAGAATAGCATGGCCGTCGAATAATGGGCATTTGGGACTTGTTAAACAGGATTTGATAGATGATTTGAGAGAAATAGATAAGTTGAGAGGAGAATTTAAATTTACTGAAAAAGCCAAACTCTTATTCTCAAAATGGTATAACGATATAAAGATAGACCAATTTGAAAGTGAAGTACTTACAGGTTTTAAAGGTAGGATGAGATCACACGTATTCAAGACCTGTATGGCTCTTTCAGTATCAGAAAATGATAATTTAACTATAGATGAAGCGAATATGTTTAATGCTATTCAACTTATTGAAGGTATAAAAAACAAAGTCGATGTTACCTTCCGTTCCGTTGGTGAGAGTCCTCTGGCTGCGGCGCAGGAGAGAATTAGGATGTATATAGAAAAACATCCTCTTGTAACTAGGCCACAGATAATGAAATCCAACTACCGACACGTAACTGATGAGGCACTTACACAAATACTTTTTATTTTAGAAGCGGCGGGTGTAATAACTACTAGTAATACAGGTGGAAAGATAGTTTATACTGTACCAAGGGGAGTTTCTTTGGGGCAGAAACCGTAAAAAGGAGTTTTAAAAATGGGAAATCTTGAATCAGCTAGAATATTTCCAAATAGTCATGTAAGTAAATTAGAAGATGATGTTAATTACATTAAAAATTATCCAGTTACAAATGAAAAATCTAGGGAAAAAAATTATACTATAGTCAAAAGTGGCCAAAACGAACTCGTACTTGAAGCACTTGGGGACTTAATAATAGTCCTAGAAGATAAGTTCAAGACTGGTTTTGAATGTTCAAAGTGCCAAGGTGAATGTTACGAAGATGTACCTTGTAAATATTGTAATGGTACAGGTAAAGAAGGTATTGGAGATGAAGAACGTCTTTGTAGATTTTGCTGTCCTAAATATCTTTTAGAAACTGGTAATGTACAACCAGGAAAAACTTTATGTAATTTATGTGAAGGTAAAGGTGCAACTCTTATAGCTCCAGATATAGCCCAGCGCCGTCCCTCCAGCGGGAAAATTACCTCTATTGGTTGGGATGTTAAACACGTTGCTGTTGGAGATAGAGTTCTTTACTCTCAATTCGCGGGGACAGGAATTAATTTCAAACAAAAAGATGCAGTTCGCATTATGCATGAACATGAGGTAATGTGTAAAATTTACGGAACTGGAAAGTTTGGTGATATAGTAAAGTAGGTGACAAATGCTTTGTTACAAAGAACATCCTTTTCCTTTCAATCCCGGATGGACATGGCGCTGTGAACTTCCAGAAGGTCATACAGGAGAATGTAATATTAATACTTCTGACGAATATTTTAATTTTCTTGTAGAACAAAGAAAAGCACTTGGGAAGTATACAGTTATTGGGGGTGAAAGGTGTACAAGTATGAATCCAAAGAATCCTACTATACAATGTGGTTTACCTAAAGGACACGCTGGAAATCATAGTCGGGTGCCATTTTATTTTTGGAGTGAAAAATGAACAAGGAGGATATTAAATACTATCTTGACAAATTGGGCGAGTGTTCTGAAACTCTAACAGAATGGGAAGTAAACTTTCTTGCAAGTATTGAAAGTTTGTTTGAAAATGGAGTGGAACTTAGTATTAAACAAAAAGATACTTTGGTACAGATTTATGATAGGAGAGTTAAATAGGAGACTCCCATGCCAAAAGCCTATGAAGAAATGAGAGATAAGTTTAAAAAAGAAGGTATGTCCGACAAAGCTGCGAAAGCTAAAGCGGCCAGGATATATAATTCTAAACACAAAAAACATCCTGTGACTAGACACAGTGATTAAAAATTTTTGCACAAGCTCCGATCTAAAAATGGAGGAAAAGTAAATGTCCTTCTTTAATACCAACGAACAGTTTCAAAAAACTGTCTTAACTAATTTGGAGAAAATAATGGCAACTCTTACTTCACTGACCGCTGCGTTTAATCAACTTCAATCTGATGTTAATAACCTAACCACTGTTGTTATTCCACAGGTTATTACAGATATTCAAACAGCCATTACCCTAATCAATGCAGATAGTCCCGCTGCGATTGCACAGTTACAAACAGCAGTACAAAATCTAGATGCCGCTACTACTCCTGTAACAGCGGCTTTGCAAAGTTCGGACGTTTCTCTGCAAGGTGCGGAAGGGGGAGGTAGTAGTCCGGCAACTAAGACAGGAACTACAACTAGCACAAATTCAGCTAAAACTAGCTAAAGTTTTTATTTACAAGTGTTGTTAAATCCAAACCAAGGAAGGAGGATGCGCTAAACTAAAACACCATTACTGACAAATCCGTTGCACTTAGGTAAATGAGACAAACGAAGAAAAGCCCCGGTTAGAAGTTTTGACCGGGGCTTTTAAAATTTAAAGTAGAACTAATAAACTATAAAGAATTAATAACTTTTTCATATTCTATACTATTTAAACCTAATTCTCTTAACAAGAGATTCTCTACATAAGATGCTACTAAGTGTTGTCTATGATAAGGTGCTTCTTCCGAATTTCCAGGTTCAGAAAAATCATTTTCAGGACGTTCTTTTTCATACTTAATATCAAAAGTATCTATATCTATTTCCTGTACTCCGGCTGCCTTGCATAAAAACTTTTCTATAATTTCATGTATACTTATTAAAAATTCATACTTCCAATTTTCAAGTTCACTTATTTTAAAATGTGTAACTCCAAAAATGTCTGTGGCATAATCTCCTACAGTTGGATAGCGTTGTTTATTATTAGGTATTGTCTCACAATCAAATTTTAACACAAACTAGCTCCTTTTAATTAGACATCCTAAACCACCCCATCCTAGAAAGTGCCTCGTACCTATCTTTAGTACATTTATAAATATCTTGTCTGTATTGAAGATCAGGAACCTTAATCTTTTTAATCCACTCCTTTACTCCCGCAAATGCTTCTTCTATAGAACGTCCAGCATGTATAGGACAGGCAATGAAACCACCAAGTCCGGCAGTTACAAGAGTCTCGTCATTTTCAAGCATGGCGTCATACAAGTAAATATGTTCTATATCTTCCGGTTCTATATTTTCTATAGGAACTTCTTTCTGGTAATATCCTTCACACTCATTAGGATAGGGAGGTATGGACAGTCTTACTGCCGCAGCAAAGTCATTATTAAAACTGATGTTAGGTTTTCCACCACTTGCCACAGCTTCAAAAATTTCACCAAGGTCAGAATCTATAAGACTAAAAAGTGTCTGACTAGCATCATAACCAAATCTTGGTGTCCATTCAAGACCATATAGATCAGATTGGGTGGCAATGGTATTAAGGTCTATCATACCTACATAGCCACTAGAAGCAAGAAAGTCCTTTATTTTACCAAGACCTTGTTTAAATATTTGTGGCTCCCTTTCAAAAGTCCATACAAGATTCCCACTACATCCTGTATTCGGCCCCTTTCGACCTTCCATAAACTTTTTTTCTTCTAAAGTACAATTAATAAGAAAAAACTCTTCTCCATTAAACCAAGCCTCGGTACTTACCTCAACCCCTTGTACTACCTCTTGCAAGATGAATTCAACACCATGTGACATTTGTTCAAGGCGATCAATATATTTAAGCATATCTTCATATGATGTTGAAACATAAGTAGACGCTGTTTCTTGTTCCTGCCCGCCATTTGGTTTAAAGACATATCTTTTCTTTGTCTCCAAGAGAAATTTCTTTGCTGTTTCAACATCAGAGAAGACTTCGTATGGAGGAACTTTTATACCAACCTTTTCCATTACCTCTATTCCAAACAGTCTTTCATCCTCCAATGTAGTAGCTAAGTTTGAGTCTCCAAGAGTAGGAGTAACTTTTATACTTTGTTCTGCAAGGGCTGGTTTACCTGTGAGATCGAAAATTACTAAGTCATATTTTGAGAAATCTGGCTTTTTAAAAAAAGGTTCTGGGGCAATACCTCTTAATACATTTTCATATTTTCTGTCTAAAAGATAGTAGTCTACTCGGTGCCCTTCATCTTGTAAACGAAGCGTGAACCACAGACCGTATCCAGAATATGAAACTAGTAGTATTTTCAAAGTATTGCCCCAAACCTACTACTTCTTTTTCTTCTTCATAGGCTTTTCCATTTCTTCAAATTTCTTTTTCTTTTTAACAGACAATGGATCACCCCCTTTTCAAATTAACCACCATGAGACTTCTTTTTCTTAAATCCATCTTCACCCTCTCTATGACAAGGAAGGTTATTTATTGCTGGCCCGGGGCCATCATCATAGTGTTGGTTGTGTTCAATGGACTTAATTTCACGTTTTACTGATTCAGTTGTTTGACCTGCTGATTGTCCGGACATGTATTATCTCCTAAGGTTAGTTGTTATCGGTTATTCTTGTACAAGAGACTGAAAATATTTAAGCGCATCTTGATAATGACCTACTATTGCAGGGCCAACTACAGGAATACGTCTTAGATTTTGATTTATTAAAGTTTTTGACTTCCCTCTAAGTGCTCTTGATATTCCCTGCCCTTCATCTATAACTAGACTAAATGCTGGCCCTACTGCCCAACCTGCGAGAGCGTTTTTCTGTGCGGCGCGATTAATGTGATAAAGTATTCCAAACCCCGCAAGATGTCCCATTGCATTTACATATTCGTCGAAAACTTTTGAATAGGTAGGATCATCTATTACATCTTTTACATCCTTATTCTTTGCAAACCAATGATCTTCATTATGTCGATCAAATATATTATGCCCACTTGTAAGATTCTCCATACTAGCCACAAGTTCTCCGGCTATTGGAAAGGCTGTCCCAAGTATTGCAAGAGTTTTCATGCCATCTATAGGGGACATTTGGAAGGATTTAACAATACTATCTTTAATTAACTTCCCCTCTCTAAAAGAAAAGGCTTTGTAAAGAGTAAGAAATCTTGAAAGTCTAGACGCATCCCAGGTTGCAGGAGTTTTTAGTCCTCTATCTATGAATAGGTTTGTATCCGCACTTCTATAACCAGCAGTTAAAATATCATCCGCTGTAAGACTTCCACGCGCAAAAGCTGCTACAGGGTCAATACCAAGAGAACGGAGTTGAATAGCTCCTTTATCACCTCCAACACGCATAGCATCCAGTGCTGCATACTTTCCAGCTACCGCGGCATGTATTATCTCAAACTGTCTTACCTTTGAAAATCCGGGCATATGAAATATTTTGTGCCAGACAGTATCCTTACCTTCGGCTATATCTTTATACGCTCTTTCTGTTTCTTCAAAGAGGGCACCCGTCTCTACAGCATACTGTTTAGCTGACTGATAATCTGTAGCCATATCATACCATGCTTTACCGTATGCTTTAACTCCATCCGTAAGCATAGCATTTAAATGCTGCATAGTATGTGGTATCGCCACCCGGCCAAGATAAGTATAGGAAAG
>Ga0187874_10001904_pt1 | contig 17262 bp, 13 predicted proteins | sample June2016WEW_16_1_3_FD_132993 | JGI IMG/M metagenome (GOLD analysis project Ga0187874, IMG submission 132993) | Peatland microbial communities from SPRUCE experiment site at the Marcell Experimental Forest, Minnesota, USA - June2016WEW_16_150 | ecosystem: Environmental > Terrestrial > Soil >... | reverse complement strand
GTGGTCGATCGGCTTGGGGAACTCGTTGAAGAACCTCCCGAGCTGTTCGAAGTCGGTGGCGTCGAAGGCGGTGACGCTGGCCCCGAGCTCGAGGCCGACGCGCTGTAGCCGATGCGGGTCGCGCGCGGTGAGGATCACCTCGGCCCCCTCGGCCCGTGCTCGTCGGGCCGTTTCGAGCCCGATGCCGGCGCTGCCGCCGATCACGACGACGGTTTGCCCGAGGAGTTCCGGTTCGCGCTGGACGGGAAAGGTGGCTGTTGCGTTGCTCATGATTCCTCCAGGAATTCGTGATCGAGAGCCTCTCCAGTCGCGTCGCGGCCGATGCGATCACGTTGTAGTCGTTCATTGCGGCAATTCTTCGCCGGACTGCTCCGCTACCATGTACGCCGCGTACCAGTCGGGCCAGTTCAGGTCTGCCTTGCCGATGCGCTTCTCGTGCTCGCCGTGGGCGGCTGCCGCACGCCGAAGCGCGCTCGCCAGGTCGCCAGCCGACGCGTAAGTCGTGTTACCGGTGACACGCCCGGGCAGCCGGGACGTGATTTCCTGCAACAGCCAGCCGTTGCCGTCCGGATCACGGAACGAGGCGAACGAACGGTAGCTGCGATGCTCGGGATCCAGGCCGCTGACCCGGAGCCGCCCAAACAGATAGGGCTCGTCCGGGCCTGCGTACACGCCATTGGCATCGTGGAATACTTCGCTGATCTTGACGCTGTGACCGAGCAACTCGCGGCGGGCAGCCTCGATGTCGGAGACGATCAGGTACATGCCCTGGGCGGAGCCCGGCGCCGCCGCAGTGACGTTCTTGCCGAAGATGACCGAGCATCCGGAGCCGAGGGGCGTGAACTGGATCACGCGGAAGTCTTTACCGTTGTCGTAGTCGGCGTCGAGCCGCCACCCGAGCCCGCTGTAGAACTCCTTCGCGCGGTCGACGTCCGAGACGGGGATGACCACGATCTCGAACTTCATGTCGATGCTCGAAGCTTTGGCGTCATTACTCCCGGTTTCATCCTTCAGATTTGCCATGTTCTTTTCTCCTGTGCGTTCAACCTAAATCAAAACAAGAAGCGCTGCCACATGTTCGGTTAGCAAGGACGGAGCGTCCACGAGGATCGGCCCAAGCCCAAAATATTACCATTTTGGGAATTCGCGATTTGGCGGCCCCATCTCGCATCGGACACTCGCTCGCCAACACTCATCGATGGGTTATGGATCACAGACAATTTCCATTTGCCGGGGGATCATTGAGTTGTCGGCAGCCCCAGCAGCGAGAGCGATCTGGAGCAGCGAAGCGGCTGTCCCAGAGTGCCCAGCCTGTCTCGAGGCTGACTGAACAGGATTTTCAAGTGAGGAGGCTTACGTCATGAAGAAAGCAGTCATTCTCCTCGTCCTTTTGATTGCTGTCCAACTTATTGCCCAGGACAGATCGACGATTTCGGTCAAGAAGAGCGAAATCACCAACGGCGTTGTCATCGTTACAGTGGCGCAAGGGGCAACGCAGGGTCAGGCAAAAGCGTCCGTGCAACTGAACTGCAACAAGGATGCGGAAGCCTGTAAGGCTCCGGAAGCCGGAACCTACCTGATGATTCGACTGCCCAAGAACTGGGGAATGTACGACTGCCAGAACGTGGATCTGTACCCGTCAGGGGCGGATCCGGCTACGGCCGAGAAGATCGGTGAGTATTGCCTGATCGAGAAGTAAAACGGCGCGAGCGGACAACTTGGCAATGCCAGAGTGATGTCTTTTGGGTCGCTGTGGGAGTCTTATTCGCAGATTCCCGGACTCAACATATCCTTGGGAAGACCGAAGCCAGGCGCTGCCTGATAAAAGAGTGTAGGGCCTTTGGAACAAGGGAGTCGCGCGTAGGGCTAGAGAACTGAGATGATTGGATGTTCTTCTTCAATGACGAGTGTGACCTCGTTGATGACGATCAGTACGATTTGTTTACCCTTGCAACCGAAGTGGAGCGTCGATGCGATCGCTCTCATCGCCGAACCGTAAGCGAGCTAAAGTTCCGATGCTGCGACGACCGGATTCGTCCAGCGTCGGAATTTCTTGCCGCGGAAGTGCCGGGGCAAGTGGATCACCTTCGACAACGACGCAAATTAATGTGACCGTAGCTTGACAGAGGCGTCCTATGCATAGAATAGAGGCGTCTCGATGACGGGAAACGAAATCCCGGCTGCACGGAGGCGAATCAGGCTCAGCCGGATTCTCGCTGTGCCGTTGTTCGTCTGTCTGCTTCTGTCCCCGCGCCTTCCCGGGCAAACTGCCGCCCCATCTGCCGATGAAGCCAGGACCGGCACATTGACCAATTTGCATTCAGACAAGCGCGTGGTCCAGAACGGACGCTGGTTCCTGGTGCGCGAGTTCACAGTGGACTTTGCAGTTCGGGACTCGGTGACCTACTGCGGCGAGATCACTACCACCGATGCTACCGAGGCCCATGATCTGCTCGACAGCACCGGCCAGGTGGTCTCGGTCATCGAGAAGGGTAAAGACCTCTACATCACGCTCAAGAGTGGCCGCCGAATCAGGGCCCACCGGCTAAGCGGTGACAAGTGCCCGGTCGGGCATAGCTAATCCGCGGTGCAGATGCGCCACTTCCCAACAAGCCCAAGACTCAGGGTTGCGACCGCCGGCTGGAGATCAGTTGGAGGTCGCATTGCTCGCAGCATAATAAGTTGATCCTCCAGATCGGTTTCTCCTTGACAGCTTAGGGGAGCTGGGGTAACCTCCTAACTAGTTTAGGAGAACCCTTGACCGAGCAGGCTCAACTTCTTCCCGGCACTCTCGATCTCCTCATCCTGAGGGCGGTCTCGCTCGGTCCACTGCATGGTTACGGCGTTCTTCTGCGTATCGGACAGATCTCGGGCAATGCACTTCTTATCGAACAGGGTGCGCTCTATCCCGGCCTGTTTCGCCTGGTTCGTCAAGGACTGCTCAAGGCGAACTGGGGCACGTCTGAGAACAATCGCCGCGCCAAGTTTTACGAACTCACCGTCGCAGGCCGCAAGCGCCTGCGCGAGGAAACCGCGAGCTGGAATCGGCTGGTGACGGCCATCGGCTCTGCGCTTGCCGCACAACCGGAGGAAGTATGAAACTGATGGGCTCGCTTCGCATTCGTCTCGCCACCGTTTTTCGTAGTTCGCAGATAAACAGCGAGATGGAGGATGAGCTCAGTTCACATATCCAGCACCGCGCAGACGATCTGGAACGTTCCGGCATGGATCGCGCCGAGGCCGAACGTCGCGCGCGCATCGAGTTTGGCGGCCGCGAGAAGTTCAAAGAGGAATGCCACGAAGCGCTCGGAGGAAACTTCGTCGAGAGTCTTATCCAGGACCTGCGTTACGCTGTCCGCGTGCTGCGCAAGTCTCCCGGATTCACCATCGCCGCGGTTTTGACGCTGGCCTTGGCCATCGGCGCAAATGCCATTGTGTTTAGTGTGATGAATGCTTTTATCCTGCGCCCCCTCAATGTGCCCCAGGCGCAAAGCCTCTACGCGCTCTGGCGCCCGGATGTAAGCGACGCGCACGAATCGTATCCTGACTATCTCGATCTGCGCGATCGCAATCGCAGCTTTGACGGTCTAATAGCCTGGAACATGGTTGAGGCCGGGCTCGACACAGGCCACGATCCATCCGACGTCTGGGTCTACGAAACCAGCGGAAACTACTTCGACGCATTACGCCTTCAGCCGTATCTTGGCAGTTTCTTCCACGCCTCCGATGAGCACGGCCCGAACAGCGCTCCGTATGCCGTGCTCACCCACGCGTATTGGCATACTCATTTTCGGAATGATCCTGGCGTGGTGGGCCGTGTCGTCAAGCTGAACAAGCATCCTTTTACCATCCTCGGTGTAGCGCCGCCGGAGTTCCACGGAACCATATTGTTTTTCAGTCCCGATTTTTTTGTCCCGATCGTGAACCACGGCCAGCTCGCGCAGGATGACCTGAACGCGCGCGGGAGCCGTTGGGTCTTCATGGTGATGGGGCATCTGAAGCCGGGAGTCAGTCCGGCGCAGGCGACCGCCGATCTGAACTCGGTTGGCTCCTACCTTGAAGAGGCCTATCCCAAAGACGATGGCAAAATGCGCTTTACCTTGGCGCGCCCAAGCCTCTACGGCGACTATCTTGGGCGTCCGGTACGGGCATTCATGACGGGATTGATGGTGCTGGCGGGACTGATTCTGCTGGCTGCATGTGCCAACCTGGGCAGCCTGTTTGCCGCGCGTGCTGCCGACCGTTCCCGCGAAGTTGCCCTGCGGCTCGCGCTGGGATCGACGCGCAGGCGCATTCTGCGGCAGCTCTTCACCGAAGCCGTGCTGATTTCGCTGGTCGGAGGGGCGGTGGGACTCTGCGGCAGCGTACTGCTGTTACGCGGGCTGAGCGCGTGGCAGCCATTTGCCAGATGGCCGATCCATTTGGCGGTGAACCCGGACGCAAATGTGTATGCAGTAGCTCTGTTGCTGACGTTAGCCAGCGGCTTCCTCTTTGGCGCGGTCCCGGTGAGACAGGTACTTCGCACCAATCCGTATGAGGTCGTCAAGTCAGGATCGACCGGCAGAATTGGGCGGCGGATTACCGTCCGGGAAGTGTTGCTTGTTGTGCAAATTGCCATCTGTGCTGTGCTGGTCACTTCCTCGATGGTCGCGGTGCGTGGACTGGCGCGCTCGCTGCACAACGACTTCGGATTCGAGCTGCAGAACATAATGATGGTAGATACAGACCTGAGCATGGCAGGGTACAGCGGCGATAAAGTGCCCCCGATGCAGAGACGCATGATCGATGCTCTACAGGCAATTCCGGGTGTAGAGTCTGTGGGATTGGCCGATACGGTGCCATTAGGTGAGGGCCAGAACGGCACGACGGTCTTCACCGACAATACCTCAGATCTGAGGTCATCGAACGCTGCCGCTGAACCCATTCTGTTTAAGGTCTCTCCCGAATACCTCCGCGCGGCGGGCACAGCCTTGTTGTCGGGGAGGATTTTTACATGGCATGACGATAAAGATTCCCCGCGTGTAGCCATAGTGAATCGCGAATTTACGCGCAGAATCTTCGGCTCTCCAACCAAGGCGATCAGCCGATATTTCAAGATGCCGGACGGAACGCGCATTGAAGTGGTGGGCATTGTGGAAGACGGAAAATATGGCAGCCTCACCGAAGATCCGCAGCCCGCGATGTTTCTTCCCATACTGCAATCGCCCTCCAGCTCGACATGGCTTGTGGTGCGCTCGAACCGCGATCCGCAGCAATTGGCGGCGGCTATAAGGAGCACACTGCGGCAACTGGACGCTGGGCTGCCTTTTTACATTCAAACGCGGTACAAGACGCTGGATATAACGCTGTTCGGTCCGCGCATGGCGACGATTGCGCTTGGGGTGCTGGGCGTGATGGGCGGGTTGCTATCGATCACCGGCATCTTCGGAATGGCCGCCTACTCGGTCAGCAAGCGGCTGCGGGAATTGGGAATTCGTATCGCTCTCGGCGCACAACGGAGTGAAGTATTGCAGGCAGCGTTGGGACGGCCATTCAAATTGCTGGCTTGGGGTTCGATAGCAGGATTGATTCTGGGAGTTCTGGCGAGTCGGGTACTGGCGTTCGTCGTGTACCAGGCAACCCCCCGCGATCCGCTCGTATTGGGTGGTGCTGTTCTAGCTATGTCGTTGCTGGGGTTATTGGCCACCTGGATCCCAGCGCAGCGCGCACTGCGAATTGATCCCTTGCGACTCTTGCGCGAGGAGTGAATTTGCTCAACTCTTCCACATCATTGTGCGACAGTGACGCGCGATCTGCCGGTCCTCCTGACTGGCGACAATAGATACTCCGACCGCGCTGCCGCTGTCCGAAATCGCCCCCTGGTTCGCCTGGTTCCTTTGCTCGTCGATCAGAATGCCGAGGAAACGCAGCCCCTCGCAAACTCCGCTGCGCACACGGGCGCTGTGCTCGCCAATGCCCCCAGCGAAGATCAGCATATCGAGTCCGCCGAGCACCGCGGCGTAAGCTGCAACTACCTTGCGAATCGACAGGCAAAACACTTCGATCGCGAACCCCGCGTCAAGGTTTCCTTGATCCGCCGCGGTTTGGAGCTGGCGCATGTCGCCCGTTCCGCCGGAGAGCGCCGCCAAGCCGGCATCACGGTTCAAGAGCGTTTCCAGAGAGTCGGCGTCCATCCCCTTCGCGCGCTGCAAGTACAGGAATACTCCGGGATCGAGATCACCGGTCCGGGTCGCCATCGGGATACCTCCGGTAGGCGTCAATCCCATACTCGTGTCGACCGAGCGTCCATCCTTCACGGCGGCCAGGCTGGCGCCGCTGCCGAGGTGTGCCATGACCGTGCGGCTGGGAAGTTTGTCGCCAAGTTGGTGAACAATCGATTCGTACGACAGGCCGTGAAACCCGTAACGGCGGATACCTTCGTCGAACAACTGTCGCGAAAGAGGAAACCTGGCTGCCGTCTCCGGCATAGTGCGGTGAAAAGCAGTGTCGAAGCAGGCAAACTGAGGTACATCGGGATAACTCTGCTCCGCCTCCGAAATGAGCTGAATCGCCATGGGAATATGCAGCGGCGCGAAGTGAACACAAGCCTGCAACTCCGCGACTACAGCCGGAGTGATTCGTTGGTGTTGCACCAGCCGAGGCCCTCCATGCACCACCCGATGTCCGATGGCATAAGGCTTACCCGGCGAAAGCTCGTCCAGCCAGCGAGCGGCGTGGCTCAGCGCATCGTGCCGCGATGCGAAGCTAACGTTCTCGGAGCGCAGCTTCTTGCCGACAGCGTCCTTCACCTCCAGCGTGCCGCTACTCTGGCCGATGCCGTCGGCCAGTCCGTCCAGTAGCACTTGCTCATCGCCGCTCTGCTCCGCATACAAACCGAACTTCAGAGATGAAGATCCCGTGTTGATCACCAGTATGCATTCCTCAGACATGAAGCAGACCTGCTTTCTGCGGCGCGAAGATCCTCGTGCTCCATCACTCTACCGCATCTCGACGCCGTCGCAGGCAGTGTCTAATGCGACCTGTTTGTAGCGATACTGAAGCAGAAGACTGCTACTCTTGACTCAGGAAACAAATAGGAGTCGCTTTTCGAAGCCCTACAGCGCCCGAATGAATCTTAACCAGAACCACCGCTGACCAGCGCAGGAGTCGCTTGTGACACCCACAGCCCAGACCCGACAGAAAGAACATTTAACGGAGCAGACGCTTACGGCCGATGAGCTCCACAATATCGACGAGTATTGGCGCGCCTGCAACTACCTCTGCGCGGGCATGATCTACCTGCGCGACAATCCCCTGCTGAAGGAGCCGCTCCGTTCCGAACACTGCAAGAACCGGCTGCTGGGACATTGGGGCTCTGATCCCGGACAGACCTTCACCTGGGTCCATCTCAATCGCGTCATCCGCAAGTATGACCTGGACATGATTTACATCTCCGGCCCCGGACATGGTGCGCCGGCTGTGATTTCCAACTGCTACCTTGAGGGCACCTATTCAGAGATCTATCCGGAAAAAAGCCTGGACGAGACGGGAATGTTGAACCTATTTCGCGCGTTTTCGTTTCCCGGCCAGCTTGGGAGCCACTGCACGCCCGAGGTCCCGGGATCGATTCACGAAGGCGGCGAGCTGGGCTACAGCATTTCGCACGCGTTTGGTGCGGCATTTGATAATCCTGACTTGATCGTCAGCGTGGTGGTTGGGGATGGTGAATCCGAAACTGGACCGCTGGCAACGTCCTGGCACTCGAACAAATTCCTCAATCCGATTCGTGATGGGGCGGTGTTGCCCATCCTTCATCTGAACGGCTACAAGATCGCAAACCCAACCGTGCTGGCCCGCATTACTCCGGAGGAGTTGGAAGCCTTGTTCCAGGGGTATGGCTGGACGCCGCATGTGGTTGAGGGCGACGATCCTGAATTGATGCACCAGCAGATGGCCCGAACCGTTGAGGACTGCATTCAGCAGATCCGCGCGATTCAGCAGGAGGCGCGCAGCTCAGGCAAGGCTGAGCGGCCGCGTTGGCCGATGATCATCCTGCGTTCGCCTAAGGGCTGGACCGGGCCCAAGGAAGTGGACGGGCACCGAGTGGAAGGTTTCTGGCGCGCTCATCAGGTGCCGGTGCTGGATGTAAAGACCAACCCCGAGCATTTGCAAATCGTGGAACGGTGGATGCGAAGCTATCGTCCGGAAAAACTTTTCGACGAGCGGGGAACGCTCAGGGCGGAATTGCGAGACTTGCCGCCCAGTGGCGACCGCCGCATGAGCGCCAATCCTCATGCCAACGGTGGCAAGCTACGCAAGGCGCTCGACATGCCCGACTTCCGGAAATATGAAGTTCCCATCGATACGCCGGGAACGAAGTCCGCCTCGCCCACCGAAAATCTGGGCAAGTTTCTTCGAGACGTAATGCGACGCAATATGAATAGCTTCCGCATGTTCAGTCCGGACGAGAATGCGTCGAACAAATTGCAGGACGTTTACGAGGCAAGTCTGAAGACGTGGATGGCTGAGATCAAGCCGGAGGACGCTGACGGTACCGACATTGCTCCCGATGGCCGCGTGATGGAGATGCTGAGCGAACACACCCTGGAAGGCTGGCTCGAGGGCTACCTGCTGACCGGACGCCACGGCTTGTTGAACACTTATGAGGCGTTCGCCCACATCATCGACTCCATGTACAACCAGTACGCGAAATGGCTGGAGAAGTCCAAGCTGGAACTCAGATGGCGAGCCTCTATCTCGTCTCTCAACCTGCTGATCTCGTCACTGGTTTGGCGCCAGGACCACAACGGGTTCACGCACGAAGATCCCGGCTTCCTCGACGTGGTCAGCAACAAAAGCGCGACCCTGACGCGCATCTATCTTCCTCCCGATGCGAACTGCCTGCTGAGTGTGGCCGACCACTGCTTGCGCAGTGTCGACTATGTGAATGTGATTGTCTCCGACAAGCAGGACCATCTGGTCTATCTGGACATGAACGACGCAGTCACCCATTGCACTAAAGGCATCGGTATCTGGGACTGGGCGAGCAACGACGCTGGAGCCGAGCCGGACGCAGTGGTTGCCAGCGCGGGAGACATCCTCACACAGGAAGCGTTGGCCGCCGTTGCGATTCTGCGAGAGAACCTACCCGATCTGAAGATCCGATTTGTGAATGTCGTCGACCTGTATCGCCTGCAACCGGCTTCCGAGCATCCTCACGGGCTGACCGATCGCGACTTCGACTCGCTTTTCACTACGGACAAGCCGGTTATCTTCAATTTCCATGGATATCCCTGGCTCATTCACAAATTCACCTATCGCCGGACAAACCACCAGAACATTCACGTGCGTGGATACATGGAGCGGGGAAACATCAATACTCCGCTGGAACTGGCGATTCGTAACAAGGTCGACCGCTTCCACCTCGCCATCGATGTTATTGACCGCGTGCCGCGATTGCAGGGTGCTGCCGAACATCTGAAAGAGTGGCTCAAGGGCCAGATCATCGAAAGCATCAACTACGCCTACACGGAAGGAATCGACAAGCCGGAGATCAGAAACTGGACTTGGCCGTCGCCCAAGTAGATGAGGAGCAGCCACACAGGCAGGAACGCCGCTGCGCAATTGCATTTGAAGCTATAAATGGTGCCGAGAGGGGGACTCGAACCCCCACAACCCTTTCGGGTCTGCGGATTTTAAGTCCGCTGCGTCTGCCAGTTCCGCCATCCCGGCCTGGATGCGAGTGACCACCGCAGAGCTACGAGTCGCACGAGCGTCTCGTACCCTGCCGCGCCGCCTACCCGAATCATATTTGCTGTCTGCGGCAGCCGCAAATCGACGCCCGGTCTTCCCGCTACTCGGTTTGTGAGATTCAGGCAAATATCGCGCCAATCACATATCGTTGTGATTTCTTTCACAGCTTCCTGTGCTCGTCATAACAGACACTGTTTCCATGTGCAGTACCGCAGCCGTTGTTTGCGGCAAGCCGCCGCATTCGCTCGCGCAAACACTTTTCTCGAGGTCTATGCATGGATAGCGCACTCCTGATTCACCGCCTGCAGTTTGCCTTCACGGTCACCTATCACTACCTGTTCCCGCAGTTGACCATGGGGCTGGCGCCGCTGATCGTGATCCTGAAAACCATTGCGCTCAAGACGGGCGACGAGCGCTACGACCAGGCTGCCCGCTTCTGGGCCAAAATCTTCGGCATCAACTTCGTCATCGGCGTAGTGACTGGAATTCCCATGGAATTCCAGTTCGGCACCAACTGGTCGCACTTCTCGCGCTTCGCCGGCGGCGTCATTGGGCAGACGCTGGCCATGGAGGGCTGCTTCGCTTTCTTTCTGGAATCGACCTTCCTCGGGCTATTCCTATACGGCGAGAAGCGCCTGAGCAAAGGCCTGCACTGGTTCTCAGCGCTGATGGTCTTCCTGGGCTCGTGGATGTCAGGCTACTTCATCGTTGCGACCGACGCTTGGATGCAGCATCCGGTCGGTTATGCGCGCGTTGCCGACGGCTCCGTACAACTCACCAGCTTCTGGAAGCTGGTGCTGAATCCCTGGGCGTGGTGGCAGTACGCGCACAACATGAGCGGCGCGGTCATTACGGGAGCGTTCGTGATGGCCGCTGTCGGCGCGTTTTATCTACTCAGCGAGAAGCACATCGAGCAGGGGCACATCTTCGTGCGCGTGGGCGTGATTGCTGCGCTGTTCGTAAGCCTCGTCCAAATCGTGCCGACGGGCGATGCGCAGGGCCGTATGCTGGCGCGCAATCAGCCGGTGACGCTGGCGGCCATGGAAGCTCTCTGGGATACGCAACCCGGAGCTCCGCTGGTCATTCTGGGCCAGCCCGATATTGCGGCGCAACGGATCGACAACCCCATCGTCATTCCCAAGATGTTGAGCTTCCTGACATGGCAAAGTTGGGGCGCCGAAGTCAAAGGCCTCAACTCAGTGCCAAAGCAAGACTGGCCGGAGAACATTCCGCTGCTCTATTACACCTACCACATCATGGTAGGACTGGGGACGATCTTCATTGCCGTGAGCGTGGTAGCGACATTTCTCCTATGGCGCAAGAAGCTCTATCAGGCGCGCTGGATGTTGTGGATTCTGCTGTTGAGCTTTCCGTTCCCCTACATCGCCAACACCGCGGGATGGATGACCGCCGAGTTCGGCCGCCAGCCGTGGCTGATCTACGGAGTGCTGCGCACGGTTGACGGCTACTCCAAGATGGTATCGGCCGGCAACGCCTGGTTCAGCTTCCTGGGATTCCTGGGGATGTACACCCTACTTTCCATCCTCTTCCTTTTCCTGGTGCGGCGCGAGATCGAGCACGGTCCAGAGCCGGTTGTGCCGCCGCAGTTGCGTGAACAAATCGATGCGGCGCGTTTGAATCCCCTGGAGGTGCGATAGCCATGTCAACCATCTGGTTCATGATCGTAGCGGTAATGGTCGCCATTTACGTTGTGCTCGACGGCTTCGATCTGGGCGCGGGCGCGGTCCATCTCTTCATCGCCAAGGATGACGCAGAGCGGCGCACCGTGATTCGCGCTATCGGTCCCGTGTGGGACGGTAATGAAGTGTGGCTGCTGGCCGCGGGCGGCACGCTGTACTTCGCCTTTCCGCAGCTTTACGCCTCCGGCTTCAGCGGCTTCTATCTGCCGCTGATGATGGTGCTGTGGTTGCTGATGCTCCGCGCCATCGGCATCGAGTTTCGCACTCACATTCAGGAGCGGCTGTGGCAAGGCTTCTTCGACACCATCTTTGGAGTGTCGAGCATCCTGCTGGCGATCTTCTTCGGCGCTGCGCTGGGCAATGTGGTGCGCGGCGTCCCGCTGAACGCCGAAGGCTACTTCTTCGAGCCCCTATGGACCAACTGGCGCGTGGGCGCGCAGAACGGCATCCTCGATTGGTACACCGTCATGTGCGGCGTCATCGCGCTGGTCACGCTGGTGGTACACGGATCGCTATATCTGGCGACCAAGACCGAGGGCACGTTGAATTATCGCGCGCGCAAAGTGGCGTCGTGGTTCTGGCCAGTTCAGGTGCTGCTGACGATCTTCAGCTTGATCGCGACGGTGTATGCCGTGCCGCACATTCTGGAGAACTACACGCGCTGGCCGATCGGATTTCTCGTGCCGGCGCTGGTCATCGGCAGCCTGGTGTACATGTATTTCGCGCACTCCAGACGGCGAGAGAAGGGCGCGTTCCTGGCATCTTGCGTTTACATCATTGCCATGTTGGTGGGAGCGGTCTTCGCGCTCTATCCTAACGTGCTGCCCGCAAGCACCGGCGCGCAGTACAACCTGACCATCTATAACAGCGCCGCCGGCGCACATGGGTTGAGCGTCGGCTTCGTGTGGTGGAGTATCGGGATGGTCCTCGCGGCGGGGTATTTCATCTTCGTCTATAGGATGTTCCGCGGGAAGGTAAGGCTGGAGGAAGGCAGCGAGCACGGGTACTGAGGCGGGGAAGGGAAGTGCAGCCGGCGGTCGCGTCGAAATAAGTCGACGATAACGGACCTTCGTCTTCGCTCTACATGCCTACATTTCCACTTCCTGCAACACCGGCTTGGGCGGGGGAATGGTGTGCAACGCCTCAACCATGGCATCGGCGAACTCGCTGGTTCCGGCTGTGCCACCTACGTCGCGCGTGACGTGCTTCCTCTCGCCGTATACCTTCTCCAGTGCCAGGCGAATGTGGTTAGCGGCATTCTCTTCGCCTAAGTGACGCAGCATCAAAATCCCCGAGCGCAACACAGCCGTCGGGTTGGCAATATCTTTTCCCGCAATGTCTGGTGCTGATCCATGGACCGCTTCGAAGATGGCGCATTCGTGTCCGAAGTTTGCTCCAGGGACCAACCCGAGTCCGCCAACGAAAGCTGCGCACAGGTCAGAGATGATGTCGCCGTAGAGGTTCTCCAGCAGCAGCGTGTCGTACTGATAGGGATTCATCACGAGTTGCATGCAGGTGTTGTCGACAATGTGCTCGCCGTAGGTGATCTCAGGATAGCCTTTGGAAACGTCGCGCGAGCAGCGGATAAACAGCCCATCCGACAACTTCATGATGTTGGCTTTGTGAATGGCGTGGATCTTTTTGCGACCGGCTCTGCGGGCGTACTCGAAGGCGAACTTGGCGATGCGCGTGGAAGCTTTCTCGGTGATGATCTTCAGGCTTTCGACCACTCCGGGCACAACTTCGTGCTCGATTCCGGAGTACAGGCCTTCGGTATTCTCGCGAACGACGACTAGATCGACACCGGGGTAACGCGTAGGGACTGCGGGCAGATTGCGGATCGGACGAAAGTTGGCAAACAGCTCGAACTGCCTGCGCAGAGCGACGTTGATGCTGGAAAAGCCCCCGCCGATGGGCGTAGTCACCGGCCCTTTCAACCCGATGTGCGTACGCTCAATGGACTCGGTCAGCTCTCTTGGGATGTACTCGTGATACTTCTCAAAGGCTTCAGCGCCGGCCGCGAAGCTCTCCCATTCGAACTTGACGCCGGTAGCTTCCAGGATGCGAACGCTGGCGTTGACGACCTCAGGGCCGATACCATCGCCGGGAATTAGGGTGACTTTATGCGAAGATGACATGGCCTTAGGTTCTCTATTCCTGCTAGAACTCAGTTGAAAAAACGCAAACCCAGCACATCCGAATCGGAAGGCATACCTCAATTGCGGACGCGCCGATCACAATTCCTCTTTACCGCTTATCCATCGGCACATAGTGATTGGGATAGGCCGGGCCGTGATAGTCGGCACGCGGTCGGATCAGCCGATTGTCGTTCAGTTGCTCGATCACATGCGCGGTCCAACCTGACACGCGCGACACCGCGAATACTGGCGTGAACAAGTCGATGTCGATGCCCAGTGTGTGATACGTGGAGGCAGAATAAAAATCGACATTGGCATTGAGCTTGCGATCGGCAACGATGAACTCTTCGATCTTGCGCGAGATCTCGAACCACTTGGCATCGCCGCTGGACTTGCCTAAATCCTCCGACATCTTGCGCAAGTGCGTGGCGCGCGGATCTTCAGTGTGATACACGCGATGCCCGAAGCCGGGAACTTTTTTCTTCTGCGCCAGCATGCCTTTGATGTAGTCCACCGGGTCGGCGCCCGAGGCATCGATGGCCTCCAGGATGCGAAAGACGGCTTCGTTGGCGCCGCCGTGCAGCGGCCCTTTGAGTGCGCCGATCGCCGCGGTGACGGCCGAGTGCATATCGCTGAGCGTCGCCGCTACCACGCGCGCCGCAAACGTCGAGGCGTTCAGCTCGTGGTCGGCGTGGAGGATCAGCGCGACGTCAAGGGCATGTTCCGCAATGTCGCTGGGAAGCTCGCCGTTCAGCATGTACAGGAAATTGCCGGCGTGCGACAGCGAGCGGTCCGGCTCAACCAGCGGCTTGCCCTTGCGGATGCGATCATAGGCGGCGACAACATAGGCCAGCTGCGCGGTAATGCGAATCGCTTTGCGCACGTTGGCTTCGTGGTCGTTCACCTTCTCTTCCGGGTCGTAGTACGACAGGGCCGAGACGATGGTCCGCAACACATCCATGGGCAGCGCGTGCTTGGGTGCTTGCCGCAACAGGCTGATGATCGACGCATCCAGCTTGCGTTCGCGCGCCAGATTCAGTTTCAGCTCGTTAAGCTCGGAGCGGTTGGGCAGCCGTCCGAACCACAGCAGATAACAAACCTCCTCGAAGGTGGAATGGTCGGCTAACTCGTGGATGTCGATGCCGCGATAGGCGAGCACGCCCAGGTCGCCATCGATGTAACAGATGCCGGAATTTGCAGCGGTAATGCCTTCCAGTCCCTTAGGGCCTTGCACCGTCGTCGACATGAATACCTCTCGCGGTCCCCGACCGCCGTGGATGTGGTCGCACTTCAGTCACGACCGTCACTTTGAACTGTAACTTACTTTTATACTCCGCGGGTTTCGCATCGTCTATCGCAGGGCGGAGAACACTGGCCGCACCGCTCGCCCGTAAGTGGCGCGCTGAGTCGCGACTTGCTTTTCCGTCCCGCCCAAACATGCATCCGTAGGACAGCTCCTACCATTCGTCACTCGCCTGCTCACCACCGCGCCTGTGCTACAGTCCAAGCTCTCCGAAGAATCCGTGGGGCGAGCCGCGATTTCTGCGGGCGGATTCGCCGCCGGAATTTACTCCATATAAAGAGAGGTAAGTTCGATGAGCAAGCTTCGCTTCCTGCTGTTGCTTCCATGTGTGTTGTGGCTGGCTGCCATCGGCAGCGCGCAGTCGACGCAGTTGGATCTTCCATTGCAAAGCCAGGCCGCGCGGGTGACGCAAACCATCGGTATTACCGACATCACCGTGAATTATCATCGCCCGCTGGTGAATGGACGCAAGATCTGGGGCGACCTGGTGCCCTATGGACAGGTCTGGCGAGCCGGCGCCAATCTCAACACCACCATCACGTTTGCCAACGACGTCACGGTTGAAGGCCAGCCGCTGGCGGCCGGGACCTATGGGCTGCACATGATCCCCAATCAGGACCAGTGGACGATCATCTTTTCCAGGATGCATACGGCATGGGGCAGCTTCAGTTACAAGGAATCCGAAGACGCACTGCGCATCAACGTGAAGCCGCAGACGGCGGAGTTCCACAACGCCCTGGCCTATGACTTCGACCAGCTTCAGCCTTACTCCGCCGTAGTGGTGATGAGTTGGGACAAGGTCGCGGTGCCGTTCAAAGTTTCGGTCAACGTCAACAAGATTGTGGATGCGAGCCTGAACAACCAGCTCCGCGGGCTGTCGCAATACACCTGGGACGGTTGGGACGATGCCGCCACCTACATGGTCGACAACAAGATGGACCTGAACGAGGCGCTGAAGTACGAAGACAATTCCATCGGCAACGAAGACCGGTTCGAAAACGAGATGACGAAGTCGCGAATTCTGGCAGCCTTGGGCCAGAAGGCCGAGGCGGAGCAGGCGAAACAGAAGGCGCTGTCCCTGGGCAACGCGCAGCAGCTCTACGGCTATGGCCGTCAGTTGCAGCGCGAGGGAAAGCAGCAGGAAGCTTTTGCGGTCTTCAAATCGGCGGCTGACAAATATCCAGATAATTGGCTTTCGCACGCCGGGCTGGCGCGCATCGCCTGCGGCGCGCGCAATTATCCAGACGCGACCAAGCAGATGCAGTTGGCGCTGGCCAGCGCTCCCGATAATGCCAAGTCTGGAGTTGAGAGCCTGGTGAAGCGGCTGCAAGCACAGCAGGACATCAACAAGTAGATCCTCGCGGTCGCGTGTGTGCCCCGTTCTGTCATCCTGAGCGGAGTCGAGAGCCTGCCCTGAGCTTGCCGAAGGGGACTTGCTTTTCTCCACTCCCAAGCCAGGGCGGGGCATCCCGCGTCCATGTTCCCCTGAAAGCCAGCTCTCGCTGGCTGTATCATAGCCATCGTTCTGCAAATCAATAGAGGATGCCACATTGGTCCGAACGAAGAGGTTATGAACCCAGGAAAATGGTTTTACTTGATCGCGATACTCGCGACTGCATTTTATGGACTGCTCGCATTGGCCCAGGCTCCCCCTGCGCAAAACCTGGCCGGCGACTGGCGCGGGACTTTGGGCGCCGGGGCAACATCGTTGCCGCTGGTGCTTCATCTCACCACCGCGCCCGATGGAAAGCTGAGCGCCACACTGGATAGCCCATCGCAAGGCGGCTACGGAATCCCGGGAAGCAATGTGCAGATCAGCGGATCGAACTTCAGCTTTGAAGTGCCTTCGGTCCACGGCTCTTACACCGGAACCGTGAGCGCCGACGGCAAAACGATTTCGGGCACATGGACACAGGGCAAGTCGCTGCCGCTGGTGTTGAAGCAGACCGCGACCGCAGCCGAGCTGGCGCAGGTGAAGCCGTCTCCCATCGACGGTGACTGGATGGGCGTGCTGAGCACCGGCGACGCTTCCCTCAGGCTCGTATTTCATTTTCACGCAGCGCCCGGAGACAAGATCGACGGCGCTGTAGATTCGCTTGATCAGGGAGCCATGGGGCTTCCGTTCAGCGTGGTAAAACTCGAGGGACGGAGCCTGTCACTCGGCGTTCCCAACGTCGGTGCGATTTATAAAGCAACCCTGAGCGCGGACGGCAACAAGCTCTCCGGAACGTGGGTCCAGCGCAGGGTATTCTCTCTTGATCTGACGCGCGAACTCACGCCGGCGGCTGCCACTGGACCTCAGCCCGCCGAATCTCCTATCGCTCTGAAGGACCTGAAGCCGGTGCTGGACAAGGAATTCGCATCGGTCATCGCAGCGTGGCCCGAGGCG
>Ga0187874_10001897_pt1 | contig 17285 bp, 24 predicted proteins | sample June2016WEW_16_1_3_FD_132993 | JGI IMG/M metagenome (GOLD analysis project Ga0187874, IMG submission 132993) | Peatland microbial communities from SPRUCE experiment site at the Marcell Experimental Forest, Minnesota, USA - June2016WEW_16_150 | ecosystem: Environmental > Terrestrial > Soil >... | reverse complement strand
GAGGATATTGCCCGTCTTGCCAGGGGCATCTCAAAAAGTGTCGGACAGGACGAGACTCCCGAACATGCTGACGAGCCTGCGATAAAACGGAAAAAACAGAAGAAAACCCAGAAAAAAAATACAGAATCCGCTACACATCAGTACCTTGTCCTCGCACTGGTGGTCATATCGGCAGGTATTGGCATCCTTTTTGTCTCCACATCCGCCTCGTACAGTTACATCAACGCATCCGGGAGCCCGTTGTTGATGAATTCTGACTGGCGCGAGTCACTAGACTGGATGGCAAACAACACCCCGGCGACCGGGGTCAACTATTACACGATCTATGACAGAAACAGTTTTACCTATCCTAATTCCTCCTATGGGGTCATGTCCTGGTGGGACTACGGCCACATGATCACCTATATCGCACAACGAATCCCGAACGCGAACCCGTTCCAGGCAGGAGTTGACGGCCCAAATGGCGCAGCGGCCTACTTCATGGCAATAGATGAGCCGACGGCCAATGCAATCCTCGATCATGACGGTACCCGGTACGTGATCACCGATATTGAGATGGATACCGGAAAATTCTGGGCGATGGCAACCTGGTTCAACACCACATTAGCTGGTGCACCCTACCAGATGACTATGCTTGTCCCCGGCCAGACGGATTCCAGCAGTTATGGATCCGCACTCCTCAACGAGAATGCATACTATAATACGATGATCTCACGGCTCCATAACTTTGATGGGTCGATGGCCACGGCAACTGCAGCATATTATGTCGAATATGCAGACCAGAATATTACGCATGTCTCGTACCCGGTTCTTACCAACGCCGAGGCGATGAACGCATCTGCTGCCGCAGCCCGGGCTGCACAGTACAACCAGAACGCCCCGGCCGGCTACCATGCGGATGTACTCAGCCCTTCCATCGTACTGCCGATCACGGATGTTCCTGCCCTGCAGCATTACCGTCTTGTCCATGAATCCCCGACGAGCGAACTCACCACGAACAAGACCGATGTGAAATACGTGAAGATCTTTGAATATGTCAAAGGCGCTCACATAAAGGGATCCGGTATCATCGATATCCCGCTGGTGACAAACACCGGCAGGAACTTCACCTACCGCCAGCAGAGTATTAACGGTGAATTTATTGTTCCCTATTCCACTACGGGTAATCCCTACGATGTAAAAGCCACCGGGAAATACCGGATAGAAGGAACAGACACGACATTTGACGTGCCCGAATCGGCAGTCATGCAGGGCCTGACCATCAATTAATTTTTTTTTTTAGAGGGCTCGCTGTGAGGGAATACCTCTGACGGATCGGAACTGCTTTTTTGTATATCTGCCATAAGGGGGTAAATTTTTTTTTTAATTATGATACTTTCATGCACCAAAAGCACACCCATTGTGTCATGACGGCCGTAATATTTCTATACTGCAATGAACTCATTCTCTAGTATGCTCGCTCAAGAGATCGCCCTTGGCATACGGGTGCGGTATCCCCGCACCGGGACCACCGGTGCCGTGGTCCGGATTGAGCAGGTGGCGGGAAACCAGTTTGCCGAGCTGGACAGCACGCACCTTCTCTATCGTACTGACCTGTTGATCCCTGCAGAACGCACAAAGCAGTCGACCACTGCCATTAAGGAGGACGCGAAAGAAGTGATCCGGCGTGAGCGGGAATTTGCTGCAGGAAGTGAACTCCAGGAAGCCCTGAAAAACATCGACCAGAGCTGTGAAGGCGGGGGCTAATTCCCACGACGGTACTTCAGTATCCGGGATACCGGCTTTTTTCCTTTTTTATTACTTGTTGCCAGTAAAAAAACATCCCGAACCTGTAAAACCAGCCTTTACAGGTTATGTATAAGTATGCCTATTAGAAATAGGATAAGGAGGTTCGATTTTATTTGCATGATGTGACAATACCCAGTGTAAATATCGGGGTGGTGGGCCATGTGGACCACGGGAAAACCACGCTCGTAAATGCGCTCACCGGAACCTGGACGGACCGGCATAGTGAGGAGGTGCGGCGGGGAATATCCATCCGGCTGGGTTACGCGGATGCAACATTCTATAAGTGTGGGAACTGCGAAGGCCCGGATGCATACTCGACAAAGCCGGTCTGCCCGGTCTGCGGCGGAACCGGGACTCCGTTCCGGTCCGTCTCTTTTGTGGATGCACCCGGGCACGAGACCCTGATGGCGACGATGCTTTCGGGTTCGGCACTGATGGACGGGGCGATGCTGGTCATCTCCACCACGGAGAAATGCCCGCAGCCCCAGACAAAAGAGCACCTCATGGCATTGGGGCTTGTCGGCATCAAAAAGATCGTGATCGTCCAGAACAAGATTGACGTCGTCTCCCAGAAAGAGGCGATCGATAATTACCAGCAGATTAAGGCATTCGTGAAAGGAACCGTTGCCGAGAGCGCCCCCATCATCCCGGTCTCAGCCCAAAAAGGTATCAACATGGGAGCACTGGTGCAGGCATTGGACCAGACCATTCCCGAGCCGGTCCGCGACCCCTCAGCCGAGCCGGTGATGCTTGTTGCCCGCTCATTTGACATTAACAAACCCGGCTGCAACTGGAAGGAGGTAAAAGGAGGTGTTGTCGGAGGGTCTCTTATCCGGGGCATCCTCCGCGAAGGCGATGCTATTGAGATCCGGCCCGGCAGGCAGACGCAGATCGAGAACCGAATCAAGTGGATCCCGATCATCACAGAAGTTACCTCCATCAACGCTGGTACAAAAACTGTAAAAGAAGCGACACCGGGGGGGCTTCTCGGTGTCGGGACCAAACTTGACCCGGCGCTCACCAAAAGCGATGCACTGGCCGGTCAGGTCGTCGGCCATGTCGGGAAACTGCCCCCGGTATGGGATAAGATCAAATGCCAGGTCACTCTGATGGAACGGGTCGTGGGAGCAACGAGCGAACTTGTCATTGAACCCCTAAAATACAACGAACCGCTCATGCTTTCCGTCGGTACCGCGGTCACGGTGGGTGTAGTCACAAGCACAAAGAAAGAGGCAGTCGAAGTGCAGCTGAAGCGTCCGGTCTGCGCAGAGCAGGGAGCCCGGATCGCTATCAGCCGGCAGGTGGGAGCACGCTGGCGGTTAATCGGAATGGGTGTCCTCAACGAGTGAAAGTCCTGCTGGACGCTAACGCGCTCATGATGCCGGCGCAGTTTAAGATCGATCTTTTCAGTGAGATCCGCGAGCTGCTCGGTAGTTTTGAACCGGTGGTGCTTCCCGGCGTGGTGCAGGAACTGGCCGGGCTGTCCCGGGCAAAAGGCAATGATGGCGCCGCGGCCCGGCTCGGGCTTGCGCTTACGGGGCAGTGCACGGTTGCGGAAGGCACCGGTTCATTCATTCCGGTGGACGATCAGGTTATTGCCTGGGCCACAGACAACGGGGGTCTGGTGGTGACCAACGACCGCCGGGTCAGGGACGCGCTGCTCGCACAGGGTATCGGGGTTATATCCATGAGAAAACAGAAAAAACTTGAGATATTGCGAAGGTAGGCGGGTTATGTATTACAAGATGATGCTGGAAGACAAAGTCAGGGTGCCCCCCACCCGGCTTGGCGAAAAACTGGAAAAGGTCCTTCTGGATGTCCTTCAGGAGCAGCTCGAAGGGAGTATCGATAAGGAACTCGGGATCTTTATCGCTGTCACAAAAGTTGAAGACGTCGGTGAGGGCGAGATCGTACCCGGTGACGGCGGCGTGTATTACGATGTGAAATTTGAGGGGCTCGTACTCCGGCTCTCCCTGCAGGAAGTTATTGAGGGGCTCGTTGTGGAGACCACGAGTTTCGGGGCATTCGTAAGCCTTGGGCCCATCGATGCCATGCTGCACGTGAGCCAGATCTCGGACGAGTACATCAACTTCGATGAGAAGAACGCCCGGCTCATCTGCCAGGAATCCAAACGCTTCATCGGAGTCGGCGATATTGTCAGGGTCCGCGTGGTAACGCTCTCCTTAAACGAGCGCGAGCCGCGGGACAGCAAAATAGGGCTCACCATGCGGCAGGCCGGCCTTGGCACAGCGCTCTGGCTCGAAGAGGAGATCGAAAAGGAGAAAGAGAAAGCGGCCGCCGGTGTTACGAGCGCCCCCAAGGAGAAGCCCGTGAAGGCCAAAGGCAAGAGGAAAGAAAATGCCGCCGATGAATAAGAAAAAACAGGGTAAAGTCTGCCGGGAATGCCACCGGGTGGTTGAAGGCGAGAACTGCGTGATCTGCGGAACGGCAAATTTAAGCGATGACTGGTCGGGCTATCTTGTCATCATCGACCCGGAAAATTCCGACGTGGCAAAACGGATGAATATCAAGCTTCCCGGACGTTATGCGTTAAAGGTTCGCTAAAATGCTCGTGCTTCCCAAAGAGTCGCGCAAACTCTTCAAGGGCCCCTTCGGAATACTCCACCGGGATATCAGCACGGTGCTCCCGGAACTTGCCGGGCGTACGGTCTATACGGTGGGGGATGTTGTTACCCACACCCTGCAGAAAAACGGGATCACCCCCTCAATCGCCGTGGTGGACGGCCAGACAATGCGTTCACCATGCAGCCGGATGCCGGAGTTCTCCGGTGAATGTATCCGTGTAGAAAACCCGGCCGGCACCATCACCGATGATCTGGTCAAAGCGCTTACCTACGCGATTAACCATACTCCTGTTACCATCATGGTCAATGGAGAGGAAGACCTTGCCGTGATCCCGCTGGTGATCGCCGCACCGGAAGCAGCAGTCGTGCTCTATGGCCAGCCGCATAAAGGGATCGTGCTCCGCACGATTGATGCCGGAGCAAAAGCCGCCGCACAAGAACTTCTCGGGCTGTTTGTCCGGGTCGGCGCATAATCTTAAAAAAACAGGATATTTTCCCCTTTTTTGATTTTTGAGGCGTATTCTGTTCTTTTCTAAAAGCAGGGTTCTGGTTTTAAATAACACGGTTTCCAATAATTACAGGATATCGATGGACTTTAAAATCGAGAGCGATAAAAGGAATGAACTTTTATCACGGAGAGAGATTCAGTTTACTCTCACATACGATGGCGCTACACCCTCCCGCATGCAGATCATCGGCAAACTGTGCGCATTGCTCAATACAAAAGAGCCACAGGTTGTTCTTGACAGTCTGAAAAGCAATTTTGGCAAGACTGTAGTCACCGGCAAGGCGCGTGTGTACGATACTGAAGATGCAAAGAAGAAGACCGAACGCCCGTACTTGTCCGCACGCGGCATGCCCAAGCCCAAAGAGGAAGGAGCGGCATAAGCATGGCAGCAGCAAAGAAAGCAGCAGTAAAAGGGCCGTCACGCAGTGCGTTCTTCAAGGTTGAAGGTGAAAAAGTCACCACCACCAAGAAGTACTGCCCCCGCTGCGGCCCCGGCGTCATGATGGCCGACCACAAGGATCGTGTTGCCTGCGGAAAGTGCGGATACACAGAATTCAAGAAATAAACGCTGATGCCTGCATTTGGGCAGATACTTGGCATTGAGGGGACAGCCTGGAACCTCAGTGCTGCTCTTTTTGACCGTAATCTTCTCGCGCTGTATTCGCACCCGTATTTACCTGCCCACGGTGGTATTCACCCGCGCGAGGCGGCACAGCACCACGCGTCGGTGATAAAAGAAGTCATCTCCTCGGTTCTCGAAGATCCGGAGAAAGTTACCGGGATTGCCTTCTCGCAGGGGCCGGGGCTTGGACCCTGCCTGCGGACGGTGGCAACGGCTGCACGCTCGCTTGCACTGGCCCTTGATGTCCCGCTCGTTGGAGTAAACCACTGCGTAGCCCACGTGGAGATCGGGTGCTGGGCGACCGGCTGCCGCGATCCGATTGTACTCTACGCAAGCGGGGCAAATACGCAGGTAATCGGGTACCTCAACGGGAGATACCGCATATTTGGAGAGACGCTCGACATCGGCATAGGAAATGCGCTGGACAAGTTTGCCCGGGCAAAGGATCTCCCGCATCCCGGGGGGCCGTTGATCGAGGCGCAGGCAAAAGCCGGGAACTATTTTGAACTTCCCTACACGGTCAAGGGCATGGATCTTGCATTCTCCGGACTGGTCTCTGCCGCAAAGGATGCAAAAAAACCGCTGCCCGACGTCTGTTGCAGCCTACAGGAGACGGCGTTTGCTATGTGCGTGGAAGTGACAGAACGGGCGCTCTCGCTCACCGGAAAAGACGAGGTGCTCCTTGTCGGCGGCGTAGGGGCCAACGCCCGGCTGCAGGAGATGCTCGGGATCATGTGCAAGGAGCGGGGTGCACGTTTCTATGTACCAGAGCGAAAGTATCTCGGTGACAATGGCGCCATGATCGCCTATACGGGAAAACTGATGCTCGAGAGCGGCCAGTCGCTTGCTATCGAGAATTCACAGGTCAACCCGTCCTTCCGCTCAGATGAGGTGGAGGTCACTTGGAAACATGAAGTCACGCACGCGCCGGATCGCGGACAATACAGCAGCGCCGGGCAGAAACGGGGGGCAGAGGCCATCGTCAGTTTCAGGAACGGAAACGCGATCAAGCAGCGAGTATCCAAACGGTACAGGGTACCGGCGCTTGACAAAAAACTGATCGCGGAACGGACCCGGGCTGAGGCCCGGCTTATCCACTTGGCACGCAAAGGAGGCGTCCCCACACCAGTTATAAGCGATATCACCCATGACTCCATCGTGATGGAGCAGATCACCGGCACGCTTCTTTCAGGAGATCTCACGGAAGCGCACTGCGAGGAGGCAGGACGGATAGTCGGCCGGCTGCACACGACCGGCATCATGCACGGGGATCTTACCACGAGCAACATGATCCTGCGTGACGGTGACGGCAGGTGCGTGCTGATCGATTTCGGCTTATCGCAGGTGACTACGGAGATCGAGCAGAGGGGCGTTGATATCCACGTCATGTTCCAGACACTCAAAAGCACCAACCCAAACGAGGCTAGCGTGTTCAGTGCGGCATTTGCCCGGGGGTACGCGGAGACATTTGCCGGTGCAGAAGAGGTGCTGGCCCGGGAGCAGGAGATAGAACTCCGGGGGAGGTACCTGTGAACCGGAACCTGACCATCGTCACCAGCAATGCCCACAAGGCACAAGAGGTCGCGGCATTTTTTGGCAGATCTATTGAGGTCAGGCATGTGGCGCTCGATATCCCGGAACTCCGCTCCGATGATGTCAAGAAAATCGCCCGTGAGAAAGCCCAGTTCGCATACGATCACCTGCACGTGCCGCTCATCGTTGACGACACTGCCTTCTCTATCGATGCACTCAACGGGTTCCCGGGACCATATGCGGCGTACGTACTCACATCGATCGGCAACACCGGTATCCTCAGGCTGATGGACGGTGTTGTGGATCGCAATGCCCGGTTCACCACCGCGATTGCATTTGCCGATGAAACCGGAATTGAGATCTTCACCGGCACGATTGATGGCAGGATCATAATGGCGCCCCGGGGCACCGGAGGATTCGGGTATGATCCGATCTTTGAGGTCAACGGACAGACCCTTGCCGAGATCCCGCTTGAGGACAAAAGCGCCATTTCCCACCGTGCACGCGCACTCACGGCATTCCGTGACTGGTTCGTAAACCGGTAGGATACCGATATCGGGTAGACACAAACGGTTAAAAGATCAAAGAACATTGTTATAAGGGCAGACAGGAGTGTATATCCATGGCAAAGTTCCCAGAAGCCGAAGCCCGGTTACTCAACGTGAAAATATGTATGCATTGCAATGCACGCAATGCGATCCGCGCCACGACATGCCGCAAGTGCGGGTACAAGAACCTGCGACCGAAAAACAAGGAGCGGAAAGCGTAACTGAATTTTCTCTCTCAATATAGTTTTTCTTTTTTGCTTTATTTGTACAAAAACCGAAGATTTATGCAGAGTAATACGTGACCCGTTTGCCTTTCTGCGCGTACTCGCCGGCAAACGTCTCGAGGTTGCGCTTGTACCCGATCCGGTCAACAAACCCGAGCCTGCGGAGGTTCTCCCGCACCCGCATCACATCAGCCTCGTCTGCCCAGTCCTTTGTATAGACATAAATAACCCTGCGGCTGTCCCGGGAATCCGGATTTGGTTTTGCCGTGCTGACCTTTGCCGAGATACCCAAATCATGTGCAACTGTTGCGTCCCGCACTTTCTTCCACGCGGCATCTGCCCCTTCGGGTTCCTGAAAGATCAGCCACTTGCCGGCATGCTCGTCTTCAATTGCCTCGGGTGCGCTGCCCGGAGCATCCTGCACGATCCAGTACATCTGCGTCGTCTTTGAGGGAATGACACCTTCCCCCTCGCAGAGCATCCGGTAGATCGTGTCGACCGGGCCAAACCGTGCAAGGAGCGCCTCAGCGAGCTGCGGATATTCATCGGTGAACTGCTCAACAGTCTCAGTCAGGTCTGCGGTGAAGTCAACGCCTCCTTCAACGAGCGCATAGAGATACTTTCCCTGCGTCTGGAGTCTCCTGGTGAGAAGGTGATCGAAGATGCCGTATGCCACATCAGCCAGAGCCTCGGAATCGACTTCGTCCATATTGTACCAGTCCGGTGTTATGCCGAAAAATAGTTTCTGTTTTGGTATGAAGACAGTCCGGCACTCCCTGTCACGCACCGGATGGATAACAAGGGTCATCCGGAACGTGAAACGAGCGCGGGTAATTGTTATACACTGCCATTTTCGAATGATTTAAGAGCGGCGGCAGCAGAAATGTACTAATTATGGAATGGAAAAGAGACTGGGGTCTGACAACCAGAGTGTTGCTGACAGGATTTTTACTGTTCATCCTCTACCTGGCGTTCATGACGGTACTCGTGGTGTTCTTTCCCGGGGTCAGTATCTGGCTGATTGTCGGTCTAGCGGTGGTAATGGGCTTTATCCAGTATTTCTTTTCGGACAAACTGGTGCTCTGGACCACGCATTCGCGCATCATAACCGATGACGAATACCCGGAACTTCACCGCACGGTCGAGAAACTATGTCATGAGGCCGACCTGCCCATGCCGAAAATTGCAATCATGCAGAGCCCGGTGCCCAATGCGTTTGCTACGGGTCGTAGTCCGAAGCATGCGGTGGTTGCCTGCACCGACTCAATCCTGCGCCTTCTGACAAAAGACGAACTTGAGGCAGTGCTCGCCCATGAACTCTCGCATGTGAAGAACCGGGACATTCTCACGATGACCATGGCAAGCTTCGTCGCAATGATCGCCTCGATGATCATGCAGAGTTTCTTCTTTTCCGCGCTCTTCGGTGGCAATAATCGCGACAATGGCGCAGGGTGGATCGTAGTCTGGATCGTCTCGATCATTGTCTATGCGCTGAGCACACTGTTAATCCTCGCACTTTCCCGATACCGCGAATTTGCGGCGGACCGGGGCAGTGCGCTCATCACAAGAAACCCTCAGGCGCTTATTTCGGCTTTAAACAAGATCAGTGGCAGGATGGAGGTCGTCCCCCCTCAGGCAAAAGCCAAGGTTGAAGGCGCAAATGCATTCTTTATTATTCCGGCACTTTCGGGTAACACTATCATGGAACTCTTCTCCACTCACCCGCCAATAGAGAAGCGGATCGCCGCGCTTGAAAAGATCGGGATCGAGCTTCGAGGAAACTGATCCATAATATTTTATCGGGCAGCATTTACCAGGAATTTTCACATTTTTGTCTACCCCCTTATCGGGGATGTGCGTTATGATACAGGACAAAGACATTGGACATGAGTACGGCCGGAATGAGGAACAAACCACATGATGTGTAGGCAGGGCCGGAAACATTGATCAGTGCGGGAGAAGTAAGCATTAATAAACCTCCCCACCAAAATTGTAGAGCGCAGTGCATCGATGGTCTAGAGGTATGACTTAGGCCTTCCAAGCCTATAGCCCGGGTTCGATTCCCGGTCGATGCATGAGGGCTCGTGGTCTAGTTGGCTATGACGTCGCCTTCACACGGCGAAGATCTCGTGTTCGAATCACGACGGGCCCATGCATTTTTATTGCGGTTTGCGCAATTGAAACCACCCACCAGTATGCCACATCCTTTTTTTAATGCCTGTTCCCATTCACTTCGACCATGAAACCGCTCTTCGTGAACGGGATCAGGCCGGATGATCCATACACCCTTCGTCAGGCACGCGATACACATCGGTCTCGGCGGGATAGCCGGCGAAATCAATTATACAGTGTAGCGGCTGCAGTGCAGGACCGGCTGAACCGGGTTTTACAATGAACAGGGCCGGGAGGGCTGGCTGTTCCGGATCATGAGCGCTATGGTGAGACCACAGATGCCGTTCATGAGACGTTCAGAGTTAATCTTGCTGATCGGTTCCTCGGTTACTATGATGTTGTGATCCGTGTATATACGATCTGATTTCCTTTCGTATTCTGCTTTCAGGTTGTCCATAAAGATCCAGTGGATTATCAGTATTTAACCAAAAAAACCATAATTCTTTGATTTTCCAGTGGAAACAATAGGGTATAAATATAGACATCAGGTTTCACAATAGATTGCACATGCATTGCACATACATTACTATGCACCAAGGGAACTCCCCGGTAAGAAATCAGAAGGGTAGCCGAGAACGGTCTGCACTTATTCATCCGCAATAATGCCGCATCAGATCTGCTGATTCACATTTACCATTCAATGATACCTGACAGATGCACATAATAAGAAATATTGTGAGAAACGATCCCGTCAGGGGAAAAATTATATGCAGTCGGGCAGTACCGGATTGCCCCGGCACCATATCCGACTGCAATGATAAAAAGATGTTCGGTTTATGCGTTTTTCATCTTGGCTTTTGCGACGAATCCGTCTTTGCCAATGTAATACATGTAGCCCTTTTCCTTGGCAATCTTTTCAGTACCGACTTTCTTCTTCTTGCCGGTCTTGTTGTGCTTCATCGGGGCTGCCCAGACATACCCGTCCTTCCCAATGAAGTACAGGAATCCCTTTTCGCGCTGGATCTTTTCCTTTCCAATTTTCTGTCCCATTTAAACACCTCAAAACCCCGTTTGGGTTTTGATAATGAGAGTTAACGCCTGATAATATAAAAGGTTTCCGTCGAAAACACGTCGAAATATCAAATTTAGCCATATTTTCAATGGTATTTTCGGTATTGTGGCGCACTATTAACTCCGATTAAATAGGCGAAAATATTGGCCGGTTTGCGCTTATTTGCTTAAATAAAGGCGCATTAACCATTACACCTTCGGAGATGCAGCAGGGCAAAAAATGATGCCAGCGCACCACCCTGCCCTCCGATGGTCACTGACGGTTCACGAGGTTGTACATCAGTACGCCAGATCTCCATTTGGGGGGGGTTGATGTACTCATCCCATGATCAGGGCGTCAAGTTCGCCGCGTTCCAAGATATCGATATTCTCTGCAAAGTACTCCCCCGGCCATAAGAATGAATTACAGGAAAATAGTTTATACATTACGACACTTATCGGGCAGGGATCAGCGTTTTTTCGCCTCGATTTCGAGCCTTACCATCTTTACGTGAATGGTGCCATCCGGATCCGGTTGATTTACAGCAAGGAACTGATCGGCAAGTGAATCAACAAACTCATTCCGCCGGGCCTGGGGCACCCTCTCCAGGTACGGGAGCCAGGTTGTACGGAGCCAGCTGCAGAACCCGTCGCGTGCCGGATACACCATCTCTTTGGGGATGAGGTCAACGCGAACCGGTGCAAGGCCAGCCGTTTCAAGCCACGGGATATACTCTGCCGGTGAGAAGAAACCATAGCGGAAGGAAAATCCGCGAAAGTACTGACTCCACCCGGGATCTGCACGCATTACGTCAAGAGCGACTAAGACCTGAGCTGCATTACCTTTCCCTCCCATCTGGACAATCATCCGCCCGCCGCTCCGGAGCGCCCGGGCGATCCCCGCAAGGACCGGGCCGTGATCATACACCCAGTGGAGTGCGGCGTTTGAAAAGACAATATCAAATTCTCCAGAAAATCCGAGAACCTGAACGTCTCCTTCTGCAAACGACAGGTTGGGATGCGCATCCTGCGGGAACTGTTCACGCGCAAACCGGATCATGTCAGGAGAGAGGTCGATACCGAGAACGGATCCTTCCGGCACGCGTTTCGCAAGTGCGGCAGTCACGGTACCCTCACCGCACCCGATATCAAGCACCTTTTCGCTGCCTGACAGATCGATTTTTTTTAGCAGTTCCTGCGCTCACTGCTTCTGTGCCTGGGAACTCCGTGCATAGTCCGCAGCATCCCAGCCGAATCCGGTTCCCGTGTCCTGCTCCGACTTTTTCACAATGATCTGTGGCATACAGACCTGATTAATACAGCCACACCATAGAAAAAATGGTTGTTCATACCGAAATCCCGCGGATTTATCGTCTGGGGCTTCCCATGATAACAGGAATTTATCTATGTACTTCCATCTCATCCTCACCGACGATTGCAACCTCTGCTGCCGGTACTGCCGGGCCAAGGCGTTCGAGGATGAAGATAAAGAGGGTCCGGATGCAGTGCCGGTCGAGATCGATGCGAACCTCGCACCGGATCTCAGTTACGATCCTGAACTGCTCTACCGGTTCCTTGCGCGGGATCCCTCGCCAACCGTGACATTCTATGGCGGCGAACCGCTCCTGCGTCCGGTATTGATCGAAAGGATTGTCCGTGAGGCCCCGGTGCAAAGGTTCATGATCCAGACCAACGGCCTCCTGCTCGACCAGCTCGCTCCTGATATCGTCAACCGATTCTCCACGATCCTTGTCTCGCTGGACGGGCGCGAAACCCTCACCGATGAAAACCGGGGGGCCGGTGTTTTTTCCCGGGTGATGACAAACGTGAGAAAGATCCGGGCAGACGGCTATCGCGGCGAACTGATTGCCCGGATGACCGTGACCGAGCGCACCGATATATTCGACGCAGTCCGGTACCTCGCGGAGAATCCGGTATACTCATTTACATCTATCCACTGGCAGATGGATGCAAACTTCACCCGCGATCTCTCCCGCCGCCGGTTTGCAGAATGGGTAACGGAAAGTTATAATCCCGGTATCCGTGCACTTGTCACGGCATGGGTCGACCATATGGAACAGAACGGGCAGGTCAATCGCTGGTACCCCTTCATCGATCCCATGGAAGATCTTCTGTACGGGAGGGAGAGCCCCCTGCGGTGCGGGGCGGGGCACGCGAACTATGCGATCATGACCGACGGTCATATCGCGCCCTGCCCGATTATGATCGGCATGAGACAATATTATGCCGGCCATATCGCGGACGCAGACCCGCAGAGCTTGCCCCGGATCCCGGTGGGTGGCGAGTGTACGACATGTCACATCCGCACGTTCTGTGGCGGCCGGTGCCTGTACTCGAGCATCGTGCAGCCCTGGAACCCGGCCGGCCGACAGCTCGTGTGCGGTACCGTGGAAAACCTGCGCGATTCTTTAATGGATGCACTCCCCCGTGTACGGGCCCTGATAGATTCCGGGCGCATCAGCCTTCCTGACTTTGCCCACGAGAAGTTCAATGGGTGCGAAATCATTCCCTGACCCCGCAGAACTGGTCGGATGGATGCCTGATCAGATGCAGATGTATTTATACTGAATGGTATGATGAATATATGCAGATATAAAACTGCATGAGTAATACAATGGAAAGAAAAGGATTTGGTGGCCCGAGAAACTTCGGTCCCAGAGAAATGACAAAGACGGTCTGTTCAGACTGTGGAAAAGAGTGCGAAGTCCCCTTCAAGCCAACTGAGGGAAGGCCGGTTTACTGCAGGGACTGCCTGCCCAAGCACCGGAAACCCCGGTTCTAATTACATAAATCTCATTCATTTTTTTCTTTTTTGGATGTCTTTAGCTGGATGCTGTTACCACACGCCAGATATAGTACCTGTACGCCACAATACTGCAATTATGGCAGCATCATGGCATGAGGCACTTATGTACGCCAGAGAGAAGAATCTCCCGCAGGTCTACCATGACTGCGATGCTGACATCTATGGCGCCTGTCGTACGGGTGAACCGCAGGGCAGTTTCAAGGACGGCGTCTTTATTGAACACCGCTGCATCTGTATGCCGGCCCATCTCACGAGCGAAGAACTTGTTGAAAAAGAGAGAAAATTCCGTGAGGAAAACCCTAACTGGTGAGTGATAGTTATACGGGAAATGTCATCCTCGACGTTTTTGGCACAAACTCTCCTGCTTAAGGGACAGTAACCCGCGAGTGCTAACGTTTCCGGATCTCTTCGCGGAACCTGTGGATAATTTCGTACAGCATCATCCGTAACTCGGCGCTGACATCTTCCCAGGATTTGGGAGAGGAGATTGCTTGCGGGTTATCTGCAGAACCGGCGACAGCCACGTTAGATCCCTCACGGATCTTTGCTTTCGCCCAGAGATCGTAGATGATCTCATAGTACCCAGCTAAAAGCACTATGATAAAGACGATCGGTACGATCACAAACGAGAGCAGCCAGAAATAATGGTAAATATTGTTGCCGGTGGTTGAGTCTACCCAATCAAACACCCGGAGCAGGAACGCGATGATAAAGACACTGCCGATTGCCTTAATAATCGGGGCCGGCAGGTTCAACGGGAAGGGAAACGCCCCGAAAATGTCAGCGACAAAAATGATGATGCCGATGAGGAGCAGCAGCCAGAAATTCAGATTCAGGAAATCGACACCCGAATGATAGAGCGAGCTCCCGACGTAAAAGTCCAGAATATTTGCCAGCACGACCACAATCAGGAAACTTATGATCCCGATCATCCGCGTGATAAAAACCCACCCGAGCGAGTGCTGCTTGTTCGGCCACATATATCCTCACGTCAAGTGTATTTCCTAGTATTTGTCCGGCAGGGTATAAAGTCCTCGTGCAGTGCATAGGGGGAACGGCACAATCCCTTTTAATTCCCCGGCCCGAAAAGATTCCTGTATGCGGATCAATTTCAAGCGGTACGCACTCTCCCTGCTCCGTTGGCAGGCAGGCACTCCGATCCTTGCCTGGGGTCGGCATTCTCTTTGCCGTAATGGGACAGAGCCTAGCCGCTATCGTAGCAAACCTGATCGGAGGGCTGATCTTCTTCCGGGTCGACCAGTTCATCTTTACTTCCCGGTCGCTTGCTGCGCAGTGGGAGGTCAAAGAGAACATCTCCTGCGTGGACTGCGGCAAAGTCGCGCGGGGGTACCGGCTGGTACGGTCCGGGGACTATGACAAAAGCAACGATGCGGCTCCCGGGTTCCGGTGCGAAGAATGTTCAAAGAAGAAGACCGAAACACTCCGCGGCAAGGGTATAAAAGTAGAGTGATCAGGGCATGGGTCTTTGGTGCACACCCGGTTCATAGCCACATTCTGCGCCGCTTTTCAAGGCTTTCAGTTACGCCTGGATCGTTATTTATCGCCGTTGATTTTCCGGGATCGCCTTCTCTTTTGTCAATACCCGGCATGGGCATACTGTATTGCACATGCATTGACTTACATAAAATAACAACAATGTATAAATATGTACAATAACAACCAAAACTAAGCGTTTGGGCGGGCTGCCTGCGGGATCTGATCGATTCTTCGCACGATGCCTGTGCCTGTACTGTCTGCCAGGGCAGGAACCTTTACACACCTCGTTCCTGACCGGGACACATTCACGCGATACGTTAGTTGGTGATGCCGATGGGATGGAGACGAATATTACTCAAAAAGAACTGAACCTGAATCTTGGGCCCGATGAATTCCTTACTGCAGTAAACAACCAGCCAAAACCGCTGGTGATTCCGCTCTGCACCGAATTTCCGCTCCCGCGGTGTTCGCCGCTGGACGTGTTCTTGAAAACCCGGACGGGAAACGCGTTCCTCCTTGAATCCATAGAAGGAAGCGAGAAGATCGCCCGGTACTCATACGTCGGCATCGATCCCATGGGTATGATTACGCTCGGTGATGACGTGGTCGTGACTGGCAGCGAGGCGTTTGTTGCCATCGCACGCGAACCGGAGGGTGCAAACCCGGTCGATAAAATCCGGTCGGTTCTCTCGCGGTTCAATTACATAAACCTCAGGGCCCCGCGGTTTTTCGGGGGGATGGTTGGATACTTTTCCTACGATATCGTACACTCGCTCTTCGGGCAGGTTGAAAGCACAAAGAGCAGCACGGCTGTTGCCACTCCTGATGCCCGATTCATGTTTACGAAAGACTGTGTTGTCTTCGATCACCGGGACCGGAGACTGTTTATCTTCTCAAGCCCGTTCCTGACCTACGAATCGGACCCGGCTGCCGAATACCGGCGCTGTGTCGCACACATCGCGGCACTGAAACAGCAGATCGAAACAATCGCAGAAAAACCACCGGCATCAACTATACCCCGGGATATGAAACCCGGAAAGCCATTGGAGATTTCGGACAACACCGGCAAGGAGGCGTTCTCGCATGCGGTCGAAGGGATTAAAGAGCATATCGTGGCCGGGGATATCTTCCAGGCCGTGCTCTCCCGGAGAATGGAATGTGCGATGGGCGCTGACCCGTTCCCGATCTACGCTGCCCTGCGGGCGATCAACCCGAGCCCGTACATGTACTTCCTCGATTTCGGGGACGAGCAGGTAATCGGGGCAAGCCCAGAGATGCTCGTGCGGGTGGAGAAACGACGCGTGACGACAGTACCAATCGCCGGCACCCGGCCCCGGGGCCACGACAGGAGCGAGGACAAACGGCTCGCACAGGAATTACTGCTCGACAAAAAAGAGCGGGCCGAGCACACAATGCTGGTCGATCTCGCACGAAACGATGTCGGGAGGGTCTGCAAGTTCGGGTCGGTCGATGTCACCGAGTTCATGGGCATCGAAAAGTTCTCCCATGTCCAGCACATGGTCTCGACCGTCACCGGGACGCTCATGGACCACCTCGACTGCTACGATGCACTCAAGTCCTGCTTCCCGGCCGGGACGGTCTCTGGCGCGCCGAAGATCCGGGCGATGCAGATCATCAGCGGGATCGAGCCGGATGCACGCGGGCTCTACGCGGGCGCAGTCGGGTATATCGGCTTTGACCGAAACCTCGAGTTTGCCATCGCGATCCGCACCGTGAGCGTGAAGAACGGCAGGGCGAGCATCCAGGTAGGGGCTGGCATCGTTGCGGACTCGGTACCCGCGAACGAATGGATCGAGACTGAGAACAAGGCAGCAGCGATGATGAGGGCGATCGAACGGGCGGGGGTCTCGCCATGAGCGTCCCGACCGTCCTTATCGTGGACTGCTACGACAGTTTCACGTTCAACCTGTACCAGCAGGTGGGAAAACTCGGGGCAAAACCCATGGTCTTCACCTGCGACACTCCGCTCT
>Ga0187874_10001893_pt1 | contig 17309 bp, 17 predicted proteins | sample June2016WEW_16_1_3_FD_132993 | JGI IMG/M metagenome (GOLD analysis project Ga0187874, IMG submission 132993) | Peatland microbial communities from SPRUCE experiment site at the Marcell Experimental Forest, Minnesota, USA - June2016WEW_16_150 | ecosystem: Environmental > Terrestrial > Soil >... | reverse complement strand
TCTTCCCGGCCACAAAGGTTTGCGGGCCACAATTCCCATCCACGAACGTAATCGCCTCGCCGTCAGGAACGCGGAAACGCCAATTGAAACGAGCTGAAGGTTGAGGGTTGAGGGTTGAGAGATTTTTATTGCGGCAGGTGCCCGGATAAATGGGTTCTTCATCCTCGGCATTGGGCGCGCTAGCAGCATCGCGGATGTCCTTGCGCGAACAGGTACAGGGATAGATGAATCCACCGGCGCGTAATTTTTCCAGCGCGACGCGGTAAAGGTGGAACCTTTCGCTTTGATTGTACGGCGCAAATGGCCCGCCGCAGTCCGGTCCTTCCGACCATTCGAAACCGAACCAGCGCAGGTCTTCGATCATTTGTGAAACGAACTCCAGTTTGAAACGCGTGGAGTCGATGTCTTCGTTGCGCAAAATCAACGAGCCGCCATTCGCCCACGCGCGTTCCTGTGCTATCCAAAACGTCCGCGCGTGGCCGAGATGCAAATAGCCCGTCGGCGACGGCGCAAGCCGGCCGCGATAAGCAGGGTTTGGCACCTGGCGCCGGGCATCTGGGGCATTGGCCGGATTCACGGCGGGAAATAAACAACGAAGCAACGAAGGAGCAAAGTTTTCTTTTCCGCGCACCACGAAAATTGGCTTGGACTTTTGCCGCCAGGAAATCCAGCCTTGCACCCATGCACCAGACCCATTTCATCCTGAAGCCACTGTCAGCCCAACTCGCCTTTTTGCTGATCGTCATGGGCGCCACCGCCCCCACCCTGTTCGCGCAAATGACAAATTCAGAAACAACTAATTCCATTTCTGAAGCGCCGCCGGCGATTCCCGTCCTGCAAATCAAGGCCGACCAGGTCGCCGGGCAGGTCAGCCCGATGCTGTACGGCCTGATGACGGAGGAGATCAATTATTCCTACGAAGGCGGCCTGTATGGTGAACTTGTCCGCAACCGGACGTTCAAAGCAAATGCGCAGAACCCGGTTTTCTGGAATGCCGTCGGCGACGCGGCCATCTCGCTGGATACCAATCAGCCGCTCAATTCCGCATTGAACGTGAGTCTGAAACTGGACACGCGCAAAGCGTCAAAAACTTCTCCGGTGGGAATTGCCAATGACGGTTACTGGGGAATTCCCATCCGGCCGGGCACGACTTATCGCGCGTCGTTTTACGCCCGGGGCAAGGGCTTCGCCGGGACGCTGACTGTCGCTCTCACCAGCACGAACGGTGAAACTGTTTTTGCCAGCGCGCAAGTCCCGAAGATCTGCAAAAAATGGCATCAGTATGAAGTGACCCTGACGACCGGGAATGTTGCGCCGTCTAAGGACAACCGGCTGGTCATCTCAACCACCAGGCGTGGAACTTTTTGGAGCCGGCACGGCAGGGTGTGGTTTAGCCAGGTTTCGCTGTTCCCGCCGACCTACCACAATCGCCCGAACGGAAATCGCCCCGACATCATGCAGTTGCTCGCAGACATGCAGCCGAAATTTTTGCGTTTCCCGGGCGGCAATTACGTGGAAGGCAATACCATCAACGAACGTTTCAATTGGAAACAAACCATTGGCGACATCTCACAACGTCCCGGACACCGCAGTCCCTGGGGTTATTGGTCCACCGACGGCTTTGGTCTGCTGGAATTTTTGGGATGGTGCGAGGATTTGAACATGCAACCGGTGCTCGCGGTTTATGCGGGTTACTCGCTCCGCCAGCAACATATTAGTCCCGGCACGAATCTCGATTCCTATGTGCAGGATGCGCTGGATGAAATCGAGTATGTCACCGGCGACGCGACAACAAAATGGGGCGCGCAACGCGCCCGGGACGGCCATCCGGCGCCTTTCCCGTTGACCTATGTCGAAGTGGGCAACGAGGATGAGTTTGACCGTTCCCATAGTTATGGCGGGCGGTTCGCCCAGTTTTTCGACGCCATCAAGGCGAAGTATCCCCGGCTGCAGGTCATCGCCACGATGCGGGTGACGAACCGCATACCCGATTTGATTGACGAGCATTATTACCGCAACTCGCAGCTGCAGATGGAGGCGCACGCGCATGATTACGACAAGCGTCCGCGCACGGGCCCGAAGATTTTCGTCGGGGAATGGGCCACCCGCGTCGGCTCGCCTGCGCCCAACATGGCCGCCGCGCTCGGCGACACCGCCTGGATGACCGGGATGGAACGCAATTCCGACCTCGTCGTCATCTCCTGCTACGCTCCGCTGCTCGTGAACATCAGCAAGCTTACCGGTCCGGACCGCTCAATGCAGTGGCGCACGGACTTGATCGGCTATGACGCGCTGACCAGCTACGGCTCTCCCGCATATTACGCGCAAAAAATGTTCAGCACCCATCTTGGCGATGAAATATTGACGGTGAATTCAGAAAATATTCCCACGCAACCGTGGCAGGCGCCGCCGGCCCGCAACAACCCCGGACAAACGAATTCACCCCCCCAACCAGTGCCGGCACTGTTCTTTGATGCCACCCGCGACAGCCGGACCGGAATGATTTATCTGAAAGTCGTCAACGGCCAAGGCACGCCACAACCGGTGAAGATTGAAATCAGCGGGGCGCCCGCCATCGAAGCCGAAGGCGAAACTGTCGTGCTGAAGGCCAGCAGTCCGGTCGAAATCAATTCCATCCAGGAGCCGGACAAGATCGTTCCGGCCACGGAAAAAGTGGACGGACTGGGAAAGGACTTCACCCGCGAATTTCCACCCTACTCCATCACCGTGCTGGAATTGAAGACGAAGTGACTGGGCGTGTAGCAGTGGACGAAGGTCCGCTTCAATAAAAACATGAGCCGACTCACGTCGGCTGCTCCAAATTAAAACTTTTCGTCCGGGTTCGCCGCCAGCCAGTCGGTCAAACCTGACAGCGGCACCGACAAAATTTTTTGCACCTTGGAAATGTTCAACGAGGTGTCCGGCGCGCGCGGCGGACCGGGAAAATCCCTGGCTGAACCCGGTTCAATTTTCGCGTTCAACTCCGGCCAGCGTTGGACGAGCAGCCGGCCGATTTGCCAGCGCGAGAGTTTTTCCGCCCCGGCAACGTGAAAAAGTCCGGCGCAACCTTTGTCCGCCAGATCCCAAATCGCCCGCGCGGTCTCAACCGCGGAAATCGGACAGCGAAATTCGTCGGTGAACAGTTTCATCCTTTGCCCGGTTTGCAGTGCGTGCCGCAATTGCTCGTTGAAGGTGCGGTTGCCCGCGAGCGAGATACCGGCGTTAAGCGATGTGCGCACGACCAGATGACGCGGGTTTTTCAAAACCATTTGTTCGGCGGCCAGCTTCGTCTCGCCATAAACATGAATCGGGTTCACGGCGTCGGTTTCGAGGTAATTTCCCTTGCGCCCGTCGAAAACCAAATCCGTGGAAAAGAAAATAAACTGGATTTCCGCCGCAAGTTCGGCGAGCAGCCGGGTGACTTCAACATTCACCTGCCGTGCGAGCGCCGGGTTCGCCTGCGCCCCGGCGAGGGTGCTGACGGCGGCGCAGTGAATGACGAGTTGAGGTTTGTCCTGCTGGAACTCGCGACGAACGGCCGCGTAATCAAGCAGGTCAAACCGGTCGCGCGTCAACGCGCGGATGTGCCAGCGTGGGGCGAGTTTCGGCGCAGCTTGGACCAGATAATTTCCAATCAGCCCGTTGGCACCGGTGACCCAAGCAAGAGATTTTGAAGACGTGTCAGTCAAGCAAACGTTGGGTAAGGCCGCCGTAGGCATCAATTCGCCGGTCGCGCAGGAACGGCCAGTGGGTGCGCGTCGCGTCCACCCGGGCGAGATTCACCGGCACAACCAAAATTTCCTCCCGGGCCGCGCTGGCTTTGGCGAGGATTTCGCCGGAGGTCCCGGCCACGAAACTTTGACCCCAGAATTCAATGCCCCGGCCCGCAAGCTTTTCATGGCCGACGCGGTTGACAACCGCCACATAGCAGCCGTTGGCGATGGCATGACTGCGTTGAATGGTTTCCCACGCGTCGTGCTGGCGTTCGCCGAATCGTTGCTTTTCACCGGGATGCCAGCCGATGGCGGTGGGGTAAAACAGAATTTGCGCGCCCTGCAGGGCGGTCAACCGCGCCGCTTCGGGATACCACTGGTCCCAGCAAATCAGCACGCCGATTTTGCCGTGGCGCGTGTTCCAGGCTTTGAACCCGAGGTCGCCGGGCGTGAAATAGAATTTTTCGTAGTAAAGCGGGTCGTCGGGAATGTGCATCTTGCGGTAAATGCCGAGCAGCGAGCCGTCGGCGTCTATGATCGCAACGGTGTTGTGGTAAACGCCGGCGGCGCGTTTCTCAAACAACGAGGCGATGACGACGACCTGGTGTTTCCGGGCGAGCTCGCAAAAGGCGTCGGTGGTGGGACCGGGAATTTTTTCCGCGAGCTTGAAATTTTCGTAATCCTCGCTCTGGCAAAAATACCGCGAGCGGAAGAGTTCCTGGGTGCAGATGATTTGCGTACCGCGTTGGGCCGCGCGTTCGGCCAGGGCAACGGTTTTCTTCAGGTTCGCGCCGGCATTCGCCGCACAGGCAGATTGAATGAGTCCCAGTTTTACAACCTGGGCGGCGGCGCGGTTCATGGACGTCAGGATTTGGTGTGAAGCTGGGCGGTGTGTTCGAGGAGTTCCGTTCGGTCGCGGACGTTGGAGGCAATGGCCGCGGGCGGTTCTTGATGCCCGAACAGTTCGCGGGTGAACCTGCCGAGCGTCTCGTTCGTCGGGCCGTAACCACCGTGGTAGATGTAATATTCGAGGTCGTACATCAATTCATCGGCGGTGGGGTACCGGCGGGCCAGGTCGCGCGCAAGGCAATGATGCAAAAGGTCGTTGAGCGGGTCGTCAATGCGGGAGTCGAGAGCACGGAAATCGGGGATCGGCTGGTTCACGATGCGCTGGCGCGATTCCTCGGGAGTCGCGCCTTTGAACAAATTGTGGCCGAGCAACAAATGCGCCAGCACGACGCCGGCGGAAAAAAGGTCGGAGCGTTTGTCGGTCACCCGGAAATCCGCCTGTTCGGGGCTCATGTAATCGGCCTTGCCCGCGACCACTTCGCCTTCCTGGTCGGTCAAGAAGCCGCGCGCCTTGGCGATGCCGAAATCGGTGAGCTTCACGTCGCCTTCAAAAGCGATCATGATGTTTTTGAAACTCACGTCCCGGTGCACGATGCCGAGCGGCCGGCCGTCCTTGTCGGTTTTGGCGTGCGCGTAGGCCAGCCCACGGGCGACGCGGCTGACAATGAACACGGCCAGTTCCCTGGGCAGCTTCCGGCGTTTGTCGGCCAGTTGCTGGGTGAACTGCTCCAGATTGGCGCCGCGAATCAACTCCATGCAAATGAAACAAACGCCGTTGGCCTCGCCCAGATGGTAGGTTTGGACAATGTTGGTGTGGATCAAATCGGCTACGAGCTTGGCCTCGCCGATGAAATTCTCGATGAATATCTTCTGGCTGGCAAAGCTGGGCCGGATGATCTTGATCGCCACACGCTTGACAAAATCCCGCGCGCCGTGCTGTTCCGCCTCATAAACGAGGCCCATGCCGCCCTCAAAAATCTTGCGGACGATTTCGTAGCGAAACTCGCTTTGGATCGTAAAGAGCGCCACGCGAGGATGGTGTAAAATTGCCCCGTGAAGTCAAGTCCGGCGCTGGCCGGGCAAAAGGAAAGCCTGCGATTTTTTTTGTTTTTTTGCTTGCACGCGGCGGGCGAAAACCCTTAATTCACGCCGAGTCACATGACTATTTAACCAAAAGAACAACATAAAACAACACCAACAGGAAGGACACCGACATTATGGCAAAAGCTATCTCGAAAGCTCAACTCGCCGCCGCGATTGCTGAAAAGGCTGAACTCTCCAAGAAGCAAGCGACGGAAATTCTCGACCACATCGCCCAGCTCGCCTACAAGCACGCAAAGGACACCTTCACGCTGCCGGGCATCGGCAAGCTCGTGCTCCGCAATCGCGCCGCGCGCATGGGCCGCAATCCCAAGACCGGCGAAACCATTCAGATCCCGGCCAAGCGCGTCGTCAAATTCCGCGTCGCCAAGGCCGCGAAAGAGGCCATCCTCGGCGCCAAGTAATTTGTCCCTTTGCCAAAGGCGCTTCGATACGTCGGAGCGCCTTTTTTCTTTGATTTTAAAACCCAGGGCGGATTTTGTCCGGGTTGGCATCCGCCACCCTGATTTGAAATCATGAAAATCGCCGTCGTCGGCTGTGGAGCGGTGGGAAGTTACTACGGCGCCAGGCTCTGTCGTGCCGGGCAGGATGTCCATTTCCTGCTCCGGTCGGACTATGACGTCGTGCGTCAAAGAGGCGTAACCATCCACAGCATCGAAGGTGATTTTGAGGTACAACCCCGTTGCGCCTGGAAACCGGAGAAAATCGGCAAGTGCGATGTGGTACTGATTGCGCTGAAGACCGCCGCCAACGACCAGTTCCCGAAATTGCTTCCGCCGCTGGTCGGCCCGCACACGGCGGTGATCACGCTGCAAAACGGCTTGGGCAATACCGAATGCCTGGCCCGGCTCTTTCCGCCGGAACAGATTCTCAGCGGACTTTGCTTTGTCTGCCTGAATCGCCTTGAACCGGGCGTCATCCATCACATGGACTACGGCTTGATCGAACTGGGCGAGTTCCAACGCCTGGCCGGGCCGCGCACGCGGAAACTGGCGGCGATGTTTCAGGACGCCGGGGTTCCCTGCGAAGTCACCGACAATCTGGCGCAGGCACAATGGGAAAAACTGGTCTGGAACATCCCGTTCAACGGCCTCGGCGTGGCGGGCACAGCCGGCTATGAGGCACTCACGAATCCAACTTGTCACTTGTCACCTGTCACTTGTCACGTCGCCGTTCTCACCACTGACATCCTTCTCGGCGATCCACGTTGGGAAAAGCTCGTCCGGGAATTGATGATGGAGGTCATCCACACCGCACGCGCCTTGAGGCATGAAATTCCCGACACCGTTGCCGCAGACCGGGTTGCCCGCACACGAACTATGGGAGCTTACAAAGCGTCCACCCTGCTGGATTTCGAGCGCCATCAGCCGTTGGAGTTGGAGAGCATGTTTCTCGAACCATTGCGCCAGGCGCAATTGGCCAGTGTGCCCGTGCCGCGCCTGGCCGCACTCTGCAAAGTCTTGCAACAATTGGACCAATCGCACTGATTCGGGGGGGGATTATCGCCGCCGCGATTTTTTCTCCCGCAGCAAGCTTTCCGGCAGTGCGATCAATTCCGATTGGGTGCCTTGCGGCTGCCAGACCACGCGGCCATCGTCGAGAATCTGCTTGATGACGCCGCGCGTCGAACCCCGCAGGGTTTTTACGCGGTCGCCGGGGTGGAAACTCGCGGTTTCGCAAAGAGACTCGACAATTTGCGCCATTGCTTCCAAGGGAGAACGCCAGCTATGTAATGCGCGACGGCAGACATGACTTCGCGCCGACGTCCCGTTTGTAATTCAGCGAAAACCAAATCAACGAGCGTCCGGCCAACGTCTGCAAAAGTATTGCCGTTGAAGAAAAGAAATGGAGCGCAGCGATGGCACTGCCGCAGGAACTCTATCGTTTCGGCGAGGGAGCAGATTTCGGCTTGCCGGGTGCGCCACTCCGCTTCAACCGCTGCATAGCGCTCTGAATTCTGGCCGTGCTGCGCGCCTCCTCTTGCGCCCGCTCTTCGGGAGTAGCCGGTGACAAGCTCCCAAGCCCGGTTTTTGAGAAAAGCGGCTCGGGTTTGTAACGGTGATTGTTCGCCAGGACTTCCTCCAGAATGTCCTGGTCGGTCAGATGCTCCAGCAGCTCGGTTCGCAGCTTCATCTGCCATAATATGCCCGTTTTTAGGGAGAACGGCAAGCCACGTATTTTGCCCAGCCCCATCCGCACGCCGCCTGCCTCTGGCCGCGATTCATAACATACACCGGAACCACCGACAATTTCTGTTTCCGTGTAAAAAATTTTATCCGTGTTCATCCGTGTCCATCCGTGGTTAAATTAAGCCCATGAAACCTCGCGTCCGCTTCGCCCCGTCGCCGACCGGGTTCCTGCACATCGGCGGCGCGCGCACCGCGCTCTTCAACTGGCTTTACGCCCGCCACACCGGCGGCACGTTCATCCTCCGCATCGAGGACACCGACGCCGCGCGCAACACCCAGGAAGCCATCGAAGTCATCCTCAACGGCCTGCGCTGGCTCGGCCTGGATTGGGACGAAGGCCCGCTCACCGGTGACGCCACCGGCCCGGGCAAAGGCGACCGCGGTCCCTATTTCCAAAGCCAGCGCAAGGAAAATTATCAGCGCCGCGTCGAGGCGCTGCTGTCGCACGGCCTCGCCTACGAACATGAAGGCGCGGTCAAATTCAAAATGACCCGCGAGCCGGTCACGATTCACGACCTCGTCGTCGGCGACGTCACCCGCAAACTGACCGACCGCGAGGAGCAGGACCCGGACTTTGTGATTCAGCGTTCGGACGGCCAGCCAGTATTTCATCTCACCAACGTCGTGGACGATTTGGAGATGGGCATCACGCACGTCATCCGCGGCGAAGACCACTTGAGCAACACGCCCCGGCACATCGCGCTGTTCCGCGCGTTTGGCGTGAACCCGCCGCATTACGCGCACATCCCGCTCATCCTGAATGCCGACGGCTCCAAAATGAGCAAACGCGACAAAGGCGCGTCACTTGCAACCTACCTCGAAGAAGGATTTCTGTCTGAAGCCGTCGTGAATTATCTGTGCCTGCTCGGCTGGTCGCCCAAGGATAACCGCGAAAAAATGACCGTGGCCGAAGTCATTGAACGCTTCGATCTGCCACAAATCCTCCGGCACAACGCGCGGTTCGATTACGAGAAACTCCTCTGGCTGCAGGGCGAATACGCCCGCGAACTCGGCGATGACCGGTTTTACGAGCTGGCCGTCCACGCCTTTGCTAAGGCGGGCATCAACACGAACGCCTTTCCCCTGCCCTACGTCAAGGCCGCGCTCAACACCTGCAAAGGCAAGTTCAAGATGTTCAGCGAACTGCCCGCCTACGCCGGTTTTTACTTCAGCGACAAAATTGAATACGACCCCGAGGCGGCGAAAAAAGATTTCGTGCCTGAAAACAAACCGCGCCTCGAAAAACTGCGAGGCGCCTTTGCCGGGCTTGCCACGTTCGACGCGGCTCACCTGGAAACCGCGCTCAAAAGCACCGCCGCCGAACTCGGTGTGAAGGCCGGTGTGCTGGTGCATCCCTGCCGGCTGGCCGTCACCGGCAAACCCGCCGGCCCCAGCCTGTATCATCTGCTCGAAGTTCTGGGCAAAGAAAAGGTGATGCAGCGGATTGAAAGGGCTTTAACTTGCTTCAACTAAATTTAGTCAACAGAAATGTCCTCTAAAATTTATGATGATCTGGTTAAAAGAGTTGTCCAGCACTACTTGAAGTCTCGAGACTTTAACGGCTATCCGCTTAACCTTTTCCTGAACATAAAGCCATTTTTCGGAATAGTTTTCGCCATCACGCAACCGGTGATGCCAGCCTCGTGGCTGAAATTTCCATTCCTTCCGACCGTGTTTGAGGCTGAACTCACGTTTCCAGTAGGCAATCCATACCTCGATGGTGAATTGCAAATCCCGCGGCGCACAGAACGCGTGCAGATGGTCCGGCATGAGCAGGTAATTACCCACCAGCCACGACTTTGCTTCCGACCAAGTTTGGTGGAGCAAGCGGTGCACTGTTTCGTTGGCCAGCCAAGGTTCACGCTTATCGGTACTGATGGTGAGCAAGACGATGTTCGACTGCCCCAGTTGAATGTGAACACCCGAAGCCGGATTTTGGCGCTGAGGAAGTTCTTTCTCCGAAGAATGGTTCACATGACCGAGAGTATTGGAAATTAGGCCCGGTTTGGAAGTTTGAATTTGCATGGCCGGCTCGCGAGGACGCTCGCCCCACCCTGGTCATGGGCCGGGCCACTCGGGCAATTGATCGAGGAAATCCCGATGGACGCCCCTGACCCAAACGACGTTTTCCTTGGTGATTTTCGCGGCGGCCACGGTTGATGCCCTGACGCCCCCGTAGATGCAGCCGAACAGCAACGCCGCCACACCCGCCAGCGCCGTCCAGCCGGATTGGAAGGCTGCGGCGCCAATCAGCAGGGCAATCCCAACCAGCGCGCCAGCCCAACCGACGGCCAGGCCCATTTTCCGCTGGACGCGGTGTTTTTCACAAAGGCCGATGTGCAGGATGGCTTTCTTGCGGACAATCAAATAGACGATGAGGAGAATGAGCAGGTTGCACAGGAGCAACAGATAGCAGGCTGGGTGAACCCAGTAGAGAACGCGTTTGAGCCGGAAGCCGTTGGCGGGTGCGTTGCATTTGACACAGCGATCAGGAAACGGAGTTTCCGAACGCGTGACCAGTCGCCGGCCTTGCCGCCAGATACCGACTCCGGATGGCGCGGCCCCTTCACTGAGGCGCTGAAGGAAAATGGGTTTGCATTGCGCGCAAACCCAGGACTGATTCAATTTGATCACCTCACCCGGCGGAAAGGTCCGGCCACATTCCATACAAACGACGCCCGATGGCGACCCGGGAAGTGGTGGCGGCCCGGCGGCCCGAACCTCATGCAAACGTTGCCAATCGGCCATCCCCTCATGCCAGACCGGAGTATCGCGGTTGATTTTTCCGGAACGAACCAGTTCATCCAACTGCGTTTCTGAGACGGGGCCTGTTTGCTGGCCATCCAGCGCGTAGTACCAGTTCATGGCCCAGCCTAGCGCCAGGCCGGCGGCGAAAACAATCCGAAAGTCTGCGTCAGGATTTCATTACCTGAGGGGCAAGGCGACGCAGGTATATATCGCCTCCGGAAAATGCATTTATTAGACTCCGTCGTCGTGCTCAATACGTTCATCCATTGGATCGAAGTCAAAGGGCCTTATGCGCCGTGGCTGTTTCTGGCGCTGTTCCTTGTCGCGTCGTTCCTGATGATCTGGCGGCTCGAAGTTTTGAGCGCCAAGGGCTTCGAAGGCACCGTGCTCGGCACGCTGGTCATGCCGTATTGCACCGGCATGGGCAACCTCATCTTCGCCTTCATCCTCGGCCGCAACGGCGGCTCCGGCGCAGACGTGATGGTCAACTCGCTCGTCAATAACGTCACCAACATGACGCTCGTACTCGGCCTGCCCGCGATTTTCTGGAGCATCCGGCTTTCGCCGTCGCAAAGGAAAAAAAGCAAAACCGGCGGCAAGACGTTTGAACTGAACCGGCTCTCGTCGTTGCTGACGCTCACCGCCGTTTTGTTTTTCACGGGCGTGGTTTGGACGATGGGGCGCAAGGGACGGATTGTTTTCAACGATGGTCTGGTTCTGGTTGGATTGTTTTTATTCTGGCAATGCTTTCATGTGTTCGACGTTCTCAAAAGCAATGTGCGCCAGGGCAAATCCTTAAGCTGGACGTTGCCGGTGGATTTGGCGCTGCTGGCCGTCGGCGCGTATGGGATTTACGTGAGCACCGGCTGGCTCGTGGCCTGGATTTCCAACATTCACACCGGCTTTATCAGCGTGAAATACCTCGGCTGGCTCAGCGGCTGGCTGATGGTGCTGCCCAACGCGGTCCTGGCGTTCTATTACGGCTGGCGCAAACAGCCGGAAACGGTCTATGCCTCGCAAGTCGGCGATGCACACGTATCCATTCCGCTGTGCATCGGCATTTATGCGCTGTATCGCACAATGGACGTGCCGCCGTTTTTCCATACCGGCATGCTCATCCTCCTCGGCGCGACGCTGGTACATTTCTTTTTCATCGCCCTTTTCGGACGGCTGCCGCGTTTCATCGGCGGGGTGTTGGTTGCGGCCTACGGATATTTTCTGTGGAAAGGCCTGCTCGGCTGAAAAATTCCGGCTCGCGAGGATGCTCGCACCACCATTTCAGGTTTTTTTCAAAAATTGCGTGTCGCCGGAAACAACCGGGTGGGCACGGACCTTGTCGGCCAATTCGGCGAACGGCACCTGCGCACCCAGCCAGCGGGGGTTTTTCGTGATGGAATCCATGGACTCGCGCGTGTTGTTGCAGATCAGATAGACGCCCGTGCCCAAAACCAGGAACGACTCGAAACCCGTGCCGATGCCATGCCGCGCAAATTCAAAATCGCCGGGGCCGTAATGTCCTCCGAGCAACTCCGCCCGTAACGTGCCCAAATCCCTGGTGAAATTCTTGAGAAAATCGTCGTTGCGCGGGCCGGTGTAACTCAGGATACGTGCCTTGTTTTCCGCCAGCGAGACAACCGCCCACTCGTCAAAAACCACGTTGCCGTATCGCGCGTTCATCTGGTTCGCGCAGTTTTTGATGAGGCCATTGACTTCGCCCAAGGTCATGACGCCGTCCAAAAAAACAGTTTTACGGCCACGAAACAAGGTATTTTGGCCACACGCCCGCGGCATTTTTGGGAGTGCGCCTGTAGCCGCAAATCGATAACGTTTTCCGAAATGGAAGCGCGAACCTCGCCCCCAAATCAGCCGGCATCCCCCTCCGGTGGAAAAAAAGCGGCTTGGGTTCACTGGTCGCTCACCGTTTTGGTGGCGGTTTCTTTTGCGCTCGCGTTCGTCATGCTTTGGCCCTCCGCCGGCGCGCCGGATAAACCGGGCTGGCCGGACGCACTGCTGCTTTTGCTGGCCACGGCAGGCACTCTCGTCACGCTGTCGCGGCGGTTGCCGTGGCAGAATGTTTTGTGGGCGGCGTTGATCATGGCGCTGATTGGCGGCACGGCGCACGCGCTCGGCGAAATCACCGGCATTCCCTTCGGCCCGTTTGTGTTCGAACCGGAAGCGGGTCCGAGACTTTTCAAAACCCTGCCGTGGGCGATGCCGCTGCTCTGGATCGTTGTTATTTTGAATTCGCGCGGCGTGGCGCGGCTGATTTTGCGTCCGTGGCGGAAGACCAAACTGTACGGTTTCCGGGTCATCGGCTTCACGGCGGCGCTGGTGACGCTGTTCGACCTTGCGCTCGACCCGTTCGCCTCGCGCATGAGACATTACTGGCTTTGGACGCCGACCAAATTCCCAGTTACCTGGCAGGGCGCACCGCTCGTGAATTTTCCCGGTTGGGCGGCTGTGTCGCTGCTCATTCTCGCGTTCGTCACGCCCATATTGATCAACAAACGACCGAGAGGAAAAAGCTCACCGGACTATCATCCGCTCGGCATCTGGCTGGGCGCGCTTTTGCTTTTTGCCAGCGCCTCGGCTTTGAAAGGACTTTGGCCGGCAACGGTGGCAGACGCCGGCATGGGTGTGGTCACGGCGGTCTTTGCGATTCGCGGCGCGCGCTGGTGAAGGTCGTATCTTCCAATTCCTTCCGTTTGGTGATCTCCAGCCGTGCCACGCGCGGGCCGTCCATTTCTTCGACGCGCAATTCGCAGTTGCCCACCGTCAGCGTGTCGCCGGCTTTGGGAAAACCGCCGAGCCTTCGCGTGATCCAGCCGCTCGCGGTTGCAGCGCTTTCCTTGTGCTCGATTTCACCGACGAGCTTCTCCAATTCATGCAACGGCAGCGCCCCGGACGCCTCCCAGACATTTTCGCGCACGCGCGTCAACTCCGGTTTTTCCTCATCGAACTCGTCCTGAATCTGCCCGACGACTTCTTCGAGCACGTTTTCGAGCGTCACGATGCCAAGCGTGCCGCCGTATTCGTCCACGACCATGGCGAAGTGCAGCTTCCGTTCGAGAAACAATTGGAGCAATTTTTCCAGCCGCCCGGTTTCCGGAACATAAACCAACTTGTGCGCCATCGGCAGCAAGTCCGCCGCCACTCGCGCCTTGTCGCGCAGCGCATAAAGGTCCTTGATGTGAATCACACCGCGGGTCCGGTCCAAATCGCCGCCTTCACACAGCGGAAAGCGCGAGTAGCGCGTCTGCTCCGCGATGGCGAGACATTCCGCCAGGCTGGCTTCGGTGTCGAACGCGGTGATTTCATGGCGCGGGCGCATAACTTCACGCGCGATGCGACGGCGTAAATCGAGCGCGTTCAACACAATGTTGCGCCCAAACGTTATCCCACTTTGCGGGACCGACGCGAGCGCGAGGCGCAACTCCTCCTCCGATTGCCCGCCACCGATTCCCGCGTCCGGTTCGATTCCAATTTGACGCAATAGTCCGCGCGCCGCGAGATTCAACAGCCGGTTGAAGGGATAGAACGCGAGATAAAACCAGCGCAACGGGCGGGCCGCCCACAACGCCACCGGCAACGGCTTTTGAATCGTCAGCCATTTCGGTGCGAGTTCGCCGGCCGTGATGTGCAGAAAAGTCAGTACACTGAAACCGACGGCGAAGGAAATGGAGTGTTGCCAGACGGGCGTTAGGACGCCGAACAGGACGAGCAGCGGTTCCAACAACGTGGTGAACACCGGCTGGCCAATCCAGCCCAAACCGAGGCTGGCCATGGTGATGCCAAGTTGCGTCGCGCTGAGATAGGCATTCAGGTTGCGGACGATGTGCCGCGCCATTTTCGCGCGTCGCTGGCCCTTGGCCACCACCGCGTCCAATTGTGTTTCGCGGACACGAACGAGCGCGAATTCGGCGGCAACGAAAAACCCGTTCATCAAAACGAGCGCGAGCACGGCCAGGATTTTCAACGCGGTCAAAATGGCGGCGTTCCAATTCATAGTTTCACCTCGCCGAACATCACTTTCAAAATGTCTTCCAGGCTCACGATACCGATTTCGCCCCGGTCACGCCCGAGCACAATCGCCAGCCGGTGGCCGGCGCGCTGCATCAGACGCAAAGCGACTTCCAGCCGCATGCCCTCGTCCACAAAGAGCGCCGGGGCCATGTGCGCCGATGCGGATTGGTCCAAATCGAGAGCTTCGCGGAACAATAACATATCCAGCGCCAGCAAACCGGCGATGCGGCGCCGGCCGTCCCGCGTTTCCCAGACCGGCAGGCGCGACAGTTTCTTTTCGCGCGCCAGCGGCAGCACGTCGCGAATCGGGGTTTGCGCTTCGACCGTCACCGTTTGCGCCAGCGGGGTGGTAATCTGGCGGACGGTGAAATTTTGCAGATCGAGCACACGGTTGACCATCGCGCGCTCGTCGCTGGTGAGTACCTGCGCTGATTCCTGCATGACGGCGCGCATTTCCTCGCGGTTGCCGAAAAGCCGACCGGTGAACGCGCTCCCGCCCGCCCAGAACAACAAGGCCGTGGAAGCCGCCTTGACCAGCCAGACGAGCGGGCGCAGCACAAAATGGACGGGCCGGAACACATTGGCGGCGGCGAGGCACAGTTGATTGGGATGCGCGCGAAACAGCATTTTCGGCAGCAGGTCGAACAGCGCGTAAAATAAAAACACCACCGCCGCAAAAACGATGGCAATCAAAACGTGATGCCACACCAGCCACGCGTGCAATTCCACGATGACCCAGCCGAGGATGAGAAAATTGGCCAGCGTGTTGCCAACCAGGATCGTCCAGAGAAAATTCTCGGGATTTTCGAGAAAGCCGTGAAGCAACTTTGCCGAAGGCCGTCCCGCGCGCGCCAGCCGCCGGATGCGCAACCGGCTCAACGCGAACACACCCGCCTCCATGCCCGACAGCAGAAACGAGAGCGCCAGACATCCCGCCAGGCCGATCCAGTTGAGCACCTCGGTGTTCATTTCATTTCACCTGTTGCACGAGCAATTCGCGCACGCGCCGTTCGTCGGCCGCCTGCGCCGTGAGCGTCAAGCCGTGAAACGTTGCTGATTGGCCAGGTTCCGGCACGACGCCCAGCAGATGCGCCAGCAACCCGCCCATCGTTTCGACTTCGGGCACGTTGCCGAGTGCCGGGAATTCGCGGCGGAAATCGTCCAGCCGCATTGTGCCGTTCACGCGCCAGCGGCCCGGCGCGAGTTTTTCCATGACGAAACCCTCCGGTTTGACCTCCGCGCGAATCTTGCCGACCAGCTCGCCCAGAATATCTTCCATCGTGACCAGCCCCGCCGTGCCGCCGAATTCGTCCAGCACAATGGCCAGGCCGCGTTGCTGTTTTTGCAAACTTTTAAAAAGCTGGAGCAGGTTCATCGTCTCCGGCACGAACGACGGAAACTCAATCGCGTCGGCCAGATCCATTTGGGGATTCAGCAACAGGACGCGGGCGTTCAAAATGCCGACGATGGTGTCCGGCGTTTCGTCGTAAATCGGCAGGCGGCGGTGCTTGATTTCGCGCGCGGCGGCGAGCATCTCCTCGATTGGCGCGTCATCCGAGACGCACGCCATGGCCGCGCGCGGACGCATCACCTCGCGCGCCGTGCGTTGATCGAGACTGATGATTTGCAGGATGATTTCCTTTTCCGCCTCGGCAAGGGTGCCTTGCTGGTAGGCCATTTCGAGCAGTTCCTGGTATTCCGCGTCGGTCAACGCCGCCGGCGGCACAAGGAACGTGGGCGCAGCCAGTTTCAGAATGCCCTCATTCAACTTCTGCGCCACGCGGCACAACGGCGTGGTGATGTTGACGAACCACAACAGCGGCCAGCTCACCCGCAGCGCCCATCGCTCCGGTTGTCGCACCGCCAGCATCTTGGGAAAGACCTCGCAACCGATGAGCACCAGCGCCAGCAGCACGGCCACGGTCAAAAGCAAAGGCCAGTCGCCGCTGAACACTTTGCGCAACGCCACGGCGAGCAGCGCGGCGCTGGCAAACGTGTTGCCGAGCACCAGCGCCGCCAGCAAATCCTGCGGCTGTTCGAGGAGTTGGGTGACGACTTTGCCGGCGCGCGGATGGCGTTCGGCCAGTTGCCGCGCCTGCCATTTGCTCAGGGACAGCAGCGCCGTTTCCGCCAGCGCGAAAAAGAAACTCGCGCCCGCGAAAATCAAAATCGCCACCAACGCCAGCCCCATGCGCGGATTATGCGGGGAAAAGCCTGCCAATTAAAGGAGAAACGGGCAATGGGGATTTCACGAATCCAACGTCATAAGTTTCATCGTCCTCGTTCTCGTTCTCGTCCTCGAATTGCCCCATGTCTCGATTACGAGAATGAGGACGAGGCCGACGAGAACAACCTGAGTCAAGGCCGTTGCCGCACCGGGCAACCGGCGGTTCATCCTTCCAAAATCGCCGTCACCGCCGCGTAATTTTCCGTGTGGCTGAGACTGATGAGCAGCCGTTTCGCCTTGCGCGACGCGAACAACTTTTCTCCTTTGCCGTGCAGGACCGCGAACGGTTCGCCGGATGGTTTGCGGCGGATTTCCATGTCGTGCCAGCCGAGTCGCGCGCCGATGCCGGTGCCGAACGCCTTGGAAATCGCCTCCTTGGCCGCGAACCGCGCTGCGAGAAACGGCGCCGGGTTTTTGTGCGACAGGCAATACGCAATTTCGTCCGCGAGCAGCAGGCGG
>Ga0187874_10001891_pt1 | contig 17325 bp, 8 predicted proteins | sample June2016WEW_16_1_3_FD_132993 | JGI IMG/M metagenome (GOLD analysis project Ga0187874, IMG submission 132993) | Peatland microbial communities from SPRUCE experiment site at the Marcell Experimental Forest, Minnesota, USA - June2016WEW_16_150 | ecosystem: Environmental > Terrestrial > Soil >... | reverse complement strand
CCTGACACGCATACGATAGTCGAATGACTACACCGCTCTTGCGGTGCGCACCTTGGCAACGCCCCGCGGGCGCTGCCACGGCGTAAATGAAGAACACCTGAGACGGGGAGCCGGAAGCGGTTCCCCGCTCTCGTTTTTGGCCCAAGATTCCGAGACCCTTGTCCCGAGTAGCGCAGCACCTACCGTTTGTTAAGATCCCGCTCGTAGCGAATGCGCATCCACTCCAGGTCGACCCTGGGATCGGCTTTCTCCGCGCTTTGGAGGGCTTCAGCTTTGTCAGCGGCTGTCCCTTGCCAGACAATCTATTCGTGGGCTCCCGGCCGGTCTTGAGCAGCCGAGCCTGAAACGGCTTCGATATTACCGCTAACCACAGCAATGACTTTCCAGGTGGCCATGGGGTTGTCAATGTCCCTTACGAGGTATTTTGGCAGAGTCGGTAACGGTAGCGGCGTGCCCCACTCAGATTGACGATACGGTTGCCGCTGGGGTATCGGGCATGAGAAAAGCCCACGGCCAGGACTGCACTAACCGTGCCTACCCGCTGTGGTTCAGGTACATGCCGAACAACGGCATGCTTGTGCCACCTGCCGTCAAAAGCCTTCGGGCACGAGTCCGAGGCTGTTGATGGCTTCGTTCACGGACTCAAGGGCCTCGTGAACTTCCAGCACCTGGGAATAATTCCAGTATTTCAGCTTGTCCTTGAGATTGGGTACAGTGGCGACCTCGGACTTGATTTTCTCAAGCTGTGTGGTGTCAGAAACAGCAACGACGCCCTGCACGGCGGGATTGTTCAACGACCTCAAAAGGTTGAGAATGAGGCCATCGATTGAGCCTTTCGTTTGGACCTCGAAGATGTAGATGACGCGCCCCATGTTCCCGATCGTGGCCTCCCAGATTGCGTCCACAACCGCCCCACCGGCCACCTTCTTTTCCGTGTCGGCCTGAAAACCGAGCCATGTGCCGATGTCTGCGATTTTGTCGCGGACCTCATCATGGATGAAATCGGACGTAACTGCATCCACGGTGTCCACATGGGGAGGTGGGGCCGGCGCAGGGATCGGCTTGTAGATATCCGTGAGGTTCTCCGCTACCTGTGACTCGCCCCAGATGAAGTAGTCCACGGTAAAAAGATTGGCATCGTCGTCTCCCAATGCCTGCATCTCCTTCGCAATGTCGCCCGCCGTGTTGCAGAGGTCTTGGTATTTCCGCCCCGTTAGCTGGTAGTTATAGCGAGGGAGATCCGGAACGCCAAGGTAGTTGAGGCCGACATAGGCGCGGCGATTCCAGAGCATGCAGGTCGTGGGGTGGACGTGGCAGAGGATCTCGCTCATCATAGCTGGGACTACGCCTTTGACGGTCTTGCGGAACGTTTCCCAGCGTTGATCGAGCGGGAGGACTGACCAAATCAGATCAGAGAGGTGCTTTAGCAGGTTTGGCAGACCGTTGTCGGCAATCAGTTTATCTACGACATATTGTTTGTTGCCCCAGATGCGCATAGCCCAGAGCTTGGATAGATACTCGGCAAACTCCTCCCCGCTCATGTGCTGAAGCCGTTCTGGCGTCCAGGACTGGTAATACGCGGCGCGCTCTTTGCGCTCCTCGAGGTCGGCGTCAAAGCGAGCGCGATTTGCCTTCCGCTCGGCCAGGTAGTCGGCAATATGTTTGCGAAGGAGTTCTTTGTTCATACGTTTTCAGGGTTTTCGCCTGCCTCGGATTTCACAGCAAAGGAATTATAACCTGATATAAGTGGGTTAACACAGACTTTGTGCCTTTCAAACACTGCAGCAAGCGTTGCGCGGACCTGTCTTGTAGGTCCTCGGCTTTTCCCGCGCGCAGTCGCTCGCCGGTGCAGTTCAATATTGCCTCCGCATGACATCGCGTGTAGATTGACCGCATGTCTAGGTTGTGGCGTCAGGTTCTTTGTAACTTCGACATCTTCGTCACGGTAGCTTACCTTGCGCTTACCCCGGCGATACCGCAACGGGCTTTCGCCTGGGGGCGGGAAGGCCATCAAATTGTAGTGATTGTGGCAGAGCATTACATGCGCCCGGAGACCACCGCTCGCATGCGGGAGCTACTCGCGCCCGAGAGTCCCGAAGAGGCCTCAGTGTGGGCTGACGAGTACCGCAAAGACCAACGCGAGACCGGCCCGTGGCATTACATCGACGGCAGGGCCGCCGCGACACTGACCTCAGCCTTGTCCAACTCCAACGCAATTGGATAATGACCTTCCCGGGCGGACAGCACTAAATGATTGCAGCAAGAAGGTAGGAGTTGAACAAAAACTCCACATCCACATCTCCCTTTGGGTATAAAATCAACCATCTTGGTAGTCTGGTGACCTCCGTTTCATCCCGCACGGATTACTGAGGATACCCACGTGAGAAATGGCGGAGGTGGAATACCGGGGAATTCGACTGCAGAGTCCATTTGTCCGTCCTGATCGGAAGGAATAGGGGCTGATGGCGTGCGCAACTTTGCGAAGAGCGTACTGAATTATTTTGCTGCATTCAGCGAAACCCGATTCCGTTTCAACCGCAAGCTGCCCTACGAATGGTCCGACGATTCCTTTACCCTTGACTTCTCGGTGTTTCCAGATTTCCAGCGGGAAATGTTGGCTGCAATCGCTGGGAGTGTGCCCTTTTGCCTAAGAGTTCCCAAGGGAAAGTACGCCGTGGCACTCGATCCGGTAACAGTGACAGCGGAACTGACTGCCGTTGTTCAGACCAATCTCCACGGCGTCTTTCTCGAATCGCAGGTTACCAAGGCGAAAGCCAAGCTGCTGGAGGCGCTGCCGGATGAGGATCCACAGATCATCGAGTCGCGTGCATTGGCCGATGGTCTCCGTGAATACAACCTGTCATTCCGACGCGAAATGCTGGGGTGTCTTACGGCCCTCCAGGCGCGGCGGATCAGTGATCTTCAAGCAGAACTCGGGTTCACGACAACTCCCCCTTCTACTTTCAACCCGCAACGAGAAGTGCAATACGCCTACGATTGCCTGCAGAACTTGGCGCGAAATCGGAAGAGTACCGAAGGGTATGTCAATGACGTTCTCGCTTATCTGCGGAAACAGGACTACCGGTTCGTCATTTTTGACCTTCATCTGGGGCTGAGGAGCTTCCTGCAACTCGCAGGCACTCGCCCGGTGTACGCTTTCTTTCACGAAATCTGCAAAGGCCAGCAGAAGTATCCCTTGTTCTCCGTGGAGATCGACTCTGTCGAGGGGAACGACGTGATCGAACTCCGATCCACACGCGATTTAGTTATGCTCAATACGCCGGCGGTCAACAGCTTCGAGTTCGACACTGTGTTGACAACTCCGCGGGCTTGTCGTTTTGCTGAGACCCTTGCCAGCCTCTCCGGCGTTGAGCGCTTCCTACAGGCGAAGTTCAAAGCCAGTGACAGCTTCATACTACAGCCGCACTACCGGCCCCTGATTGCGGATAATCTCCCTACAGTGCGTTTCCGTATTGGCCTGCAGGCCGTGAAGGACGATGATCGTCGCATCCTCGATTATTCCGAGCTAATCACCAGTCTTGATGATGGCGCCGGTCACAAGTTTACGGATTTGGTGAGCCGCTACGTGGAGGGTAACGTCCACAGCACCGCTGATGAGGTGGATCGCGAATACAGGGAGCGATGCCCGCGCCGTTCGGCGGAGCGGCTTGTCCCAGAACACCTGATGGTCCCGATGCCCCTGAATGAAACCCAGAGGAGAATTCTGACCGCGGCCGAGAATCCCAGGAATGAACTGATCGTCGTCGACGGTCCCCCGGGTACTGGCAAGTCCTATACAATCACGGCCTTGGTGTACTTGGCCGACCAGCTCGGCAAGTCAGTAGTAATCACTTCGCATAAGCGTCAGGCGTTGGACGTCATCGATCAGGCTATTACTAATCAGTTTAAGAACCTGCACCCTCAAGCCAAGCCCTCCGTTCTCAGACTCGAGAAGGAAAATGGGCCAGGCAGGATCAACAGCATCGCCAATACGTTGTCGACGCAGGCGATCAACGCTGCGCGCCGACGGTCTCAGTCTCTGAATGAGGAAGCCGTCAAGAAAGATAGGGAACGCGTTCGCGAAACGCTGACCCAGGTGTACGAAAGATATTGGCGGTCGGCCGATAACAGCGAAGCTGACGCGAAGGCCCTCTTGGAGTGGGCACAACTGAACGACGCGCTGATAGGAGCAGGTCCGAATCAGACCGATCTCCTTCCCCTGCGCCTGCTCCAAGGAACCTCCCTTGATCTCACAGCGGCTCGCAGACTGGCCGAATTGATACAAAGGTTTCCGGTTGTCACCTCCATTGAATCACTTGGCGCACTGTTCGCGGAGCGACAAAGACTGTCAGATGTCCTGAAACAATGCGATGAGCTCAGTCGTTTGATCAACGCACTGCCTTCCGAATTGCTGGTGGGCGTCCAATCTGTGCCACCTGAGCTCGCGGCATTCAGTGAGATTGTCGCTCGGGTCGTCTCCTGTGTCGAACCTGGCACATTACTGGGGGAATGTTACACGGCTGAGATCGCCCTCGCTGCGCCCAATGACGACATAGGCGCCATCTTCACCAATTATCCAGGTTTCACGCGCGCCAGGGAGACTTTGGCACAGATCGCAAACTACGAGGGGGGCTTGCTTGGACGTATTTTCAAAGCAAAACCCATTGCAGAATGCCGGCAGCGGCTCGCCCATGACACGCCCAGACTCGCCGAGATCGTCAACAACACAGATGTCCGACAGACCCGTAACCGTCTGGAAGCCCTAGCCAAACACCTTGAAGCAGCGAAATCCCGCAATCCCATCCTGACGCTTGATTACATCCTGTCAGGGACCACATCATGCTCACCCGTTGATCTCCAGCAGTGCCTGCGGCGGCTCGGAAGCCTGGAATTCCAGCCCGTGATTTCCTTGGTCGAGAAGATCCACGGAGCCCCGGCTGAGGAGCTAACCATTGCGCAGGTACATGAGCGCGTCAGCCAGCTCAACAGTCTCGCCCGTTACCTGGACCTGCGCCAGGTCGTTGAGGGGTTCGCCCGGCATTTCGGCATGGGTGTCGAAGACCTGCCGAAGCTTTACACTGGACTCAAGCAAGCGAGCGATCTATTGGCAGTCACTCAAGCCGATGATCTCGCGGCCCTCTCTTCCGTGTTCCGCCTCTACGGACCGTTCTTGAAAGCTCTGGGCATCGAAGCCAGCGATGTCTCCTCCCTGGGCCGGTTCGTGGCTGAGCCGGAGCGTGCGGCACGGCTGTTTCGCTACCTGCAACTGCACATGGACTTGTCCGCGCGCCTGGTGCCGGTCGAATCTGGATCAGCAGATACGAGGGACTATTTTGAGAAAAGCCAGAAGCTCCTGCAATCTAAAGCAGACCAGCAGTTCAGCAACCTGCTGAACCACTCAGCTGACGTCCAACGCATCCTGACTGCTGTGGCTGCGGGCAAGCGCATCACCCGGGAACAGGCCGATGTGCTCCTCCAAAACCTATCATGCGTCATCTCGGCGCCGGAGCTGATCTCCCAGCATTTCCCCATGCAGCCCGACATCATCGACTTGCTGATCATTGACGAGGCGTCGCAGGTTTCCATTGCCGAGTCCATTTCGCTGATGCTGCGGGCGAAGCAGACGATCGTTTTCGGTGACGAGCTTCAGTATGGCGCAGTCGCCGCAGTGAACGTTTCCCGGGAGTACTCGGAGTATTACTTCAAGGACATCCTGCGCGACTACGCGACTGATCGCAGCGTGACGATTTCAGAGGCCGAACAGGAGCGACTGGCGCGGGAAGCGTCGATAGAGCCGGACGAGGAAACGGCCGAATCCAGCACGCTGATCCCCTTAGATCCCGGCACGCGAGAATGGCTGAAAACGTTCAGTATCCGCACGTCCACGCTCGCTTTCGCCAAGGCGCTCCAGAACTACTCGGCTTCGCTGAATGTCCATTTCCGGAGCTTTCCGGAGATTATCAGCTATTCCAACGACGTGTTCTATCGGCCCAGTCAGATCGAATTGGTTACGAACCGCATTCGTACTAAGCCCATCGGTGAGGTATTGCGCTTCATCAAGGTCGACACTAAGGGGAACTCCGGGCGCAATGTAAACCTTGACGAAATCGAGGCCATCCAGCAGGACATCGAAGCAATGATCGCCGGTGGTTACCAGGGCACCATCGGGATTATCTGTTCATTCAAAGAACAGCAGGCGCGCATGGAGGAGATATTCCGGCAGGAGATGGCGATTCACCCTGATTTGGTCCGTAAGCACAAGTTCACCATCTGGTTTGTCGGGGACGTCCAAGGCGAAGAGAGAGACCTGGTCTATTACTCCTTCGTACAGGAAAAGAAGTTCGACAACGCGGACCTCCGCACGATCTATCCGACCATCGGTGGCACTGCCGACAGCATCCGTCGCCTCAAGATGCAACGACTCAATGTCGGATTCAGTCGGGCCAAGGACATCATGGTCTTCGTGCACAGCATGCCGCTGGGGGACTACAGCGACACGAGGCTTGGGGATGCCCTGCGCCACTACGACAAGGTCCGCAGTGCGGCGCACGACCACTACGTGACCAGCGAAAGCGTTTTCGGTTCCCCTGCGGAAAAAGAGTTGTATGCGCTGATCCTTCAGACGCCGTTTTTCCGGCAATACCAGGAGAGCCTCCGGCTGATCGCCCAGTTCGAGATCGGCAAGTACATCCGCCAGGAGTACCACCGATACATTCCCAAGTATCGAGTGGACTTCCTGCTCACGATGAGCGACGGCGGCAAAGAGAAATCGCTGATCATCGAGTACGATGGCCTTGAATACCACACGAAGAATCCGGATGTTGTGACTGCGGTGAATTTCGATCGGGAGTACCTGGAATACGACGTGGAACGACAGCTTGAACTGCAAAGCTATGGCTACACGTTCCTGCGAATTAATAAGTTCTCGCTGGTGCCGGACAGGCAGGGCGCCACGCGGGTGGACATGCTGGATCAACTGTTGCGGCGAAATTTCGCGTCATGACGAAAGGCGAGTGATGACATGAAGAAGATCGAGATACAAGAAACCGACATCCAAACCCTCCTGAGATGCTTGAATGCCGACGAGGAGCCGCCTGCTGAGCTGGCCAAGAAACTTTTCCCCAGCCTTTACGCAACATACGATTTCAAGGCACTCTCGGATGCAAAGATCCCGACTATCGAGTACCAGGGCAAGCGGCCGGAAGCCGCAATTCTCAACGAGGCATCCGTCATGGGAGCGGCCTGTCCCCTCCAGCTTGAACGCTCTTTCGACGGTGGCAAAATCGACAAGAAGGCCACGCAGCTCATGCTGATTAAGGAAAGCGCCACCGAGTATGAGGCCAACTGGCATAACTTGATCGTCTGGGGTGATAACCTGCAGTTCCTCAAAACCTGCTATCTGAATCAGGACCCGATCATCAAGGACCGAGTTAAGGGGAAGATCAGGCTGATATATATTGATCCCCCCTTCGCAACAAAAAGCGACTTTGCAGCGAAAAGCGGCGAAGACAGCTATGCGGACAAAGTTGAAAGGGCTGAGTTCATCGAACAGCTCCGAGAGAGACTTCTGTTCCTACGTGAGCTACTCGCTGCTGATGGGAGCATATACGTACATCTGGATCAGCGCATGAGTCACTATCTGAAGGCAGTCATGGACGAAGTTTTTGGCGTGGCGAACTTCAAAAACGACATTTCTTGGGTAAGGGCATCATCGCACAATGATGCTACTGCTCAGTTTGGCAAGACGAAGGATTCCCTCCTTTACTATGCCAGGAGCGAATCGACCTGCTTGAATATCCTCTATACACCGTACTCCAAAGAATACCTAGCGGCTGAATGGAATGAGCTGCCGTCGGGCATGTGGTGGAAGGCCGAGAACATGCTAGATCCCCGCGGCACAATGAAGGAATACGACTTTCACGGGACGCGGGCGCGTTGGCGCACAAGCCCTGAGAAAATGGAAGATTTGTGGAATGCCCCTCAAACAGATGTACCGGGGAGTCACGGTCGCATCAAACTTGGGCGCAATGGAAAGCCCATAAAGCGGTGCAGAATTATGTTTTTGAATGAAGTGCCTGGGGTTCCGCTTTCGGACACTTGGTCGGATATTTCATACATAGCGGGAGGCTCCGGCGAGTCATTGGATTACCCGACACAGAAGCCAGAAGCACTACTTGAACGCATCATCCTTGCCAGCAGCAATCCTGGGGACCTCGTTATAGACCCCTTCGCCGGTTCAGGCACAACTGCAGCAGTGGCTGAGAAATTGGGCCGGCGCTGGATCGTGTGCGATTTCGGAAAGCATGCGATCTACACAATGCAGAGACGCATGTGCCTAATCGCTGAGTCGCAAAAGTTGGGCACGAAATCGAAGAAGAAGGAGGCCTATAACGAGCCTCCGAAGCCGTTCTGCGTTGTATCGGTGGGGGCGTTTGACTTCTGCAAGGTCATGAGTTTGCGTGAAAATCGTGATGCTTATATCACTTTCGTTATGGGCATCTTCGGAATCACCGAGCGGGATGACAAGCTGGCCCAGAAGTACAAGATCAGCAACGTGTGCGCGCTCAAGGACGGTAATCCGGTGGAGGTATACCCGATCTGGGACGACGAGTTCCTCAAGAACGTACGCGTGGACATGGATTACCTTCGAGGCATCGTTGAGCAATCCGGCGGCAAGCTGAAGGGGGACTACTACATCATTGCGCCGGAAACCTGTGTCCGCATGGGACCGGAAACGGGGATGAAGAACGCCAAGGGCGATAAGGTAATCTTCCATATGCTCACATTTCCGTACAAGGTCCTGGAAGAGGTTGCCCGGCATTTCTCCATCGAAGAACAGCCTGATTCGCCCGAGAACATCAATAAGCTCATTTCATCCGTCGGTTTCTACTTCAACGAGGAGGTCAAGATCGCAGTCAAGAAATCCAAGGGTGGATTCACGATAACGCGGTTTAGCACCAGCATCCTGGACAAGGAGGAGAAACGCTACGAGGGACTGGAGGGCTTAGCGATGATCCTCGTGGACTCGGAGTATGACCCAGAGCGCGGCTTTACCGTGGACACCGTGGTCTACCAGAAGGACATCAAGGACGACGAGGTTCGCGCCGAGGGTATCAATGGCAAGGCGGCGATAATCGCGATCGACAAGTACGGCAACGAAAGCGAAATTACGAAGACTAGTAAGTAGCGCAATCCCGCCGAGTGGCTAAGACCGGAGGAAGGAGGGAGGATGCGACTAAGTCTCTCGGAGCACACGCTGGACATCAATGTGCACCGGTGCGATGTCGGCCAGTTCGACTTTTCGGAGGTCGAAGAGTATGTGCTGGCGCTGACCGGCGACAGGGATTACCAGTACAAAGCAATCAAGGATATCCTCATCTACCTCTGGGGCGGTGCCTACGCTTCACTTGCGGAACTGGCGAAAGAGAACTACCGCCGCAAGCCGGCTATTCAGCAGCGCTTCCATAGCGAGGAACACTTCCTGCGGATGCTGCCGCTGCCGGACCGGATATCTGGTGTTTGCCATCAAGCCACGGGTACCGGCAAATCTTACGTCATGTTTGCAATCGCCCATCTCTCGATCCTGCTGGGAAAGGTGCGGCGTGTTCTCATCCTAGGGCCGTCCTCCACGGTGATCGAATCCGGGCTTCGTGAAAAGTTCAAGGAATACTTGTACGGCGAGAAGGGCACCGAGCTGAAACTCAAGCTGCCGGACCGTCTCCGTAATAAGGTCATACGACTTCTGAACTGCAATGACCCAATTGAGGACAGCTCGATCGTCATCGAGAACATCAATGCTATATACAATCGTGACCGCAATTCTATCGGCGACACGTTGTTCAACCATGGCAGCGAGGTGCTCGTTCTGAGCGACGAGGTGCACCACGCATACTCACACCTGACGTTCACAGGTGAGGCCGCTGAGTACGATTTCGAGGCCGGAAGCGAGGGGGGCGGAGATGTCCGGGATGAGCGCCTATGGATGAAATTCATCCGTGAAGAAGCGATGATCCGGCGGCATATCGGCTTTACAGGCACTCCATATAACCGCGACGATTATTTTCCCGATGTGATCGCCAACTACTCCATCAAGGACGCGATCGACGAGAAAATCATTAAGAGAATAAATCCCATCCTAAAGACGGAAACAGACGAGGGAGACGCAGACCTTACACTCAAGCAGCGCTTCGAGCAAATCCTAGCGACGCACGCGGAGAATAAGACCAAGTTTTCATATCGTAACCACAGCGGGCGCCAAAAGGTTAAACCCATTACGATTTTCATTCATCCCACACAGGCGGCAGCAGAGAAGAACTCCGACGAGTTCGTCAAGGTTTTGGCCGACGATATGAGGGCGCGTGACCGATCCTTGGAAGGGATGGCTCGCTCAGCTCTTGAGCAGGCCGCACGGGAAAAAGTGATCGTGGTTATCAGCCGTCTCGGCGAGGGTGAGTACCGGCAGAAGCTGGATCAAATCGAAGAAACTGATTCGGACAAGGTGGGCGGAAAAGTAGAGTTCATATTCGCTGTTAACAAGTTATCAGAGGGGTGGGACGTTGACAACGTCTTCCAGATCGTCCCTTCGGAAGAGCGGGTGTTCAACTCGAAGCTGCTGATCTCCCAGGTCCTCGGACGCGGACTGAGACTCCCGCGCAAAGTCAACGTTGCCGACATTCAGTTCAATTACCCAGTTGTAACCATCACAAACCATGAAAAGTTCGCCCACCACATCATGGAGTTGCTAGACGAGGTTACGGAGTGCGAACTCCGGCTCAGCTCAAATGTGTTGGCCCAGCCGGATCAGAAAAGGTATAGCCACAACTTCAACTTATTCAACCTGGAGTATTTGCCATCCACCCGAGTAGAACCACGCACAGGGGATGAAGGCGCGGAAGAGGGTGGGCACCGAGAGCTGCTGTTAGCGCCATCGGCGGACAAGCTCGGGGTGCGGGTAACATATCTGCAAGGGGTCAAGCGGTTCGAGCTCTCGAAGGACTTTTTCACGGTGGATCAGGTGGTCTTGGACATCGAACGCCGCTTCAAGAACACGGCATTCGAGACGCACCATTTCGATTTCGGTGATGGAATGGTCCTCAACAACACGCCGACGGCGGAAGATATCGAGATAGTGATTCGAGCTGCCATGAACAAGGCAGGAATTGAGGGTGACCTCCTTTCCCGCGAAAACCGCCAGGCGATTGAGATTCATTTCAACCAATTCCTTCCCAGAGGGAAGAAGAAGGTAATCCGGGAGAACATTGAGGGCGCAATCAAGTGCGTTGCAACCACCAGTATCCAACAAGTTAGTGCTCGCGCCGGTGGATTGGAGCACGAGCTCTCGGTGTTTTTGTCCGAGGACTTTGAGGCTGAATTGACCGAGGACAATCGCTTCGTGCTGCATGAAATTACGAATGCGGATGGGCAGCAGTCTTTCGGTACGACATGGCTCCAATCACAGGAGGGTTTCAATCGGGACTACATCCGCCAGCTAGCCCCTTTCAAACGCCTCTACGCTGTGAACCCATCCCTCTTCCGGACGCCCCAGGACCTGGTAATTGCGAGTCATGAACCCGAGCGGCTCTTCCTGTTCCAGCTAATTGAGAACTCCAAGTTCGTGTCCTCATGGGTTAAATCACCGGATCGTGAGTTCTACAGCCTGGACTACGAATACTGGAAGGGAGGCAAGGACCGTGTGCGGCGGTCCTTCAACCCGGATTTCTTCATTCGGACTAAGCTCACGGATTATCTCGATCAGTTCTCTGTCCATCACATGCCGGCTACAGTAGATCGCCTGCGCCATTTCCAAGACCAGGGAGTCGAGGAACTCGTTTTCGTAATCGAGGTTAAAAGTGACGACGACAACAGCGACGAAACCCGGGCGAAAACGAGATATGGGGAAGAACACTTCAGTGCGCTCAACCGTCGCCTACGGGTCACAAACCCCATCGACCTGCCCGTGCCGTTCCGCAGTTCCCTCAGCCAACTCTATGGCTTTTGGGTTCTCCGCCCAGTTCGTTTCTCGAGCTGGTTCGGGCATTTGAGGACGGGCACGATTGCTTTTGAACTTTCGCTGCCGCACGTGATGCCGGAAGAACGTGTGGATGCTGATCATTGGGCCGCCATTCAGTCCCGCGTAGTTGAGGACTGGGGAGCTGACAGCCTGCAATCCAAGCTCTGCGCCGCGATCGTCAGTGAATTAGGCAAGCCCCCACGAAGGTTTCGCCTTTCGGAATTGCCAGAACTCGTCGGCAGGCAAGCACCGGACCGCGATGTCGACCTAGCCGCAATGTACCTAGCAAGCCCTCGGGTTCGGTTGCTCCGTCTCACGTTCGAGCTGATCGATGAAGATGGTGAGAGTCACTCTGTTTCGCCCCCAGCTCTTGTTCGCGGGATCCAGGAAGATGCCCTTGAGCATCCGGTAACTAATGAGATCGTTGAGGGTTTTCGAGAAAAGATAGTGATGTATCTTGAAGATGCATCTACGTGAACACTGGAGCTTAACCATGCTGCTTCTGCTGCTACAGCTCGCAAGAGACACTATTGGCGAATACCGTCGGAGACATGGTGACGAGGAATTATTACGGACGATTGAGATTGTTCATCCCCCGACCGGAGAGGTATTTGTCGAGCGGCTCTACAAGGAGCTGAGCGCTGTGATTGGGGACATAGAGAGAAGCGCAGATATTCGCCAGAAAGATGGAGAGGAACGTATCACCATAGATGTCATCTCGGGCCTGCATCGTGCAGGCTACAACGCAACACACGATGCGTATTCAAAGGGCCATGCTGATATCACGGTGACCCAGGACAATTTCGTTTGGTTGGGCGAGGCGAAGATTCATAAAGACTACGAATGGGTCCTAAAAGGGCTGAAGCAGCTTCTCGGGCGATATACGACCGGCCGAGAGTACGGATCTGGGCTCTTGATTTACATTAGGGGAAGCAACGCAAGTGCGGTACTGGATGAGTGGCGTCGCCGCCTTGAGAAGGGCAATGAGTGCGACCTGAAAAGGACGGAAGATGCAGATAAGGCCGAGAAGCTGGCCTTCTGGTCCATTCACACGCACGAGGGCTGCGGCCTGGCAATTCGCACTAAGCACTTGGGTGTCAGCCTCTACTTCAAGCCAGAGGCGTAGAAGTTCTACCCATCGATAATCTGGCTCGCGACTGGCACACACCGATCACTGTAGTACCGGTGTTTTCAGGGGCTTCCGGTCATAGTCCGCTGATCTCGGATCAGCACTCTCTCAACCTCATTCAATAGAAGCTGCTTGCCGATCGCCCATCGCCACCCAGCCGCCACCGACTGAAAGTACACAATCCGCCAACTCCCAGACAAGTGGTGTATGGCAGATAAAAATGACTTGGTGGAAGCCGCCCAGGTCCATAGCCCGGCGCAGCATACGCACGTACTCCTTGCCATTGACAGGATCCAGAGCGCCCACCGTTTCGTCCCGGAACAGCGTTTCGTAGCGAATGCTTTCGCCCTGCCGCATGTTGTAGATGGCAATGCCCAGGTTCACGGCTTCGTTGACCAGTACGAACTGCCCGCCCGAAAGCTCATCCACGAGGCACGTACGGTCCAGGTTCTTGTTGCAGACCTCGACATCAAAATCATCTACCACCCCCTTGCCGTCCGCCTTGGTGCGTTGCGTCCTGAATCGGATTTCGAACTTGTTGTCGAAGCACCCCTCAAGCAAAGAGTTGACCAAGGTTGAGACTTGTGGTCCGGCGGCCTGGATCTCGCACAACTGGATCTCGTCCGGACCGAAGACCCTGCCGAGATAGGTATAGTCTTCCTGTTCAGTTCTTGCCGTCCCGAGTTCAGCCTCAACCTGGGCCAACCGAGTCCGCGCAGCCTCCATCTGCTCCTGGCGCTGTTTGATTTGTGCTTGGCGGGCAATAAGGCTATCCCGTTCAAGGCGGCAGGAGACAATCAGACGGTCCGCGTTTTCAATTTCCCGGCGTGAACCATGCATCTTAGCGTCGAGATCAGCGAATCCAGAGAGCGCAGATTCCTTCCTCGATAGCTCCTCGCCGACTTCCGTACGGGCCTGGGCCAAGCGTTCCAAAGCCTTGAGCCGTTCGTCCCGCCGCGCCTCGACGGCTCGCAATCCCTCGTAACGCTGCCGCTCCTGATCAACTTTCCTGCGGTCCCGCTCGCAGCCTTCAAGTGTCCGGGTGAGCTCTGACGAGGGCGTGGCAATCTGAACCAGCGAGTCGCGCTGGACCTCGACTTCAATTGAGAGTGTGGCAACCTCTCCCTCTAGTGTTGGCAACTTCTGACCTGCCTTGACGGCGCGGCGAATCTTCGGGCAGGAGGCGTAGGCTCCCTCGCCCCGGCAGGGCACTATCGCCAGCTCTTCACGCTCCACCCGCAGACGGTCAAGTTCGGCCAAGTTGGTTCTTAGCTCAGCATCCAGAGATTGGACAGTACGCTCAGTCTCTCGATTGGCTGTCTCCAGACCCTGAATCTTCCGGATCTGCCGATGGAGTTCTTCGACGCGCGTAGCAAGTGTGGCGCCTCGGTCCGTCAAATCGGCGAGGTCCTTCTTTCCCGTCAGAAGGCTCTCATCCCTTCCAATCTGGCGTTTGGCTTCGGTGATTTCGCCGTCAGCCTTGCGCAGGCGCTGTTTCAGGGTTTCAACCTCGGCCAGGAGCGGCTTCCGACTAGCCTCCGCTGCCTGAAGCTCCAGCAGCCGTTGTTGTCCCACGCGCTTCTGGGCTTCCAGGGTCTCAAGACGGGATGACACACCAGTAAGCTGCGCCTCAACTTCCGCAGGATCTTCAAATCCGCCCTCCACCAGCTCCTTCAGGCTTCTCGCCTGCCCTTCCAGGCCAAGCGTGGTGCTGGCCACTTCCTCGCCTTTCTCTTTGGCCGCAGCCGCAATTAGTCTCAGCCGATCCAGCCCGAGCAGCTCTCGGATGAACAGCTCCTTCCGCTCACTCCTCTCAAGTGAGAGAAAGTTACCCGTACGCTTCTGGCTGGAGAAGATGCTACTGAGGAAGAAGTCAGCCGTACCGGCGCATTTGCGGACAAGCTCCTCAAAGGGTTCTTTCTTGCCGTTGGTGAGCGGTGCGCCCTCACTGTTGAAGAGGTAGCTCTCCATCTGGCGGGACTTGGGATCGATCTTGAGGAGTGACCGGTAGCGAGCACCATTAACACTGAAAGTGAGGTCGATTTCAGGCTGGGGATGGGTGGCGAAGTCATAAAGTGAACGCTTCTGGCCGGGCAGTTGGCGAAACAGAGCGGCGAAGACCGATCCGATCAGCGTGGACTTGCCTGCGCCGTTCTCGCCCACGATGGCGATTAGCCCCTCGCCCAGAGTGTCGAAGTCAACGCATACTTCATTTGGAAATGCCTCAGTGATACCCCGCAGGCACAGGGTATGGAGTCGCATGGGCTTGCTCCTCGTTGGGGTACGGCGGATTATTGTATTTAGTACCATTCAGGTGTATGGTGTCGCCGGGCCGGAGTCCGTAATGGATTTTCCGGCCAAGAGTAAAACTCATTGAGAGGCTAAGCCATGAACCTGAGGCAGCTTGTCGGAACAGATGAGCCTTATTTTCAATTCGATCGTGAAGAGCGACAGATGGCTGCAATCCTTTTTCATCTTCTCAACCACAACGACAACGCCGAGCGTGTGATCAGATCAGTGGAACCTGACTGGAAGATAAACCCAGCGGAATTTGGCATCTATTTCGAATACAGTTATCCGCGTGACCTTTGGGATCGGATGGAGGTTAAGGTCAGCTCGAATGCTCACAAACGCGAAGTGATTATGGCGATCCTCGGCAAGCAAGGCTTCGACGTGAGTAAGCTGACGGCACTTAAGACAGTGCGGGAGTTTAATGGATTCTTCATTGAGCTCCGTCGCGCTTCGCGAGACTACATACAATCACCGGCCAATTGGAGCCTGTCGCAGATCGCGAACAGTCTCCCGTCCCTAGATTCCAATGCAGATTTGCTTATCGCCTGCAAGATTAAATGGGCGTTCAAAGCGAAGCCCGATCTTGTGATTCACGCTGATTGCGAACATGCGTTATGCATAGAACTAAAGCTGGAATCCGGCGAAGGCTCGTATCCATCCGAAGCAGGCGAGAAGAAATTGCTCCGCGAACGGGGGCTATTTGCTGAAAAGAAGACTCTCCCACTTCCAATGAGCCAAACCGATTTGCAGAAGTTGCTAATGACGGAATTACTCGGCCTCGATTGCCGATTCAGATTTATCACGCGGCACGCAACCTCGGGAACCGAATGTGTAGCCTGGAACGATTTTCTGGAACTGTTGAAGCCGTTGCCGCCATTGCCACGGTACATCGTGGCTGCGCTCAACAAAGTGGCACCGCTCGACGTCAAAGGCTGCCCACTCGCGGCCTAAGAGTGAAGTTCAGTCATTTCGATTTCCGCCAGCTTGGCCAGCAACCGCTCCTGTCGATCTGCCGGAGGGGTGCCTTTTATTGCCCAGTAGGCACGTAGCTTCTCCTCGGCTGAGCGGGCGGCAGCGATAGGAGCAGGCTCCGAGGGGAAGTCCGCATCGTGCTCGATCTTCACCTTCAGTTCGGCGGGACTGGCAGCCAGCAATTTCTCCCTGAGATTGTCCTGCTGCTCGCGGCTGAGCAGGTGATCAGGTCCATTGGGGACTGTCACGACGACCTTCACCCGAGAGTCTTTCAGGGTGATCAGATCCAGGTTGTCAGGTAGTCGTAGCTCTCCGTCCTCGTAGACGGCGTGAAGCTCGACCATTCGCCGGGTGGGTGACATCCTGAGTTCAACGTCCAGGTCCGACAGGTCCGGGCAAAGCTCAGGACCATTCAGTGTCACCAGGTTGTACCCTTTATCTTCGACCTCGCTGTAATCGCAGCGGGAGAGCGACCCGGCATACCAGATGCGCGGGGCGAGCTGCTGACGGAGGTGAATGTGGCTGAGCCCCACGTACTGCGCCTGCAAGCTGCGCAGCGGGTCAAGGGGATACTCCGCGCAACGCCCGACGAGGGGTTGGCCACTGCTCACCCTGGCGCCGGCCACCCCGAAATGCCCAAAGAACAGCTTGTAGCATCCAGGCCGCTGCTCGAAGCGCCGGTTGAACTCATCGAGTTGCCGGGCGAAGGCCTCACCCAGACTGTGCTCGTTCCCAGCCATCTCCACTTTGTGGGGATACGGGAAGACTGCGACGGCAGCGTCCCCCAGCTCAAGAAACTCCGGCTCGGTGCAAAGATAGATGGGGTGGGCGGCCTTGGCGCGTGCCAGAACGTGTAAGTCTCCATCGAGTTCCTTGCCATGGTTACCCGCCACAAGGATGACCGGGGCGTGGTTACCCATCT
>Ga0187874_10001890_pt1 | contig 17335 bp, 15 predicted proteins | sample June2016WEW_16_1_3_FD_132993 | JGI IMG/M metagenome (GOLD analysis project Ga0187874, IMG submission 132993) | Peatland microbial communities from SPRUCE experiment site at the Marcell Experimental Forest, Minnesota, USA - June2016WEW_16_150 | ecosystem: Environmental > Terrestrial > Soil >... | reverse complement strand
TGTCTGGACCGTGTCTCAGTTCCAGTGTGGCTGGTCGTCCTCTCAGACCAGCTACCCGTCTTAGCCTTGGTGGGCCGTTACCTCACCAACTAGCTGATAGGCCGCGGGCTTATCATGAAGCGTCAGGCCTTACGGTCCCCAACTTTGAAAACCAGAAGATGCCTCCCGGTTTTCACATCCGGTATTAGCTCGCCTTTCAGCAAGTTATCCCAAACTTCATGGCAAATTACCCACGTGTTACGCACCCTTGCGCCGCTCCAACTGCAAAATATTGCTACCTCGCAGCCAGCGCTCGACTTGCATGTCTTATCCACGCCGCCAGCGTTCGTTCTGAGCCAGAATCAAACTCTCCGTTAAAAAACGTTAGTTTAATTCCTGTCCGATGGTTGGTCGGACGAATTTACAACTTTTAAAACTCTCCACAGGCAGCCACTAACCGGCTGCCCATGAAGGGGCTCTCACTTATCGCACAATTCAATTTTCAATGAGCAGCGGGTGTTCAAACACCCGAAAAATTATTCAAAACTTCCGATATCTTTGTAAATCCAAAGAATAAAACACCCAACCGCCGAATTCTCATTCTTAAACTCGGCATGTCAGATTCGAGTTTTGAGGGCGCGAAACTTATCAAACTCGCGCCGGTTGTCAACAGGCCTTTTTGCCAGTTCTGCTTCCGTTGCCCGGAAGCCTGTGAAACAACTTACCAGTCCCCCAAATCCGTGCAAGAGTTTTTTGTTCCTTTTTTTGGGGCCCAAAACGGGCGGGTTGCCGGTTGATTTTGCCATGACAATCCGGGCAAACCGTCTTATTGTCCCGGAAATGGCCAGGCCGCCTTTGATTCTCGTTTCGCCCAGCATTGAAAAACGCGGGGCTGAGTTTCACGATTTGTCCATCAGCCTCTCGGTCAGGTACCATCTTGCCATCCTTCAATCCGGCGGCATACCGGTGACGGCGCCAACGACGGCCGACCGCGCCCTGCTCGCCGAATCCGTACGCCGCGCGGACGGCGTGTTGCTCACCGGCGGCGATGACATCAATCCCGGCCTTTACACAGATCATTTACCGCGCGCCGTGCAAAAAACCATCGGCACGCCGCCGGACGGCGGTCAGCGTGATTTGCTCGAGTTGAGGCTGATTGACGAGGTTTTCCGCCAGCGCAAGCCGTTGCTGGCGATTTGCCGCGGGCATCAGTTGTTAAACGTGGCGTTCGGCGGCGATTTGGTCGCGGACATCCGCTGCCAAATGCCCGGCGCGCTGAATCACCAGCGTCTGGACAAAGCCGGTGATCTGGTGCACAAAGTGGCATTGACAGCCGGCTCGTTGCTGGCCAAGATTACCGGCGTACGAACTTTGGGCGTGAACAGCTCGCATCATCAAGCGGTGCTCCGGCCGGCGGAACCGTTGGTGGCGGTGGCGCGCAGCCGCGATGGAATTGTGGAAGCGATGGAATTGGATGCGGAAGCGGTACGGTTGGTGCCGTTTTTGTTGAGCGTGCAATTCCATCCGGAGCGGTTGACAGAGCGATACGCAAAACATCGCGCCATTTTTGAGCGATTCATCCAGGTTTGTGCACAACCCAACCACCGCGAATTATGAATGGAATGGTTCTCATTGTTGATGACGAGGCCGATACCCGTCACCTTCTTACCCAGATTCTGGGCGAAGACTACGTGGTCGCCGAGGCCGACGACGGCATGGCGTTAAAAAAGGCCTTCAACCAAACTCAGCCAGACGTAATCGTGCTTGATGTAATACTGGGGAGCGGGCCGGACAACAACGGCCTCGAACTGCTGCCCCAGATCAAAAAACGCTGGCCTGAGACCGAGGTCATTATGCTCACCGGCAAGGGAACGATGGAGATGGCCGCCGAGGCCGGCAAACGTGGCGCCTACAACTTCCTCTCCAAGCCCTTCGAAAACGAGAAGCTGCTGGCGGATGTCAAGTGCGCCATTGAACGCAAACAGCAAAACGAGGAAAACAGCAGCCTGCGGCGGGCGTTGGAAACCATGAGCGGCGCCGCCTCGCCGGTTTTTCGCAGCGCAGCCATGCAGGAGGTCGTGCGCACAGTCGAGCGTCTTGCGCCCAGTGACGTGACCGTGCTCATCACCGGTGAAAGCGGCACGGGCAAGGAAGTCATTGCCGACCTGATTCACGCGATCAGCCCGCGCAGCAAAAACAAAATCATCAAAATCAATTGCGCCGCCCTGCCGCGCGAATTGATCGAAAGCGAACTGTTCGGTTCGGTCAAGGGCGCTTACACCGGCGCACACACGGACCGCGAAGGTTTGTTCCGCCAGGCCGAAGGCGGCACGTTGATGCTGGACGAAATTTCCGAGATGCCCGTGGACACGCAAAGCAAATTGCTGCGCGTATTGCAAGACCAGGAAGTCCGGCCGGTGGGGGGCAAAACCAGTTACAAAACCGATTGCCGTTTGATTGCCTCCACCAATCGCAAGCCGGAAGAGGCCATCCGGGACGGTAAACTGCGGGAAGACCTTTTCTACCGCATCAGCACTGTTTCCGTTCATCTGCCACCGTTGCGTGACCGGCGCGAGGACATCCCGCCGCTGGCCAATGCTTTTCTGAAATGCTTTGCCGCGCAGGCCAACCGTGTCATCCGCGGCTTTACGCCCGCCGCCCTTGACCGCCTCACGGCGTTCGATTGGCCGGGCAATGTCCGGCAATTGCAGAACGAAGTTCAACGCGCCGTGCTCTTGTGCGAAGGCGACATGGTGGATGCCGCCGACCTTTCCGTCACCAGTGTCAAGGTCGCAACCAGCGAAGGCACGGACACCAGTTTTACCCTGCTGGAAGGCGTCGAACGCAATACCATCATTCAGATGCTCAAGGAAACCGGCGGCAACAAGCTGGAAACCGCCAAACGCCTTGGCATCGGCCGCCAGACCCTCTACAACAAAATCAAGGCGTACGGCATCGAAGTGTAGCCGCGTTTATAAAAACGTGGATTCCCGCGCTTTCACAAGCGCGGCTACGCGAAGGGTGCTGGATAGGCATTTGCGTCCGGAACACAGTTTAACCATGAAATTTGATAGGCTGCACAACGCAGCGTCCATTACTAGTTAGGTGTCATCGAACGTCTATGGAAACATCGAGCCCCAAACGCAAGTTTTTCGAAAAGCCAAGTATAGGGAGTGTCATTGTCTTCCTCCTGATTTTAGCGCTGGTGCTGGTTTTTGGCTTATATCGGGAGCAGCAATATGCTGCGAAGCTAGAAGCTGCTGAGCGCATTCAGGCCCAAGCAAGTAAGCAAGCTTACCTAGATGGTGTCGAGCAAGCAGTGAAAGATTTGCGTCGGCTCGGTATTTCTGAATCGAATCTAGTGGAGAATACAGTCGAACTCTTTCGTCAAAACGGTGCAACGGACTCACAGATTGAAGCAATGAAGAAGCGCCTGTTCACTTCTCAAGACGAGAAACGATGACGACACCTAATATGAGGACAGGCTGCAATCGCTCCCAAAGCAGGTTCAAAGTTTTTCCAGTTCTTCCCGCAACATTTTCGCAATCGGCTGAATCGTCTTTGCGCTGAATTCAAATTTGCATCCGGCCGCTTGAAATAGTTCCGGCAACGGACGTGAACCGCCCAACACGAGCGATTTTTTGTAGGCGTCCAAAGCCTTCATCTTATCTCGCTTTGAATTCGCCCAGACCTGCAGCGCACCCAGTTGCGCAATGCCGTATTCGATGTAGTAAAACGGAACGATAAAAACATGAAGCTGTTTGTGCCAAAGATTCGCCCGTGCGGCTTCGTACCCGCTCCAGTCCACGTCGCCGCCGAAACGATTCATCAATTCAACCCACGCGGCGGCGCGCTCGGCACGCGTGTGATTCGGGTGTGTGTAAATCCAGTGCTGAAAGGTGTCCACCGTCGCAATCCACGGGAAAATCCCCACAATGCCTTCGAGATGGACACGGCGGGCGCGGTTCGCGTCGGCGGTGGAATAAAATTCCTCGATAAACTCGTTGCCGAGCAGTTCCATGCTCATTGAGGCGACCTCGCAGAATTCAATCGGCGCGCTGCGGTAGGCGTGCAATTCATCGTCGCGCGCGGCCAGCGCGTGAAGTGCGTGGCCGGTCTCGTGCAAAATCGTTTCCACGTCACGCTGCAGGCCGACCGCGTTCATGAAAATGAACGGCACGCGCGCCTCGGCGAGCGTTTGCTGGTAGCCGCCCGGCGCCTTGGCCTTGCGGTTGTCGAGATCGAGCAGACGCAAATCCTGCATTTGCTGAAACCCGCCGCCCAGTTCGTTGTCGAGCCGGTTGAAAATTTTCTGCGTGCGCGAAACCATTTCGCCGACTTCGGCGAAGGGTTTCAACGGTGGACGATTCAGCGGGTCCACCGCCAAATCCCACGGACGCAGTGTTTCCAGCTTCAATTGCCGCCGCCGCTGCGCCTGCAATTCGCGCACGACCGGCATGACTTCCTTTTCCACGGCGTCGTGAAACCTCGTGCAATCCTCCGGCGTGTAATCGAACCGGCCCAGCCGGCGAAAGGCGTAATCGCGGTAGTTTTCAAATCCGGCATTCCGCGCGATTTGCTGGCGCAATTTGATTTGCCGGTCAAGAATGTCGTCAAACTTGTCGGCTTCCTGCAAACGGCGTTTGACGACGAGTTCCCAAGCCTCCTGCCGCAATGGGCGGTCGGGTTCTTCGAGGTAGCGGCCCATTTGCACGAGCGTCTTTTCCTCGCCGCGAAACCTGACCGTGAGCGCGCCGCTTAATTTCTGGTATTGCTGGGAAAGTTTGGCCTCCTCGGTTTCGAGCGGAACGTTTTCGGGACGGAACAGCTCGACGTGGTTTTTCACGTCGCGGTCAAAAACAAAATATCTCTCGTCGGCGGGACGAGCTACGCAAGTCCCATGTTTCCCGTCAGCGGTTTGGGACTCGGGTAACTCGTCCCTCCGGATTTCCAGCAATTTTTCGCGTTGCGGATGTGCCGCGTAAATTTTTTCGAGCGCGAACTGGCGCGGCTTAACCTGCGGCTCGACATTTTCGAGGAAGTGCAAATACGCCTTTTCTGCGTCCGGGTTGTCCGTGTGGCAGGTCATCGCAATGTAGCGGCACGAGGATTCCTCGTCGAGCGCAGCAGTCAGCTCGCTCCAATCGAGCAGCCAGCGTTCGAGCGCGGCGGCGGATTGGCACTGCGCGGCGCGTTGTTCCAGTTGATCGAACAGCGGCGCGATTTGCGCCCAGTCGCCCAAATTAATCTTTTCCGGAACAAATTTCCGCGACTGGTATGCGGGCAATTTCCCAAACGGCAGCAAATTCATGCGCGCACAGGATAGGGAAAGTTGGCGCGATGAAAAGAATTTCGGACAAGAAAAGCCGTGCGAACAATGTATGTGCGGTCAGACCTTGGTTTTGATGCCGCAGGCACGCACCAGACACCAGCGCGTCACGGCCTCAAAAATGGCGAACAAACCCGCCACGACGAAAATCAATCCAACCCACCATTCCACATCGCCAGCAACGATGATGCCGGCGATGAGGCATAACGCGCCGATGACCCCGCGCGCCATCCGGCCGCGATGACTGATATTAGGCTGAAAGAAGCCGCTCACAGGGAAAAAGTTAGCACATAACATGCCCAAGACAACAGGTTCGTTGGCAGCACATTGGCAGGGACGGCCCGCCGAGTCCTCCGAAGCGGACCCGCTGGCTACCCCACCCAACCAACCCATTACTGGCCAAGTACATAAGATTACGGCATATTAGCAAGTAGTGAATTTGTTGAACGAAAATTTTCTGTGGGCCTCGATGATTTGGGGTGCCATCGGCAGCGGCTATTGCATCTACGGCTGGCGGCAAAAGTCGTTGATTCCCTTTCTCGGCGGACTGGTGATGACCATTGCAGCTTTTTTCCCCATGAGCGTGTGGCTGATGTCATTTATCTGTTCTGCAACCATGTGCGTTGTGTACTGGCTCGCAAAACAGAGCTATTGAAACCAGCAGGGGTCAGGCTCCGCCAGTTCCGGCGAGGGAAGTCCGAAATATCGCAACGTTGAGAAATTATCCCCCTTCCTGCCCAACGGGTGGCCATTTCCGCGACCAGAACCATACCGCGCCAAGCGCCAGCAAAGTCGTTATCGAGAGTGCGACCCCGGTGCGCAGGCTTATCGGCTGGTAAGAGAAGCATATCGTTGATTTCCCCGCCGGCAGTGAAACCGCCCTGAAATTGTAATCCGCCTGGTATATCCGTGTCGGCTGGCCATTCACACTGGCCGTCCAACCCGGGAAATAGGTGTCGAGCAGAAGCAGGAACCCCGGACGCGGCAGTGATGCCTCGATCCCGACTTTATCCGGTTCATAAGATGTGATGCGCACAGAAACATTCGATTCCAACGACATAACCGAGGCTGCTTTGTCAACCGCAATGACCGGTTCTTTTTCCAATAAAAGGACGCGTTGGGGATCAAATTTCCCCGAACGGACTTCGGCTAAAATGGAGGCCGGTTCGCGAACTTGATAGTCGAACACCGCCAGCGCCCGATCCTCGCATGCGTTATAGCGGTAGATGGCAAGCCCGTTGGAATAGACAAGTTCGAACAGTTTTGGATTTAATGCGGCCGGGTTGGGCAACAACAAGTATTTCACATTCAGGAGCGGAAACGTGCTCGGCAGGTAATGAGCGGACGAGTAGAAAAAGAAATCGCCGGATTGGCCGGTAATAAGTTCTTCATAGCGCCGCACACTCATGAAATCGAAGCCGCGCGCATCGCTCAGGCCAAAAACCACCGCCGTGTTGGGAACCAGTGTGGTTCCGCCCCCGAGAATTCTAAAGACCGAATGATCCTTTTCCAGCCATTCCAGCGCCGGCGTTCCGGGATAATAACGGTCGCGGGAAATCGAGGGATTATACCCCATGCCAAACCAAAGCAGATCAATCGCCGTCCAACCCAAACAGACCACCGTCGGGACCCATCGGCCACCACGCAACGGCCACAGGACCATGACCCCGGTTGCAGCCAGCCCCCCCGCGAGCATGAAAAACTGCCGCGTAAGAAAAGTTCGATGGGGTTGATCCAGTTCCCGGAACCCCGATCCGACTGCACCCCAAAACCACACCATTACCACGCCGACGGCTACCCAGAAACCTGCGGTGACCAGGAGCATTTTCCAGCGTTCTTTCATTCTGCTGAATGTATCCCAGCCGAGACCCGCCAGGACAGCCATGCTGAACCCGACCAACAAGAGCAGACGCGTCTGATTGATGTCGCAAAGGACCGGCAGCATCCGCACAATGGTTGGCAACGGCGGAACGCCATAGATGACCAGCAATGAAACCAGTGTGAGAAACAGATAGAACAGGGTGAACTTGCAGCGCCGAAAGGCAACAGCGTAAACCGCGAACACCAGTGGCAGGATCCCAACGTATCCTGTCCTTTCGTTAAAATTGGACAACACGCCGAGTCCCAGGTGTTTTGCCATATCTTCGAATCCCTCCGCGGGACTGCCAGCGAGATGGGGCAGCAGGAAAAAGATGGACGTGTTGGGAGTCAACGATGTGGACCATCGTTGGACCGCTGTTGAAGCGGCACCAGTGGAACTTTGGCTGTAATATTCGAGGTACGGGAGCATCTGCGGCGCAGCCAGGAAAAAACCGACCGCCAAAGAACCCGCCAACAGCTCTATCCGCCGGAATGATTGCGCCCGACGATGTTCCATCAAGCGGAACATGAAATAAATCACGATCCCGATGGTGATATGGATCGCAGTGGGCGGATGGCCCCCCAACAGCATTAAAGCGTAGGTCATCGCAAAGCCAATCCAGACCCGCAGGTTTGGTCCGGAGAAGAGATTCGCGGCCTGGCCGGACGTGAGCTGGAATGACTTCTCGACGAAATAGAGTAACAGGGGAAGCCACATTGCGCAGTTTACATGCGGATGTCCCAGCCAGACGATCATAAATCCGCACAGGCTGAAGACCAGTCCGGAAAGCAAGGCCGCCGTGTGCGACGCCCCCAGCAGCCGGAGGTAAAGCATGGTGAACACGCCGGCAAGGAAAAGCTTTAAAAAGGCCGCCGGGCCGCTGGCGTAAAAGGGATTGAGCGGTGTCAGGAGTAAATGGATGGGAAAGAGCAACGCGCCTTGAATTGAGCCCAGATTGGGCACGCCGCAGTCCAAGTAAGGATTCCATAGAGGAAAATGTCCCCGCAGGAGCTGTTGATGCACGAACTCATGTTGGGGAATAAAGGTGCAGTATTGATCACTCAGCAAGTAATTGGACGGCCGCGTCGTTTCATTCCAAGGGGGAAAGTTTAGAATCCCATCAGCCGGCACCAATCCCTTGCCGCCGAAGAGCGATTCATGCAGAAGTACGACAAGGGCTGCAGCCAGAATCGCAGCCCTCAAAAAGAATGGGCACGCGTGCCTGACGCAAGCTGGCCACTGCTGACAGCTCCGGATCATTTTTGACAAAGAATTCTGTATGGAAAAGCGCCTTCTGCCAAACTGATTCCATTCCCCCGATTCCTTTGCAGGAAAGTTCACAAATAAAAACGCGGAAGTCAGTGGCCTGACTTCCGGTTTTGAATTTGTTGGTAGGGCGCGTCACTCCGTGCGCGCCGCTGTCCGGCTCGCAGAGGACTGCGAGCCCGACCTTTATCGTTTTTTGGGCAGCGCGCTCGTGCCGGCGTAAACCGCGTTCTTGCTCAGCAATTGTTCGATACGCAGGAGTTGGTTGTATTTCGCCAGACGATCCGAACGGCTCAAACTGCCAGTCTTGATCTGACCGCAATTCGTCGCCACGGCGATGTCCGCGATGGTCGCGTCCTCAGTTTCGCCGGAACGATGGCTGATGACGGCGGTGTAGGCGTGGGTTTTGGCCAGTTCGACGCAATCCAAAGTTTCAGTGAGCGACCCGATTTGGTTGACTTTCACAAGAATCGAATTGGCCACGCCCATGTCAATGCCTTTGCGCAGGAATTTCGGGTTGGTGACAAAATTGTCATCGCCGACGAGCTGCACTTTGTCGCCGAGTTTGTCGGTAAGTTTTTTCCATGTCGCCCAATCGCTTTCGCCGCAACCGTCTTCGATGCTGACGATGGGATATTTCGCCACCAGCTTGGTGTAGAAGCTCACGAGGTCGTCGCCCGTCACGGTTTTGCCAGTGCTTTTCTTAAAGGTGTATTTGGCATTGCCGCTGTAAAACTCGGAAGCGGCCGGGTCAAGCGTGAGGTAAATGTCCTTGCCCGGCTTGTAACCGGCGTCTTTGATGGCCTGGATGATGGTCTCCAGCGCGTCTTCCACGCTCTTGAGCTTGGGCGCAAACCCGCCTTCGTCGCCAACGGCGGTGGAGAGGCCGCGCTTCTTCAGCACAGCCTTAAGTGCATGAAACGTCTCGGTGATGGCGCGCAGGCCTTCGCTGAACGTCGGCAGGCCCAGCGGCATGATCATGAATTCCTGGAAATCAATCGGGGCGTCCGAGTGTGCGCCGCCGTTGATGACGTTGGCCATCGGCACGGGCAACACCTTCGCGTTCGGCCCGCCAAGATAACGAAACAATGGCTGACCCAATGCGGCGGCGGCGGCCTTGGCATTCGCGAGCGAAACAGCAAGGATGGCGTTCGCGCCAAGTTTGGACTTGGTCTCGGTGCCATCGGCCTTGAGCATCGTGCCGTCAACGGTCAGTTGCTCGAGCGCATCGAGGCCGATGAGCCTTGGCGCGATGACGGTGGTGATGTTTTTGACCGCCTTTTGGACGCCCTTGCCGAGAAAGCGTTTCTTGTCGCCGTCACGGAGTTCGATGGCTTCATGTTCGCCGGTGCTGGCGCCGCTGGGCACTGCCGCGCGTCCAAACGCGCCACCGCACAGCGTCACGTCCACTTCCACCGTTGGATTACCGCGCGAATCGAGGATTTCACGCGCCTGTATGTTTTGAATGTTTGTCATAAAAATTGAACGGACATGATAAAAGCAACATTCACCGAGTCAAGGAATGCGTTGGTTGGGTAGTGGCCTCTTTTGAATCTGGATTTTTCAAGTCATTGGAACCCGAGTGGCTAACCGCAGCATAAAATCTCGCACATGGCCGAACGCGCTCATGGCTGCATTAGCGTCATAACTATCGCGCGAGTGCATGACGTTGTTTCGCCAAAAATCTTTGAAGCCGCGCATATCAATCAGAAGGGCGCTGTAAAATTCCAAATCAGATTGTCTTTTCTGGCCCCTTGTTGTTTCGGCCAAAGTGGTAATTTTCAAACCCACGGCCTTTAATATCTCGTCTAAAGTGCCAAATTCCAACGGCACATTCCGCTTCACTTTTTTCACCTTGAGGTGGTGTGCTAATTGGCGCAATCCAAACTCAGCCATACGCATTAGGTGGAAAACTGCGGCGGTGTTCAAGTCACAAGACAGGCAATTTCCCACCGCTTTTATTTCGCTATTGACCTCTGGTGAGGCGGTATCGTGGAACGATTTTCCAAACAAAGCATCTTGCTCAAAGAATTGAGCTTTTGCGGCTGGCACAAACAGAAACATGCGGTCGCAAAGTTCAGCACACAGAGTATCCCGTAAGTCGGAAGTGCCCGCTTTAAGCACTTGGCTTGGTAGGTTATTGTTTGGGTCCAGCCTTTTGAGAACCATCAATGACTGCTGCCGCGTTTTGTCGAGTTCTAGTCTTTGGCAGAGTGGATGAATCTTATTTATCACAAGCTCTTGAATACGCTTCTTCTCGGAATTTTCCGCCAGCGGACCTGTTGGAATGATTTGGGGGCGATGGTCTAAAGCTGCTAAAATGTTCAGAATCTCAATGGCATGGAATTGAATCATATCCCACAAACTGAACAGCCGATGCGGGGACAGGACAAGTGTTTTGTCTGGTAACTTATTGGTCGGGTTATTCACAATTTGCTCTTTTCATTTGCGCTGGTGCGCTGGTTGTTAATGCCGCGATTTCTTCCACGCTCCAGACGTGGTTTGAAATCCCGGCTTCCATTGCTGGTGTCACGCGCAAAGTCTGGTGAATCCGGCAGAAGTTGTAGTGCATGAAGTGAATGGCCAGAGCGTGCTTGTGGTTTTCCAGCGTCTTGCTGAAGGCGTTGGTCAGGCGGGTGAACCGGCGATTGGACATGCGAACCGTCATGTTCTGGCGTTCGACGAAGCTGGTTGAAATAAACTTTCGGTCGGGCTTGCCTTTGATTCTGCGCCTGCGAACGCCGATGCACTTTGGCGGCGAATAGCGGTTCTCGAAGTCCTGCTGGTGGCCAAAGAGCTTGACCAGCATTGCGTAATCAATCTCGCTGCCAAACGCATCTTCAACGGCTTCCAGATAAGGCCGGTAGCCGTCACTGGTCAGTTGCACGCGACTTGCCAGCCGATCCGCCAGGTCGGAAACGAACAGCTTGGCACTGGCCAAGCTCCGGTCGCCCACGAACCACGCCGGGACCAGCTTGGTATCGGCATCGAGGGCAATCCACGTCCAGGTGTCGCCGATGCCGTCCACGCCCTTCAGGTGGTCCGGCATGTTGGCGTGTTTGCAATAGATGAAGCTCCATACTTCATCCACCTGAATGACCTTGCAGGGCAGCTTCCGCATCACCTTGTCGTGATACGCGGCGCACGCCTTGCCTATGTCGGCCAACACGCGCGACACGCCTTTCCTTGAAAAGCCCGTCAGCCTGACGGTGGAGCGAAGCGAACAACCCTCCGCCAAACAGGAAACAATGCGGGCACGTTCTTCGATGTTTAATCGGTTCATATCATAGGAACGAATCAGAAGCCCTCTGGTGAGTTGCCCGGCCCGAACGAGGGCAATTTCAAGCCGGGAAAATGAAGGTTGACCTGCTGCCTTGGCGGGTGTTTGATTTTGGCTACTTATTCACCCGCTTTTCTTATGATGAAAATTATTCTCTTGCCGTTGGCTTTGGGTGCCGTTTTGATTTGCGGCTGTCAAAGGGACACCGACACCGCAACAATTGACGCGCTGAACAAAAAAATTGACTGGCTGGTCCAGAGTCAGTCCGTTGTTTGCAGTAACGAATCTATTTTGACGGGCAATCAGGCTGCTTTGTCAGCGAGAATTGACTTCGTGAGCCGACAGATTGGCGCGTTGCCAGACTCGAACACAATGGCCGTTCTCCAAAACCGGATTGATTATGACGTTGGCAGCCAGGCTGAATTCGACAAGATGCTAGGCGGCGTTATTATTACAAATCTTGCCCGCTTGGAAAGAGTCCAATCCCACATGCAGTTACAGCTTATTGAAATTGATGGGCGCACGGCTGGAATCGAGAACTATTTAACGAATAAATAGCTGGTGCTTCACCCAAATGCGCAAAACAGCCAAAGACCTTCTCTCAATGGGAGTTTTGGACGGTGATGAGATTCGGGCTTGGATTTACGAAGCAACCACCGATGAGCTTGAGGATTTTCTCAGGGTTGCGTCCCTTGGCGAGTATCAAATCCCGCAGGTGTTTTTTGAAGATGCACGGGCTGCCTTGCAAGTACGCTTGGCGCGGGCGGCGCTTAAACCGCATTGGTCTATCACTCCGAATTTTTTCGTTGCTGTAATTGCCGGTCTTGCGACTCTGGCGGGGGTGGTGATTGCTTGGATTGAACTTCGAGGGCGCTCACCCGCGCCTGCAAATCATGCCATTCAAGAGAAAAATAAACCAGCGTCAACGAATTCGCCACCATCCCTATCGCCAAAAACCAAACAATGAGGGTGTTCTGCGTTTCGATTTTCATTTGGGTCGGCGACGAGATTTACTTCGCTCAAGCTTCTCGTCGGATAGTTTAATTACACGTTGAACGACCGCAAAAGCCGCTTGATTGGCGTCTCGCGGCGGTCGTTTGAGTTTGGGCTTTCGCACGCCCGTATTCTCGCACCGTCAACGGGCTAAGGAAAGTGGGCTAGAGAAGATTGGGATTCAAAGAGGCAAAAGAGGCTACTACCGTTGGTTGGGTAGTCACCTAATTTGGTTTTTCAGGGCTTGCAGGGCTTTACAAGGCCGGATTTGGCATGAAATTGCGGGATGCAAGTATCAAAGGGTGCTTTTAGTTGGTTTGGTTAGTCTGTGCGTCATCGCAGGTATTGTGGACCGGCTGCGGAATGGGCTTAAAATCAGCGGAAATGAGGGTACAGAATTGTGTCCAATGATTTGTCCCAAAAATGTCGTCATACCAGATTGTTCCAACGATATAAAACGGATGCCCTGTTTTAATGGCCAGATAAGTATTGGCATAAATCGGTGTTGGGACTTCTATCGGCATGTCGGCCTCTCCATCTGGCGGCAAAAGCATCGAATGATAAACAGGATTGGGGAACTTGTCGAAATTGGGAATGGATTTAATATCCGCATATTCAGAAATCAATGGAATGACTTTTATAGCTGGCGTTCTGCCTGTATTTTTGAATCGAACGGAAAAATGAACGGCAACCGGCTCGCTTCCGGTGTTCGTAACGTCGTATGTGGCATATGTAATCGTTGGTCCAACCCAAGCTCTTTCATCTTTCTGCATTTCCGTCAATTGTCCCCTCATAAGGGCCAACTGTTTTTCTGCATTTGTTTCGCCGGCCAAGAACTCCCTTTCCATTGTTTGTCGCTCGCTGTCGAAAACCCTCAACTCTCGCCAGTTGACAAAACAATAAAAAGCCAGTCCGAGAAGACCCAAGAATTCAAGAGCAAGCGTCCACCTTTCAACCCAATTTGGCGTAGTTTGATGGGGGCAATTTCCCTCGTTTCCGGCCTTGTGTGTTTGGGGTTTGGATGGTGGAATGCTAGGTGGAAATCCAGATTCAGCAATTACGGCGTCGCTGATTTCATCTTGGGACTGTTTGCCCTTATCGTAGGTTTTATCCTTTTGATTTTCTCCTTCGGGGCCTTGTTGATTTGATGTTGTCATTTGACATTTTCAAAATGTGTGCAATTTCCCAATCTTGTCGGGTGCGTAAGTTAACCGGTCAAACCCGCGTTCCTTACAATCGCGGATTGCGAGTCCGAGGCTCGCCGCAGCCACATGATTATGGAGCAGTTTTACCGCCCCGGGACGCCGAAAGCAAAGCTTTCCGTATCCAAGTCGCAGTTCCTCGAAAGCTTTGCCTTCCTGTCTATCCCTCGCGTGGAGGTTGCGGCTCGTTACAATTTCCGCTTCAAAATATACTTCCCCACGCATCCGGGAGGAAATAGGGTTCAACATCAGTGAACCCCATTCAACCCATCACACCTCGGCCCAAGGAAATCAACGTGGTCGAACCCGTCAGCCCGGCGCTGGAGCGGGTGAAGCTGATGCTTTTCAACCCGTTTGACCTCGGCAAATGGTTTGTCATCGGTTTCTGCGCGTGGCTGGCTTATCTGGGGAAAGGCGGAGGAAGCGCGGGTTTTCACGGCCCGAGCGGCGGCGGACACGGTGGTGAAAATTTCCGCCACGATTTCGAACAAGCCAAAAACTTCATCCTCGGCAATCTTGAATGGATCATTCCCCTGGCGGCCTTTCTGGTGGTCATTTGTCTGGGGCTTTGGCTGCTCTTTCTCTGGCTCAGCAGCCGGGGCAAATTCATGTTCCTGCATTGTGTCGCGCTTAACAAGGCCGAGGTTTCGGAACCGTGGCGCCGTTTCGCGCAAGAGGGAAACAGCCTGTTCCTGTTTCGCCTGGGGCTGGGCCTGCTTGGTTGGGTACTCACCCTGCCAATGGCGGCGCTGATCGCCGTGATGATTTACCGGATGGTGCAACACGGCGGGCCTGACGTCGCCGGCATACTCGGCGCGGTCGGTCTCGGGCTGGCATTGATCGGGCTGGCCATGGTGTTGGCGCTGATTGGCAAACTTACGACGGATTTCGTCGTGCCGATCATGTTTCTGCGGCACAACCGGTGTCTGGCGGCCTGGCGCGAGTTGTACGGGTTGCTGGCGTCAAACCCGGGTCGGTTCATCCTGTATCTTCTGTTCTCGATCGTGCTGGCCATGGTGATCGGCATGATCGTCCTGGCGGTTATGCTCGCGACGTGCTGTTTCTGTTGTTTGATGCTCCTGCCATACATCGGCACGGTGATACTGCTGCCGGTCTTGATGTTCAAACGATGCTATTCGCTTTATTATCTCGCGCAGTTCGGGCCGGAATACGACGTGTTCCCGCCTGCTGCCGCCGTGCCGCCGCCGTACGGCTCGCAGCCGGCAACGTAACTGCGGGGAGTTTAACGGCACAAAACGGCGGTACTCCACAACGCTCAGGGATTGGCGAAGCTGGCAATGACTTTGTCGAGCCCGTCCACAACGCGCGCGAGGCGGTCGTAGTCCACCTTGTCCGGCGTGTCCGCCGCCGTGTGGTAATGTGCGTAGCGGAAGGGCGCGGTGTCCGTGACCATCAACGCCGGATAACCGGCCTGCCAGAACGACCAGTGATCCGACCAGCCGATGCCGGGCAACCCGCCGGGCAGCGCGCCGCCTTGGGACGGAAACGACGCCTGTTGGCGGAACACTTTGATACACTGCCGCACCAGGCCGGCGCTCGCGGTGTTGCCGACAAAGCCGATGAAATCGCCCCGTGACGGATAGAACAAACCGAAGGGGAACGGGTAGTTCTGGCTTCCCTTTTCAGTGCTGAAGCAGCCCATGGTTTCGAGACTCAGCATTGCAACGATTTTGTCGCCGCGTTCCCGACAGCTTTTCGCGTAAACCAGGCTGCCCATCTGGTTGGTCTGGAAAAAAGGTGGTTCCTCGTTGACGAAGGCGACGAAGCGCATGGTGCGTTCCGGCTCGCGTCCAGCCCACATGCGCGCCAGCGCCAGCACGCCCGCGACACCGGTCCCGTTGTCGTTGGCGCCGGGACTGCCGAATACCGAATCGTAATGCGCGCCGATGACGACGATTTCCCCGCCCCGGATTTTTCCGGTGAGTTCGACTTCCAGGTTGTAGCAGGTTTCGCCCAGAGCCGTGAAACCTTGCCGCGTGACCTTGAATCCGGCGTCGGTGAACTGGGTCTCCACGTATTCAGCGGCGGCGCGCAGGCGGCGCGGCTGATAAACGTTCCGTTCGCCGATCTCGCCGCCGAGCTTTTTGACGTGCCGGCGCAACTCATCACGCAACGCGGTTTGTTGCGGACTCAGCGGCAGCAACGGACCGCGGAAACTTTTCAAGGGCATTCGGATCATGCTCCACTAACAACCGGCCACCAGCACAAACAGGACGAGGAACAGAACAACGAGCCGCTTCACAACGGACCGCGTCACAAATTGCATGGGCACAAGCGAACAGGATGGCAAGTTGCATGTAAAGCCCCCATTCCGCCGGACCAATCCAGGAGTTGCCCTGGGCACCCGACAGCACCGTTTTAAGTTGCAACTTCGTGTTTTTTTGCTATGATTTTCCCCGGCAATGGAGTTTGCCTTCCCCGCACGGGGAAACCGCCTGGCTGTTTCAGTGCTGATGACTCCTATGAATGAACAAGCATTCGCAGGAGTTTTTTTATGCACGAAAACGTATGGTTTGTGGCAGCCATCTGGATGGGGCTGGCGTTCACCGCCAGCTTGATTTCCATCCGCGCGGGCATTTCTGTGGCGCTTATCGAAATTCTAGCAGGCGTGGCTGCGGGCAACATTCAATTCGGCGGCGGCGGGTACATTCTGCAAACGACAGACTGGACGAACTTTCTGGCGATGCTCGGCAGCGGCGTGCTCACATTTCTGGCCGGCGCGGAAATTGATCCCATTTCGCTGCGCGCCAATCTCCGCGCCAGCATGACGATTGGCATTTTGTCCTTTCTGCTGCCGTTTTTGGCGGTGTGGGCGTTTGCGCAATTCGTGCTGGGCTGGCCGTTGCATCAGGCGCAAATTGCCGGCATCGCGCTCTCGACCACCTCGGTCGCCGTCGTTTACGCCGTGATGATTGAAGGTGGCTTCGGCGAAACGCCGATGGGTAAAACGATTCTCGCCGCGTGCTTCATCACGGATTTGGGAACGGTCCTGGCGCTGGGAACACTTTTTGCCGATTTCAACGTCTGGCTGGCGGTTTTCGTGGTCGTCACGGCGGCCGTGCTTTGGTTCATGCCGGGTTGGACGCGGCTCATCATCACGAAACTCGGTGCGACGCGCGTAAGTGAGCCGGAGGTGAAATTCATTTTCCTCGTCCTTTTTTTCCTCGGCGGGCTGGCTTCCACCGCCAAAAGTGAAGCCGTCCTGCCGGCGTATCTCGTCGGCCTCGTCATCGCGGGCGTCTTTCTGCGCGACAAAACGCTCGTGCACCGGATGCGGATCGTTGCGTTTACGATTTTCACGCCGTTCTATTTCATCAAGGCTGTGTTTTTGGTTTCGCTGCAGGCGGTGTGGGCGTCGTTGGGACTCAGTGCGATTTTGCTGCTGATAAAAATGGCGACGAAAT
>Ga0187874_10001886_pt1 | contig 17380 bp, 20 predicted proteins | sample June2016WEW_16_1_3_FD_132993 | JGI IMG/M metagenome (GOLD analysis project Ga0187874, IMG submission 132993) | Peatland microbial communities from SPRUCE experiment site at the Marcell Experimental Forest, Minnesota, USA - June2016WEW_16_150 | ecosystem: Environmental > Terrestrial > Soil >... | reverse complement strand
TCCAAATGAGGCTACGCGGCCCCGCCGTCTGGACCCGGTGGAGATTTCCGAGTGGATTTACGCTCACCCGTCCTTTCGGATGCGGGATGTGTATGAGTGTCATCCGAAGGAAGACCCCCGGCAGGAGCACTTGGCATTTTGCTGGGGGCAATTCCAGACTTGCACAATTCCTCAAATATGTTGAGGATATGTGTATGAAGAAAAACGGTCCTTTTGCTGTTCTGATGGCGGTGGCGCAAGACCAGCAAGGTTACTTTACCACCAAGCAGGCGATTGAGGCCGGGTACGCGGACAACACGCACCCTTATCACGTCCATGCGGCGAATTGGGAGCGAGTGTACCGGGGTATCTACAGGATGGTGCATTTTTCGCCGCCAGAGGACGGGGAGATGATGGCCTGGCTGCTCTGGTCGCGGGGGCGCGACGAAAAGCCGGTGGCCGCGATGTCGCACCAAACCGCCCTCAGCCTGTTCGAGTTCTCTATGTTTTTGACGTGAGTAGCTTGCTGATCTGCGCCACTTTGAGCAGTTTTGCGAACTCCTTTTTGAATGATTCGATGTGCTCGGGCACCTTTGGGCCCGCGCTTGGCTTGATGAGGCCCTCGACCTCCCCGGCTGCATGTTCGATGGACTCTGGGGTGATTTTGTCCCGGCCCATGCTGAGCAGGGCCTTGAAGGCTCCCACGGCGTCTTTCACCGCCTCCGGATGCGGCACCCCTGTGTAAAACATGAGGCCCCATTGGGCCGATTTCTTGGCCAGCTTTAGGTAGTCGACTTGTTTCAGGGCCTCAATGACTTGTTCTTTGACCTTCTCGAAGCCGGACCGCCGCTCTCGCACTTGCGTGATGATGGCTTCAAGCAGCGCGGTCTTCACGTCCTCAAATCCTTGAAACTGCCAAGTATTGAACCGGAGGCATAGAGGCCGGGGTTTGCTTTTATCCGCTGCTTCCTCCTGCTTTTGGACCTCGGCCGCTATCAGCGCCAGCACGGTCGATTTGCCTGCGCCCCAGTCCCCATGCACTCCGATTGAGATTGGCTTCTCGCCACTGCCTTCGATCAAGCGCAAGACAGTTTTGGCAATGGCCTCGTAATGCAGCAGATCTGTTTCTGCCTCATTGTCGCTGACGAAGACTCTTAGGGGTGTTGCCTCCGGCATACATATCCTTTTTTATTTTTGGACTTTTCCTTTCACCATGCGAGTGCTCAGGACCGCCGCGTTCAGCTCGACTTCCAGACGGCCGTAACCAGTTTCTCCCGTGCATCGTCATGGACGCCGTACTAAAAGACGACACTTTAGGCAGGAAGTAAAGCATCTTGCGTGCCTGCCAGATCCAGAAGGCGTGCCCTTTGGCCGTTTGTGCCCGCAGCCGTTGGTGTTTTGGCGCCACTGATGAGCAGGAGTTCTGTGCAAGCCGGGCGCTTCCATGCCTCTTGGTACTTCGACCTGCTCAGGTCATACCGCAAGGGTCTACTACAGCTATTGAAAGGGTCCGAGAATCCCCAAACCGGCTACTGCAGCTGGCCCTTCACATCGGGGAGGGTCAAAGTCACCTTATCCGAATCGGTGGAAGGTTCTTAGGCTGTGCGGTGCCGGGATGCCTCCAATCGCCGGCGTGCGGCCTGGGAACCAGCAAGCGTCAGGCGTGACCGTCCCTTTATTGCTCCTTGGAGTTGACTTCGGAGCGCCCAGTTGGACTTCGATGGGAGCCATGGTGAAGTTTGATGCCTCCATGCCCGCCCCCCAGGTCCAACCAGGCCTTCATAGTGCCAAAGCAGAGGAACCAGCCAGAGGGACGAGCTAACCGCGCTCAAAGGAGCTGATAACTAAAACAGATCAGCAACACCGAATTCTCCGCGACTTATAATGCCTGTAACCGGCGCGCTGGCCAAGGCTGCACACGGACAGCTCAGGTAGCCAATGCGCCTCAACAAGTACTATATATGCAAAAAAAGGTTGAAAACAAACAACAAGAACCACCAACAGTCAAGGACAACCCTTCTCCGGGCAGCGATCAGGAGGAAACCAGCGGCGCCAAGCCACCTGGCGAACAACAGAATCCACTACCGAAGCCCCCGGAGGATGACGTCGCTACTCCCAAGCAAGATGACCCGCTCCTCGGAAAGGTCGGTCAGGCGATTCAGGAATCATCCGCTGCGGCCGAGTCCTCGGCGCAAGAAGTGGTGATTCACGCTTGCACGTGCGGCCTGCTCCTGGCCTTCGGCAAGGGCATTGCCGGACATGGAGGCTTCCATGGCTGGTGTGACGCCCAAAAGTTCACGTTCTCGAGGATGAGCCGGTGCAAGTACATGAGGCTGGCCGACCAGCTATGCCAAAAGGGCAAAAGTAAATCAGATTTACTTTTGGCCGTGGAGCGCGGTCCTGACGGCCGCCCGTCAGGATTCGCAATAGCTGAGGACAAGCTTAAAGAGCTGGTGCGGAAGGTGTGCAATAACCGGTCTCTCACGGAGCTGTATCTCGACTGGGGCATCGAGAAAAAGTCCAAAAAATCCCAGCCTGCCGCGCAAGTCCGGAGCCAGGCTGCTTTTAATCGCTGGGTGCAATCCCTAGAACATGCCGCACCCCTCATCAAGTCTCTCCCGGAACAGCAACGGAGCGAAGTGATTGCCAAACTCGATGCTCTCCTCCGTACGTTAAAGAGCGAGAGCAACCAAACTGGGCAATAGACCGAATACCTCGATCCTGCGGAGGTCCGCGCCTCCGCAGAACTACCGCAGCGCATCCCCAACCTCTTGCATCCACCCCTTGTGTCCGTCCTTTCGGGTTTTGCGACGCCTAACCCCTCCCAAATGCGAGCTAACTAAAAAAGCCCTAAGGCAACTACTACCCCCCAAGAACGAAGCCGGGCATTTCCATGCCTCACGGGGCTTCTGCTCAAATCAAACCGCGAGGATCTACTACAGCCATTAACTTACCGCGTTTTTTCATTCTCCGGAATTCCAGGTGCCGTTGCTGTACTACCCAGTCCAACCTACGGTAGTTCGACCCCCGACCCAGGGTAGTTCCACCTCACAACTGCTAGAGAACCTCAAACAACAAGAAAACACGTCTATGCGGACATATAATAAGCCATGATAGACGGACATCTTGACAATACGGGATCTGCGCGCTGCGGCAAACACACTCAATAAAACGCGACTATGATAAATTGCCCGACATCACCGGAAGTAAGCTTTCAGACGATTTCGTTAACGACGAAAAAAGGAGACACCAAGAACATGAGCAAAAAAAAAGAAAGGAAACCTAATGAAAATCAAACCTAAACAGTTAGGCAACATACTCACCCTCGAGCAGTGGTACAAAGTGCTTGCTGGCGCTTCGGGTGAGATGCACGGGCTGGTCTTGATCGCCCTAAAAACCGGGCAGCGGATTGGAGACATCCTCAACCTCAAGCAACGGGATGCGGACTTGGTCAAGGACAAGATACGCTTCACTATCGCCAAAACCGGCTGCGTATTGGAAATGCCGCTGGATCCACCCTCCCGCACATGGATCGAGGAACAGGTAAAGGGCAGCAACGCCGATTCGAATGCGTTGCTCTTCCAGGAATTAGCCGGGAAGGGCTCGATGGCCGTGTCACGCCTGCTGCGGCAGCTAGGCCAAAAGGTTGGCGTCAACCTGGACTTGCACTCGTTCCGCCGTTCCTTCATTCAAACGCAAAAGGAACATGGTGTCTCTATGGGGGAAATGGTGAACCTCATGGGTTACAAGTCGTAAGCTGGAGCCCAACGCAAGCTGTAGGCCCGTCCGTAAGGGCCGGCCTACAGCCTTATCTCGACGCCTGAACGCCGCCTAGAACCGCGCCAGTTGGCGGCCGAAGGCGGATGCGGTATGGTCCTCATTCTTGGCGGCGACCAGCCGGTAATCCCTAGCAAACACAACGCCGTTGGGGCCGTGTCGTATTGAACGGCAATCGAATCGATCGTGAAATTCTTTTTTACGCCTTTGCCACATGCGACCCACGGAATCTCGACGTCTATGGTCTCCGCCGTTCGGTGGGTTCCGCTTATCTTGCCGTTCTTATCTTTGACATTGCGGGAGTCATGGTCCGCAGTAAGGATGAAAATACTGTCATCCAGGAAACCGGCGGTTCGAACGGCGTCTCGAATCGTGGTGATGGCTGCGTCGCAGTCCTTGAGCGTCTGAATTTTCTCCGGCGATTTACCGCCATATTTGTGACCCGTGGTGTACGGATCGCGAAAGTGGATGTTGGCGTGGCAGATGAGCTTGTTCGCCGACAGCCCTGTTCTATTGCGAACGATGGAGTGGCTGGACACGCCGGCGGAAATCCCTTTCCTGGCCCCGCTGATCGCCGGCCAGAATGGAACTGGGATTGAACGACGAAAAAATCAACCTTCCCTCGTAAAATCGAACAATCACCCGCTGACTTTCAGAACACCCTCTCCAAGACGGCTCTTGATGAGATCGGTTTCATCCTCTTGGACACACCCCGCAGACTGTTGAAGAACATCTGGCCCAGACCGAGTTGGTTCTTTTCGAATGATTGCCGCTTCGATCCACAGACGAACTTGCTGCAGCAATCGTTGCGCCGGACCGCTGGCCAGGGGGAGTAAGCCAAGCCACGTCCCATGTTGTGCGTCGGCAAAGCCAAAGTGGCACGGACAGCCGGCGGCTTCCCAGCATTGGCCGCACAAGTTCTGCCGGGTGACCACTCGAAACAATTGTTGACATGTTTCCGGTTCATACTCCCACCATTCCAAAGGTTGGCCTTGGGGACATTCTACCCGTTAGGCTGTGACATAGGGCGGCACCAGTTTCATGCCCATGCGCAACTTGATCACGACGGCAGTTTGCCAATGCTCCAGTGCGGCCTTTTTGCTCTGGGCCGCCAAATAGCCCATATCGGCGGCCAAAATGCCGGGTGACCAACCCAAGTGCCGCTGACGACACCGCAGGCTGGGCACCAACAAACCTCCCTCGCTCACATCGGCCGGCGCCAGCCAACTGACCAGTGGCAGCAAAGTCACCGAGCGGTAAGCTGTCGGCAGCCAGAGGCGCAAGGTGTGTTTCTTGTAGCCCACAAACCAGCGAATCTGTCCGGTTTTGAGCGTGCGTTCGCCCAAGCGGCACGCGTGGCGGTGTAAGTGCCGGTGCTTTTATTTGAAGCCACTACAGGCCGCCGGCAAAAGCGTCGCATCCATTAACGCGACGAAGTGCGGTTGCACGCCTTGGCGACGAATCAATCGCTCCAGCAAATGCTGATTGATCCGGCGCAGGCCGCTGACCCCGATTGCTGACGAAACTCATTAAGCATGCGCACCCCAGGTCAATGCCCGCGCAACCGGCAGAAGCGCCGCCAAGCAGCCTGTTCGGGCACCGGTCGCATGCCAATGTCGGCCCGCTCTTTGCCGGATTGGTCACCAATCCAACAAACCCTTCGGTTCCAAGGACACTGGCGGGCCGTAGGCTGAAAGCAAATGGAAATACTATTTGAAAAGCAGGATTGTCACGGGACTCTAACGGCTGGATGCCGGTTTGGAGACTCCGCCGCTGACCCTGGTCAACCGCTTGCAGTCGCAATTGGGGAGCATCCGAATCAAGCCCTGGCGACCTTCGCCGGCAAGGGAACCATCCTGTCGGCGCCGAGAATGGCAGAAGCGGAAACGCCAGCGTCGGTTCAGACCGTGGGCGCAATTCAAAGTTCGGCCATAATTCATGTCGCCTGCCTCGCGTGGAACAACCCCTGTATCTTCCCACAGGACCCAAAACCTCAAACAGGAACCATGCGAACTGCATTTTTTCTGCTGCGCACTTTGCTGGGGAGTCGGGCATGGTACTGCGGCATCAGCCTCGGCTACTGGGGAGGCCCCCTGAGGCCATTCGCTCCTGCATGCGATTGGATGCAGGCAATGCTTTTGCGGGCCGTGGAGGAAAACCGACGTCTCCTGCCCGGCGGTGATCGTAACCCCAATAACTATGTTGCCGATCAAGCGACTCTGGTAACGATCGCACCTTTGCTGTGCATTTTGCTGGAGGTGGCTTTTGACGGAAGCCACCTCGACCAAGCAACCGGAAGGCCCGGCGGGGGAAATATTGCACCCCCACCGGGGAGCATTACTTGCCTTGGGTGCGAGCGCGTCACGGCGAATCTGTTGATATTCAATGACTTAGATCGAGCGTGTCAAGGGCGCAAAACACGCCAAAACCTGGAAACGGCGGCAAAACCTGTAGGACTACGTGAGTTTGCTGTGCGTTTTGTCGGAGGTTTCTTGGAAGACCAAAACGCCGTCAAACATTCTTCCACAAGCAAATTTATAGGCAGCGCGGGATTACGTCCGTGCCTACGAGCAAAGCGCCAAGATTTCACACTGAAAGCGAACAAGCATTATGTGGCTCATTGATGACCCAGACAAGTATCGCACGTATAGAATCGGTCGGCGGGACGAGCGCGGGAACTACCTCCCGGCAATCAATTTGGGTGTCCCGATTGAGGGAGCCGGCGACAATGATGCGGAGCGATCTGAAAACACGAAGCGCAACCGGGAGATCGCCGAAGACGTATTGCGCCGATTTAAGCTTCTTGGAAACGGATCTCTCACCGTTGAGGAGGTCGAGCGGGGGGTGCAAGAAATCGTGGCCCGAGCTGCGCGAGCAAATAGCGGAGAAACCACGGCGCACATCATGATTGAGTGGCTTTGGAAAAATTTAGGGCTTGCTTACTCCAGATTCTCATCGATGCAGGCCATGATCCACTGCCTATTGACGTTCTTGGACAAGAAAGCCCGGCAGGATCCCTCACGCGTCATACACGCTGATCTCGAAACGTTCTCCAAGCAACGGGCTACCTCCGGCCAGTATCGGAAAGCCACGATAAGGACTCACATCAAGGCCATCAAACAAATCTACCACTACGCAAAGGAGGTGCTTCATGTAATCGGCATAAACCCGGCGCGGGGATTAGGGATGCCGTCAGAAGCGAAGCGTGGGCGCGGACGCGTGGCCTTCGAAGTCAATGAGGTTCGCTGCCTTTTGCGCTGGCTTGAAACCATCGGCGAAACCGGCGTTGAATGGAAGACGTTGGTTCTCATCGCGGGATTCACTGCCATGCGGTTGGCAGATGCGCTAAATCTAACGTGGGAGGAAGTGGATCTCGATGCGGAAGAAATCCGATTCGACCAGAACAAACTCGATTACCTCCGACGAAAAGGTGTGGAGATTCCACAGATGTGCATTCCAATACACGGGGAGTTGCTCCGGCGGCTCCGATACCATCGGGATCTGGTGCTCCGAGCAGCGAAGCCATTGAAGGGGTATATCGTCCCTTATTTGCAGGGGCGTGGTGAAGATCAAATTGGTGGTGCCTTCATTAAACTGTTAAACCAAGCGGGACTGTGGACGGAGCAGGCGCCTCAAAAGGGCTTTGATCGCAAGCCTCTCCGGAGGGGATTCCACTCCTTCCGTCACGCGGTGATTACCTGGATGAAGAAAGCCGGCATCGCCAAGGAGCTTCGGAAGGAATTTGCCGGACATTCCGAAGAAAGCGCATCTCATGATGATTACGATCACGCCAAGAACGACGCGGGAGTCCTGCGGAAACACGTGTTGAGCGCGCTTCCAAGCCTTGATGCTGATCCGGAGGAGACTGCCGACACTGAGCCGCTGGCCGCGCCCGAGATTGCCCTTTCCTCTATTCCGACTGAAGCCCTCTTGGGCGAGATAGCCAAGCGGGCTGGTGCAATGATGGAAAAATGAACAGGTGCTACCGATGAAACAGAGTGACGCAGAACAGCAGGACCGGGCCGAGGCTATTGGAAAGGCGGAATTCAAAACGAATCCTGCGGTCCTTGCGGAATTGCCGGATCGCAGCCACGAACGTAAAGGCCGCGCGAAGTACGTGTATACCTCCTTGTGTGACGAAACGCTCGGAGTGGTGCTTCAGGCTTGTCAGGAGGAGCGGATCGTCCCCGAATGGGCGACAGTATGTCTCCTCGGCCATTATGCAGGAGTGTTTGCAACCACTGTCGTTAACCTTGAGTGGGTCGCTATCTCTTTTGATCGAGGCACGGTGAAGTACATTGAGAAGTGGGGAGGACACTGGGTCCCCTATGAGGTGCCTTTGCCGCCTGAGGTTCTGAGGTATCTGGCGAATTTGCGGAAGAAAATGCCTAAGGCACAGCATTTGTGCCCAATTCTTCGGGGTCGAACCAACCTGTACGACAGGTGGGCGCTGGTTGTTGCGAAGCTGCAATTACCACGGATCTCCCTTATGGTCCGCAGCCGCAGGTCCTCGACGGGATTGCCAACGGTGAAGTGATATAGGCTCTGCCAATCATGCCCCTTCAAACCGAGCGCGCGGTGCAACTCGTCATCAAAATAACAGCCAATCCCCGTCCCTCGTACTCCAGCGGCTTCGGCGGCCAAATAGAGGGACTGCCCGATCATTCCGGCCTCCCAAAACAACTCCCGCCAAGCCGATGCGCCGCGTTCCCGCAAGACCGGTTCGAATCGCGCCAGCATGCCTAGGCTGAATGCTCCGTCGGCGGCAATGTCCTGGTGGCACGAAATTGTCCGCGCAAAATCTCGCAGGTCTCCCCGGCCTAAACGCCACAGTGGTAGCGTGGGGGCCGTATCCCGCAGGACTTCCCAATCATGAATTTCCTGGAAGGCGTGCCGCAAAGCTTCCATGTCGCCCGGCGCGCGCAGCCAGAGATACATGCCGGGATCCAATCCCGTGACCCGATGAACGAACAAAACCAGGTGTATCCGAGGCGAAAATGGCCACGCATCAAACGGCGGGGCCGATGCGCGCGGTAACGTAGCATCCAGAATGGCCAGAAACTTTTCGCGCGTGATGGTAGTGACGCCGTCGAAATCCACCGCACTACGGCGCTGGCGGATCAGTTGACCGGACGAGTAGGCGCAGGCGGGCGGCGAGGGCGGCGGCCACGAATCCGGGACGAAGGATTTGGCTTCTATCGGGGCTTTCCGTTCCGAGACCGCAATGGCTTCATCAATCACCGGCCACCCGACATGGGAGCGGCTCAACCGGTTGGCTCGCCCGAACCACTCAACAAGTGCGTTGGCAACAGGTGACGCAGGCAACTTCGCCGTTTCGTTCACCGTCACCCTAATGAGCAGTTCCGGCGTCTCGCGTTCGGCATTGATAAAATCTTCCGAGCGGTCAAGGCCGAGCAGTCGGGCGAGTTGGGCGTCATTCCATTCCGGCAGAAGTTCCATGCGCCAGCCCAGCGCGGCGGCCGCATAACGAAGGGCCGCGATGGCGTGTCCCACGTCATGCTGACAATAGCGAAAGGCCCGTTCACCATATTTCCACGCCTCGCGCCAGGCGATGGATGTCAGTCCTACGCAAAATCCCATCGCGTCCGGATGGGTGCCCTGCGAACTGCGCGCCCGTTGTTCCAAGGCGTGATCCAACGGTGCGTAATGATAAACACCCGCGCCGCCCGGCAACCATTCCAGCGCGGGCAGCACGCCATAGGCTTCGGTCGGATGCAGATTGCCGCTGGAAGGGTTCATCCGCAGATACCAGCTACTGCCCGGAATCTCCTTCCGAGCGGAGAGGCCCATGGACAATTCGAAGAACAACCCCAATGCTTCGAGAGTCAACGGTCGCGGCGGCCCGGCGGTTTCCCTGAACAAAACGGCTGCTGCCGGTGTGTCGTCGTGGTCGGCCAGCGGCAGTTTGAGCACGGGTGAACCATCGAAACGACGAAACGGATTCGGCTGGGTCGCCCAGTCGAGGCCGCCCGGTCCATGAGCATAACGCTGAGGATGGTGCTTCGTCCGGTCATGATAGGCCATGATTTCATCCGTCCCATCCGAAGGGTTGTTGGCCGTGATTGGTTTCAAGTTTCGTGTTTAAAGCATTCGCCGCATTCCGGGTAGCGTGGGTGACGGCGGGGCATTGCGCAAGGCTGGGAGATTTCAACCAATCGGCCAAGAGTTCTAAACAGTTCCTTCCGCTCTGCTGAAAATCTCGCGTGATTCTGGTGGCGGGGGTGCTCAAACCGCCAATATTGCGTCCGCCAGCCTGCCAGTTGGATGTTCTGACAAAGTTACGCAGCATCTCTAACCTGAATTCCTTATGGTGTTCCCTGCAAATTTGCGTAGTTTAGCGCAATGGTTCCGCTCACCAACGCGCAAATACGTGCTTGCAAAGCCCAGGCCCAGCGGCTCAAGGCCAAGCTGAAAGTCGGCAAGGAGGGCCTCAGCCCGCAGTTCCTCGCCGCCCTGGATGACGCGCTGAAACACCACGATCTGGTCAAGGTGAAGTTCGCCGATTTCAAAGAGCAGAAGAAGGAACTCGCTCCGCAACTGGCTGAGAAAAGCGCCAGCCACCTGGTCACCCGAGTCGGCAATGTCGTCGTGCTCTTCCGGCCGAAGCCGGTGGAGCCACAGCCGGGATAACGGTTCCACTGGCGGATCAGTTCGCCCGGCTTTGGAATTCCGGGCAAAGAAAGCCGGCGAACAGGGCCGCGCTTATTTCTTCACATGCCCCGAGACCAGCTTGGTCATCCCAAACATGCTGACCTGCTTCTTGCCATTGAACACGGCCTTCAGGTTTTCATCGGCGTTGATGAGCGTTTTCTTCTTCGCATCCTGCAAGCCGTTCTTGCGGATGTAAGCCCAAAGCTTTTTCGTCAACTCGGTCCGAGGAAGGGGTTTGTCGCCAATAACTTTGGCGAGCGTTTCATCCGGCGTGACCGGTTTCATGAACGCTGCGTTGGGCGTTCTCTTTGCTTTCTTCGGTGTTTTAGCCATGCCTTCATCTGCCCAATTGCTTCGAGGAAGGCAAACCTAATCGCTTGGAATCCAGAAGCGGATACAACCCCGCTCCCGCAGTTCGCTGGGCCGCTTAACGATTGACACTCTGCATGCTTGCTTCCGGGTAGCGCATTCCTGCGGCGGCTCCGGGAGGCGTCGCGGACGAGATTTCTTCCAACTCCACTGGTGTCAGTTCAACGGTCAGCGCCGCCACGTTTTCTTCGAGATACTTCCGTCGCTTGGTGCCAGGAATGGGGACGATGTCTTCACCTTGGCCAAGCAACCAGCCCAAAGCCAGTTGTGCTGGCGTGCATTTCTTCCGGATAGCCAACGCTTCGACCCGCTCAACCAATTTCAGGTTGCGCTCGAAATTCTCTCCTTGAAACCGCGGCGAGTTCCGGCGCCAATCGCCCGCCAACAAGTCCTCGGCTTTCCTGAATTTCGCCGTCAGAAAACCGCGACCAAGCGGACTGTAGGCTACGAAGCCGATTCCAAGTTCCCGGCAGACTGGACGGATTTCTTCCTCCACGTCGCGCGTCCACAGGGAATACTCGGTCTGCAACGCGCTGATCGGATGCACCTTCATCGCACGGCGGATCGTCACAGGAGCCGCCTCGGACAGTCCAAGGTAATGCGCCTTCCCGGCGCGAACCAATTCGCTCATCGCTCCGACGGTCTCTTCAATCGGCACTTTCGGGTCCACCCGGTGCTGGTAATAGAGATCGATTGCATCCACGCCCAGCCGCCTCAGGCTGGCATCGCAACACTGGCGGACGTATTCGGGAGCGCCATTGACACCCAGGAAATTGCCCCGCTCGTCGCGCACATTTCCGAATTTCGTGGCCAGGATCACTTCACGGCGACGGCCTTTGATGGCCCGTCCGACCAGCCGCTCGTTTTCGCCGCAGCCGTACATGTCCGCTGTGTCGAGCAAGGTCACGCCGAGATCGAGCGCACGGTGGATCGTGGCGATGGATTCCTGGTCGTCGCGCGGGCCGTAGAATTCCGACATGCCCATGCACCCGAGTCCGAGCGCCGAAACCGTCAATCCGTGTGTTCCAAGTTTTCGTTGCTTCATCTGATTCCCTTTCCATTGCTCAGAATCGGCTTCAATATCAAACATAAATCAAGTGACGTGGAGCGAAAACATGAAGCAGCCTGACCAGATCATCATCCGCATCCGCGCTGCCGTGTTGCGGACGCCGGGCCGCCCATTGAAGATTGAGCGTCTGGAGATGGAAGGTCCGCGTGATGACGAGGTACTGGTGCGCCTGGTGGCCAGCGGGATTTGCCATACTGACATTGATTTCTGTGAAAGCGCCGGTTCCGGCCCGGTCGTGCTGGGGCACGAAGGCGCTGGCGTGGTGGAACGAACCGGCAAGCGGGTGAAAGGAACCAAGCTCGGCGATCATGTGGTGCTATCGTATCAATCCTGCGGGCGCTGCCGGCCGTGCAGGCGTGGTCACCCAGTGGACTGCCAGAGATTCTGGGAGGCAAACTTTGGCTTTGCCCGTTTGGATGGGAGCAATGCATTGCGCGGTGGCGTGCGTGGTCACTTCTTTGGTCAATCCTCGTTTGCGACCCACGCCCTGGTGCCAAACTCGCCAAAATCGGATATGCCCGCTCGGCCAATTCGCCTTCCAAACCAAGTTCCATGAAGGGCAGAATGCCACTGCCTTGGCAGGAGAGTCAACGGGTGCGAGTGGTGGAGACGCGCTTTTCATTGTGAGAACGGACTTTGAGCAGTATTTTTTTATAATGAAAATTGCGATCATAACCGGTGGAAGCCGTGGTCTTGGCAAAAGCATGTCCCTTCATCTGGCTGGGAAGGGGCATGACGTTATCATGACCTACAACAGCAAGAAGGTGGAAGCAGATGCGGTGGTTGTTCAGATTGAGAAAATGGGCCGCAAGGCGGTGGCCTTGCAGCTCGATATCGCCAACCACAAATCGTTCAAGGCCTTCGCGGAAAATGTGAAGAATGCGCTCAGGGACAACTGGCAGCGGAACGATTTCGATTTCCTGGTCAATAATGCCGGAATCGGAATCCACGCGCCCTTCATGGAAACGACCGAAGAGCAGTTCGATCAATTGATGAACATCCATCTGAAAGGGACCTTTTTCCTGACCCAGAAACTGCTCCCCCTCATGAAGGATGGCGGGCGGATTGTGAATTTATCGTCAGGTCTGGCGCGTTTTTCGCTCCCCGGATATGCGGCTTATGCAGCGATGAAAGGCGGCATCGAAGTCTTGACGCGTTATATGGCCAAAGAACTGGGAGCGCGCAGAATCACCGTGAATGTGGTGGCTCCGGGCGCGATCGAAACAGATTTTGGGGGTGGGGCCGTGCGCGACAACAAGCAGATTAATGATTTCATCGCCTCACAAACCGCCCTGGGTCGAGTGGGGCTTCCCGATGATATTGGGGGTGCGGTTGCCTCTCTATTGTCTGATGACAGCGGGTGGATCAATGGCCAGCGAATCGAAGTATCCGGCGGGATATCCCTGTAAGATTCTGTGCGTTTTCATGGGGATGCGGAAATAAAGCTCCTCGGGACGATGAACGATTACGAACTGGCATGCCGGCTGAGGCGCCCCAAGCATCAAGTCCGGCTGCAAAGAGTTGTCTTCAAGATCGCCCCGTTCAAACTACCGCCCCATAGTGCCGTTCCCCCTTATCATTGGGCATGCGAAGGTTCCGCCAGAAGTCTCTTGATTTTCTCAACCAGACCTCCAGGTGGCTGGTCCGCGCTCACGACTCCTACTTTTTCCCTGACTCCATTAGCCACAAATTCAAACCCGGCTGTTCGGGCATGCATTTCGCGCAGGACTCCTTGCTTGTCCAGCAGCAACAAAGTCGGCGATTGGTAAATTCCAAATCGGCCTACGATTTCACTGTTCCAGCCTTTGCCGTCAAAATATTGCAGCCATGGTATTTTTTGAGCCTTCAGTAGTTTTTTTAGCCGCGCTTTCGTATTTGTTTGGCCGAGACTGACGCCGATGGTTTCCAAACCCTGTGCGTGGAACTTCTCGTAGAGGGCCTTCTCCGACAGTAATTCCAAAATCTCATCCGGCTCCCAGAAGGCGATGAGCACCACTTTCCCCTTCATCTCGGCGGTGTCCACCTTCCTGCCGTCCAGCGCGGTGAAGCGAAGCGACAGGGGTTTGCCCTTTGAATCCAACTGCCCGAGGATCGTTCGCATGAGGGTCTTGACCTTATCCGGCGCGGGGCCGTTTATCACATCGACGACCAACCCGCGCGCCTTGTCTTCGCTGCTCTGGGCGCACAGCCGCCGCAAATACTCGTAAGCATTTTCTTCCTGCGGAAAATCCCTCCGCAATGCCTGCGCCGCCTCAAGCCAGTCCTCTTCCGGGTCGGCGGCAAGCCTGTCCGCCTGATTGCTCCGGAAATGAAACTGGCTGGACGGGGGCAAGTTTGTGTTTTCCAACAACAGCTTTTCCAGGGTCATGATGCGGGGCGCGAGGTTCGTGCAAGACCAGACCTGTGGTTTGGCCAGCAGTCGACTCTGCTGCAAGTTGGCCTCCGCTTCGTCCCAAGACCTCATGCACGAACAGGCCTCGACCAGGTTATCGTACTCCCAAATCCGCGCGTCCCACGCTTTGGAATAATGAGGATAACGTGTGTAAAAATCGCGCGCCTTGTCGGCCTTCTTGAGCGCGTTCGGAATCCAGCTCTTGTCCAGGAATTTACCCACGTCTTCCGGAAGGACCGTTTGGAATTCAAGTTTCCAACAAAAGGAGATCGGCAGACTGGGGACTTCCTTTTCGACCCGTTCAAGCTCCTGCCATGCCTTGTCCGCTTTGGGATCATGGGTCGGGCTTGAAGCCGTGACCACGACTGCTGGAAGCACCTCGACATTGCTCTCCGGCAAAACGTTGGTGGTGGGCGCATTGGAAATCCAATTCCCTGTCTGCGCTTGGGCCGGCAAAACACCCATGCTCAATACGAAGGCTCCCGTCAGCATTGCCTTGCAGACTGCGTGCGGGAATTGGGAGTTTTTGCCTGCGCTCATCGGCGCGAATTTAACCGGACCGACCAAAATTGTCCAAGCGGAGATTTTCCCCGGCCCGCCAAGGCTTTGCCATTTACGCGGCATGTATTGTTGATGTTTCCCGGCCATCACTCCGTCCTGGCCACCCCCCCCGATAAAAAAGAGAAACCTGCGCTCCTCTTCACAAATCGCCAAAAATGAAATCTGTCCTGGTTTGAAAACTACGCGACATCATCATAGAATTCGGTTGCAATAAATCGTGATACGATATATCATAAAGTTGCTGATTGGTCGTGTTGCTCTGCCAGTCGAGATTCTAAAAATTGAAACTTAAAAACGAATTGGCCGATTGTTTAGCGGATTTTCGCTCCGCGACGCGGGTGGATCTGCATTCGGCTTTGGCGATGCCCATCGGCGCCATCAGCGCCGTGGTCGCGAAGGCACTGATCCGGTTGATTGCCTTCATGACCAATCTTTTCTTCGCTCCCCGATTCGCGGCGGCTTCTGCAACAACGCAGGAAACCCATCTCGGATATTCTGAACAGAAAGCGACGACCCCGGCAGTCTGACCAAGGAAAACTATGACAAATCAGCAACCACAGCAACGGTCTGAAATCGGCATCGTGGGTTTGGGCGTGATGGGACGCAATTTGGCGCTGAACATGGCGGACCACGGCTTTTCGGTGGCGGGCTATGACAAGGACCAGGCCAAAGTCGAGGCCCTGCGCCGGGAAGCCCAGCAGCGCGATGCCCGCGGGGCGGCAGACATCAAAGAGTTCCTCGCTTTGCTCCGCCACCCGCGCGCGGTGATGATGCTGGTGCCTGCCGGTGCTTCGGTGGATTCGGTCATCAAGGATCTGTTGCCGCATCTGGACAAGGGCGATCTCGTTATTGATGCTGGCAATTCCTACTTCAAAGACACCGACTTGCGCGCCCGCACCCTTGACACGAAAGGCATCCAATTCCTTGGCGTGGGCGTGTCGGGCGGTGAAGAAGGCGCGCGTCGCGGACCGAGCATCATGCCCGGCGGGCCGAAAGAAGCCTACGAGCGCGTTCGTCAGGTGCTTGAAGCGGCGGCGGCGAAGGTCAACGGAGATCCGTGCGTGACCTGGCTTGGCCCCGGATCCGCTGGGCATTTCGTCAAGATGGTCCACAACGGCATTGAATACGGGATTATGCAATTGATCGCCGAAACCTATGACCTGATGAAACGTGGATGGGGCATGAACGACGATGAAGTGCATGAAATCTATGCTTCATGGAACAAAGGCGAGCTCAATGGCTATCTGGTGGAAATCACCGGCCATATTTTTTCCAAACAGGACGAAAAGACCGGCCAGCGGTTGATCGACGAAATCCTCAACGTGGCCCAACAGAACGGCACCGGGTTATGGACCTCGCAAAGCGCGATGGAACTGCAAGTGCCGATCCCGACGATTGATCTGGCGGTCGCGATGCGGGACATGTCGGTGTTCACAAAGGAACGCGAGCAGGCGAGCGGAATGTATCAGCGAGCCATACGGCGCTTGACCGGCGACCGCGACAAGTTTCTCGCGCAGCTGGGCCGCGCGCTTTTGACCGGGATGATTACCATCTACGCGCAAGGTTTCGCGCTTTTGACGGTGGCTTCAGCCAAGTTTGAGTATAACCTCGATCTTGAAGCTGTGGCGCGGATTTGGCGGGGCGGCTGCATCATCCGCGCCGCGCTCCTGGAGGACATTTGCGCGGCTTTTCGCGTCAGACGCGATCTGCCGAATTTGCTGCTGGATCCGAATTTGTCGCGCAAGGTCATGGAGCATCAGGAAGATCTGCGGCTGGTGGTATGCCAGGCGGTTAAGTCAGGGGTTCCGGTCCCGGCGTTCATGGTTTCATTGGGTTATCTCGATGCCTATCGTAGCGCCTGGCAGCCGGCCAATCTCATCCAGGCCCAGCGAGATTATTTCGGCTCCCACACTTATGAACGGATCGACGCCAAAGGCACGTTTCACACTGAATGGGAGAAGGCTTGAGGACCATGAAGGCGAATGACCAACTCGAACCGACTGTGTTCGTCATTTTTGGAGGAGCCGGTGACTTGACCTGGCGCAAACTCGTGCCGGCCTTGTTCGACCTCTCTCAAGACCGGAGCATGCCCGCCGATTTTTCGGTCATCGCAGTGGATCGCGTTCCCATGAGCGACGAAAAGCTGCGTCAGCGGTTACACAGCGGAGTCAACCAATTCTCGCGGTTCGGCAAAGCCAAGGACGCCGCCTGGAATGAATTCGCCAAGCACATCAGCTACCAACAGGGTGATTTCAAAAAGCCGCAGACCTATGCGGCCTTGGGCGCCCAAAGCTCCAGACTGGAAAAGGAATGGGGCGCCAAAACCCACCGCATCTTTTACATGGCCACACCGCCGAGCATGTTCGGCGAAATCCCGAAATACCTCGGCAAGGCCGGATTGGCGCGCGACCGGGAATGGGCGCGGATTGTGGTGGAGAAACCAATCGGCTATGACTTGGAATCCGCTCTGGCCCTGAATGCCATCCTGGCCGCCAATTTCGAGGAATCCCAGATTTTTCGGATTGATCATTATTTGGGCAAGGAAACGGTGCAGAACATGC
>Ga0187874_10001883_pt1 | contig 17402 bp, 14 predicted proteins | sample June2016WEW_16_1_3_FD_132993 | JGI IMG/M metagenome (GOLD analysis project Ga0187874, IMG submission 132993) | Peatland microbial communities from SPRUCE experiment site at the Marcell Experimental Forest, Minnesota, USA - June2016WEW_16_150 | ecosystem: Environmental > Terrestrial > Soil >... | reverse complement strand
TAATACGTGAACCGTCCGCCGACGCGCGGCGTGACGTTCAGCCAGCCGAAAAATCTCCACGGCAGGAGCAGTTGATGATGCGTGTCGGCGCGCGCGGCGGAATAATCAGCGAAGGGTCCATTGGTATTGGCGAAGGGCTCGTTCGTGTTGGCAAACACCTGCCGGTAGTAGCCAGCCGAGCTTTCGCTGTCGTAATACAGCGGTGTGTTAAACACCTGCTGACGGAATCCGGTCAGTTTCACGTCCGGCAGCCGCTCGACCTGGTCGAAGAAATTGTTGATGCGCGGCGTGGTTTCGGCGTCGAGACTCCAGTTTTGCCAGTATTTATTGACCTCAACGAACGTCATCGGCTGCGGATTTTGCGTGTAATCGCCCTCAAAAAAGTCGTGCAACACCAGGGGATCGCTCTGGTAATTAACGAGCGCCTTGACATTCAAATTGGTGAACGGCGTCGCCTGCCAGCCAAAATAAAAGCGTTGGCGGTTTTCCGGGATTGGTTCCAGGTTGGCAAAGCTGTTTGTGCCGATGCTGTTATTGGGATTCTGGTCATGGAGGTAAAAATACTTGAACGCGAAGTCGCCCCAGCGGCCGAGTTGCAGATTCAAATCCGGCCCCGCCGCCACGCCGCGGCGCTCACGGTAGTCCAGATGGATTTTGCCGTCCGTATTGTCGCCCAGAAACCAGGTATAAGTGTTCAGCAAATACGGCCCGTAGGCGCTGCGGTAACCGGGAAGAAAATTGAAGTTGTTCGCGCGCTCGCCGAGGTCTCGCCGGTAATACGGAAAGTAAAACGCCGGCACGCCGTCCGCGTAAAATACCGCGTTCCACATCTCAACGTATTTGCCGGGGACAATTTTAACGCGGCTGGCGCGCACGCGAAACGCCGGGTTGCTGATATCGTCGGTCGTGACAAACACGTGGCGGGCGGTGTAGGTGCGGTTGGTGGTGTTGCCCGTCAATTCCCGGCCGGCGGCGAACACGGGCGGCTTGCCGGTGCGGAATTCCTCACTCTGCATCTGGTGCGTCTTGAAATTGTAGCGGATGTGCTCGCCAACCCAGATTTGATCGCCCGACTCGATGCGCACGTGGCCATCAGCTTCGACTTCGCCCGTCTGTTGGTTCAACCTCCCGCTTTCGGCCGTGAGAAACGAGCCAAGGTATTTCACATAAAACCAGTTGGTGCCGTACCACACGCCGTTTGCATAGGATACATTGCCCTCGACCAATCCGGGGATGATTCGGTTAAGCGCTCCCACCTCCCAGGACTCTTCCGGCTGCGCTGAAGCAACCAAGGGAAAAACCGCGACCAGAAAAACGAGCGGAGTGATGGCGGGCAATCTTCTCATTCGGCGTGGCCAATTAAACAGAATGAACCGCGGCTGCCAAGCGGATTTGATTTCATCCTGATCTCAATCCTGTGCTTAATCCTACCTGGCCTACCGGCATCGCAACCGGGCAATGCTGATTGTATCTGTGTTCCTTTGGTGCATTCATTAAGGAGACGTGTCTTGTGCCTGCCCTGCTCCTTCTGGGCGCTCCGTGGAAACGCTGGCAGCAGGCGGCGGTGATTGCCGGGTTGGTCGCTCTCACGTACAGCTTGAACGCGCTGATGACGCCGGCTCATACCGCGCCGGAATGGCGGATGGTTGGCTTTGGACGCATTAGAGAAAACTTGCAAGCCATCATCGGCACGAGCACAAACTGTGTGTGGCCGTCGCACGTTGTGTTCGCCAACGCCGGCGGGTTGGTATTGCTGTTGTGGTGCCTGTTCCGGCGGCGAGATTGGCCGTTGCGACTGGTGGGGTTGGCCTACTTCATCGGAGAGTTTTGCGGCGGCAGATTTTCTGAGTTCCGTATCTGGTTCGAGGTGCTGCCGTTGGGCTGGATTCTGGTTTCCGATTTGCGAACGGAAACGGCATGAATGAGCAGGTTGACAGAGCGAAGACGGTACGGACGCAGATGCGTTACGCGCCAGTGCGGAGAGTTTTCTTGAGGCGGAGCGAAATAATTACGGCAGCGTTATGTGTCCGAAGCAGCCTCCTCCGTGCTGGAGCCGACGGCCACCGCCGATAATAGGCACCGCGGGCAAGCGAGCCGCTACGGTCTTCTGCCGTCGCTGAGCAGCTTGCAACTTCGCTGAAGCTCTGATGGACAAAAAGGCGGAGCAGGGGGCGGCCTTCGCTTCGTTTCAGCGCGACAGGCAGTTTTCGATTGGCTCGGTTGCGGCTTTATGATTTGTTGGTGTCGTGAGTTTGGGGCGCAGAGCCGCCATGGTTGAACTCGGGTTCGCCCGACGCCTCCTTGCGCCCTGCGACTCTCGACTATGTATTATTATACGGCCATTGAGCGATTTGACCCCAACAACGGCGAGCGGTGGGTGGGTTACACCCGATGGCTGGGGCGCACGGATCTGAAACGGGTCGTGACGCTGGACAACCTCCTTTGTCCAGCGGTCGTCCATGTCCAGTCCGGTGACGATTGGGAGTTTGTAGCGAAGGAGGAATTCATGCTCGATTTTTTCACCGACCTCGGCTTTGTCCTGCGACGCGTGACGGGTCATCGTCCCTCAGTGGTGATTGCCGTCGCCCGCGAGCCTTCGGCAGCCGATGTCAGCGGCTTTCCAGATTCCAATTTCGTGTTTGCCGGCTTTGATGTGGTGGACACCCAGTGTCTCACGAGCGCGCTGTTGAGCAGCGGCCGTTTTCCGGATGTGTGCGATGTCTCGGAGCTTTCGGAGGAATCAGGGTTGATCCTGTCGCGGGAACGGGCCTTTGAGATTCGCGACACGTTGCGCCGGCGTCATCCGGACCAGGAAAAGGCCAAATGCCATGTTTGGGCCATCTGGCGTTTTACCGGGAAGGTCTGACGTTTCCGCCGGTTGCGGCCCGGCGTTTTACGGCGTGGCGTTGCCGAGTTCGCCCAACAAATCTTCCACCACCCAGTTCGTGCGCGTCATTTGCAATTTGTCCGCCGCCGCGCCGTGCTGCCAGACGGCATAACGAAGTGTTTTGCCGATATCGGTCTGCAACGCCGGTTGTGCCAGCAAACCGGCGATGAAGCCCGCGAGCACGTCGCCGCTGCCGCCCTGCGCCAGATGCGGATTGCCGGACGGGTTCACAAAGATTTCGCCTTCGCTCCGGCCAACGAGTGTCTGATGTCCCTTGAGCGCCACCCAGCAATTGCCGAAACGCTGCGAGAGATTGCGCACGGCCCGCAGCCGGTCCCCTTGCACCTGCTGCGTGGTGGTCTTGAGCATGCGTGCCGCCTCGCCTGGATGCGGTGTGACGACGCGAATCAGATCCTTGGGCAGGACATGTGGCGCAAGCCAGTCCAACGCGCTCGCGTCCACGATAACCGGCGATTTTGAATCGCGCCAAAGCCGCCGCGTGATGGATTTCATTTCGTCCGGCAGATTCGGCGCGGCCAAACCGGGGCCGATCAAAATCGCGCTCGCCGCGTCGAACAATTTTGTTTCCGGCTTCCACAAGTTCACCATGGTGGATTGCAATTGCGCCGCAATGGCATGATAGGCGTCTTCCTGCGTGAACAGGGTGATGAGACCGGGTTGTGCGCGTTGCGCCCCGCGCGCGGCCAGAACCGCCGCGCCATGAAATCCAAAACTGCCCGCGACCGCTGCCAGATGCCCGAACGAACCTTTGTGGGCCGCGGCTGCGCGGCGTGGCGGGAACCCGGGGAAATCCTCCGGCAGCGTCCAATTCAACTCGCTTTTGTGAGGACAAGGAACCAGACCGACATCGGCGGCAACTTCCAGACGCCCGACAAACAGCCAGGCGTTTTGGGCAAGCAAACCGATTTTGGGCGCGCCAACGGTCAAGGTGACGGCAGCTTCAATCGCCGCGTCCTGCGATACGGGATCGCCGGTGTCCGCATTCAAACCGGACGGCACATCCACGGCCAGAATGGGGATGTTTGATTGGTTGACCGCGGCCATGAATTTTTTCCAGCTTTCGTCAAGCGGACGGTCCAGGCCGATGCCGAACAAGCCGTCAATGAGCAACGCGGCCCGGCCACCCCGGCCGGCCCGGGCAGGCGGGACGCCTGCGCTACGTTTAAGAAATTCGGGCAGTGCCGCCTCCGGATTGATCACGTCAAGCACTTCCACCCGCCGGTCGCGCAAAAGTTTGCGCGCGGCGCGGGCGTCGTCGCCGTTGTGGCCTTTGCCGGCCAGAATCAAAATCGGGTCGCCGGCGCGTGTGAGTTGCAGCGCGCGTTCGGCGATTTTTTCGCCGACGCGCCGGATGACCTCGGCTTCGGTCTGGCCGGCGGCCCACGTGGCCCGTTCCCATTCGCGCATCCGGGCAAGGTTGATGACCGGCAGTGGCATTTTATTTATAACTGATGATTTACGATTGACGATTTTTTCAAGCGCAGTCGCGTCAGGCAAATGGTAAATCACCCATCGCCCATCGCCAATTGAAATTGTCACCGGATTGTCACATGGTTGTCACGGAATTGAAATTGTGAGACGATGGGGCGCGTGATATGCAACCCGGAGTGAAGCCGCGAATTTTAGTGGTGGACGACGAACCCGAAGCGGTGGAACTGGTCGAGTTCAACCTGAAACAGGCGGGTTACGCCGTCATCACGGCTGCCGACGGCGCGGAGGCCTTGAAAAAAGCCCACGCGCAGAGACCGGATTTGATTATTCTCGACGTGATGCTGCCGGAAATGGACGGGTTCGAGGCGTGCAAGGTGTTGCGGCTGGACCCGGCCACCGCGCACGTGCCCATCATCATGCTCACCGCCAAGGCCGCCGAAATTGACCGCGTGCTCGGCCTCGAACTCGGTGCGGATGATTACCTGACCAAGCCGTTCAGCCCGCGCGAGCTGCTGTTGCGCATCAAAAAAATCCTTGCGCGCGGACAGACGGAGGAAAAACCGCGCGAGCAGTTACGCTTTGGGGATTTGCTGATTGACGTGCCGCGCCACGCGGCTAGCTGGAAGGGCAGGCCGTTTGAACTGACCGCCACCGAGTTCAAACTGCTCACCACGCTCGCGCAACGCGCCGGGCGCGTGCAATCCCGGGACGCCCTGCTGCGGGACGTTTGGGAATACGACAGCCTGATTGACACGCGCACGGTGGATACGCACATGCGGCGGTTGCGGGAAAAGCTCGGCCCGGCGGCGAAGCATCTGGACACCGTCCGCGGCGTCGGGTATCGGTTTGTGGAGTGAACAAAGGTTGGGAACATCGAACATTGAACATTGAACATCGAACTCTGAATGATCACGTTCGATGTTGGGCGTTCGGCGTTCGTTGTTCGGTGTTTTCCTACATTCAATTCTCCTTCCCATGTGGCCAGTCCTGACCATCATCGCCCTGGCCGCCGCCGTCGGGCTGCATTTCCGGTGGCGGCGAAAATATCTCCGCCAGGAGCGCCAGGTGCAGACCGAGTTGGAGGATTTTCAGCGGCGCCAGCAACAGACCGCGACCGATGCCCGGGCGCAACAACAGGTTTTGTTCAACAGCATGTTGGAGGGGTTGCTGCTGCTCGACCGCAACCGCCGGATTTACCTCGCCAACCGCGCCTTCAAAAATCTTTTCGGCGTGACAACCGAGCTGCGCGGCAAAACCGTCCTGGAAGCCCTGCGCGTGCATGAACTGGACGAACTCGTTAACCGTGTCGAAACCGAGGGGCAGGTTTTCGACTACGAACTGAAACTGCCGGATTTGAGCGAACGCTGGCTGCAGGTCAACGCCGCCGCCGTCTCCAACTCCGCCGGCGAACGCGAAGGCACCATCCTCGTCTTCCACGATCTGACCCGGCTCAAGCGGCTGGAACGCACGCGCGAGGAATTCGTCGCCAACGTCAGCCACGAACTGCGCACGCCGCTCTCGCTCATCAAAGGCTACGCCGAGACGCTGCTCGGCAGCGCGCGCGGCAATCCCGAAGTTGCCGAGCGCTTTCTCAGAATCATCGAACGGAATGCCGACCGGCTGGATTTGCTCATCCAGGATTTGCTGACGATTTCCGCGCTGGAGGCCGGGCGGGTCAAATTGAACCTGCAGCCGGTCGAATTGCGTCCGGTCGTCGAAAAGGTTTTGGGAGATCTGAAACCGCCCGCAGACAACAAGCGTGTCACGCTCGTCAACCAGGTGCCCGAACTCACCGCTACGGCGGACGCGAACCGGCTCGAGCAGGTCCTCGCCAATCTCGTGGACAACGCCATCAAATACGGCCGCACGCAGGGCACGGTGACCGTCGGCGGCAGAAGAGCCGACGACGGGAAGATCGAGATTTTTGTGCAGGACGACGGACCCGGCATTCCGCCGGAATCACTGGAGCGCGTGTTCGAGCGGTTTTATCGCGTGGACAAGGCGCGGTCGCGCGAGCAGGGCGGCACCGGCCTGGGCTTGTCCATCGTCAAACACATCGTGCAAAACCACGGCGGCAAGGTCTGGGTGAAAAGCGAGTTGGGCAAGGGCGCGGCCTTTTTCTTCACACTGCCGCAGGGAGAGAAATAATCTTGGTCGGCAGACGCGCCGGTTTTATAGTTCCGCCATGGTCCACGTTGGCATCGGCTATGACGTTCACGCGCTGGTCGCGGGACGCAAACTCATCCTCGGCGGCGTGGAGATTCCGCACCCGAAAGGCTTGGACGGCCATTCGGACGCCGACGCGCTCATGCACGCGGTTTGCGACGCGATTCTCGGCGCGCTGGGTGAGGAGGACATCGGCCACTTTTTTCCGAACACGGACCCGCGCTGGAAAAACGCGCCCAGCAAGGTGTTTTTGCAGGAGGCCGCGCGGCTGGTGGCATTGCGCCAGGGCAAAATCGTGAACGTGGACGCAACAGTCGTGGCGCAGGCGCCGAAAATTTATCCGCACATCCGCCAGATGAAAATCCACATCGCGGAGGCATTGGACATCAATTTCCGGCACGTCGGCGTCAAGGCCACGACCAATGAAAAAATGGGTTTCATCGGCCGCGAAGAGGGCATTGCGGCGATGGCGGTCGCAAGCGTGAGTTTGCCTGATTGAATCGAGTCGCAGCTACGAAGCGAATTTTCACCAGATTCAATTTCCCAATGAGCGAAAATCGCAAGTCTGCCGGAATTCATTCCCAGCCGGTCGAAAATTCATCAGACGCGAAGACAAATACCCCGAAGGCGCATTGGTGTGCCATTCCGGGGGACGTGGGCGGACGAATCGGGATGTTATTCATAACGGTTTGCCTGATCAAACTGACGATGTTGGTTGGATTTCGAAGGTATCTTTTTGAAATCCAATGGCGGATTGGCTCGTGGCATTACAACTGGGTGAATGAAGCGGCCTTTTATGCTTTTGCAGTTCTCGTGGGATTAAGTTTATGGCAATTTGCGATGCGCTGTTCCGCTGGCGGCGCGCCAGTGGTCCGCGCGGCCAATGCCGGCGTGTTGCTGGCGGGGATTTTTTTTATTTTTCTGACATTTCACGCCGGCGATACAGATTATCTTTATCTGGTGATGCACGGGACGTTGACGTGGTGGGATTTGAGATGGTATTTAATCCAGGTTTTTTTCTTTCAACCGCCGTTTTTAGCGGTTTGGATGTTTGTCTACGCGCTGCTCTACTACGGGCTGGTTCGCACCGGCCGCGAGCAGCGGGTTTTGTATTTCACCGCGATCTTCGCCCCGGTCTATATCGCGTTGTTTTTTCATGAATTTATTGCCTATCAAAATGCCTTGCTGGTGGCAGACAGTCTGGGCGTCGCGTGTTTATTGGCTGGGGCGGGTTCCCGAAATTCACCGGGCTGGTTCTGGATGATTCAACCGTGGCTTTGGTGCGTTTTTTTGTTTTTGCTTTTCCGTACACAGGACGACGCTTTGAAAAATTTAAGCGCGAGATATTTCGTGTTGTCGGGTTGGAGCATCGCGTTGTTTCTGGGATTAAGCATCCTTGCCTGGCGGAGGAAATTTCATGCGGCCTGGTTGTGGCTGCTGCCGTTTGCTTTCACCTCGTTCCTGTTGCTGGTGAATATCAACTACGGCGCGGTGGCCAATTTTCAAAATCTGCTTTGCCTGGGATTCACCCTGCCGCATTATTTTCTGGGGGAATTTTTTCTGGCATTGACATTGCTGGCGGCGGCGACGGTCTATCGGCGACTGCTTCCGTCGGCGTCATTGTTGTGGCTGGATGGCATCAATCTGCTGCTCATCGCGCTCGCATTGGCGGACTTGCGGTTGACGCAAATCATGGGGGTGAGACTGGACTGGCAGGCCGTGGAATTTGGCGCCGATTTCAAAATGGTCTGGCGGGAGGCGAAACCGTATTTGCCCGAAATGATCTTTGGATTGGTTATTCTAGCGGGTCTTTACGCCGTTTTGGTGGGATTGTGGCAGCGCGAGAGTTCTTCCCGGCTCCTACAGTCGGGACGCAGTGGACAATTCTGTTTGATTTCATTCTTGCTGTTGGGAATTGCGGGAAATTGGTTCGCCGGACATGACAAAGCAGAAGGCCAATCGGCGATATTACTCGCAACCACCAGCCCGTTGTTTAAAAAAGTCGCCAGTCCAACAATGGATGAAAAGACCTTCATCCTGACGGCAAAACAGTTGGGCATGGAAACAATGACCAGACCTCCCGCGCCCACATCCGGGCACGCGCCGCGGAATTTGAACGTCTTGCTGATTTTTCAGGAATCTTCCTACAACAAATATCTTTCGCTCTTCAACGGCACGGAAAACACGGAACCGTTGCTCTCTAAATACACGGACCGAATGGAACTTTTCCCGGATTTTTTCTGCAATTTTTCCAGCTCCATCTACGCCCGTTTCGCAACGCTCACCGGGCTTTACCCGGTGAAGGATTACAAAGCGTTCACTTATCATCGTGTGAAGGTAAGCAGCATTTTCGAGGTTTTGCGCCAGAATAGCTACCAATGTTCGTTATTTGATTCCTGCTTTCTCGATTACACCGGCTTCCGGGATTTCCTTCGAGGGCGCGGCATTGACGCAATGTATGACGCTGACACGATGCCTGGCCGGCGCGAAAAACCCGTTTCCTGGGGCTTGCGCGAAGAAGAAACGTTAAGAGCCATTCAAGCACAGATCAAACAATACGCGACAAACCATCAAAAATTCTTTCTCTCCTATTTTCCGGTTGCTCCGCATAATCCCTTCGACGGAATACCCCGACAATTTCAAAAATATTCGTTAAAACAAGTGGGCGACTATACTCCTCTCTACCTGAACAACCTTCTCTACATGGACTGGATCGTTGCTTCCATACTGGACGAATTGAAAGATGCCGGCCTCTTGGACAATACCTTGGTGATTATCACCGACGATCACGGAGAAATGCTCGGGGAAAATGGCGGACCCGTCGGCCACGGATGGACGGTGACGCCCGGGTTGGCGAACATTCCATTGATCATAATGGACCCTGATAAACCGGGTTGCCGCATCAATGACACAGTGGGTTCTCAAGTTGATTTGTTGCCAACCATCCTTGATTTGCTCGGCATTCCCATTCCCCAAGACCAACTCTATCAGGGGGCGTCACTCTATTCGGACAGCGCGCAAACTGACCGGACGATTTATCTCAACTCATTCCTGCAATATGGAATCATCCAGGGCCGCCGCCTTGCCTGCGGCAATCAGGACACAGAAGTCCACGACGCAGCCACATCGTCCCCCACAAAAGTTTTCGCCATTGTCAACGATGGTGCGCATACAACTTTTCCCGAAACGAATTCCTTGAGCACCCCGCCGCCATCCATTTCGCAATTCGACAAATTTCAGGAAAATTTTCTCCAAAATTATTCCCATTATTGTCAGACCGCCATAACGTCTCCGTAAATGCCCAAAGCAGAAATCAGCTGGAAACGAACCAACGACGATGGTGTGAAGCTGCAGGTCTATGCGCGGCGCGTGAACCGCGAGTGGCTTTTCTTCCAGCGCGAAAAGCGGTTCGATCAATGGCAACCCGTGCCGGAACCGCCGCTGGAGGACTGGCTGGCGTTGTTGGATGCGTTGCAGCGGCTCATCACGCGCCGCCGCTACCAGCCGTCCGACGAGGAACGTCTCCGCCGCCGGATTCGCGAGCGTTTTCCCGAGGCGGAGATGTAGTCCCGGGCACATGCCAAAACCCGCTCCTGGACAAACCGGCGCGTCCCGGTTTTAATTTGCCCGTGCACAAATCCATTTCTCAAGCTGCCATCTGCCTGCTCGGCGCGGTTTTGTTCACGGGCTGCACCTCGATAAAAACCGGCACCGGCAAATCCGCGTCCGTGCCGGCGGTCTTCCTAAATTGGCCGACGAATTGCGGCCCCCGGACCGTCGGCGAAAAAGTTGCGCAGAATCTTCTCCGCCGCCCCATCAACCTCGACAAAAACGGTTTCATTCATTATTCCGAAGTTTGCGCGGCGTTTGGCGCGATGCGGTTCGCGGACGCGGCTGGTGACAAGGAACTGGAGCAAAAGCTTATTGACCGTTACGCGGTGATTTTGACGCCGGAAGGCAAGAAGATGATTTCACCGGAGCGGCACGTGGATTTTCACGTCTTCGGAGTTTTACCGTTGGAAATCTACCTGCTCAATGGCAACACCAATGACCTTGTCCTTGGCCTGGGCAAAGCCGGCGAGCAATGGGAAAATCCGTTAACGAACGGCCTCGCGCGCGAATCGCGCTGGTGGATAGACGATGCGTTCATGGTCGGCGCTCTTCAAATCCAGGCGTATCGTGCGACGAAGGACCCAAAATACGCCGACCGGGCGGCGAATGAATTGGCCGCCTATCTTGACCGGTTGCAGAAGCCCAACGGTCTCTTCTGGCATGGCGCGGGCGGACCATTTTATTGGGGGCGCGGCAACGGCTGGTTTGCGGTCGGACTGGCCGAGGTGCTCAGTTCAGTTCCGACGGATCATCCGAAATACGCGCGATTAATGGATGGATACAAAAAAATGATGGCCAGGCTGAGGCAATACCAATCGTCATCAGGCATGTGGCGGCAACTGATAGACAACGACGAGGCGTGGCCGGAAAGTTCCTGCACCGCCATGTTCACTTACGCGATGGCGGTGGGCGTCCGGCATGGCTGGCTGGATGCGAAAGAATACGGCGACTGCGCGCGGCGCGGTTGGATTGGCCTGTGCGATTACCTTGATAAAAACGGAAACCTGCGCGAGGTATGTGTGGGGACTGGGCAGAGCAAGGATGTGAATTATTATTTGAACCGGCCGCGCGTCGTTGGGGATTTGCACGGCCAGGCGCCGGTGCTCTGGTGCGCCGGGGCGCTGCTGCAAAAATAAACGGCGGTTGATTCCCGCCGTTCATGGCACCAGCAAAATTTCCGGGCGCAACTGACCGATGCATTGATTCGGCAGCCGCTTGTCAAACGAACCGGGCACAGGTTTTTCCCAATCCACGTGGCCGTCAACGAAAGTCACGTTGGCCTTCTGTGAATGGCGGAAGTGGCCGTTGGGTTGATTGTTGAAGTTCGAATAATTCGTCTGCAAATCCAGATAGTAAAATTCCTCGAACATCGGGTTTGCAACCGACGCGGGAGGTTGAAAAGTATTCACCTGCGCGGCGTCGGCAAACAGCGCAGTCTCGCCCGGCCGGGAAACACGATTGACGTTCGCAAACGCGTGGACATTCGGCGGCGAAAGGTATCTGTTGTAGCCGTAACTGAAAATCACGCTGGTCCCTTTGAGTTTGAACTGTGGCGAGTCCCACATGGGCGACGGACAAAGCCGGACATCACTGCCATTTAGATAGCGAAACAGCACGCCGCAGGACAAGTCAAACGCCCGCTGGCCTTCCGGCACATACGTTCCTTACAGCCAGCCAAACCACCAAGGCGCGCCGTTCATGCCGTTGTTTGTCATCGAGGTTGAAGCAAAATAAAAACATTTTCCATCGTAGTCGTCCCAGTAAAGTTGGGTGGCGATGCCGAGCTGGCGCAGGTTGCCTTCACACGAAGCGCGTTGCGCGGACAATCTGCCCCGGGCCAAAACCGGCAGCAGCATCGCCGATAGAATCGCGATGATGGCGATGACCACCAGCAATTCGATGAGCGTAAAGGCATAGGAGTGACGGGTGACACGTGGCAGGTGACAGGTGACACGTGACACGTGACATAGATTTGTCGCATGTCCAATCATTCTGTCACTTGCCTGTCGTGCCGAAGCATGACGAAGGCTGACCGCTTGCCACTGGTCACGTGTTTTCATGGTCGGTTGGCGCGGATGCGGTAAAATGACTTGTCCACCGGCGCATTTACGTCCGACAGGAACAGGTTTGTGCCATTGCCGCCCGTGATGGAAACGTCATTCCACGAAATCAGATTGGTTGTGCGCTGGAGGGTGTAGAGCCAGTTGCTGCGGCTGAGGAATTGCACCCGCCAGGCGGCGTTGCTGAAACTGCCGATGAGATTTTGGACCGGCGGGGGTGGCACGGTGACAACGAAATTAGCCACGGTGCCGTGGGCGAGCAATGAATCGCCCCACGGGTCGTTGGTGGCGGTGTAACTGCTGACCGCGATGGTATCGAGGCGGAAGTCGGTGAAATTCGTCGAGGGATAGGAAACCGGCAGTGCGGAGTAAAGCTGGCCATTAATGAAGACCTGCCCGTCGAAAAACACGGCGCCCGCCGGATGCGTCAGGATGACGTGATAAGTCACGCCGGAATCAAGCCCGACAAAATCTTCGAGAAAATCAAAGATGCTGTTTGTGTCCGTCATCGTGCTGGAAAGCGTCGGTCCCCAGCCGGTGTCGGGGAAATAATTGAATTCCGCGAGGTTGGCCGAATCGTTGCCGGTGCCGCGGGCGAAATTCGAGTTTGTGGCGTTCTCAAAATTGAGGAAGCCAACGGCCAGTTCAAAAAAGCCGGTCGCAATGGCGTCACTGATCTGAATGTCGAACGCGAGGCTGAAGTCGTCGTCCTTGGCGAGAATCGTGCCGAGCGGGTGATAAAAATAGCTGTTCGGTTGCGATGAGTCCCAGGTGACTTCGAGGTTTTGATTCGTCGAATTCCATTGGAACAAGTTGGTATTGCCAGAAGTCCGCCAGCCGTCCTGTGCCGGATTGTTGATGAAATTTTCGGTGATGACGGTCGCGTGCGCGACGGACAGGCCGGACAAGCCAGCCAGCGCCAGCGAAACGAACAACGGTTTTTTCATAGCTGATCTTTCAATTTGGTTCCGCAACCCTGAAAGCTTTCGGGGGCGGAACAGGTTTTGGTTGAGAGACCAGCGCGGGGTGAAAAGTGATTCGTTGAATCGTTGAAGTGTTAAATCGTAAAAACCGCGCGTCAGAATCCGGTTCGACGGTTTAACCGTTTAACGATTCAACGACCCAAAAACAAAAACGCCCTCACACCCCGGCAAAACGGAGAATGAAGGCATCCAACGAATCCTGCCGAAAACGGTTCGACAGGCTGGCCTCATCCTTCTCTTTGACGGAGAAGTTGATTGATTGGTTGAGCGTTATTGGTTGAGGGTTGAGGGAAATGCGTTTTTACGATTTCAACTCTCAACACTCAACTTTCAACTCTCAACTTCTTCAACCAGACGAGTACAGCCAGACCGGTATCCTGGCTTCGGCTTCAAACCTCTTCCCGCCTTCCCGATTTGCATCAGTGGCTTATGGGAATTTGTAGCCGTTACAGTGGCGCAACCGCCCCGGATTTCCACCGGGTTCCCTGACGTTTGACTGCGATGACGGATGAACAACGTCCATCCATTTCAAAGAACAGTTCATTTCTACGCTCAAGACCAGAATCTGCCAAGAAAATATTTGAAAAATTTTTCGGGCGCGAACGGAACCAATTGAACGTGCGAATTTGTTGTAGCGTCGAGCCTGCGGCTCGAAATCGGCGCATAGCGCCGACTACAGCAACCCAAGGCAGGGCAAATACACCATTTTTGGCAACCGTTGGCAACCGATTCAGCTGCTTGCCAATGTCCGATATTTCGGCATGATGTTGCGCGCTGGCTGGCGCGCTGGCGGCGTTTTAGTCGCCGGACGTGGAATGGAGTCATTCGGCGGTCCCGGCGCGTGTGAGCGCGTTTTAGGGGCTGTACACGGCTCACTTTTGAATCATTATGTCGCTGACGTAAGATTTTTATGTCGAACACCGATTGGACATGCCCGTTCTGTAATCGTCACGCGACCATAACTGAGCAGAGCCAACGTGACATTGGTGATTTATTCACAATTGAAAACGCCGATGGACCACGTGTTTTAATCTGCCACTTCGTGGTCTGTCCGAATCCAAAATGCAAGAAATTCACCCTGTCTGTTTCGCTGTACGAAGCCATTAAGGAAACGCCAACGTCTAATTTTGCAGTCGAAAGACATTCTTCCCCAGCGGGGTTGTGCTGTGCCGATTCGTTGGCTTTGAACCTTTCACGGCACTTTCGATTTACTCACCATTTCAAAATCCCGTCAATCCACCGATATTGTTTTTAGGTTGGCTAAATAAAGTGATTGCTTTGCTACAAATTGGTGCCAGTCCCGGAGTGTCCTGCGTCGTTTTAGAGCGGAGTATTCGCCAAGCGGTAACAACTCACACGTTCCGTCGCAGATGGTTTTTGAATGACCTACTGCGCGGCTGCTCTAATGGATTAACGCTGACGCCGACGCAAGAGAGTTAACCCAAACATGCCGAATGCCAGCAATGACAGGCTTGCGGGTTCAGGGACAAGAGCCACCGTTAGACTATCTCCGGGAGACTGCCAAGACGGGTCTATGAAGTCACTGCAAAGGCCGGTCGTGGTCGACATCCGCAAATCAAGGAAACTCTGGCCAGCGGCAACCGCAGATTGCACCGCTGAAGTCAGGTCCAACTCGTGAACGCCAAAGGTGTCCACAAAGCTCTGATAAAACACTCCATTATTCCAGTCCGAGGCTTGAACCGCTGATTCGCCATAAAAAGTGAATAAGTCTATTGTTGACGACAGCGATCGGTTCTGAGTTTGCACAAAGAAGGTTAAAGTCGCATTTGAAACAGGAATGCCCCGTGGAATCCCACTGAGGTTATAATCGATAATCGTTCTGTCTTCCACATCTCCTTGAAGCATGACCGAACCATAGCCCCAGCCACAAACGAACGGAGGTGAGTCGAAAGTCCGCAGACAATCTTCATCAACAGGAGTCAGAATCACTGTTTGCCCTCTTGCTGACCAGCACAGAAATCCTGAAGCCCACATTGTCAGGCTCAGCGAAGCAATGAGTAATAAGCGCTTTTTCATATCGATCATCGTCTTACACCGTATCTCTGATGTCATAAACCCCTCCTCCACAGAATGGCCAACCGCCGTGAGGCCCAAGCCGATAATAAACAATGTCGCTGTTTTAAGTGATTTCCTTGGTTTCATAAAATCTGTTCCTATTAAGTGTTTCTTTCCTTCCAGCATAAATTCTTTCACAGCACTTTCCATTTACTCACCATTTTGAAATCTTGTCAATCCACCGATATTGCTTTTAGGTTGGCTAAATAAATGGATTTGTTTGCTGCAAAATGGCGCCAGTCCCGGCGCGTCCTGCGTCGTTTTAGAGCGGTTCGGAGTGGCGAGACGAAGGAAGCAAACTGCTAAGGTTGCTGCTGCCGTTAGGTGGACTAAAAATCAGCCTGAGGCGGACTAGGCTTTCCCGCCGCTGGATTCACGGTCTGATGCTTGACATATCCGACTCCCAAGTGGTTTTCAATAACCTTGAACACCGGTGTATTCATGAGGAGATGCATGTAGCAATGATGCACTGTCAGTATCAAATCTTGAAAAACATCATCTTTGTGTCCATGATTGTCCTTCGCATCTTCGATTAGCTTTACATTCAAGCCCATCTTTTGACATTCCTCAAAATTGATGTGCCTATCATGGGTTTTATTTCGTCTATAGTCCGTCAAGTTTCTAACAATTTTATCCGCCTTTTTACGGGCATCGGATTCTCCCTTAAACATCACATTTATGAGTTGCTTTTTGACGAACGCATTTGATTGGTCAATTGCGTTCCGGCAATGGCCTAAGAACGTCGGACGGTACTGACCGATGATGCTTTGCCAAAGTGAAATTTTGCTTGGGTCAACTTTTACTTCTTTGCACGCCCTCTTAAATTCCTGTAAAACACCGTAAGCAGGCCAGCCGCTCACTTGGGGATCAATGGGTCCAAGGTTTGAATGTTTTCCCATCCAGATTTCCTTACACGAACAGGCAACCATTGTTCCTGCCGACATAGCGATTTGAGGAACAATGGCGCGGATGTCGGGGGGCGAATTTCTATTTCGCCGAAACATCTTGTGAAGATAATCAACAATGGACTGGGTCGAAGTAATTCCGCCTCCGGGAGTGTGGAGAATAATGTCCAGCCCCTTATCACGGTCTAGCTTGTGAATGGCCATCATGAAGCCATTCTTGTCTTCGTCGTTTATTTCAATTCCCCTTACTGGTGGTTTGGAAAGGAAGGCAGAATAATAGGCAATGACGTTTCGACCGGTTCTGGTGTAAAGCTTGTCCAGATAGCCTTTTTTGACGACATTTATGCAATTGATGTTCTGGGCAAGGAACTGGTGCTTTTGTACTTCCTGATTGGCTTTATTGGCTAAATTAAGCTCCTCTATTTGAGCTTTTTGGATTTCCTGAAGAACCTCGCTCCAATTAGGCATTCGTCATGGGGCACCATTGCGCGCCAATGCCGTAGGTGGTTTCGCTCGGAACCCATTTTAATGGGGACGGTTGTTCAAAAGGACCAATGTCCTCATCTTGCTGCCAAGTCCTGGGTGGAGGCGGGATAAAAAACCGCTGGTAGCGTTTTACAAACAAAAGGCTTTTGCGCTTCAACGGCCTGATTTGTGAACGCTTTTGGCGCGTTGGAGTTGTCTTTTTGACCGGCATCCGCCGCAAGGTCGTTTTTGTGACGCTTTCTGTCAAGGTCTTTTTTCACCATTTTTGCATTTTTACTTTGCTTGCGCGCCTGCATGACTGACATCTCAGGACGAAGTTTGCTTCCGTTGAGCCGGTCCCGCCCGGAAAATTTTCTTCGTGATTGCGAGCGTGCAAAGAGCCGGGTCTTTGACGAGTTGTTCCAAGACGTTGAATTGTCCGTAAAGGTTGCCCGGATGAACCGCGCCGGTCGCAATCAGCTTTTCGACGGTGGATTGAATCAGCGTCCGCTGGCGTTTGGCGTCGGCGGATTCAAGCCCGGCAATTCTTTCGCGGGCGATGCACAGCCGGATTCGCATTTCCAGTTCCGCGCAATCGGAACTGGTTTCAAATCTGACACCGCCAGGACAAACCTCGCGCAAACGTTCTCCCACCATTCCAGCAAAAGTAGCGCGGTAGCGTCAAGACTTGTGTGTAAAAGCCGGGAGCGGATGCCGGGTCCAATGTTGGTTCATACGATCAAAGACACTAAAGAGGATTCGTTCACAACTGTCACGGGTGGTAAAGGCGCACATG
>Ga0187874_10001882_pt1 | contig 17414 bp, 9 predicted proteins | sample June2016WEW_16_1_3_FD_132993 | JGI IMG/M metagenome (GOLD analysis project Ga0187874, IMG submission 132993) | Peatland microbial communities from SPRUCE experiment site at the Marcell Experimental Forest, Minnesota, USA - June2016WEW_16_150 | ecosystem: Environmental > Terrestrial > Soil >... | reverse complement strand
CTCCGTGATGTTTTGCAGAATCCAGTTTTCCAATTCGGAAGTAATGGGCAGGCGGACACGTTGTTTGGCAGCCCGATAATAGATAATGCCCTCGTTGCAGGCGTAGCCGTTGTCGCGCAGAATCAATGCCTGCAATCCAAGTTGCATTTTGTCCGTGTCCCACAGTTCATTAGCCTCTTCGCCCTCTTTGGGAGCGCCTGCTTTGTAATCAACCGGACAGACCTCCAACGCGGTGAGTAAATCTTCTTTGCCGGTCTTGGATTCAACTAAATCCATTTTTACAACCACTCCCAGCCGCTCTGACCCCATTTGCACGGAGCGCGAGTGAATTGTTTCGGGTTCTGCGCTTTGCGTTTCAGCCGCTTTGCTTGCAGAGTCGGCGGCATCCGCCGTTGTTCCCGGCGCTTCTTTCGGTTTGGCAGCTTCCGATTTTCGTTTGGCAGCCGGCAATGCACCGGTGCCCGAATCAACGCGCTGGTGAATTGCGCCGCCACGCAGCGTATCTGCGCTTTCAACAAACACCCCCTCGACAAATTCGTAGTAGAATAATCGCTGGCAATACACGAATTCGTTCAACATCCGCGCGGGAATTTGTTGCGGTTCGGTTTCGGTGCGCGCTTTGTGCTCGGAAGTTTCCAGCGTCGGCGGACCCAAATCGGGTGAAGCAGGAGCTTCAGCGATTGATTTCGACGGTTCACTTTGCTGCGCTTCGACTGGTCCGACATGCACCACAATTTTCAATCGGTTCGGCTCGGTCGTCGCTGCACGCGCCGGACGCTTGCCGTCTGATCTTGTGCCGGGTACTCCGGGTGAAACCCCTCGCGATGTCAGCGGCACTTCCGGTTCACTCAAACGATTTTCGGACTTAACCGATGGGTCTTGGTCGTTCATAGTATTTTGATGGCTGTCAGACAGCTAACGACATGCCATTACGCAGTGGAAAAAGGCACAAACAGGCCGAGGCCAAAGTGACAGGAATGGCCGAAGGCTAGGAAAGGCAAGTCTGTCGGCGTGGCAAACCGCACTTCCAGAAACACGCCGATACGCTGGTCTGGTTCACTGGTACTGTCATGTTTGGGCAGGTGGACTTTGCAGACTTCCCACTGACGCTCTGTTTCAATACGTCGCACGCTGCCTTCAACAATAACACCAGCATCACGCAGGCAGCGAGCTAGTTGTGCTTCCGGGGTGTCGCCTCGTTTGAGCTTTTGGTCGCGGACTTTCTGTCGATACCAGAAGCGCGGCGGGACAAAAGGAGTGACAGAACGCCAGACTTGAGATGGTGGGACTATCGGCAATTCACGCTGAACCTCTAAAAGGACGGGCCGCGCAGGGTAACGACCATCCGCCCACCGCAAGGCATCGACACGCATCAGGGCCTCCATTTCGCGTTGGGTAAAGCCGTAGCGACACCAGACACGCAACTCGGTCAGATATTCATCATTCGTGCCGGGCTGTGGCAGATAAAATGCGTGCTGGTGATCGCCCGAGACATTTTGTGGTGGTTTGTGGCCGCTGAGGGCAAACGTTGCGTCGCCGTGTCGGCGGATGGCCTGATTGCGAAACTGCTCGGCGAGCGAGACGACGAATTTATGCGGGATACCGATGCGGCATTGCAGAGAGAAACGCAGATACCGTGCGACAATCGGCCCGGTGGCAGTTTTCGGTTTCTCTCGGACGACGGACGGATGCCGAACAATCCATCGTTGCGGCCAGCCCTCGGGCATTTGATAGGAAAACCATCGCGCCCCATCCGGCAACGGCTGAGATGCCGCGAAGAGATCTTCGACCAAATGTGGAAGTGCGCCAGCAGCGGACGCTACGTTTCGCGGCTGCCAAAGGTCTTCCGCTTGGAAGTTGCCGGGATTCGGGCAAAATACTTCGCGACAATCTTCCGCGATGCGGCGGGAGGGGCGACCATCCTTATCCAAAGCGACCCTCGCCAGTTTGTCAGAGTTCTCGAAATTTTCGACTACGCCAACGGTGAATTCACAGAGCGATTCAGCTCGGCCAAAGTATTGGACGGCTGGAGTCAGTTCCGCGAGAAGTTGGCGGAAGGTTTCGGCTTTCTGTACGCGTTCCGCTTCCGGCACAGTGAGCAAACTATAGTGGAACCGCACTGGCCCTGCTACGGCAACGAAGTGGTTTTCGTGTCGCACGCGCTTGTAGAGGGCGCGGCCCTGGTCTTCTTTGTCCGTTACTCCGTAGTTTGGCTGGTAGTGAACGGTTTTAGAGAAGGCCACCTTGGGTAATTGAATTTCAGGTAGCTCGCGGCCAAGTGCGGTCAACAAATCGAGAAGTTCCGGGCTGGCGGGTTGTCCGGCGTGCAGACGAAACCATCCCGCTGCAATCGCACGCATCAGCCGCCACGGACTCGGCGGCCACTCAGCCTCCCGCAAGCGCTGCGGATTCTGTCCCCATGGGTGTGCGTAATAACGACCCCACGGGAAGTTGAGTTTGAGGGTGAGCATGGGTCAGGCTCCAAAACGCAAGGTGAGTGGGGAACGATTTGCCGGGAGTTGTGCGTTCGTAATGAGCGCTTCGAGGTTAGCTCCTGCTACGGTTGCAAAATCGAACTCGCCCGTTTGTGAGATGCGATTCCCGACAGCGCGGCCTTCACAGGAAAAGGCGACCGGCTGGTTTCGTATGAGTCGCAGTTTGCATTCGGTTCGGAGGCTACGTTCCACGTCAAAGTCGGCTAGCAACGATGCCACTTTCCAAAGGGCGATTACGGCAAGAAGTTGGAAGCGGGGCTGGCGGAGAGCGGCCTGCTCCAGCGACGCAAGTTGCATGGAGGCGAGTAAGCCAACATCAATAGAAAACTTTGCTTCAATCTCGCCAGCGACGATGCGCTCCTTCTGGAAAATGGCCTGGCCAGCATCGCCGGTGCCGATAGGGTCAATCCGAACTCCTGGCACAGGACGTTGCTGGCAACGGTAACCCAGAATGCAGGCGGTCAACGCCCGTGGGGACCGAAGGCCCACGAAAGTTAGCTTGTTCTTGATGGAAATTTGGAAGCCGTGAATCAGCGACATCGGGTCGAGTTCCATGCCAAGTGCAAAGATGCGAGGCACATTGGCTGCGGGGACGTGGTCGCCACTCTCGCTCGCTCCGAGTTTATGTTTCACGAAGCTGACCAATTCTTCTTCGGGTCTACCGGTCTCGAAAGTGGCTAGCGACTTCATCAGGTATTCAGAGGCGAAGCGGTGACCATCAATGGTTGATGCCGTCTTGAACTCGCCATCGGGTTGGCCATTGGCAGTCACTTTGATATAGGGGAGACCGGCAAAGGCCTCCTTCAGCGTCCCGGTGTATTTGTCTCCGACACTGACTTCTTCCAGTAGATTCGCCATCGCAGGTTCGGATTGAATCAGACAGATGAGTCCCTTGCTGTCCGCGCCAGTGTTCGGGTCCGGATAGCAAACCGGGCCGACATCTGGGAAACCCGTAGGCTGGATGCGTGGGTCGCCATTGGACGATTCCAGTTGAGCAGTGATGTAGATGCGTTGGCAACCGGCGGGCACGGTGAAGCCGCCGAACGTGAATGGAGTGGTGTTCATATTTTTTTGTTGAATTCTTTGGTTTGTGGAAGCGTGACGTTGCGAAAAAGCCTGAAACGGTCGCGCCAGTGCAGCGGGATGCAAGCGGCGGCAGCGAGGCGTGAGATAAGCGACTCAGCTACGAGGAACACACTCGGCTCAACCCGGACGATGTCGCATCCTGTGAGGTTGGGTTTTTCCTTTCGCACCTGGTCGTCGTAGGGGTTTGGCACACCGATAATACTCAATCGGTGAAGCGCCTCGCTCGTGGCAGCGGCCGTGCCTCCGCTGGATCGCTCGCGAAGGAGAGCCAATGTGCGCAGAGAATCACAACGGCGACGTTTCTCTTCTTCCTGTCGGCGCATGAGCTCGGTTTCGAGCAGGCTACGGATGGCTGCATAAGCCAGTGGAAGCGGCCGACTCGGTTCGACTACCACCATCTCTTGAGGCTGGTTCTGGGACTTTGTTCGGTCAGTGGAAGTGAAATGCCATCCGATGAGGCTCAACGCTTCGGCATAACGAGTGATCCGAGCTTCATCCAACTCGCCGTGAATGAACCGCAGAATGGTGGAAAGCCGGGCTGGAAACGGACTCGCGAGCGCAGGCTGGTCGTCGGTGCGTGAGTCGTGATAGCGACGCGCCAGCACGCGGGAGAGGTCGAGACACAAGTCACTGCCGCTCCACACAGCTTGGGGCGATGGCGTTTCCGATAGATACCAACTGTTCCTACCCAGCGTGAGCGGGAGAATAGAGCCGAGGAACGGCTCGGCGTTGGACCGTGTTCCATCCCGTTGTGGTGTGTGCCCGACAATGGACGCCAACGCCCGGGCAATCTCGAACTCTGGTTCAACTTCCAATCCGCGCAAAGCTTCGAGCCAAGGCTCCTGTGGCAACGGACGGGGGAAAACTGGTTGACTGACCGCCGCCCGGAAGCGCTTGGAGGTAGTGAGAAGTTGCGTCACTTCAAAGAGCCTCTCCAAAATCGTGAGGAAGCGGTGCGGTTCACCTTCGCTCATGGCATCTTCCACCGCGTCGAGAATCTTCGCCCGGAAGCGATGCGGGCTGCTGCGTCCGCTCTTCTCGTGAAGGCGAAGCTGGTCCAGGAAACCGGTTTCATCCAGTGGGCGTAACAACTCTGCCGTATCGGTAAGCGTCATTGCTGCGTTCGTGGCAAGGTATCGGCCCGTGCAAACCCACGGTACGCGTGCGCCCTTCATTTTGAAGCGGAACTCCTGATAGCCAGCGAATCCAGCATCCACGCCCTGCGAACGAATGGCGCGAGCAAATTCAGCGGTGAACCGAGCTTCACGACCAGGCAGACGTGCCTGAGAGTCGAGGATGAACGACTCCAACTCAACGAAGGTGGCGGGGCGGTTCCAGACTGGCAACCATAGGGAGAGAGCTGTTCCTTGAACCGCGCCAGAGTCATCCGTCATGTCATCGGCTGTCTCGAAGATAAATGGAAACGCGCCGAAGTTTCCGTTGCGGGCACCGAGCAGTCGCGCGGCGGAGCCGCGTAGCGCGAGCGCACCTTCCACTGCAAGGAGGTAATCAAGCGCGCAGAACGGGAACATCTGCAAGACCCAAGTGAGGCCATTATTGTAAGTCTTGATTTGATCGGGAAAGAATGGTGCGCCCGGCGCGTCAATGCCTTCGAACTGCCCGGCAGTTCCACCCCAAAGCGCCGCTTCCACTTGTGAGCGTGGCTGTTTTCTGAACTCCAAGAAGTAACTCCAGAAGCTGCGGAAGATTTCACTGTTACCAGCTTTACCGCGTTCCAAGAAGGCGGGGTTCTCGTCAGTTCTGATTGTGTGCGTAGCAAAAACAGCATCCAACGCTGGAACTACACGATCATCAAGCTGATCTCGGTAACGAGCCAAAAGTTCACGGCGTTCCTGATACGTCTCGGAAGCTTGAAATCGGATGAAAAAGTCACGTCCTAAGCGTAGTGCCTCCTGAACAACGGCGTCGCTAGCGAGGACCCGTTCCACATTTGCCATCACCGCTTTCTCACCCGTTGTCTTCTGCTGAATGCGTCGGTTGACACCTTCTGTGGGTTCCAACCGAGCGACGACAACAGAGTCCTCAACTACGAAATAGAAGTCTCCCTTAGTCGGTAGCTTTTGCCTCACCGAGCGGATTTTTTTCCTGACTTCAAGTCCGGCAGCAGCCAGGGACGAACGATTCTTGAAGAGAAAGCGGACAAGATTCGTTACGTCCTCCTCCGTTGGTTTCCCAGCTTTGGTCACGCCCGTCTTGCTCTGAACATCCTTAGTGAACGTGATGACGACTTCCTGTTTATCATCCAAACCGCCGCCTTTGTTCCACGGCGAGAAAATTGGCGTTGGTCGATAATGCTTCTCGAAGAAGCCGATAAGTTGGTCGGGGGTTGGATACTTGGGCGACCGAATTTGGAATATGCCCGTGTCGGTGTCCCACCACGCTTCGGCGTCGGGATCGGCGTGCCCGTCAGCAGCGCATACATTCAGCGCACGTAGAATTCCACACGCTTTGAGGGCATGGCCAAAGAGGTCATGACGGCAACCGGTAAGGGGAATGGGTTCAGAAACAGGCATGGCATCACGAGGGTTTTTGACTCGCTCGCCAATCGGCGGCACGGAATAGAGTTTCATAGTAGGCGAGGCAGAACGGGCTGTAAGCGTCGAGCAACCTCAACACGCCCTTGGTCCAGCCTTCGGAACCGTCGCCGCAGCGACCCAATTGTCGGCATTCGATGGAAATCGGTACAGCCGTGAATGAGCAGCCCTCGACGGTAACAGCGCCGATCTGTGCGCCTTCGGTAATACCGCAGACTTCATTGAAGACGGGTTCGCCGGGCTTCGGCTTTTTCGGTAGTGAGTCGCGCAGGACTTTTCGAACGCGACCGTGATGAGACATGACGAGATATTCGGCGAGCAATTCTTCGTTCGAGGGAGCGCGACCATCGTGGTGGTGGTGCTGGCGAAGGACGAGAGCGGACGCCACTTCGTGCCACAGACCAGGTCGGAAGGTACGCTTGAGCCGATAGACTTCCGCACGCAGTTCCCATCCTGCTTTGCCCACAAGCGAAGGACTTTGAGCTAAGGAGAATTTGGCGAATGGAGTTTGATTCGCGTCCGGCGTGACTCCTGCCGCGACGGCGGCGGCGGCGACCGCTGCCTGCCAATCGGGATGGTTCTTTCCGAAGTCATGCCAATCCATTCCATGAAGCATCGCCGCTCCGATGCCGGTCTCTGGGTCGATGCCTACCGTCTTGAGAATGTCACGAAGGATGCCTTTACCCTTTCGAGTGTGGAGACCGATGGATTCCCAGGCCCCATCCAGCATAGACAGTAGGTCGGCATCACTCGGCAGCGGTGATGGCTCGTAGAGGTCAGTGATGTCTTTGTCAGCAGGATTGCCGGTCCATCCTCGGCTTGAAGAATAGCCACCTGCGGAAACCGGCAAGAGCAGGACCGCCCCAGGAAACACGTTACGGTCTGAGGCGGGCTGCCAACCGCGCTCGCGCCCTTGCCAGACAAATCCCTGCCGCCATCCGCCCAACTTCCTGAGTTCCCACAACGGAACCGAGCAGAGTTCATCAGCACCGATGTCGCCCAAATAGGGTGGTTGGTCGCCTTTCCAACTCCGCCAGAGCACTTGCACGTCGGTTTCCAGGTCAATTCCGCGGACAAAGGGTGTGGCGTCCGCATAGCCCAAAGACAGGTTTGCATCGGTGTCGAAGAAATCAAGCAACTCGTGTCGTTGGAGTGTGCCGACCGGCGGTTTAAGCGCGTCAGTCAAAGGTTTGACGAGGCCGATTTCAAGAGTGGCAGGACTGGCGTCTAAAACCGTAGAAAGCGCAATCAGTGCCGCTTCGCATTCCGAATGGTCATAAGGCAAATAGCACTTCGCGTTCTCGCGTTCTCGTTTCTCCTTTTCCTCGCCTTTTTCCTTTTTGCCAACCGGTGGAGGCTTCACCCCCACGCCAACGACAAACATTATCGGCTGCCATTCCCCCTTTAGCTTTCGGTCATGACCAAATTCCCCAGCGCGGTTGAGCCGACCGGCTCGCTGCACCATGCTGGGGAGCGTTGTTGCTTCTGTCCAAAGCACAGCGGATGAAATATCAACACCTGCTTCGACAACCTGAGTGGCAACAACAATCTGCCCGCTCGGATTTGCGGTGGGCCGTTCAATCCTCTGAAAAGTGTCTTCGCGGTCTCTGCGTCGGAACCGCGAGTGGAGTAGCACGATGTCTGGTGAATCAGATTTCTGGCTAACAGCCTTCTCCAGTCCTGCAAATAATTCATGGGCTTTGCGAACCGTATTGCAGATGACCAGCGTTCGTCGTGGCACGTCTCTGGCATTCTTCACCGCTGCGATCATCTTCGCGTGTTCGCTAACGATTCGAGTTTGCGTTACCTCGTCCGCAAAGTGCCAGTCGGTATGGACTGCGAGCGCTTTCACTGCGAGCCGCCGCCTACCAAGTTGCCCGTCACGATCGTTGTGTTCAGTCAGGCCAAGCTTAATCACGAACTCTTTATCCGGCGGCCGGTGGTCACCGTTCTTGGAACGCCATTCCCGGGAAATTACCAAAGCACGATGCGCTGTGGCAGACACATACCAAGTCGCATTTCTGTTCCTAGACGGCGCGGCAGTTTTGGCAAAGTCAACCAATGCCTCCCGAAATGCCTCAAGCTGACAGGCCGTGCCGAGACCTGGCCCCATGAGTTGAATTTCATCCATCACCCATAGACAATCATTGTTCAACAAACCGAAGTGCATGGGCCAGCGGTTGCGACTCAGGGCATAGCCGCGATTCAAGGCGCGGCTCAGGAGCATGTCTTGCGTGCCGATGAGAATTGCCGGGTGTTCGGGGTGAATATCCCATTCAGCCTTATTCTGATCGTTTTCTTCACCACCCATCAGCACCACCGGCGAATGTTTCAGCAGCCATTGGAGCCCCAAGTTCTCTGTTTCTGGAAATGCCTTTGCCAGATTCTTCAACCAATCGCTCACCCTATCCCGCGTCTGTTCCACAAGCGTCCGCATCGGCAGGCAATACACGAGACGACGCGGCCATTTTGGATTTTGAGGTTGAACTCGATTCCATAGCCAAGCCAAGACCACGGCGGCGGTTTTGCCGAGGCCGGTTGGAATATTGATGAGCAGGGAGTGGCATTCGCGGCCTGTGACTAGCGTTTCGGATTTTTTCAAACACGCGTCCTCGCCACAGGCCAAACGGCATTGGTAGTCATAGGGCCAATTGTGCGTGGCGGATTGAAAAAAAGTGTCGAATTGAAGTCGGCTCACGGTTCACCGCCTTCTCGACGTGTTGGTGCAAGATGCCTGGTCATTGACTGCCTTTGTTAATTTGGCGTCACGCCAAGGCCAAATCCGCACTGCATCTTCCTTGGCGGGTTTTGTATGTATATCAAGTACAGCCCTCGACAGCGAGCATGAAAATTATGCCCGTTGATGAATCAAACGAGAGCACGTTACTTCAAAGCCGGAACGGGGGCGTGCTGGTTCCAGAAAGCCCGTCAATTGGCTCATTCATGGGCGTGCGGCGAATAGCAGATTCACGTCATACAGCTTTTGCGGCCACAATAGCCTCGAATCCAGAAAAAATATCCGAATAATGTGCGTTCAGAAACCTTACCACCTTGGCGTTGTCCAGAAGCTTCTTGATGTAACCATGCGCGCACGTCAGACACATCATATTTTCCGTAAAGCTCGCCTTCACCGCCTTGAAATCTTTTTCCAGCGATTCCATTTCACGTTCCATGTTGGCCAATTCCTCCGCTGACAGGCCGGTTTTCTTTTTTGGCTCTGCGGGGTTCACGCGCTGATCGCTCGGCGTCATCAATATCAACGATTCGACATATCCGACTGAATAATTGTTTGCGCTCACCATCACTTCCGCGATTTCCATTTGTCGCGGCGGTTTTACCTTTTTCAACAGGCGGATGCCTTTCTCGGAAATGTTTTTGTCCTTTAACAAATTTGCCGCCGCCTCGGCGATGCCGTCCAGCAATTCAATCAATCCGCGCACGACGTTCAGCGGCATATCCAGCGCGCTTGCAATCCGCTCCGGGTTGACACCGTTGCGAATCGCTTTGACGATCATCTTGTGACATTGAATGGGTGGCAGACGGTTGATCCGCGCGTTGTAGGTGAAACATTCGTCATCGGTGGAGATGATGCACTCAGCCACTGTTTTGCCGAGTTGTTTCAACGCGATAATTCGCAGATGCCCATCCAGCAACAGGAACGTGCCTGACTTGTCTTTTTGTGGATGAACCACGAGCGGCTCAATCATCCCCACTTCACGCATGGATTTCAGAATCGCTTGATACCGTCGCACGTTGTGGGGACTTTTGATTGTTCGGATGGGTAATATCGCCTCCAACGGAATCTCTTTCGTCCTCATTTGAAACCCCAGCTTCATTTCATTCACATTCATATTCCTTCCTTTTGTTGTTTTGCCACTTTCTCTCCAAGCACTTTGGGCATGGTCGCCAGCGATTCTGCCCGCAGCAGTGTCACGAAATGCTCATTCGCCGTGAGTTTGCTGAACGCCGTCACCACGAAAAGCAGCCTTTCTTCGCAGAGGCGCGCCTTGCGAACCAGCAGTTTTCGTTTTTCGCTTTCGCGCCGATATGCACTGACCAGATTTTCCGCGCTCGGCCGGTTTTTTCGTGAGCCGCGTCCACCCGAACCGCGTTGCTTTCCCATAAACCGCCGTTGCTCCATCAATTTCTTGATGTCCCGGATTGAAGCCTGGTTAAGCTGCTTCTTTTCGTAGGCTTTCAACAATGCCCGTTGCGTTTCAGCGCCGTCTGCTTTGGCAATATCTATTGCAACGCCCAACGGAATTTTCCCGTTCAAAGCTGCGTCCAGCAATCGTTCCTCGCCGGCTTTTTTCAAGGCAATCAATCCAATAATTGTCGGGCGGTCTATGTCCAGCTTTCGCCCGATGTCAGTATTGTTATAGCCTTGTTTTTTCAGACGATGAATTTCGTTGATCAACTCCATCGGCGAGGGCAACCGCCGGGCCATGTTCTCCACTAGGCTGCGCAAGAGCCGGTCTTCTTTGCTAATTTGCACGACAATCGCCGGAATTTCCTTGAAACCGAGTGCCATGAATGCTTCGAGGCGTCCCTGCCCACAAACCGAGTCGTAGCCCTCGCCTTCGGCTTCATCTGCGGCACGAAGGCTCACCTGAATCGGTTTTTTCAATCCCAGTTTCCTGATGCTTTGGACAATCAATTCAAATTTCTTTTTGTCCCGATGGCGCGGGTTCAGAATCCGAATCTGCTCAATGGGAATCATTTTCACTTCTTCATTCATGCGGCCTCCAGGATTTTGATGCGTTGTGTCAGGCTGAAAAAATAGTCGAGCGTTTCAAATCGGTAGGCGTCCAAATAAAAACCATTTTCCTCGGCAACGCGCAGGTTTTCCCAAGTCATGTCAATGCCCGGCAGTAAATAATAATCCCGGATGCCCTCGTTAGTCGCATCCATGCGGACGGCGATGGTGATGTCCGGCTTCAGACCGGTATCCAGCCGGATCAACCAGCGCGACGAACCGGCCAGCGTGGTGGTGTGTCGGCACAGGATGATGGAAACCCGCAATTCATCATTGAGCCAGAGCGATTCCGAGCTTTCTTCCCATGCTGCCGACGCGCCAAGGGACTCAATTTTCTGGATTACGGAAGCGACAATTTCAGGGTGCTGCTTGCGCAACCGACGATTGATTTCGATGAAGCTGTAATCAATCTGCGGGTCGTAGCCGATGAGCCGATAGGCGGAAATGAGGCTGCCAAAGCGACACCGAAACGCCGCGCTTGATGGAAAACCATCTATCTCGTCAATCAGGATGCCGCTGATTTGCCCGTGCTGGCTCAAAAGACCGCGCAGTTTTTCCAGCATCTCCTCGTCGGTAAATTTCTGACTACGCGCCAGAATGATTCCCCGCGCCCGGAAAAACTGTTCCGGCTCGATGATGCCTTCAAACACTCCATCGGCGCGAACCCATTTGTCTGGCGGGTTTTCCACATGCTTTCGTTTTAACTTGAACGAAGTGCGGTGATAGACGTTGTTGCCGATGTATTTTTCGTTGGTGAGAATTTGATGAACCGTGCAGCGCGTCCATGGACGCCCAAAATCTGTGACGATACCTCTTGCATTTAGCAAATCGGCGATTTCGGTTTCATTTTTACCTTCGTCAATGAATGCCCGGTAAATCCACCTGACAATTTCGATTTCCTCATCCGGCCCGCGCACTAGAACAACCCGGTCGGTCTGGATGCTCTTGTGCTCACCCATTTTCAGCATCGCCTTTCTCTGGCCGCTCTGGTCAATCAGCATCCGGCGCAGACCGAATCCAGCAGTGCCACCCTGCTTGAAGCCCTTCTGAATCAGTCGGCAGGCTCCTTGAAAAACTTTGGACGACAATTCGCGGCTATATTCACCGGCCATCGCGCGTTTGACGCTTTTGATAATCGTGGACCCTGGAGTGCCGTCATTTTCAAATTGCTCGGCACAATAATGCACCGCCACACCCGCCCGGCGGCAGATGTATTCGTAATAGGCGCTCTCATCGGCATCCTGGAAGCGTCCCCAGCGACTGACATCATATACAAGGATGGAGGAGAAGTTGACTTTTCCGTCCTGAACATCCTGAATCATTTGTGCCAGCGAATCGCGCCCTTTAATGTTTAGCCCACTCTTGCCCTCGTCAGAATAGTCTTTGGTGATCTGCATTCCACGACGTTTGGCATAATCCCGGATGACATCCATCTGGTTGCTGGTGGAATACTGCTGGTGCTCCGTGGACATCCTGACATAGGCAGCGGCGCTGGTAAGTGGCAGTCCTTGGTCTTCTAGGCTGTTTTGAATAGGCTCCATATTTTATCGCTCAGTCGGTTGTTTTGCCCCGTCCGAATACTTATTTTCAATTTCTAATCCCCGGCGCTTGGCGTATTTGCGAATCACACGCATCTGATTGCTGATCGAAAATCGCTGGTGTTTCTTGGATTTCCTGACGCAAATGGAGGCACTCATGGTTGGCAATTCTGTTTTTCTTGTATTCATACAAATAAATCAGCCACCGCTGATGATGAGATCAAAATCGCGGTTTGTCTGTTCCCTGATTTTGAATCGCAACGCTCCAGGAACGCTTCGTTCGGCGTTCAAAAATGATTCAATGGCACTTTTCATTGACGCGGAAATGCTTCCACGCGCCGTTTCTCAGGGAAATAGATAAGTTGTGTGGAACAGTGGGCACCACTTGACGATGGATTTCTTGTCACTTGGGCGAATGGCAGCGATAACGGCCAAACAGGGTGACACCAAAACGGCTCACCAGCGTTATCGTGATTCTTTCGATGCCGCCGAAAACTCCGACGATAACCTCCCACCATCCAGTAGCATCCGGTCGAGGCGGTGAACGCTCGACCACGGACCTTATGATGTCGTCAATCTCAGGAAGCCAGTTTGAGAATTTGTTCCAATACTGTTTCAACAGCGGGAGCCAGGAAAGCGAGTGGGCGCCGAGAGTTCCCTTGAAAAACTCGCTTATAGTGGTGTTCAAGACCAACCGATACGGCTGAGCGAACGATGGAAGGATGCTGGTTGTTCTGCCACAAAGACGACATCGGAACCGCCGCACAAAGATTCGCAGTACGCCGCGTTCCGAACTTGTGATGTTGCGTGAATAATAACCCAGCGCCGCCAGTGCATTCCGAGCGCCACAGCAGGGGCATTCAATGGGCCGCTGGATGTTCCGCTGAAAATTCTCATGCGCATAACGATCAGGACTCAACGAAACCGTGCAAATGATCTGCATGAGTTTCGTCCGTGGCTTAATGGCAGCGTGTGCATCCCCGCTTGTTTCACTTCAACAACCGATTCAGCACCTTTTGCCATTCGTCCCCGTAAATTAACTCAAAGACAATTTTGCGTTCTGGAAATTCCAAGCCAAGCTCCGTCCAGCTTTTCAGTTCCGCCAGCTTGTTACAGAGTTTGAAAACCTGCTTCTTGTAATCCGTGTCATCGTTTTTCAGGTGGATGCCTTTGGATTCGACGACGAAAACCTTATCGAAGTCGGTTTTGTCGGCGGCGCTGGTGCGTGAAACAATGAAGTCGGGATAAATCCCGTTTCTGCGCCAGCCTTGCAGGCGATAATCCTGCCGCGAGAGATTGCGATACCACCAAAGCAGTTTCTCCTGCTTCTCGAAATACCACGCCACGCTTTGCTCGTCGCCGTTTAAGCCATCCTCGGCGACCTGTTCAAACAAACTCATCTGCAAAGGCGAGTTGTCTTCGCGTGTCATCTTGCGCGTGCCTTTGCGCATGGAAATTTTACTAGGCAGCCGGTAGCCCGCGTCATCCTTCAAGAGCAGGAAGCGTAATTTCTTCTCGTTCACCAGCCGGTCAAAGACCCCTTCCGCCAGCCGGTTCCGTTCCGCATCAGCGCGCTTTACCAGTTCCTGCACGATGAACACAAAGTTCTTTGCTACCAAATCCAATCCGTTCTTCCGCGTCAGCGTGCCGATGACATCCTTGGCCACATCGTGCGCAATCCACGGGTTTGGAATCATTTCCAGCAACTGCCGCGTGGCGAATACCGGATCAACGCCCGCATCAGTGCTGGCCCGGTATTTGCGCCCCTGCTCTTTGAGGAGTTCCGCCTTCGTCTCGCCCAGCGTCACGAGAATTTCTGCGTCTTGTGAATTCGCGTCCGCCAATTGTAGATTCCGCTCTGCCGTAAAATCCGCCTGCGCCCAATCTATCCGGCTCACAATATCCGTTTCATAACTGACCTCACGCCATTGTGAACCTTGCTGAATGACAAACTTCGGCAAATAAATTTTCCCAGCGAATTTCTTGAACTTGTCGCGCAATTCAATCGTCTCCTCGCCTTGCTCCCCGTCTTCGGGCGAATCCAGCACGACCTGTCCCGCCAAGTCACCCAAACCTTCACGACCGAAACCATCCCGCACCGAGTCAACGAGCAGCTTGGCCTTTTGCCGGAAACAAAAAACATAGCTCTCGTCCAGTTCCTTGATTTTGGTTTTGCGCGCGCCCGGCTGGCGCAGAATCCGCCCGACCAGTTGCGTGAGATTATTTTTCGACGCCGGATTGGTGAGAATCGTCAGCACATAGGCGAACGCGCAATCCCAGCCTTCCTGCAACGCCTGCTTGGTGATGATGTAGCGGATGGGGCAGTTCCGCGCGAACAGGTTCAAGCCCTCGATGTCATCCTTCTCGCTGGATTTCACGGCGACCTCATCCGCCGTGATGCCGCAGTCCCGCACCAGAAATTCCCGCACATCCTCGGCGTGGATGAAATTTCCGCCGCGCTGGTCTTTGCCCGTGCGTTCCACCTGCACCAGACAAATCGGGCGGATGTAATTGCCCGTGTTCGCTTCGTATTTCTTCGCTGCCGCCTCCAATACGTCACGTTTGATTTTGCTCGCCTGCATCGTGCTTTGCCACCGCGTGCTTTCCTTGTTGTTGATGTGCAGGTCCAGCTTGATCATCTCCTCACGCTTCAATTCCAAGCCCTTGATGTCCACCAGCACATTGCTGTCATCCGTTGGCGTGGCGGACAGCTCCACGATCACGGACGGGTTCAGCCCGCGCAACGTGTCCTGCGCCATCTCGCTGTAAGCCTTGTGGCCTTCATCCAAAATAATGATGGGCGAAAGCATCCGCAGCGTGTTGCCGAGCGATGTCTTCACCTGCCGCTGAAACAAACCCTTGCCGTCGCCAAACGCATCCAGATTCGGAAACCGTTCCAGCAACTTCGCGTGGCCTTGCACGTCGTCGTCTTTCGGAAAGAACGCGCCGAAACCGCCGCTGTCTTTGAAGACTTTCAACGTCTCCTTGTTCTGCCGCGACGCCGATGGCAGCATCAACGTCAGCACCACCAGATTTTCCACCACGTCTTCCGGTGTGAACCGGTCCGTCTTTTCGTAAATCACCGTGCGCCCGCCGCTCGCGATGTCCAGCACTTGTCGATACGGATGGTCGCGGTCGCGCAGATGCTCAATTGTTTGCCGGTAAATCTGCGTGGTCGGCATCACCCACAGCACCAGGCCGGTCTGCCTTTGCCGATAGCTGCGGTTCACGAGATCTACCGTGTGCGCCGCCAACAGCGTCTTGCCGCCGCCGGTCGGGATTTTTAGGCAGAAATTCGGCAACGTTTCGCCGATGCCGTTTTTGCGCGAACGATAATCCTTCCCGCCGATTTCTTCCCACGCTTTCAACGGCACGTCCAGCGCATCACTTTTGCCGATGGCCGCGACGACTTTCTCATTTTTCACGCGCCAGTTTTTCAGCGCTTCGAGATACGCCTTCACCCGTTTGAGCGTGTTCTGCTGGTATTCCTTGAGTTCCATAGCCCGCTATTGCGCCAGCTTGTAGATTTCAAACGGCAATTGCGCGAAGTCTATCCGCAGCGCGTCGAGTTGCTCCTGGTCCAGATACTTCGTGGGCGCGAACACCAGCCGCCGCTTATCCTTGATTTTGCCAAGGTTCTCTGCACGCTCCAGCGTGAGCGCGGTCTTTTTCAGGTAATCCATGTCCGGCTGGTAAAAGAGATACACCTCGTGCGTATTGGATTCGCCGACGAACGACCGTTTCTCGTTGACCTTGCGCTCATCGAACTCCTCGCCGGTGGCGGTGTAGAAAACGTAGCGCGCCAGTTCGAGATAGCTGGGCAGGTTTTTGCCGTCCAAAATGCTGTCCAGTTCAATCGCTTTGCCCAGCTCGAAATAACTGAACGTGCCGCCAAGCCCTTTTTTCAAATTCTCGTCGCTCGCCCCCTTCACGCCTTTGATGACGCGTCGCACGCGCTCCGCCGTGATGCTGTCCGCGTAATCCTCGCACTCGACGAGGATGAATTTGCGATTGCCACCGTCTTCCTTGTTCAACGCGAGAACGGCGTGCGCCGTCGTGCCAGAGCCGCCGAAGGCATCCATTACGATTGAATTTTCGTCGCAACCCAATGACAGAATACGCTTGATTAAACGTACGGGCTTAGGTGTTGCATAAATTTCTTCGCGCTCTGGGAAAAGCTCCCGTATTTCCTTCTTTGCTTCGTCTGAATGGCCAACATCTTTATGCTCCCACCATGTCGTTGCAGGCACTGACTTGGCCACATCGGAAAGAAACCGTTTCAAGCGTGGAACATTATTGCCGTCCTCACCAAACCAAATCCGCTTTTCGGCAAGAAGTTCCTTAAATTTCTCTTTTGTGAACCGCCAACTTGTTCCCTTTGGAGGCCAGTGTTTTTTGCCTCCAGGTGAAACGATTTCATAAATCGCGTAGTCACGAGCTTCGTTGCGTAATAAGTCACCCGATGTCCAAACTCCGCGCGAATCGCTGTCTGGGTTCTTGTAACGCGCATCTTGTTCTTCAGTTCGCGGTAAATGGTTGATCGCCACCTTTTCAATATTTCGCGCGTAACAAACAATGAATTCGTGAGACTCCGAGAGAAACTTTGAGTCGCTTTTTGCGCCGTATTTTTTCTGCCAAATAGGAGTAGTGACGAAATTATCTTCGCCGAAAACCTCATCCATCAAACACCGCAGCCTGTGAACTTCATTATCGTCAATGGAAATAAATATAACGCCATCGTCTGTTAAAAATTCCCGCAACAATTTTAACCGCGGCGTCATCATGCACAGCCACTTGTCATGGCGTGTGAGGTCGTCGCGATCCACGGCTTTGCCGAGCCATTCCTGAATCATGGGCGAATTGACGTTGTCATTGTAAACCCAGCCCTCATTGCCGGTGTTGTATGGCACGTCAACGTAGATGCACTTCACCTTGCCGGCGTAAGTGGGCAGCAGCGCCTTCAACGCCTTGAGGTTGTCGCCGT
>Ga0187874_10001881_pt1 | contig 17420 bp, 15 predicted proteins | sample June2016WEW_16_1_3_FD_132993 | JGI IMG/M metagenome (GOLD analysis project Ga0187874, IMG submission 132993) | Peatland microbial communities from SPRUCE experiment site at the Marcell Experimental Forest, Minnesota, USA - June2016WEW_16_150 | ecosystem: Environmental > Terrestrial > Soil >... | reverse complement strand
TTTGGCCGTAACGTTAACCGCTTTAGATTGTGGGGTTAAGTCGCCGACTTTAGCTTCTACTGGTGTCTTTTTGTTTTCGAAAAAACCTTCAACAGCCAATTGGTTCAACATCCATGTATTTTTTGGTTCTAAGACAAAACTACAAGCTCTCAACACTTAAGTTTTTCGCTTTAACGATTTTTTGGGTTGCCTTTCCAGAGGGTTCTGCCTGATTTTTCGAGCTTCAACGCATCTTCAATATTTTAACGATTTCTTGATTTCATCGCTGGCTCTCCCATGAAAAAACACCCTATCCCCTACCTATTTTCAGCTTTTTTTGAGGGCTTTGGGGTTTTTGTTACTATTTGGAAGCGAGGGCTGAGGTTGCTTAAGTGGTTTAATTGGAATTGGGAATTGAGTAGGTTTGCAGGAAAGTTGCAATTTGAGGGGGGTGGGGTTGAGCTGGAAGACGATGTTTTGGGGTTAGAATCGTTAAATCGAGTGTTTTTAGGCTTTTCTTGTGTTGAGATATTGAAGCGGGGCTGGCACAATTGTCTATGATGGAGCGGCGGCACGTAGCTTATGCTCTAAAAGCAACCGCGTGCGCTCAGTTCAAGCAGAAAAAACGGTTGCAGAGAATTTCCATAATTGGAGTTCTTTACAAACCTGGCCTCCATATTAGTTAAAACTTTTGAATTTCTCATTTGTGCCAGGCTAAGTGAGAGGATTGAATGCAGTTCGTATTGTATTGAAGGTTTTTTATTTTCTCGGATTTTGGGGGACATGCGGCTCTAATTGAACGTTTTAGGTATAGCTATCTATTTAACGCTAACTTGCTTGGCTTAAATTTTGATTTGTTTTTGATGAAAAGTGGGTATTCTTGAGGATCAGTGAATCCTTTTTTTTGGGTTAAGTTTTTTAGGTATACCCGAAGTTTGATAGCGATTGTAGGAGAAGTGGATGGTTAATGAGTGCTAAATCTCTTGAAGTTAAACTATGTACGTCTTGCGGATCAACTGAGATCTTGGAAAACTACCCTGCTGAGGGTCTCGCAATTTGTGTAGACTGCGGTCGGGATGTGGCTTGCGTTCCTTTAAATGTGATTACGGATGACATGGAGGAGGATCTTTTGTGGAAAAATCATGTTTGCCCTCACTGCCACAAGACAGACGGCAGCGACGAATTACTAGATGATAAAGGCGTGGTGGTTTTGAAGTGCAACGCCTGCGGCAAACTGGATGGCTACAGACTTCTCCCAGCCACCTGTTTGACTGATGAGTGGATTAACGATGAAGATTTTGATCACAAGGCAGTTGCTAGGGCTAGAAATGAGGGGCATTTAATTTTTTCAGCTCCCACTTCAGCAAAGTTGGCTAAAGCAATTAAGAAAACAGATAAAGACCCCCTAACGTTGTGCATGAGAAGATTTGAGCAGGTTTTGGAAGAAAAAACTGAGGAGCTAACTCGTCTCGGCGTAGATGCCGAAACAATACAAGTGGCGGATTGCAAGGCAAGCTATTTCATAGCCAGAAACGGCCCATTCACTGACAAGCAACTGGTGAATCTTCTTTCAGGCGCCCTAGTCTTAGCTCAAGATAAGTTGTTGTCGGCGAATAAATTGGCTAAGAGGGTTAGTGAACGCAAAATTTCCGAGTTGTTCAGCGCCGACAGGGCGACCACGCGCAAATGGAAAAAATGTTAACGGATTATCGTCCATGAATTTGCTATGTAGGTAATGTGTTTTAGGCAATTAGCGTTTTCTGGGCTTCTTTATTTCTTTAAAGTTTTGCTATCGGCATTTGTTTTGTTCGTTATTGTTGTTTAGAGGTATTGTTTACGGAGGTAATAATGTTGGAAGTGGTGAACAGGCGCTTGGAATTGCTCAAGCTTGAGGGTTTGGGTTTATGTCAGGCGGAGATTGTCAAGCAGTTGAGTCAGAAAATGGGGTGTTCAGAGCGTACAGTCTACAGTGATTTTGAGTGCCGCTCAACCTGGCAGCCGCTTTTGCAGGGTGCGACTAATCCAACGGATGTTTTGTTGAAGGTTGTTAATCGTTATGAGGAGATTTATCGTCAGGCAAGCAGGAAAATGTTCTCGTCATCCAATGAGTTGGCTCAGCTTGCTGCGTTGAATATAATGTTGAAGGCAAATTCGTTGATGTTTCAAACTGCAGCGTTACCCGATTTGATTAACAGGCTTAAAGCGTTAGAGGATAAAACTAAGAAGGGGGTGTTTATTCCGTGAAAACTTCTGACATGTTCAGACGAGTTGAAAATTTGACAGAAAAACTGAAAGACTCAACCACCGGCAGCTTTCTGCGTGTAGATTTCAATTCTTTTTCCGAAGCTGAAAAAGCGCTTTTCCGCAAAGGTGACGAAGTTAGCGAAGAATATTACCGAACCGGCAACACGGAGCTTCTGGTCAAAAACGACGATCTTATCTACAGAAATATTGAATTGATGTGGAAGCGAATAACCGAATTATACTGTTACACTGTTCCCATGTCAATATGTGGCGCCACAGGTCTAAATTATGAAATTGTTAACTATTTTTTGAAACTGCACTTTTTGAATTTCGAGACCGACCTATTCGAATGCGTGGGGAACCTGCTGAAATGGGAAGAAAGTGACCGACAAGAATTCCTCTCAGATCTAAAGAAAAATGGGCCTGTCCTTTTCCGCATACCAAGAGGGTTTAACGACTACGACAATAAAACCTTAAACGAAACAAAAAATTCCGAAGAGACACGATAGGCACTGAAAAAATCTGATCGCAAGCCATTGACGGCGGATAGTAGGTAGCTTGTTTTGTGTTTTATTTGCAGGTAGCTAACTAGTTAAGTCTACCATTTCCCTATTTGTTACTATGTTTATGAGGGGTCCAAACGTTTTTCATTCTTAGGAAGCTGGATAATCCAAGTTAAAGGAGAGAAGGGAAATATGGGTAAGGAGTTCACTCAAGAACACATAATGAAAATCTGTTTGCCGCCAGAACTCTATCTTGCGGTGATTAAATTTCAGGGGCAAAAGGAATTAGGCAAGTTTTATGCTGGGCTACTTCTATTAACCAAGGCACTGTATCAGGAACAGCTAATCACCAAAGAAGTGCACGAGAAATATGTTTATCGGTACTCTCGAAAGCTGGTTCCAGAAGAGCAACCGCAAAAATTAACAATTGAAGAACAAAAACAAAAACAGAAAATAGATGAGAGAGCGAGAGCGTTCGCGGGGGCTGCTAGTTAATGGAATGATCATCTCAGCTTAACGTGGCGTAAGTAGTGAATCAGTGAGACAGAGAAGTGGCAGGATAAGATTCCTGAGGCAAAAGCGCTCCTGCAAAAAATTTGCAAATAAAGCGCCTCGTCACGTTTAGGTGCTCGTTATCTCCGCTTTTGATTGGAGAACGATAACGGCACATAGTTAAAATAAGGATCAAATGGCGAACCAAAAAATTAAGGGACTAGCGCGCCTGAATTTGACTTTTCCATGCGAGAGTGGGCGTATCATCCTTGTTCGTGAGGGTTTTACTGATTAGACCGACGTCTTCAGTTTCGCTCAGCTTTTGTGCAATCCAAGTTTCAGAAGCGGATGTTTTGGATAGTTTTTGGAATTCAAGAGTTATGAATTGGGTTGTTGGGTTGTGATTTTTTTTGGCGTTGGTGACAGCTTTTATCATGAGTTGGTCTTGAGGCGGAAGTTTTTGGTAGAGGTTTAAAAGAGCACATTTCTCTTTTCTATCTAAGTATAGACCGTAGATCATGAGTAAAAATAGAATTGCTGCAGCGATTGCTGAGAGGGCTAAGCCATTTTGGCTGATGGCCAACGCGATAGGGCTCCAGGTTTGAATTGGGGCCCAATAGTTGATGATGGCGTTGGCGAATCGAAGTTCTTGGGCTTCAGCGCCCATTAAGTTTTGGGGAGACGATGGATACATTACTATGCTTATCATTGCGCTTTTTGTTTCTGCGGTTCCGTTTGTGTCAAATGTGGCTATTTCGTACCAGTAGAGTACAACTTGGGTTGCGTTTGTGTCTTTGTATTGGAAGGCGAAGTAGCTTGCCGTCATCGGCGGGTTGTCTTGGATCTGCATGTCTCTGAGGTCAAGTTGGTTTACAGTTGCTGTGTCGCCTTGGCTTAGGGGGTAATTGATGAGGCAGGTTTCCCATTGGTGTTCGGATGTTACGCTGGGTGCTATTTGTAGGGCTACCCAAACGGTCAATGTGGTATCATTTGGTGAGTTGTAGGAGTAGACGAGTGCTGCATCGTCGCCGGATTCTTGCTCAAAGGTGGTGTCCCGGTAGACGTAGCTTAGGGTGTAGCCGGGCATATTTGGTAAGAGGAAGTTTTGTGTGTTCGTGTTTACTTGTGTGCCTGAGGGTGTTTGGTAAATTACTTGTGCGGGGCCTTGAGTTAGGGCGAATACAGGTGCTTGAATGGATAGGAGCATGACTACGATTATGGCTATGCCTACGATTTTTGCGATGTCGGCGCGGGTTAGTTTTATTTTTGGCAATTTGAAGAGTTTTCCGCAGTTGGGGCAGAATGTTTCAGCTGGTTTTGCTGGTGTGGGGTTGCATATTGGGCAGGGTTGGGGTGGTTTGGGTTTTTTGAAGGCTTTATCTGTTATAGCCAGCAATACCAGTACTCCTATGAACATGAGGACTATAGCGCCTACGTCGTGGAATAGTTGTAGTCCTAGGTCTTGGCCGAAGTTGTAGCCTATGGCGAGGATGGCTGTTATGCGGATTATGTTGAGTGCGACGATTAGGGGTATGCCCATGATGAGAATGGCGAATTTGTTGCGTAGTTTACCGCGCATAATGTATGCTATGAATAATGCGAATATGACAAAGCCGATTAGGCTATAGATACCGGAGCAGGCTACGTCTACGCCGAAGTTTAAGGTTGTTTGGTTGGGTTTGATGAGTGTTATTATGGGGCTTCCTGAACTTGTGGAGAGCACCGCGTGCAGTCCAAACAGGTTTGAGAGGGCGTTTGATGCTGATGCGCTTAGGTTTGCGAGGTTTGAGCCGATGCCGTAGAGGATTTCGTCTGGGGGCGGGGCGAGGAAGATGAGGAATGCTATGGGAAAAAGTAGTTGTTTTAGGGTTTGAGTGTTGAATAATATGAGGATTAGTCCTGCAGTTAGGAAAGGCAGGGTTAGCATGTGGTATTCTATTGGTGTGAAAGTGTAGCTTCCAAACCAGTATGTGAGTATGGCGACTGCACTTAATGAGATCCCCGCTAGTGTGCTAAAGTATTTTTGGAATAGGTTTGTTCCTGTTTTTGTGGGTTGAAGGGTTGCGATGGTCATTTTTCGTTTTCTGTATATTAAGTAAGCGAAGAGGAATGGTATTGCTAGTACGTGGTAGGTTGTTTCGTTGGTTAGAGCGCCTGTGAAGACCATGGTTAAGTCTTGAAGGTACAGTGCAACTACAGCGGCGGTTATAACGGAGAATTTTAGTGCAATCGATAGTCTTTGCTGGTTTAGCGCAGAAGCCATTTTTACGGTGGAGGGAATTCTTGTTTCTTGCATGCAGTGCACTGCTATTGTTAATGGTTTTATTGGTGCGGTGATTTAGCTTTAGTGTATTTCTATGTCAAGATACTGCAGCAGTATCCTATGTCAACCAGTTCCTTGTTTTTCAATTAGCTGATTGAGCACCCCTTTTTGTCGTTGCAGACATTGTTCAAAGAGTTTTAGCGCTTAGCCTAGGTTCGCTGTTTTTGGGTGCTGCTAAAACATGATCGTACAGGAAGCTCATTTTGAGTTCAAGTACAAAAATGAACTTCTATGCACTATCTTTGATAGCTAAATGAATTATACTGAAGGTTACTGCTGCTTTTTTTAGGTGTGGATGTTTAGGCGTAGATGTGGGAGGCTTTTGCGTTTGTAGGTCAGTAGAGCTGCGAAACATGCGCCTAGGGCTGCGAGAGCGCCAATTGGGGATTCTGGAGTTACAAAGAGACGCGTTACACAAAAGCTTGCGCAAGCTGATTCGCGGCATGTACTTGTTGCTGTGACTGTATACGTTTTGCCTACCATTGCGGTGGTTGGAGCTTTGAAGGGGAAAGCAAATCCACCAATAGAGCTTGTATATATTTTAGTAGTTGTTCCGAAGTAGGTCACTGTTACATACTCATGAGAACTAAAACCGGTGCCAGTTACGAGTATGCTTGTTCCTACGGGACCAGATGAGAGACGGAGAGTTATTTTAGGAGTAGCAGCTTGAACGGTCGTTGATGCTATTAGGAAAACGGCAAATATGGCGAGCACAGAAATTACCATTGATTTTTTTGTTAAATGTTTTTTATTCGTTTTTTTCTTTCTCCTTTCTCGCCTTCAGGAAGTAATTATCTTAAAATTGACTATTTTCATGTAGGTGTTTGTTTTATTTAAGCTTGCATGGAACATGGAATTCATGTTTTCTATAAGGTTCCATTAATTTTTTGTCTCGCGTTTTTTTAGGTTAGTCCTGATAGGAACTATTGTCTTGTTTTGCGGATCAAGGGGTTTGCAATAAAGCTGCAATTTAGGGGGGCGGATTGAGTTGGAAGTGGTCAGTTTAGGCTTAGATTGGTGCGCGCGCTCAATTGGAGCTCAGTAAACTCGCGAATTTTTGATGTTCAAATCTTGAAAGTATTTGTGGTTCTGTAAGGTCTTTTAACAATATTGAGACAACAATTGTACCATTCGAAAAGAAAAACAACAATTGGAAAATGTGGCATTTGGTTCTTTCTTTGAGTTGCCTGAGGAACTGCCAAGTGTTTGGGAGGGCTGGAACGTAGACTATATTTTATTGGGCTTCCATTAGGTATTCGATTCTTGTGGTTTTGCCGTCGTCGCTTTGTTCGTCTTTTTGGATAGTAACAACTTTTCCCGATGCTTTGGCTAAAACACACGCGACCGCACTACTAAGAAGACAACCAATCTGCCTATGGGTTCTCGGCAGATTTCTTGTTTCCTGACAGATTTCCCTAAACACATTCCCTGTGAGTTCCAAGGTCACTGTATCGTTTTGCATTTTTAAATCTGCACTTTGGGTCAATTGCATACTATCAACAAGCAGTTTAGGAAGCTTTTGTTGAACAAAGTCCAAGTTTGTTTTAGTGAATGACACTCCAAGTGGATGTGTAAAGAGTCTACTCTAAATAACCTCTAACTTTCTCTTTCCCTTCTTCCCAAGCTTGGTGAACCCATTGTTGTTGCCGAGACACCTTATATCTCTCAGCCCACACTTAATACTGTGTCTCCAATATTATGCGTCTCAAAATTTCTGAGCCATGCTTGATTCCCAGTTTTTTCTCGCCTAATCTTGCTCGATACAAAATAGGAATTTCCATGATGCGAAAACCTTCTCGTTCCACATGATGATTGAGCTCTACCTCAACATCGAAGCCTTTGGATTTCACATTCCAATCTTTTAGAATTCCTGCACGCACGACACGCAACCCTGTCAACGGATCAATTAATGAAACTCCGTTCAGTAGGTTATGAATGAAGGCAATAAGGCGGTTTCCAAAGTATAGTATGTCATGCATTTCGTTGAGCGGATAACTGTCGTTAAATCTGTTTCCGCAGACCATGCCCACATCGGGATTCTCCTCTAGAACTCGAATCATCAAAGGAACGTATTCAGCGGGGTAAGTGTAATCTGCGTCTGTGAGGACAACGTAATCAACCTTAGGATCAAAGTTCTTAGTCGCCTTCGCTAACGCATCTCCCTTGCCTAATCCATCTTGGCAAACGACTTGGGCGCCCATATTCTTAGCTATCTGGACCGTTCGATCAGTGCTTCTGCCGTCAACAACGAGTATTTGAGGGTCCTCTAGGCAGTTTTTTAGCTCGGATATTGTGGGACCGATGCCTTCTTCTTCGTTCAACGCGGCAATTATGACTTGCGTCGAAAGCGAGTAAACATTTTTTTTCAACATGTTAATTATGGTCCGATTGATGATTTTGTAGCGCACGCGCGAAAAAATCCTTCAGCTCTGATATTACGTGAGATCATCTTTTTCATTTCCCATTTGCTTAGCCTCGGTCTTATTATTAAAACACATGTTCTCAAGTCGCAGCCTATCCTCCATGGTCTTCTCGACTTCCTGCCTCATACGCGTAGATCGCTCTAGATAATCATCGTAGAGCTGAAGAAACTTTATCCCCATATCAGTAATCAAATAACCAGAGTCACCATCGTATTCCAAAAGGCCGCTTCTCTGAAGAAGTGTCAAATACTTCTCCACTTGAGCAAAACTCAAATTAGCCCCATACATAATCCTGGTCTTCCGGACCTTAACCGACACGATGGAAAGCACTTCCTGCACAATATCCAAACTACCCCGATTCTTATTCATCGTTCTTATTTTCTTCAAGGACAAACAGCACCCCAAACCGACAATACCAAAGAAACAAAACTCACAAAGACAGGAAACTCCACCGAAAATGGCGGTTTATCTTATCTCTGATGCAGCCAACCTCTGCCTCCTTTCTTTAATCGCGCATTCTTTCCATGGCGCGCAGGGCAAGCCTCGGCCCTAAATTTCTGAGCGCGGGTCTGCTTGTTCAACACGGTTCTAGCAAACTTCGCCCATCCACCCTCTGAAGGATGCGGACCCACCAATCGATCAACATTCTGAACATTGTAAGAACGCAAAATTTCCTTCAAATTTAACGCTTTAAAATCTCTTGCAGCCGCAATTACAGTGCCCCGCTCCACAGCCAACAACGAAAAACTCCGATCCGCTATGCCTTCTGCCCGAATCTTATCGTCGATACGCCCCCACCAAAGCAACCTCCACTCATCCTTTACTTCCTGTGCGTCAACTCTTGGGGCTTCAGCATCTGCTCTAGTTACCACTATGGCATCCCCCCGTGAACCGGAGCAGAATGTACCAAAATCTCTGCCTTCATTAATCAAGAACATCTCATTAGAGTTTTATAAAACGTGTAGAACAATAAATAGAGCTCAAAGAACATAGTCCAAAAGGCAGAGCCAACAGGTACAGACCAAAAGTACTATTCATACACAAGTTTCTTCTATAATGACAGCATCGAAAAATACAGAAAAAAACCCAGTCAAGCCGCTATTATACGTTCTGTCAGACTTAAATGCACTTCAATTGATATTGAGCAGAGAAAACTCTTGACGATTGAAAAACTCTTCGCCATCCTCAAAGACGGAGAATGGCATGACTTAACTGACATATCGGACCAAATCGAAGTGCAAACAAGCGAGCTAACCGAATTCATGCTGTTCCTGACCCAACAGGGCATTATCTCATACGAAGACAAAACTCAAAGAATCAAAATCAAAGCCGAATGGCAAGATGCATTTCCAGACGAAAACTGAACCCACGCACAAACCATCCATCCCAACTGAAAAAGCCGCCAAGTCCAGTCAACTCAAATATGCAACATCAGCAAAATCGAACCAGAGATACCTTTACATCAACAATAAAATTTAAGAAATGACCAAAAACGCTTATAGTTCGTCGGAAAGAGCAAGTTCATTCGCTTTCTTGAGTACCGCCAAAAGTGTCTTACCTCGTTGAGAAATACGGTAGCACTCTTTTCCTTCAGGATCGGTAGTTCCCTCGATGAAGCCTTTCTTTAGGAAATCACAAAAATATTTGTTGAAACGTGCGTAATTCAAATTAGCCTTGTACATTATTCTCATTTTTTTCTGAGGAGTCAATGTTGCCTCTAAGATATCTATCGTAATCGTTCCCCAGCCGCGTTTCCGCACGCTACCTTCTCCCCTCGCTGTAAGCAGTAAGAAACACACGGATTTTAAGCCTATAAGCCATATTTCCTAAACCGTAACATATCAAAAACAAAAAAGGTTTGTCCACCCCGAATCGACAAATGAAGTGCGAGGTAAATAATAACAGTTTTGCGGCTCCCTTAAATCACTCTGTTGACGATGTCACTGTGTTATCATATTACAACACTTTCATAATTGTATCACAAATATTGTGCCATTGAATCATCGAAAAAACGTACATATCATGATTGAAATTTGTTCCCCAAACCCAAGAAAAATTTGCGGCGTTTCCATCACGCACAACTCCTCACAAAAAACAAACTGACCGCCTCTCTTCACGTTATCTAAACTGTTTTAGAAGGAGGAGTGTATTCAGTGGGTTTTGCTTTTTGCGATTTCTTAGTGTCCTGCGGCGCTGTGTAGGATGCGTGTGCTACATTTGGGGCCTTGATGTAATTCTAAATCCTAAAATCAAAACTTGAGAAACAAAAAAAGAAAAAGGGGTTTTTGTTTAGATTCTTTGGTTTATGCGTGTTTTCTTGTGACGAGAAGTGCGATTACAGCGATTCCTATGATTATCACGATGATGATTGCGATGCCTATGTATTCGACTGTTGATTGGGTTGCTATTCCGCTAAGTGGGGTTGCTGTCGGTACTGGTGTAGGTGCTGCAGCGTTGGCATATAATCCTGTGGAAGCAGAAGACCCATAGTACGCTCCTGTGCCTGCGAAAGTGGCGTATACAGTATAGTTTCCGGGTATGTCAGGTGTCCATGTAAATGTATAGTCGCCTAAACCGTTCGTGGTTGTAGTTCCGATTGTTCTATAGTTGTTGTTGCTATCTAATACGGATAATACGACTGGAACTCCTGTTGCATGTGGCGTTGGTTGCTGCTCGTAAACGGCTTCCATGAACTGTGACATGCTCGCGTCAGATACGCATGGTAAACCGTTGGGGAAGTTTGATGCGACTGCTTGTTGTGATGCGCCTGCTGAGACGTCGGTGACTCGGCCCTCAATCATGACTTTGGAGCCAACTGCTGTAATAGGGTCAGGTACGCTAACGATTGTTTTGCTTGGTCCCTGTCCGTATGCGTAAATTTGGCCGTCATAGGAGTTGTATGCGGTCATTATGTTGTACGAGACTTCTGCCCCTGTATCTGCAAAGTCCAGTTCTTTCCATATTAGCTGTCCCGTGGTTCCGTTCAAGGCTAGAACCTGCGCTCCGTGGAATAGCGGTGGACTGTATTCGTGTCCTTCAAAGAGGTATAATACGTTGTTTCCGCCAGCCATTATTCCTCCGAATTGCACCCATATTGGCCATATGCCGTATGGAGTTTCAGTTCCAGGTGAGCCCTGGAGCAGCGTTGTTGATGTTTGCCACAACATTTTCCCGGTGTTGATGTTGATTGCCCAGATGTCTCCGCCTAAGCCCCAGAGGTAGATTACGCCTGTTGTTGAGTCAACGACGTCTTGTATGCCGAAGTCGTCATAGGAGTTTGGAGGACCGCCGTTCGGGCCGGTTAGGGTTATTTGCCATAGTTGTTGGCCTGTGAATAGAGAGTAGCCTGTGGTTTGGAATGTGTTTTCGTCGCATTCGACGTAGGCTCCGTCTCCGGCGAGGTCAACGAAGTTTTCACTGATTCTTGTGTATGGCGTGTATGTTCGGTTGTATATCCATAAGAGTTGTCCGTTTGTTTGGCTGAAGCCTGCTGATACTGCCCATCCTGCTGTGTCTCCAACGCTAGTTACTCCGAATCCTGTGGTTAATACGATGACATTGCTTGCGATTTGTCCCTCGCTTAATCCTCCGCCGTTAAGTCCGGATAGACCAAAGAAGCTCATACTGATAAGGCTAACGCCGTTAAGTGTTGCAGGTATCGTTTGTGCAGCCCACATTAATCCGTCGTCAAAGTCGAATACAGAGCCCGCGGATATACCCCATCCACCTGCCGCTTCGGTTTCGCCTAGTGCCATTGTCATGTTCCATGCACAAAGAGTGGGTCCTGTAAGGTTCTCTCGGACATCGCCTGATGGTAGATGCTCTGTTACGGCATAAAGCGAATTAGGTTTTCCGTTAGGACTGTAGGTATAGTTAGTGTAGTAGCCTACCCAGTTGCCATAGCTGTCCACCGTCATGAAGCCGCCTGCGAAACCAGCGCCTGGCGTGGTGCCGTTGACAATGCTGCAGACATACTTGCCTGTTAATGCATCATAAAGGTTGTATTCGCCTTCTGGTCCAACGAACGGATCGATTTTGTCATTGACTCCTGGTAGAGGTCCGGTTGTTATGATGTATGGTCCGACTACACCGTACTGGTTTGGTGTTTCATAGATCGGTTGCATGCCGCCGACCAGTGAGTTATCTGTGTTGAGTGTCCACATTGTTTGTCCGTTGTAAAGGTTTGTTGCGACTATGCCGTTACTGTAGGATGTGGTTGTTGTGTACCAGGTTGAGTATTCTATGCCGTCGATTACTACTGGGTTCCATTTCGGTTCGTACTGCGAGGTTGTCCAGTAGCTGCCTGATTGTTCGTTTCCGCCTGCGTCGCCGCCTGCGACACCGCCTACACACCACGGCTCTGTCCACAGGATGTGCCCTGTGACTGGACCCATAGTGTATGGGTTTTCGCTGCCAGAGTCATTGTATGCGCCTGTTGAGCCGAAAGCGTTAGCGGCTAATCCGAGCCAAGGTCCGGTGATGCTGTACCAGGTTTGGACGTTGTTTGAGTTGACTGGTGTCTGCCACCATGAGCTTGGAAGCGGAGTAGTCGGGATGCCGCCTGCCGGCTGTTGCTGAACAACGAGTGTAGCTACGTTGCTTGTGCTGGATCCCATGGAGTCTCCTGCAAAAGTGGGGTCGTATCCATTTTCGCCGAATCCTGTGAGTTTTTGTCCTCCGTAGAACATTTGGAAACTGTAGTTACCAATTGCGCTTGGGATATAATGAGTGTATGTGCCGCCCGTGTAGTCTGAAGTGAAGTTACCAAGTGATTGAGTGGTTCCACCGGGTAAGGTTACAACGACCATCATGTTTGTCGCAAATACGCCTCCGGGTATTGGTGTGGCGAGCCAGAAGTTCACGGTGACTTGCTGCCCTATACCATCAGGGCTGGGGGCAACGTTGCAGAACGCGATTGTTGGAATGGTAATTGCACCATGCACCGTCGTAAATGCTTCTCCCATTGCAAATATCATAAACAGTGAAATCAAAATAGCTGCGGTTTTACTTGTTGAAAAATTCTTCATTTTTATTCTCCTTTTTTTGATATCCAGAATCTGAGTGACTAAGAAAAAGTTATAAGCTTTGTTCAGTCACACAAGTTGTGACTAATTGCAACGGAAACGATGTCTTTGAGCGAAAAAACCATCTTCAGCGTCCTTAGAGATATCAAATTAACAGAAAATGAATCGAAAGTTTACGTTTTTCTCGCTAAGAACGGCGCTCAAAGAGCATACGGCATATCCAGAAACCTTAGTATACACAAGGCGCAGGTATATCGCGTCCTAAAGAACCTAGAGAGTAGAGGCATTGTGGATTTAACCCTAGAAAAGCCGACACGCTACGCTGCTGTTCCCTTTGAGAAACTTCTAGAACTGCTTATCAAAACCAAGAGGGATGATCTTAGCTTCCTTGAGGACAATAAGAACGCTCTCTTAACTCAATGGAGATCTAGTAATCTACAAAAATCCGCGCTTCCCGTAGAAAAGTTCGCAGTCATCGAAGGAAGGAAGAACATATACTCCAGAGTTTTACAGATGATCGAGGAACGGAAGAGAGAACTTTTAGTAGTAACCACCAACCGCGGCGTAATTCAAGCAGAACAAGCAGGAATCATCAAACCAGGACTTGTCAAAGCAGAGATCATCCAAGCTATGGAAAAAGGGGACATGATACCAGCAAGCGCTAGAGTCCTCACCCAAATCTCAAAAGAAAACATCAACATAATAAGACAAATCCGAAAAAGGATTTCCGAGAAGCATCTAAACATCGAGTTACGCGACATAAACTCGTCTCTAAAACTTTACCCCCATTTCTATATAATAGATGAGGAAGAAGCCTTTTTCTTCATAACGCTGGATGGAGATTCAGCCTTAACCAGCCGACAGGAAACAGGTTTATGGACCAACAGTGAGGCGTTTGTCTGCACACTCAAAGCCCTCTTTGAAGAATTGTGGCATGATACAACAGGCATGAACGAAAGAATATGTGAGATTGAAACCGAAAAAACCACCAATAGCGCACAATAAATTACAAACAGTATTAAGGAAGGACCAGATTGGCGCCAAACCCCAGATTGGTATCGTGGATAACGATCGATAATTTTTATCTTAAGAGAGTCCTTTTCTAGCTATTACAGTTGAGTACTTGCTTTGCGCGCATTTACGTGGCGCACCTAGAATATTAACTAAAATTAACCGAGAAAAACAGAGAGAGAAAGATTAAAATTTAATGCACACACACAGTTGATTTACGGCTTTTCTCAGCTTAATTATTCTCAGTAGTCAAACTGTCAAGCCTAAAAGAGAAGAAGAAGAGGCAGTATATCGTCAGTTAAGAGAAAAGGGTATGGTAAAGGAAGATAAAGCTAAACGTTTGTTGATGTCATGCATCTCTTCTACTGCTCGACTAATTTAGCCTTGATTACTAGGGCAACTTTCATCACCAGATTGCCTTCAGTGTCAAACTCCACAGATAAGCCGTATTGAGTCTGCGTGTTTAAGGCTGACTCTAACGCGGCAAGTATTTCTTTGTTACCCAACTTTGTCACCCCGTTCAACATGCTTTGGGTTAAGCTTCCGGTACAATGCGATTCCCTCAAGTAAGAAGAGAGCCATGGCTACTCCAGTCATGCCTGTTAAAAAGCAGAAGCTGACTTGAACCACAAAGCCCTTTATTAGAGCGCTGAGCAGTATTATTGTTATCTCGGCTGCAAAAGCTCCGAGAAAAAAGAAGGAGTAGAACATCAACCGTGGCACGAGGTTTCGGCCAACCCACACGTGCCCGTTGATGTTTGTTTTCTCCTTTAGGATGTAATCGCCATAACTGTTTTTTTCGATTAAGCCCATGTCCTCAAGTTTCTGCAGATGCCTGGATGCAACGCTTGTGCTGCTAGGGTTTGCGCCTCTTGTGACGTCTCTTGTTCCCACTGGTTTAGCTGCGTGAACAACGTACGCGTAGATGGTTAATGTGTTGCCTTCGAGTTCGTCGTTAGCCACGTTATGCACCTATGGGGTTTCTATTGGGAATGGGACTGAACCTTGTACATCGGTTCCATACACGAAGCCACTGTTGATTTTCGTCAATTCTATATGCTGCAGGATTTGGTTGCTTGACATTGTGGTCGTAGTGGCTGTGGTTGCGTTGCCTTCAAATGCAACCGAGATGGTTCTTGTAACGTCGATGTATAGTGTTTGGGCGCTTCTCAGTTCAGCTATTGTCTGTAGAGCGTTGTTTCCGTTGTCGCTGGCAATGTAGTCGCTTAGAACTGTGCAGGTGTAGTTTGCGATAGGTGTTTCTGGGCTGTCGTCGAGGACTGTGCCTCCCATGCAATCTCCGGTGATTGGTGCTTTGTAGATGGTTCCGTCAGCGAAATCGAAAGTGTTGTCTCCTGAGCCAGTGATTGCTGAGTACATGCCGCCTGGGATTCCGGGGACGTTATACTCTGTTTTGCTTACTGCTATGCTGTAGGTCATGTTCAGGATTGGTCCGTTTTCAGATGAGACTTGGAACTGGTAGAACTCTATTCTGGCATCGGTGTTGTTGAGGGCAAGAGCTTCGGGGGCAAAGGTAAAGTTTGCGACTCCCTGAATTAAAACGCCATCCCATGTGGCTGTGGTGTTTCCGCCGCTTTGGTCAAGATTAACGTAAATATAAGGGACATTGATTTGGAACCATGGATCGTATGTTGCTTGAGCGGTGGCTTGGGCTTGCGCTTTAGCCTGGGCTTGTCCAGTTTGAGTGGCTTCTTGCGCTTGGGCAGACATCAGATATTCCATCGGTATGATTGTTGCGATTCCGATTGCTATGGCGAGTACTGCACATAGTATTACTTTTTTTTCGACTATTTGGTTTTTCACCGCTCACCTATTAGCCAGAGCGCCTAATAATACTCCCCCAAGAACAAAACTGTTCCAACTCTGTTCTCAAGAAGAACAGCACGTGAAAATAGGATTTAGGCATTGATTTGAGCAGTTAAACGCTCTATGCGACGATTTCATAACGAAGAGTGCATGTGGGTCTTTGGAAAGTTCATCTTCTGTTTCTTTCAAAATTAGTTAGCCAACTCCTATTGGCGTGAAGTTTCTTAACCTAACAAAAAGAGGGTTGGGTAACACCCACCTGTGAGAAAAGGTCAAAGTTTCTCGACGAAGCAAAGTTTTGATTGCGTTACCAGTCTGAAAAAAAATATGTGTGTGTGCGTTAAAATTTAATCTTTCTCTCTCTGTGCTAATTGCTAACTCTGACTTCTTTTACTCTTACTGTACTACTAACTCTTAGGCACACCCACAACAACACAAGACTACACAATACAACAACAACACGCAAAAAAGAAAAAAGAGGAATTTTTTACATTTGGTGTTTAGTTTTTGTCGCTAACGCTGCTGCTGCCACAATTATAACAATTACGCCCAGCCCAATTACTGCCCAGTATAGGTAGGTTATGCTTTCCTTAGGGATGACGTAGCACCACGCTAAAGAGATGAGTACAATCAAGATGCCCAGCCCTAGTTCAGCGCCTGCAAAAGCTTTCATTGTTACCATTTTTTTCCTCAAATAACATATGGTACGAATATCTTTTAAAATTTTGCCGTGCGTTCGCTTGCCTCGCGACTTGAACACATGATTCTGAGAAGATTTTTGGTTGTTGCCACCGATTTCTTTAAACATTATAAGTGTAAAGTGCTAATTAATACGTGAATAGCGTGCGGTGGGGTACCAATAAATAAGCATGTAAAAATTTCATTAGTGATGCTTATTATTGCACTAATGGTTTTGCCAGCGTTCGATTTACCGCAATCGAAGGCCCAATCAAGTCAAAACCAAAATTCATGGGCTTCGCTCTCTTCTATGCCGACTGCTCGAGGCGGATTAGGCGTTGCGGCTGTCAACGGAAAAATCTATGCAATCGGAGGGTTAAGTGGCAATACAGCGCTTAGCGTTAACGAAGAGTTTACTCCAGCTTTAAACGCGTGGACAACTGATTCGCCTATGCCGACGGCTAGAAGTGGCTTCGCGGTTGCCGTTTTCAACGACAAGATTTACTGTATCGGCGGGACAATAGGGACCAGCGGGGGCACAAACGAGTACGTTGGAAACAACGAAGTTTATGATCCCTCAACGGATACTTGGCAAACAGAGGCTTCCATGCCTACTCCTAGAGCTGACTTGAGTGCAAATGTGGTGAATGGCAAAATTTACCTGGTAGGCGGAATGGGATATTCAAGCAAAAGCCCGTATAACGTCGAGACTAACATTACAGAGGTTTATGACCCATCCGCCAACACTTGGAGCACTGCAGCAGCCATGCCTTTGCCTGTTTATGGCTACGCCTCAGCAGCAATCAACGGCAAAATCCACATCATCGGAGGCTCCAAGAGCCCTGGGACCGCTGGAACGGGTGACTTTGTCAATTCCAACCAAGTGTACGATCCTCAAAGCAACAGTTGGGGCTTA